>Ga0105239_10001739_pt1 | contig 28724 bp, 27 predicted proteins | sample KBSC44metaG_FD_92761 | JGI IMG/M metagenome (GOLD analysis project Ga0105239, IMG submission 92761) | Corn rhizosphere microbial communities from Kellogg Biological Station, Michigan, USA - KBS C4-4 metaG | ecosystem: Host-associated > Plants > Roots > Rhizosphere > Soil | place: Michigan, USA...
CCGACCTCAACAGCGCCGCCAGTGCTCACTAGAGGCAAAAGGCGCAGGCAACCGACTACAATGGCAGTTGAGGCGCGTGACCAATTGTTCATTCATTGAGCAATAGTCAAATATATACTCATTTATTAATATTGATGCAATTCGATGCAAAACCAGCCGATTTCACGGCCAAATTGGGTGCGATTTGCACGCCTTGGCATAATATTTGGCCCCCAAAACTTGGCATAATAGCTGCCAAGAATATGCCCTGATACATTCCCCCACGGCACACCCAGCCGGCCACCATACCCGAAGGGGCAGGACAGGCTAAACCAAAGTTGGACTTCCCGGCAACAAAACTTAACCGCCAGAAAAGAGTCTACCGCATATCGAAATATCTCCTTTCGGTGGAGATCGAGCTCGACATCAAATCTTTACTGGGGTTCTGAGTCACGCCACCGATCTCCAATTTGGTTTGATCGAAAAAGCATTCAACATCCATTGCTGTTTTCCTTTCTCACATTCGAGCTCCTTAAAATGTCGACCTTCGGCGATTACTTCAGAGTGACCACTTATGGCGAGTCTCACTGTCGTTCCGTGGGCTGCATAGTCGATGGATGCCCCCCTGGCATGCAGTTGACGGAGGAGGACATCCAACCTCAGATGACGCGAAGACGGCCCGGCCAATCCGCACTAACCACCCCTCGCAATGAGAAGGACAAGGTGGAAATCCAGTCTGGGACTGAGTTTGGCGTGACGCTCGGAACCCCCATTGGACTCATTGTCAGAAACGAGGACCAGAGGCCGAAGGATTACGGTGGCAAGACCATGGACCTGTACCCCAGACCGAGTCATGCAGATTTCACTTATCTGGAAAAATATGGAGTCAAGGCGAGTAGTGGTGGTGGCAGGAGTAGTGCCAGAGAGACCATCGGTATGTTGATTTCCCCTTGCAGAGCGGCATGATTGCAAGTCTAACTCTCCGTCCATGTAGGGAGAGTGGCCGCCGGTGCTATTGCAGAGAAATACCTGTCTTTGGCCCACGGAGTGGAAATTGTCGCCTTTGTCACTTCAGTAGGGTCGGAACATCTTTTCCCACCCACAGTCGACCACCCCACACCCTCAACGAACCCGGCATTCCTGTCGCTTGTGTCTACGGTCACGAGGAAACAAGTTGATTCTTTCGTACCTGTCAGATGTCCGGATGCTGGAGCAATGGAGCGGATGACCAAAGTGATCGAGAAGTTCAGGGATGCGAGTGACAGCATCGGAGGGACGGTCTCCTGTGTAATTCGAAACTGCCCCATTGGCCTTGGCGAGCCATGCTTCGACAAGCTCGAAGCATCTCTAGCACATGCCATGTTGAGCATCCCCGCCACCAAGGGCTTTGAGATCGGATCGGGCTTCGGCGGGTGTGAAGTCCCAGGGTCGATCCACAACGACCCCTTCATTGCCGCGCCAGCCATCGACCCCAACGGCAAGGCCTCTCGATCGAAACTGACCACCAAGACAAATAACTCGGGCGGCATCCAGGGTGGCATCTCCAACGGTCAAGACATTTACTTCCGGATCGCGTTCAAGCCACCCGCTACGATCGGCCAAGCGCAGCAGACTGCCACCTACGACGCCGAAGAGGGTACCCTGGAGGCGAAGGGACGACACGACCCATGTGTCGTTCCACGGGCCGTTCCTATCGTCGAGGCCATGGCAGCATTGGTCGTCATCGACGCGCTGATGGCCCAGCAGGCGAGAGAAACCGCCCGAAGCCTCCTGCCGCCTCTGAAGACCGTGCTTCCAACCAAGGAAACAGGAACCTCCGCCACACCTGAGACGATCGCCAAACACTTCAACGGTGCTGCCAACTAAATCGACCCGGTTGGTTTTTCGCACCTGCGCTATATAGTCCAATCGCCATTGAAACCATAGATCGAGGGGCAGCGGTTCGAGTTTTGACGCTGGCGTTAGTTGCGGAGCGGCAACGGGAATGAATACCTTTCTTCGCACTGCTGCGTGTATGTAGGACGCGGCTTATGGGAAAGGGGGGCGAGCGAGCGAGCAAGAGAAAATTACATCAAAAAGTCGGCTGAATCCCGAGATTCAGTCTAAAACCAGAATATATCCTTATCAAAGAAGCACCAAGTAGTCCGTCCGCTTGCACAGAAGCAAATTGACCCTCCATGCAAATATATATCCAAGTTCTTTCCATCATCATGGATTGCTCCATTTTGGCTAGGCAAAATAATGCTACTGCCGCCCCAGAGGTGGGACTTGAACACCAGTCCTTTGAGACCACAAAATCATGCAAAGCGAAAGAAAAAAGTAAAAAAGACTTCACTTGCGCCAACTATTCATTTCAGTGAAGTTTTTAAATCTAAAGCTCGGGACTGTGATATCAATGATTGTGGAAGTGGGAGCCTTGTGCGCAAGGCAAGGCTGTGTCTTGGCGGAGGTGGGATGTGGGGGAGCGTTGGTGCGTGTGTCCCTGAGGGAGGTCCTCTGCGATTGCCATTGGAACGGGGCAATCTGGACGGCGATGGTATACATAGTTCTTGATATTTCGGATATTTTAGATCTCAGGTACCGTACGGAGTACTCTACCAACTCTATTTGTAATTACAGAGGCCCACTTCCTTTTGTGGAAGGAGATGTGAAGCCATACAATCAATGGAAGTCATCGGCCGCTTTTTTCGAAGAAATGTTTGTGATCCGGCTGCATATGCTAAAAAGCCCAATATTATTTCTACAATCCCCGGAACGGGGGGGGGTCTCATCTAATCCAGCCTCGTGGCCCGCCCCAGGTGCCCTTGATCATGGATTTCGAATATACCCAAGGAAAGAAATCTTTCTTCAGATGGTAGAAAGCACGGCGAGGGGTGGCTTGGTCGATTCCAAACCAGCTTTTGAATGTCTCTTTCGGTTCCCCTCCGTATTTGAACTCGGCTAGGAGGACCTTGCCGTACTCGGTGACGAGTGGGCAAGAGGTGTAGCCGTCGTACGCTGCCGACGGTGTCTTGTCCTCTAGGCATAGCATCAGGTTCTCGACTAGAACGGGAGCCTGCGATGTGATTGCTGCAATGGTCTTGGAGGTGGGAAGGCTTGATGCGTCCCCGACGGACCAGACGTTATCGTATTTCTTGTGTCGGGTGGTGGCGTCGTCAACGTCGACGAAGCCTGCTGCGTTGGCGAGAGGGCTGTTCCTGACGAATGCATGTGGTCCCATCTTGGGCACGGCGTGGAGGAAGTCAAATCGCTTCTTGACGGTCTTGTTCCCAGGTACGGAGAAAGTGGCCACATTGCCATCGACACTGACGAGATCGTGTTCGAAAAGGCCTTCCACGGCTCGCTCAACTCTCAGTTCCTCAAGTTTGGCCGCATACTTGGGTACGCCAAACATGACTGGAAGACCAGTTGCGAAAGTCACGTCGATCTTCGAGTGAGAAGGATTGCTAGGGTTGTAGAGTCCTGCTCGCTTCCAATGGTCCAATGCAAGCCACATTGCTTTCTGAGGGGCACCGGCGCATTTGACGATTCCAGCGGGCTGAGTGAACAGTGCCGAACCGCTTGTGAGTTTCTTAATGCTGGGGAACACCTTGTCGCAGTAGTCGTAGCTGTATATCGAGGAGACCAGAGATTTTGGGTCGTTTAGCGCCTCGGGTAATCCCTTGATGCTAGTGAAATCGACTTTGATTCCAGGCACAACAACAAGATGTTCGTAGTTGAGCTGATCGCCATTGTCAAGAGAGATGGAATTCTGCTCTGGCGAAAATGCGGCTACCTTGCTGTTGTAGAATTTCAGCTTGGGATCGATCAAGCCGGGTAAACCTTCGCGTAGGTCTTCTTTGTTCTTCAAACCACCACCAACAAGCGTCCAACCTGGCTGGTAGTGATGCCAGTCTGCCGGATCGACGACTGCGATATCGTGTGGTGAGAACTTCCCCGTACGGACCAGTTGGTGGCTGATCGCGAGGCCCGCGCTTCCCGCCCCAACAACTACCACCTTGTGGTCATGACCAGCGTGATTGACCAACGGTACTGTGACGACGGTTGCGAGATTCCTGCTTGAAGAGGTAGTTTTCGCTATTTGGAGTATTGATCGTCGAGCAGCTCGCCCTGCACTGGCCGCACTGTTGCACAGCATCTTCCCGGTGCCGGTAGTATAGAAGTCCAAACAGAAGCTCAAATCCAATCCCCAAGGAGACAGTGAAGCTCGTGAAAAGAAGCAGTCAAGACCGCAACACGAAGAGAAAAGTCAACCTGGACAAGCTTCGGGGCCCATGCTCCGGGCACAGCGACGGCGATCCCCATCAAAACTTCAGGGTTGGGACGGCGTTACGGAAGCCCACTGGTCGGCGAGGCCTGGTCGGCGAATTCGATTACGAAGTGTCAGCAGACTGTGACGGGCTGAACAAGGGCCTCGTATTTTTGGGAGTGCAAACCTACAAGTTACGGCCACCCCTCAAGCTGAATATAACATTGAGAGTGGCAGCTACCATTGATTCTCCATCCTCACCATGTCGGCATTGCGAAGTGGAATCAAGCACCGCGGTACCTTAGGCAGCCTGGGACTAGTCGTCAAGCCCGTTTGGACCGGTGGCGTACCTGCATCAACCGCGGTTCGCTGGAGCGGCAACCTCCGTGCCATCCCACACAAGATCTCCACTCGTACCATCATGGCCTCAGCCCAAGCATCACCACTCAAAAGCCCCAATTCCACCTCATCGCCCTCGACCCAAGCGAAGGTGTCGGGGAGTCCATCCCGGCAGTATAGCCAGACAGCTACACGATCTGTACCCGAGCCGGCGCTGCAGCCTGAGGCCTACGACGATGCCGCAGATTTTGTTCACGCCGCAGCAATAGCCCAGCAGCCGATTATCCATGATGTCTTTGAAACCAAGACAGGCACATGGCAGTATGTGGTCGTTGACCCTTCTACCAAAAAGGCCGTGATCATCGACGCTGCCTTGGACTACGACCCAGCCACCCAGACCATCGCATTCACGTCCGCTGATGCACTCCTTTCTTTGGTCCGAGAAAAGGGCTACATGGTCGATATGATTCTCGAAACCCACGCCCATGCAGACCACTTGTCCGCAGCATCGTACTTGCAATGCCGTCTTGAGCAGGAACAGGGTGATCGACCGTTCATCGGTATTGGAAAGCGCATTGGACAGGTGCAGAGACTATTCGGCCAGAAGTACGGGGTTCCCACGGAGGAAATGGAGGGGGCCTTCGACAAACTTTTCGATGACGACGAGGTCTTCCATGTTGGCAACCTCCAAGGCATGGCGATGCACCTCCCCGGCCATACACCGGATCATTTGGGATATAAGATAGGAGGTGAGTCTGCATGCAAGAAGCTTCCTGTTGATAAACACCTCACACGTGGTTTTAGATCATGTCTTCTGTGGCGACTCCCTGTTCAACGTTGACATCGGGACGGCTCGCTGCGACTTCCCTGGCGGAAGTGCACAGGACCTATTCAAGTCAGGACGACGACTTCTCAGCTTCCCCGACCATGTCAAAATCTGGACAGGCCATGATTACCCCACGGCGGCACGTCCAGATCCGGTACCTTACGTGACGGTTGGAGGCCATAAGGAGCGCAACAAGCACTTAATGGACGGTACTACGGAGGCTCAGTATGTATCTCTACGACAACAAAGAGATGCAACCATGGCAGAGCCACGATTGCTACATCAGTCAATCCAGATTAACATTCGAGGTGGGCGGTTACCTGCGCCAACAGAGTCAGGGCAGCGCTTCGTGCATCTTCCTCTTAAGATGCTGGGCCAGGAATGGTGGATGTAACTACTTACTTTAGCGATGCAGGGGACAAGCAATGTGTTTTGGTAGCCGCCTCAAATTGGAATAGGCGTTGTACTCGTAACAGTAACACAATTGGAAATGCAATCATTTGTTCAATCACCATGGCTATTCTCGTGCATCATATATATATCTTGATCTCCGGTGCAGCTCCCACAGCCACTATTATCCAAGCCTTCGATTCTGGACTTCGGCAAGGACATCGCGTAGTAAGAAAATATTCAACTCTTTCTACAGAAAAAGCTACCTCACAGCCTTGACCTACGAGCGCGGTCCCTATGTAGACTTACGAGGAGTTGCACTGACACAGACACCCTCAAAGGACATGTGTTCTCTGGATTGGCCCTCAGTCATGACCTCCTATTGGTGGCGTAGGATGAGTACCTGGTAAGTTCGTCTCATAGCGGTATCCACATATATCATTATTTGACACAAGACATATCTTGTACTCCGTATGTATCTTTCCGACTCAGGTGAGGTAAATAAACATGGAACTTGGCAGCGGACCAATAGCTGAACGTCGGCGACCTCGGGGACCTGGGCACCAACAGGGCTTCCCTGACCTACCCGGCAAGGCTCGATAAGGATCCCTATACCACTATTACCTAGGCTTCCCGCCCCCTCCAAGTAATATTTAATTACCCGCCCTTTATCAAACTCGGAAACTTGCTCATCCGTGATCTTTTAGTTAGGAACATTTGCGGTTCTATTGATTAATTCGTCCGTATCTCCCTTGCGGAGGACTGTACCCAGAACTAAATATCGCCACACCTTATTTGCAGGGCAGATCTCAAACGGCAGATGGGGAGCTTCTGGAATAGCGGTTAGTCCCGGGCTATTATTAGGGAAATAGGTAGTTAGTTATGTAACTAATAGCGAATAACCTGGAACTGTCTGGTTTTTCAACGATTCCTTTGTGGCGACTTAGTTAATTAATAGGTCTGAAGGTCTTGCTCTGCCATCCATCACCAATCAAACTAAAGCCGTCTGGCTCCCAAGACTGCCACGCCCCCCTGGACTTTCAGGCATCATCACCTGATGGAACACGATTTACATATTATTACATCCCAAAGTCTCTCCTGAAATCATCCGCATCAGATAAATTGTACAAAGCTCGTTGCGAACGCGTCAGCAGTTCCCACTTTGCGCATGCTCATCTTGTGAAGCTTGCAGGACACTTTTCGTAGGGCTGGCTATTGGACACTTCGAATGCCTGGGTGCATACATACCTACCTATTACTACCTAGATCAGCTAGACCTTATTCAGTTTGATATTGTTGACAGGATGACTTCGGTCCCGCGAATGAGGCCGAGTCCCAGCCTGACAGCCTGCTTGCCATGTCGGAACAAGCATCTCAAATGCGATGGACAAATGCCAGTTTGTGTTCGATGCGCCGAGTCTGGGTTGTCGTGTGTTTTCGTCCAGTCGCGCCGAGGCTACAGGGGAGATCGGAAGAAGCCAAATTTACTGCCAGCCACAAGCTCAAGCGGAGGAGGGTTTCAAGCCGGTATCCCTATGACTGTCCAGCGGAATCTGCTGTTGACCGGCGAGCCGCTGTTTTCACAAGGTCCTACGTCGTCGAGTGATGAGACTCGTTCAGTTCCCATGGTGGGCTACGATGATGCGGACACCGATTATCCCATTGACGTTTACTACCGCTATATTCATCCCGCACATCCCTTTATTCTGCCGCGGAGGGTTTATTTGCAGAACAAGTCGATATTACCAGACCATCTCAAGACCGCCATGTGTTTTATTGCTAGTCACCATTTGGCCAATGGCTCCTCGGAGGTCTACGAGATGAAGAGCAACCTCATCTTCGACCCGACAATTCCGGACGACGGCTTCAAGGTCCAGTCCTTGATCCTCATTACTCTGGCATCCTACGCCCGCTTCGAACGTGACAAGGGAACCCGGGCACTCACCACGGCAATTGATCTGGCTCTGAGGCTTGGGCTGAATTCAAGCGACTTTGCTAGCGGCCAAGATCCAGTCTCCCAGGAAAGCTGGAGGCGGACATGGTGGGAGCTGTACACGATAACAGGCCTGATCTCACTGATTGCAGGACTCAACCTGAAGTTGAGCCAACCGATCCAGATGAAGCTTCCCACGCATTGCGAAGAATACGAAACCGAGCAGGGGTTCCACGTCAAAACAGTACAAGATATGCAGCAACGGTTCAGTGCGGAAACGAACTTCAAGTGGTCCTCATTCGCCTACCGGATCGAAGCCATGCGAATATTAAGCAGCGTCCTCGAATTAGCAATGTCGCCGAACCCTCAAGCAGATGCAGTTAATGCTTCCATATCCAGCTTCCTACTGTCCCTGCCGGAGGAGAAGCGCGAAGGATTGAAAGACGACGGCGAGACCGACGAGGTCATGTCCTGTGCGCTGATGATTGTCCACCTCGCAAGCATTTGTCTTCATCTCCCTCGGTCCAGTCTGGCAGGGATTCGGGGATTCAAGACTGTCTGTGGTAACGATCGAGGAAAAGTTGTAGCTGAGGAAAGTAAAGTCCACCATCGGGCGGCACTCCGGTCCGCAAAGGCATTGTCCGACTTGATCTCGTCGAGGACGACCTTGAGGACGCTTTCTCCCTGCTTCTCCTGTGCGATAGCCTTCGCTGCCGCGGTCCAACTGGCCGAGTGTCTGCTCAATCAGACGCCACAGTCGCAACACCTGAAGGAATACGTGCAGCTCGAACTCAGCGCGCTGAACGTCCTGGGCGAGACGTGGCCGATCGCCCTCGTCGTTCGTTCACAACTGGCCCAGTTCTCGCGCGAGGTCCTTGGCTACCGAATCCAGCCTCCACCCCCTGAAGATAGTTGTTCCAACCAGATGTCCTCGCAGATGGCTTCAGAATCAACGCTTCCAGACGAGTCGTGGTTGCAAGAATTAATCAGCGAGGACTTGGACTTCTCGGCGGACGGTTTTCTGTTTGCAGGTCCGAATCAGTGAGCGTGGGACCGCCTGGTCAATCCAGATAGGTCAACAAACGCTCCTGTCCAAGGTGTTGTGAACATTGCGATGTCTGAGCCAAGCATGAAATGGATATATCGGCCTTGCCGGCTCTCGGTCAAGACGACCAGGACATGACCTGTCTTCGTCGGGAGTGTGACCTATGACCCATGGTCATCGAATCACATCTGGGGCGGAGAATTGCACTTAGACACCTAGGAAATCGAGGGGTCAACCCGACCGGTGCAGCTCCGAAAGAGTCATTCTTTCTTGTAGATCAACATTTCGAAGTCCGGTTGTCGCACCTCTAGAGCAAGTGGCAGCCGTCAGAAACCAACCATATCGCAGTATATGTAACAAGTGGTAGTGACAAGCCGGGATGTGGCGCCGAAGGGCGTCTCCAGCCAAAAAGTACTAGATGTTCTTTCAACTTTGAACGTTTTGCCGTTGTCTTTCGTCCAGGTCTTAGGGATACAAAAAGAAAGCCCTACTTACATGATAGTACGTGGCCAGATGCTTCCAAGAGTCCAAAAATGCGGTAAAGCCGCTTGATCAGGGGCTAAGAGTGTGGTCGCCGAGCTGGAATGTCCGCTTTTCCCGGAAGGCTTCAAGGTCCCCTCGGGCAGGAGTGGGTACCCGGCAAGTCCAGCTGTTCGATTTTCGGGGTATGCTTCAATTAATTACCAATCCTTACTTAACCTTTTGGTGTTGGAGGCGGTCATTTGCCGGGTGATCGTCGAGGAGACACTTTTCTCATTCCTGCATGTAGAAAGCGATATTGTATCATACGAACATGAGTTTCTTGAAGAGCGCTTCTGCCAAAGTCTCGAAGAAGTTCGTTTCTTGCGCCCGCCCTGCGGATATACCTCGCCAGGATCCCGGTATTCAGCCCGCAGGAGCCGAACACCTTGATGATGCCAAAAATCCTGGCACGAACGAAACAGCATGCGATGAAAAGAGTGCTTCGACTGACACTTGCTCAAATCCTGAAGGGGATCTATACATCGAACATGATATTACAGTGTTAGACTGGGCCCATTCTTTACTGCCCAGCAAGAAGGGTACCATCCGGTATTTGACAAGCCTGTTTCCCTGCATCGACTGGATTCCTCGCTACAATTTGCGATGGATGCTTGGGGACGCGATTGCAGGTCTGACCGTTGGTCTCGTGGTTGTGCCACAAGCAATGGCGTATGCGCTACTGGCTGATCTGACGCCTGAGTTTGGGCTATATACCTCCTTCACTGGCGCGGCCATCTACTGGCTTTTCGGGACTTCCAAGGACATCGTGATTGGGGTAGGTGTCCAGTTCTTCCCTTTCAGCCGTGATTTGCCTTCGCTCGAAAACTGACGGGGTTGCCAGACAACAGCTGTGGGCTCCTTGCTCGTCGGATCGGTGATTTCGAAAGTTCAGGACTCACATCCAGGCGTGTACTCGAAGCCAGATGTTGCAAGGACGCTTTCGTTCGTCCTAGGAGCTATAATGCTGCCGGTTGGCTTCGTTCGGTTGGGTTGGATCATCGATATCATCCCATATATCCCAATATCGGCGTTCGTGACCTCTGCGAGCATCACCGTCATGTCGACACAGTTTCCAGTCATGATGGGTATCACCGGGATAAACACCAGAGAGGCCCCTTATCGTGTCATCATAGAGACGCTCAAAGGACTCCCAAGAACGCAGCTTGACGCGGCAGTGGGGATCTCCAGCTTGGTGCTGCTGACAGTCATCAGGAGCGTCTGTGCAAAATTGGAAGTCCGTCAGCCTGCTCGCAAGAGGTTCTGGGCTATGGTATCATCCCTGAGGCTCACATTTGCAATGCTTCTCTACACCTTCATATCGTGGCTTGTGCATCGCACGCTTCCCAAGGACGTGCGGAAGTTTCGACTCGTTGGCCATATCGACAGTGGTAAGTCCATCCCTGACCTTGCTGTTAGTTAAATATTCCGAATTAACCAATATTGAAGGTTTCCAATATGTCGGTGTCCCCAACCTAGAAGGAGAACTGATCAAATCGGTGCTGCCACATACACCGGTTATAATCATTATACTCATTATTGAGCATATTGCAATTGCGAAGTCGTTCGGAAAGAAGCTCAACTACACGGTTATCCCTTCCCAAGAGATAATGGCGCAGAGTTCAGCCAATCTGCTCGGTCCATTCGTGGGCGGCTATGCATGTACAGGGTCTTTTGGAGCGTCTGCTGTTGTCTCTAAGGCTGGGGTCCGCACTCCGCTCGCCGGTTTATTCAGCGCTTTGCTCTTGCTATTGGCACTGTACGCCCTGACAGCCGTCTTTTTTTACATCCCAAATGCTGCTCTGGCGGGGCTGATTATCCATGCTGTGATGAACCTCCTCGCTTCCCCAAAGACTTTGAGAAAATATTGGCGTCTATCGCCGCTGGAACTTTTGATCTGGTTAGTAGGGGTCGTAGCTGCGATTTTTAGCCACCTTGAGACGTCAATATACATCACCATTGGCTTATCGATTGGGTTGCTCCTGATACGAGTGGCGCGTACACGAGGATCACTCTTGGAGGAAGTCACCATTTGGCAGTCAACAGCTACAGTCACAACCGAAGAACCAGAATCGCATCCCGGTGTCTCAACTGGTCAGAAGATCATTAGAACAGCTCCTCGAGAAGCCTTTCTCTCGATCGATCGGGATGATGCTTCCAATCCAGCAGTCTTCCTCAAATCTCCCTATCCAGGGGTATTCGTTTACCGATTCGCTGAAGGGTTCAATTTTCTCAACCAGGCCCAACAATTGGGGAACTTGGCTCACTATATCAAGTCTCACACCAAAGTCGGACAGGCAGAGTCACAAGTCAAGGCATCAGACCGACTGTGGAGTGACGCCTCTGAGGGGAAGGGCTTGAAATCCGTCCAGCAGCATCTTCCTGTTCTTCGGGCTGTCGTGTTTGATTGCGCTTCGATAAATAATATCGATGTGACAAGTGTTGAAGGTCTAGTTGATCTGCGGAATAGTCTCGAACGCCACGCACGCCCGTCGATAGTGGAATGGCATTTCGCAACTGTGACAAATCGTTGGACTCGGCGGGCGCTCGTAGCAGCAGGTTTCGGGGTATCGGCCAAATCTAGCCAAGGGAATGCTGGAAAGGTAGCGCCTGTTTACTGGGTGGCGAGCTCTCTGGCTGGGGCGTCATCTGAGGACGCAATTGCGGAGGAGGCAAGGAGGAGGCGAATCCTCAATCTGGACGATGAGAGCAGAGTTGGGGCGAAAAGCGACAGCATTCGGCAAAGTAGGACCTCTGGAAGAAACTCCCAGGGATTCGAGGGACACAAAGATACCACAAGCGACCAAAATCTATCTTTTCAGCCAGTGTATGGAGTAAATCGGCAGCTTTTTCACATTGATTTGACACAGGCAGTTTTGGCAGCGGTTTTAATGGCAAAAGAAGCAAACCGGCGGCGCGGGACTGTCGAAGATGGCAGTGCTGACATTGGACTCTGCTCTTCATCTTAGCCGGATAGCAATACGGTATCAACTTCAGACTGATGAGCGGAGAAAATAAAGGAATGTAAAAGATCCCTATGAAGTCTTTTCGATATTAAATAGCTCAGCAATTGAGTGAAATCAATCTGCATTTTAACTTAGGTGGCACCTGTCTCAGCAAGTCGAAATTCGTGGTTGAAATCTCATCTGCAAGAAGTTGAAGTCGCGAGAGTGTCGTCGCCACCTGGTGCAAACAATGAAACTCCAAAGTTGAATCCTCTGCGAAGTAAAGTGTTGCATGAATTGATCATCACCTTGGTTTCGTTTCAAGTTTCAAAAGGAGGCAGAACCTCGTATTCAACTTCGGTGCATTTCCCAGCATTGACTCCAGGTATCTTGTCGTTCGGACAAGCACTCATCACTGCCACACAATCCATTTCCGCCCTGAGGACGAGATACTCTCCAGGCTTACTTTCCGGATTTATACATTGAATTTGGCCTCCACCAGACTCACGATCTAGTGCGGTAGTGATTGGGACGTTCATGAAGACATTCAAAGGGTCCGGGGTCCACTCTGAGGAGACGGAGCCCGGGCGGAATGCTCCTGCGGCTGCCGCGTCCCGCAGTGCAAGATGCATGTTCTCGGCACAGCTAGGATGCTCGTAGTCGGGGATACCGAGCTGATGATAACGGAATCGGTCGCAGCAGCCAAACAAGGTGTCGTGAATACCCGAAGTTGTATCCTCTACTAGGGTAAACAGTGGTAGCGACTTATTGGTATACAAGATATCGTGCGTTTGGGCAGAAGGAATGAGTTTAGACAAAACCGAGCGTGTGCGAGAAGCCGACATGTACTGCACGCCTGAGACATATGGGAAAGGTTGGGGTGCAATACTTTCTTCCGAATATGGTTCGGTGGAACGGATGAAGCTTGTAGGTGTCGCGCCGCTGGCATTATTTGATGGAAAGACGAATGCCCAGAAGTCAATCACTTGGTTGCCATGCGGATTGGTCAATTTGAGCCTTTGACCTGCCTTCAGGCTAACATAAGCTCCTGTTTTGGCAGGAATCGTCACACAGGCCATCTTATGAGAGATAATGGAGTGGATCGTGGAGAGTAATGAGGGTGAAACCTAATGGCGCGAAATGGAGGATGGATTGATGATCACTGATGAGGGAGGTTGGGACACTTCTTAAACTATCGGTATTATGAAGGCGTTGAGAATAGGATCGCCACGGTGATCTCCGTCGTGCAAGATAGGAGATCGCTTCGTGCAGTGTGAAAGTATTGTCGGAGGTAAAATCTCCATCGAAAAAGATACCCACGATTGATATGTGGTCAGAGGATGGACCTGTGCTAACTATGGGAATCTTGGGAATCTCGGCTTGAGGAAAGCAGAGGCTTGGTTGGAAGGGGCAGCCAGCCTCGTGGCGGCTCAGCCTTGTTGCTCGGCTGAGTTTCTGTTTCTGCAGAACTAAACCAAAGCGGACTAGTCCGCACTAACTATCACTTCCAAAGTTGTTGCCCTCATACTTACGAGTAGCACTACGTACATCCTCAGCACGCGTGGAGAGCCAAGTACTTGTGCAAGATACATGATTTCCACCAAGCCTTACCTCCAGTTAGCGACGCGAGGGACCCGCTCTATCCTAGAGGCTGTAAGCACCCAAACTTCGACCGAGATATTCATGCTTTTCTAGCGAGTGGTGGCTCGCTGCTAAATTCCCCGAACTAGCCTGCTTTGGGGCCAAAACAAGAGTGGATGCCACCAGCAACAGAAACCATTTTCGGATGCAAATTACATTCTGCCTCCGCGAGGCGCTCGCTACTCTCGATAATACGAGGTACAAGGATGCATTAGCTGGCCACCCAGTCGACCACTTGTAAGTTGTCGCACATGTGTTCGGCATCAAGGAACGGCCTCCTTGGCCACCTTGACGGCGAGATCGACGCTTGTCCTCTCAACCCCGGGCATGGAGTTCGCTTATCTTAGCGGTTGCCGCGGTGACAGGCCCCTCCCAAACAAACGCGCCGAGTTGGTTCACATGTTCCGCATGAACTCGCAGCCATTAGTCCCAACCACAACTCTACTCGTCCATCCACGGACTACAATTGGGCGCCATAAACAGTATCAGCTGAGGTGGTGCAACCCTTCTGTTCTTCAGAGACCCTTGGACCGACATTTGGGCTTGTGTGGCTGGTATCACTCCCCTCTGTTTACCCTTGAACAACACTGCCCTTCCTTGAGTACGAAGTCTACGATTGCGAGTCCCAGTCCCTTCTCTCTGCTGGCCAGCCTTCGAACGGGCTACCTCAACATATAGGGTATCCCAGGGCCGAGTAGAAACTCCTCAGTCTCGAGATTTCATGTTACCTTTCGTCCACAGAACCTCACCACGGAAAGCCGCAGATGGATTGTTTGCCAGCCGAATTTGCGACACAGCGATGACCTAAAACTAGCCACAAGCTATGATAACCTACCTTCACCTTCTATCCGGTGGCCTCCTGGCCCTTGTGACACCAATTGCTGCACAACTACCCTACAATCCGACTCATATCCTGCCTCTGCAAGATGGGTCTGGTGCCTATCTAATATCCCCTCAGCCATCGTCCTCCCAATGTTCACTATCAATCCTAGACACCTCTAAGACCACTAATTCAACTACCTCGGCAAAACGACTATTGGACAAGCTACCATTCCTATCCGATACTGTCCCCAAAGCATTTGTTACCATCGACGACCCTCAAGGCATCAGTGTACTGGCAGGCAATTGTAAAGACCCAAAGGATGACCTGAAGTTGTGGAGGTTTACGAGAAACGAGACCGACAACAATGGGACGTGGGCAACTCTACCTTTGAATGCCGTAGATGGCTCTTTGAGCGCAAAATATCTTTCTGCGGGTTTCACGTTTTCTCAGACAACATCAATCAAGGATGTGTCCTTGTATGTGTTTGGTGGCATGTGCCCCAATGACACGGCAACGGATGCTCCAGACTGGACGGTCGATGCTACATATTCGAATACCATGCTTACACTGGCTGCCGCTTCGTCGTCGGATAGCAGTTCCCAATATCAAGTGTCCCTGACTGGATCCAGGGCACCACCGATACCTGAAGCTGGGCTCACTATCACACCATTGGCACCGACCTTCTCTAACACTACAGGGTCAAATGTTTCTCAGCAACAAAACTTTGTTCTTCTCGGAGGACATACCCAGACTGCCTTTCTCAACATGTCACAATTAGCGATTTTTTCCTTACCTCAACAATCTTGGGCTTTTGTTGCAGTACCCCAGCCATCATCCGGAGCCAGGAGGCTCAAATCTAGAGACTTGCCTGTTGTTGAGCCTCGATCAGGACACACGGCTGTTTTGACAGCAGACGGATCGAGGATAGTTGTCTTTGGCGGTTGGGTTGGCAATGTTTCTAACCCCGCACTCCCTCAAGTCGCACTGCTGGAACTTGGCCAAGGCTATGGTGGTCAGGGTGAGTGGGCATGGACTATTCCAAGTACAAGTGGAAGTCCATTTGCTTCCGGCCAGGGCATCTATGGCCATGGCGCAGCAATGTTGCCGGGAGACGTGATGGTGGTGTCGGGAGGCTATTCAATCGACTCCTCGGCCTCCAACCAGAGGCGACAGCTGCCAGATAATACCTACTTCTTCAACACAACCTCATTGACATGGGCGAATACCTACACAAATCCTTTCCCATCGGGTTCGTCGCCTGGATCCGGTCAAGTCCAGGCTGGCTCGACAGGTTTGAAACCCTCTGAAAAGGCAGGGCTTGGGGCAGGGTTAGGAGTAGGTCTTGCAGTTGCTATCGGTGTAGCTGTTGTCTGGCTCCTTTACTCGCGGAAGCTCCGTGCAAGGAGGGCATTACGAGAGAAAGAACTTCGAGCACTAGCACTGGGTGCTGAGCGGTTGCACACACCAGCCCCAACCGGTGACTATGGATCGAGATATCCTGAGATGCGATCTGCCAGCTGGGGTGGTATTCAGGAGAGACAGATCGAGTCAGAAAATGCCTTCCGTAAAGCCAGCATGGATGATGAGTCTAGTGGCTATGACCCTCGCTATACCGAAAGAACAGGCGCACTCATGGAAGTTCCCAGCCCTACAAGAGGCCTTCGGAAAAATCTGAATGCGAGAAATCCTTCAGCCTTTGGAACATATCATCAACACCCCGCCGCGGGAATAGCTGGCCCTGTTTTCCGTATTGACGAAGAGGATGAGAGCAGTCAACCTGGTTCACTCAAACGTAGGAAAACCCCACAGCTTCCAGCCGATCGAACATCAGTGGTGAGTGATCCGTTCAAGGATCCGCATGAACGTCAGAGGGAAGTGGAAGGCTGGGTAGAGGACTGGCAATCTGCGGCAGAAAGCATGACAATATCCAGAAGCACTAGCAAGGCGCACAGCAGGACTTATTCGAACCTGTCTCAATTGAAATCCCAAACACCAGGAGACAGTTCAGGTCGCGGATCCCCAGAGAAATCCGATCGCACCAGCAGCAATCTTTCTGAGAAGAGCATGACAAGTGCATCTGACTATTCGCGATCTATTCCGGGTACAGTATCAAGGTCGTTGTCGCAACGAAGCGTCAGTGCAGGCTATGCTCTGTTTTCTGGAGCTGCAGCTGCTATGGGTAGACTAGGAGGATCAAGACCGGATACAAGTGAGAATGAAAACCCAGCTGGCATTACGAGGGTGCCTTCGAACCGCAGTGTCTCACTTAATGTGGAACCTACCTCGAGAGGTCGTGCGGAGACGTTCTCATCGGCACGGAGTGGTGTTGGGTTAGCAAGACCGAGTGAGAACCAGGGATTTCTTAGTAAAACTCAAAATCGGCAGCAGCAAGAGTCTGGAGACTATCAGACACTCGAATGGAGTCCTAGCAAGGATAAGTATGCTCGCGCTGGTAGCCTTACGGGTTCGGGCCGCAGGGCACTGAATCTCCTTGGAAGTGTGAAGCGGGTCTTCACTGGAACCGGCAGTGTCGATGTAAGTGATCGCGTGGCCAATCTCGAAGGCCGAAGTGGGCAGTCCAGTCCTACGAAACATTCTGGTCAACCTGAAATGGCAGAAACAGTTCCTCGGAGGACCCTGAGTGCAAGTGCATCGTTCTGGCGAGGGAAACAAGGACCTGAAGATTGGAATAGCTCGACAAATTCCGGGCCATCTTCATCTATTCGGAGAAGGCCAGTTCCAGGCCTGGTCATCAACGATAACACTGGGGCTTTGGAGGATGACGATGGGGATTGGGATGTTGAGACAGCAGTGCAACAAAGGGTGGTTCAAGTGATGTTCACCGTGCCTAAAGAGAAGCTTAGAGTGGTCAATGCGGACGCTCTGAGCTTACTGAGCAGTAATCGGAGCGAAGCAGATCACGACGAGGACAAGGAGAGGGAGCAATTGAAAAGAATGAGCAGTGTGCGAGAGGGCGACGAAGACTACGACAATAACGATGAAGAAGAGCTAGGAGGTAAATGGAAGGGGAAGGAAAGAGCAGCATAGAGAAACGTTGTCAATGCTCCCCTTTGATGCCTTTGATGAAGGGTTGTGGTGGTGATTGTATATGCTTAGCATTTGAATGTCGCGTTATGAGCTTTGGGTCGGCTATTTGCTTTCGAGTTTGTTTGGTTATATAAGTCAAGCACTGGTGTTCCACAGAGACGGGGAAATGATGTACGTTACAGACCTCCGTATGGAGAAAAGAAGATTGATGCTACCTACTTAGGGAGTTTACTGAAATGTGTGCCTTGGTTTCTCGCAATTACTAGTTCTTTGCTACCAAACGTCCATTTGTCAGCCTCGTAAACAGATGGGCAAACACGCTCCGCGTCCGAGTTTAAGTGGGCTCGTGATTGACGTCATTGGACTGGAATCGCGTGCTAAATCTCTCGGTCCTCAGTCCAAGCCCAAAATGGCACTGCGGGCAGTGATGGAGACAGTTCATCTTGCATGTAATTCTATCCAAATGGCCACTATCATGCCCAAAGACAAAAGTGTCAAGGTCTATCTAGTTGACAGCTGGATTGATGGTGGAAGGAATGTGAGCGGCAAATGGGAGAGCACGAGCATTAGCTTGAGCACTCGGATTTTAGTTTTTCCGGAGCCGCCCAACCACATAAAGTGGAAAAAGGATTCAACGCGAACGCGTGCCACCAACCCACAAGGGCGCGTCTTTCTAGTGCCCCCCATATATCTCGATTGTTTTGACCCTCATTTCTCATCTCTGCTTCCTTCTACTACACTATCCCTCGTGTTTGCTATTGTTGCCTGGGGTTTCTACAGTGACTATCTCCTGAATTAATAATTCAAGGCTTGCAGTCGTAACCCCTACGTCTGCTTTTAAACGGAGCCCGTTGCCCTCCTCGCCACAATCATCCTCATTGACACCGCAGATTTAGAGCAACTACAATCAACCACCGAGAAGATGTTTGTCTTCAAGAGAGGTATGTTATATTTCGCTGTGGGAGCACTTTGAGAACGCAATGCCACACCATGTCCTCCCTCAATCTCCAAGACCGGACGCTTACAAACTTCACAGATGGACGCAAGGAACGCGTTCAGTTCGACAAGATCACCGCACGTGTCTCAAGACTGTGTTATGGCCTCGATCCCGAGCATGTTGATGCAGCAGCTATCACACAGAAGGTCATCTCAGGTGTCTACCAAGGTGTCACCACTGTCGAACTCGACAATCTCGTAAGCGTCTCCCTTCCCGCCACAGCCAATATCCCAAACTGACAGTATCCAAGGCCGCAGAGACAGCAGCGTACATGACAGTCACGCATCCTGACTATGCCATCCTCGCAGCACGTATTGCTGTTTCAAACCTACACAAGCAGACCAAGAAACAATTCTCCTCGGTCATTTCAGACCTCTACCACTACATCAACCCTAAGACTCAAAAACTCTCTCCCATGATCTCCCAGGAGACTTATGAATGTGTTATGAGACATGCCGACGAGCTGAATTCGGCTATCGTTTATGACCGAGACTTCAACTATCAATATTTTGGTTTCAAGACGTTGGAGAGATCATATCTGCTCAAAATTGGCAAGCAAATTGCTGAACGACCACAACATCTACTCATGCGTGTTGCCGTTGGCATTCATGGAGATGATGTCGAGAAGGCCATTGAGACCTACAACCTCATGTCCCAGAAATGCTTTACTCACGCCTCCCCAACACTCTTCAACGCTGGCACTCCTCAGCCGCAGCTCTCGTCCTGCTTCTTGATTGACATGAAGTCAGATAGCATTGATGGTATTTATGACACTCTCAAGACATGTGCCATGATTTCCAAAACTGCTGGTGGTATTGGGTTCAACGCCCATTGCATTCGTGCCACCGGCTCTTACATTGCTGGTACCAATGGAACCTCAAATGGTCTCATTCCCATGCTTCGTGTCTTCAACAACACCGCTCGTTATGTGGACCAAGGTGGCAATAAGCGACCTGGCGCTTTTGCTTGTTATATCGAGCCATGGCACGCTGACATCTTTGACTGGTTGAACCTTAGAAAAAACCATGGCAAAGAGGAAGTTCGTGCTCGCGATCTCTTCTATGCCCTCTGGACCCCCGATCTGTTCATGAAACGTGTCGAGAAGAACCAAGACTGGACGCTGATGTGCCCTCACGAGTGCCCTGGTCTCGCTGATGTTTATGGCAAAGAATTCGAAGCTCTCTATGAGCGTTACGAAAAGGAAGGCCGTGGTCGTCAGACCGTCAAGGCTCAAAAACTCTGGTATGCAGTGCTCGAGGCTCAGACTGAGACCGGCACACCATACATGCTCTACAAGGATGCTTGCAACGAGAAGAGCAACCAAAAGAACCTTGGTACTATCCGCAGCTCCAATCTCTGCACCGAAATCGTCGAATATACCGCTCCAGATGAGGTTGCAGTCTGCAATCTTGCTTCACTTGCTCTCCCAACGTACGTCGACCAAGCTCGTGGTGAATATGACTTCGGACGCTTGCATGAGGTTGTCCAGGTTGTCACTCGCAACTTGAACAAGGTCATCGATATCAACTACTACCCCGTTCCAGAAGCGAAGAAGAGCAATATGCGACACCGTCCTATCGGTCTTGGTGTGCAAGGTCTTGCCGATGCTTTCCTTGCCCTCAGACTTCCCTTCGATTCACCAGAGGCTCGTCAACTCAACACCCAAATCTTCGAGACTATTTACCATGGTGCCTTGACTGCCTCCTGTCAACTAGCACAGGAAGAAGGTGTATACGAGACATATGAAGGAAGCCCTGTCTCCCAGGGTATTCTTCAATATGATATGTGGAATGTCACCCCTTCAGATCTCTGGGACTGGGATGCGTTGAAGGCAGATATTGCAAAACATGGAGTCCGCAACTCTTTGCTCGTTGCACCCATGCCCACTGCGTCTACATCTCAAATCCTAGGCAACAATGAATGCTTCGAGCCCTACACTTCCAACATCTACTCTCGACGTGTCCTGGCCGGAGAATTCCAGGTCGTCAACCCATGGCTTCTCAAAGACTTGGTTGATCTCGGGCTCTGGTCCGACAACATGAAGAACCGTATCATCGCCGACGGCGGATCCGTCCAGAACATCCCCAACATCCCCGCCGACATCAAGGCTCTCTACAAGACCGTCTGGGAGATCAGTCAGCGCACCATTCTCCAAATGGCTGCCGACCGTGGCGCATTCATCGATCAGTCACAGTCCTTGAACATTCACCTCAAGGAGCCCACAATGGGCAAGATCACATCGATGCACTTCGCAGGCTGGAAGATGGGCCTCAAGACTGGCATGTACTACCTCCGCACCATGGCCGCCACTGCACCCATCCAGTTCACCGTCGACCAAGAACAACTGAAGGTCGCCGACACAAACGTTGCCCGCGAGCGATCTGCCCCGAAGAAGCGCACGTCCGTCGGCTTCGGCCAGAGCTACAGCTCGTCCCCCCGGCCCATGTACGCCAACAAGACATCGAGCTTCAACAACGGCTCCGCCACACATCTGAACGGTATCCCGACCCCGACATCAACCCCCCCACCATCAACCGAAGATAAGCAGCTGGCCTCCAAGCTCGCGAAGACCCATCTTTCCGACGGCATGAGCTCCGAAGAGCCCAGCCCCAAGGTCCTCCCCACCGACCCCATCGGCACCCCTGACGTGGATGAGAGCCTTGAGAGCAGAGCCACCAAGAAGGTCCAGGAAGAAGACCAGCAGAGTGACTCCGAGGATCGCGAGGGTGATATCTACGCCCAGAAGGTTCTGATGTGTAAGTCCATATCCACAAGTGTATTGAAATGGAATCGTCTAACTAACATTCTTTTTTCAACCTAGGCTCCATCGAGAACAAAGAAGCCTGTGAGATGTGCAGCGGTTAGACTCAATTCATGAGCCAGAAAAAAGGAGGCTCGGAAACAACTGTTTAGGTATACAGAAAGTCGGCGTTGTTGAAATGTTCCATGGCTTCCCACCTGGCGTCGGATTGCTTGCTGCCACTGTCGTTGCTGCTTCCTTTACTTCCCCTCTTGTCGTCACATTACTAGGGACAGTAAGGCTGGATGGAAATGATGTGTTTTATGTATTGTTGTGTATTTTTGCTCCATTAGCCTACTCCGTACACTGCGGGAGAGAAATGGAATAAGGGCTGGCAGATAGGCCAGGAATGCAAATCCGAATGCTGTAATGAATACACCCCGTAAGTGGCATAGGTGACTCTACTATTGAACACTTTTGATCCCGAATCTTGATTTATTTTGTTCCAGGATGGATTAATTGGGAGTCTTAAGTCCACATCTCCCGTTATCTCACCCACTTAATTCAAGTATAAAGTTCCTCATTAAATCGTCCGCTCACAACCTCATACATTCATAACTTGGTTCCCCCATGGCCTTTCATTTCATCCACCACCCAAGTATACTATGCACCCATTTCAGTCACGCGCACGCACTATCACTTGGCCCTCATACTCAGGCTTCAGATTCCCTTCGTCATCATACTGATAATCGAAGCCGAGATGCTTTTCCTGGGCGGTGGCACCAGCGGCCTCGAGGGCCTCCCGGATAGCCGGATACTTCTTCGCGAGCTGCCATGCCGTCTGGGCGTAATGGGGCTCCTGGTCCGTTGCGTCGAGATCGAGGCCCTCGAACTGCAGCAGCCACTTTACGAAGTCGAGATCGCCCCTCGAAGAGGCCCATTGCAGCGCCGTACAGCCTCGCCACGGCGCCGGTTCGTTGACGCTGGCGCCAGCCTCTTTCAGCCGTTGTGCGATTTCCAGGTGCCCGCCTGCTGCGGCCGCTTGCATTGCGGTTAAGCCCATCCAGGGCGCTGGCTGTTCTTGCGGGGAGGCTCCGTGCTGGAGCAGCTCGTTGACGACGGCGAGATTGCCGCTCGTCGCGGCCGCTTGCAGGGCGGTTCTGCCGCGGTGGAAGGCAGGCTGTGCATGGATGTCAGCACCTGCTTCGATCAGGTACCGGACGATCTCAAGGTTTCCTTGCTCTGCCGCCGATTGGAGCGTTGTATAGGCGTGCATAGGGCCATTGCCGGGGTTTTCGTTGATCATTGCGCCTGCTTCTACAAGGGTCTGGACGAGGGACACATTCCCGGTCTGAACCGCTGCAGTAAGCAAGGACCGGTCTTGCCTTATGTCAAAGCCAAAGTACACTTCGAGGAAAGACTTGGTAGTGTCATTCCTGGCTGCAAAGCGCTTATCTCTCTCACGCCTCAGGTCCATCCACTCGTGCTTTTGTCTGCCGGTGCTATCTTCATGTTCAGCCGAAAGGCAAAAATCCAACAGGAGATCCATGGTCTCCATATGTCCGCCTTTTACAGCGTGCTTGAGTGCAAGAACGACCTCACCGTATGGAATGGCCATGCTTGGGGGGTTGTCATCTTTCGCAAGTGCAAGCAATACCTCAATAACCTCGGAGTGCCCGCAGCTGGCGGCTAGGTCTAGCATCCCGGGTCGTTTTGGACTACTCTCGAACCCCAATGGAGATCCGGCTTGAATCAACTGTAGAACAACACTTGCGTGGCCACTGTAGCATGCCCAATGAAGCGAGGTCCAGCCTTGGTCGTCAATGAGTCTCACATCAAACCCCTTCTCCAGCAGTCGCTCGATGATAGTTGTATGGCCATTAAGAGATGCTATATGACAGGTGGACAGTCCTTTCGGGTATCCAAATGCACGTGGCTGAGAGGCGCAGTACACGGCAAACCAAGTCTTAAACAGCTCGGAAGCCACGTTGGATATACTCATTGCTTGATCGACTAGCCTCGGGGTTGCTTCGATTTCGCAGCATCCATAATGCTCGGACCAGTACAAGGCTGCGTATTTCAAGAGTGGAAAGGAGGCTATGTACTTCTCCACCTGAGATTGTTGTGTCTGTCCATGAATAAAATCTTCAATGATGAGAGGATGGTCCTTAAAATCTGACAGCTTAAGGTAGGAATTGCAAATTGTCGACATCTCAAGGCTGGCCTCGGTCATATTGAAGCTGTACCATGGTCGATCGCTGCCCTCTGGGTTCGAAAGAAAGTCTATGACGGTCGAATGGACAAAATTCACTTTATTGTCCGTAATATCCACCACCTGTTTGCAAAGACGGCGTACCGTTCTTTTAATATGAGGTTCATAATGTTGCTTGAGATCGGCTTCTGACCGGCTCTCTGGATTGACCGCAAAAGCAACTCTTAGCTCTGATAGAAATAATGGTCTCCGTGCAGTCGCAACAATCTTCAGCATCTTGAGAGCCATTGGCCTGTCTTCATCTCTGACTTGCTCTAAGATGTAGTGGTAGGTCTCCTGCAACGTGCTCGGGAGGCTGTTCAAGATGCGTTCAATGCTCGTCGATGACATACTGGCACTGTCCCGAAGTATTTCGAGCACCAAGGATACCCATAGATATGTCTTGCCTGCCTTCTGCGTTGCTTTTTGGCGCAAGTTGTTTCTTTTATCGTTGTCTAGTCCACAGGTGTCAGCAATATCATCAACCTGGGTTCTGATAAACGAATCGATAGCCTGCTCAATCTTGTGACTGTACTTCTTGCCTGCTAAATCTAATGTGTGGATCGAGAAGCTTCCTTCCGCTTTCCCTCGCTTTTTCGATGTTTCCAAGAGCCCATCATAACGGTCATCTGTACGACATGTGATGAGAACTTTCAGCGTCGTGGATTTGAGTTCCGTAAGGAGTCGTCCAAGAAAAACGACCGCGTCAACGGTATCACACTCATCCAATGCATCAACAAGCAAGATGACCTGCCCGCTTCTAGGGTCCTTAACTGAGTCTAGGAAAGTGTCCAGGAGGAGCCTAGTGTTCTGTGCGAAATCACTGACAGTCTTCTGACGCTCGATGGCATGCTCCATCAAGTCGGGGCGCTGGGTGTATAATTGGTGTAAGATCCCCCGAAGCAGACCTCCTCCATCATTTTGATCTTTAAAAGATCGGCTGCAGGAAAAGTAGCAAATTGCTGATTGAGGGCATAGTTTCTGGAGGTGGCCAGAGGCAAGATGTGCTGATATGACGGATTTTCCGGATCCAGGAGGCCCCTGGATCCACAAGAGTTGGGCTTTCTCGTCAATTATCCACCGTTTGAGTTTCTTACTGTCAAGCAGCCAGTCCAATGTGTTCTCAACTGGGACAGGTACACGGTCCTTGGCCGATATTGCATCAAATGTGTTGAGTGCTTTTATGCATGAGATTTGAAGGGGAGATACTAGTCGTGGTCAAGAATAAGCATAATGCTACCGCTAGCCCCTCCCCGGAGGTAGGAGTCACCTTGCGGACCTAACTTACACTGGTTCTGTGTAACACTGACTTCATCTAGCTTAGGTTTTGAGTGCAAGGGATCTATTGAAATCTTCTTGATAGCGTGTGAAAGCTGTCGATACTGCGGATCGTCCGAGGCTGAAAACTTGCACATATTGCGATGGTCGCCTCCACTGATGCTGAATTGTTGTTCATTTTTACCAATGCCCAACTGTGCTGAGTGCTTCGGGACAATCTGTAATCCTTAGCATTGAAAGATGATCCATGGATTTCAGATGGTCTCACCAGAACACTGCCTCTCCAAAAATGAGGCATCTTGGTTTTCTGTCCTTCAAAGACAGACACAATCTGCAAGTTCTGCTCCGTTGTCAAATGACCAAATTGAAAGGACAAGTCGGTCAGGCTGTCGTTATCGGCTTGAAGCGTTTTAAGGTACTGACCCTGGACAGGCACTACGAGTTTCACCATATTTGCGACAATTGAGCCATAATTAGCGCTGCCAGAGCCTCTATGTGGTACCGCCATGAATGCTATCCCCACTGTCGCCTCGAAAAGGTCGCGATGCGATAAGCGGGCATTGATTAACGCCTAGAGTCGTTAGTACGGCAGGTCCCAGCGGTCAATGATGTCCAAAAGCCTATTCATTGACTCCGTGTTTGGTATATCACTGGCTGGAAAGAGGCGTGCGTACCTGTTTGATCACTAAACCACCCATACTGTGACCAATGAAGACGAGAGGCCGCCCTGGATCCTACCATGCATGAGCCAGCGTTCAACTCCCAACTCGACAAGGAGGTGGGAATACTTGTTCATCTCGGATCGAGCGGATGGCAGCGAGAAGGTTGTTTGCAACATCTCCGAGTTTCAACACGCTTCTCCCGAAAATCTCAGCATCATATCCGAACGTGGAGATCCGTGCTGTTGGGATATCTTTTGGGAGGAAATCTCGGAGCCACATGAGACCGCTTTTGGGGTCGGTCCAGGTGCTAAATGATTTGCCCATCAAGCCATGTACGGCGACAATACTGCAACGGTAAGTTTTGCGTTTTCGAGAATGCGGCCAAAGAGACTCACTCGAGTGTTGTCTCCACCGGCTGGTCTTTTGGGGGGTATAGAATATGGATTCCAGGCTGCGATTCCAGCTGCGTCACAACGACAGCCTTGTCCGGGGGAGCCATTCTGCAAATAGGAAATCAATATCCGGATGGACTATCCAAAATCAAAGTTCGCGTTCTATAGTGAACATCAAGTCGATTCTCGAACATTCAATTCAAGTGAGAGTGAGAGAGAGCATGTCACTTTTCAGAGGAAGGGGAAAGGAAGAAGAACGCGTAAGGATGTGCCACGCCCACGGAAACTTCCGTTTTTGCTATTTGATGCTGCTTGCAGTCGAATGCTGTCACTTGTAATTAGGGGCAATTCGGCCCCGAACCAAAAGCCAACTTGCGTAGGATGATAATGCTAGGCAAGGGCGAAGCTTGAGAGGCTTGAAGGAACCTCACAGCAAACATGTGGGCAGAGACTCTAACTAGGGCAGTTAGTCATGTCGCACATGAACGAACCCAGAGGCACAGAGTCTTGCTCCGAAATCTCTGGTGATGGATGGGCTGTTGTGCAGCCCGACCTCGGTTTTGGCTCAGCCGCAAAGCGCCAAGTAACCCTGCTGGCAGCTGCTCAGCCTTCTCGACACACAGCCACCACCAGTGAGAATTCGCTCCTCCTGAGTGGAAATGCACAGAGTACCCTCTGTGATCTATTCTCCATAGTGGCTGCCGTGTGCTTTCAACTTTAGACATGCATATACCAGAGCCTCGAGGAGAGAACTATGCCTTCCACCTCCTGAGAGCAAGGCTACGATCCATCTATCTGGTTTAACTTGTTGCCGCCCCAAGGAGCCACCGCTTTAGCTTCCAAAATCCAGTCCTCGCCCTTAAACCCCACCTAAATACCCCGTCTACTCACAGTACACGCCATCCATCTCTGAGCAAACACTGTCTCCATGGCATACTTCCCCGACCGCCTGAAACTCGCACAGATAGCGGCAGAGACCAAGGATACCAACCGAGTGATCGTTGCCGAAACTCCAGGTGCATCATTCCGATCAACTCGATATGAAAACCCGTCACCACTGCCCGCACGCACAGGCGACATGCCGACAGTCGAGGTCCGCAACATGGACACGTTCACAGCGGGGCGGCTTTTGCTCGGTCCCAATCGTGAAAATCAGGGGCACGTCGCTTGCCTGAACATGTCATGCGCCGACTCGCCAGCAGGAGCCTGGCTAGACGGCTCGCTGGGACAAGAGGAAATGGTAAGACCTTGAACTTTCGACGCGAGGATTCTGCGCCCGTGAGATCCAAGAAGGGGGCTTCGAGAGGAATCGAATGTACAGTTGACAATGTTACGCACGCCCAGTTATGTTCTCGCAGCACGCTATATTCGACGTTGAACCCTGACCACTACCCGATAACGGGCGCCGCATGTATCTGGAGCCCCGACGTGGTCGTGTACAGGCAAGAACTTCACCCCGCGAGTGACCAGATGCAGGAATACCCAACACTGGAAGCACGATTCGTCCTCGGCGTGATCAGCGTCCCCGCGATCTTCCAGCCCGAGTGCTCCAGCGACATGTTATCATTCGGTGATTCGCCCTTTTTTTCGCGAAGTCTCCCGTATCTCTCCCACATCTAGCTAACTGGGCAGCCAATAGTCAATCCGCAAGACCAATACTTGCTAGAGACGAAAATACGGCATATGCTGCGGGTTCTCGGGAGGCAGAACAGGACACACCTTGTCCTAGGTGCGCTCGGCTGCGGTGCGTTTCGTAACCCTCCCCGAGTGATTGCACGCACCTTCAGGGACGTCCTCGCTGAGGAGGAGTGGGGGGGTTATTTCGAAACCATCATCTTTGCGATCCTGGATCGTCCTGGCGGGCCGACTATGGAGGCTTTCCGTGAAATTCTGGGGAGTTAGCTAGCACTGGGCCTTCGGCGACGAGTTCTAGTAGTCATCAGGGCACTATATAGCTTAATAGTATCGGGTCCCAAGGCGATAGTCACATGATGAGGCTGCCGTCCTCAATACTCAGAGCCGGAGGGGGGATTACAGTCATGGCAGCCAATTGACGAGGACACGACAGCATCCCATCAAGTCAAGCCTCGACGAAATATACCCCATCTCCATGTTTCAACTGCACTGCAAACGACGAACCAGTAGCATTCGCAGGTCCAACCCTTTCCTTTCCTTTCCTTTCGTCCATTCCAACCCCCGTTCTCCACTGTGGGAAGTGCCTCAAAGCTTGAGAAGCACTCCGCAAAGCCGGCCCACTCATAAATTGCATCGAAGGACGGGACAAGACTTTCTCTCAGCTATTAGGTATTATGTACGGAGTACCGACCCTAGTTAGTATTTCCCCAGACACCTATCTACTCTACTTATGTAGCTAAACCTCCCCTCCCCACCCCCCGGCAGAACCGTTGCTCGTACAAGGTCAATGTGCACGAGTCTATGTAGTATGATGGTGTTTTGTGTTATGTGTTATCTATCATCAACTGTTGTGGACATACGAATGGCTTCCTGGTGACTTGTTCCCAGGAATAGAGATGTGTAGAATATTGTAATTCATCTATCGTACGGAAGGCATATTCGCAGACAATTGTGGGACGGAGGCGTAATTAATATTTAGTTGAATACACGCTAGAAATGGAATTGAAATATTTTATATTACCCCCCCCCCCC
>Ga0105239_10001742_pt1 | contig 28684 bp, 28 predicted proteins | sample KBSC44metaG_FD_92761 | JGI IMG/M metagenome (GOLD analysis project Ga0105239, IMG submission 92761) | Corn rhizosphere microbial communities from Kellogg Biological Station, Michigan, USA - KBS C4-4 metaG | ecosystem: Host-associated > Plants > Roots > Rhizosphere > Soil | place: Michigan, USA...
ACATACAGATTCTTTGCCGGGTCATTTTCCAGGGGGATGTTTTCCTGGGTAAGCTCAACCAGGGTCAATCCGTATTTGTTCTGGATATCGATGGTTACAATGCTGCCGCCGGTAAAGGTAAATTTAAGAAGGTCGGAGCCATTGTTTTCCAGTACCTGTCCATTCTCTACCGTATCGTCGTCAAAGCCATGCCAATACCAGGAGTAAGTATCTTCCTTACTGATGAACTCGTCTTTTTCGCGCTGACGGCCAACTATGGTATAAAAATCAGCCTGGCGTAAAAACCAGCTTTCGAGCCCGGCAGGAGTGGCCCAAGCCTCATAAATATTGCGGACGTTGGTATTAAAATCTGCGGTTAGTTTAAAAGTTGTCCAGCGGTTATCAGTCATATATAAATAGCATTGTTTGATATAAAAATAATCATAATACCTTACCCTTTTGTTAACTTGCTTTTAAATATTAACCATGGGCAAACAAAGCGCAGGAATACTATTATATCGAAAAACTGAAGGTAAACTGCAGGTTTTCCTGGTGCATCCAGGCGGGCCATTCTTCAAAAATAAAGATGATGGCGGCTGGTCGATCCCCAAAGGTGAATTTTTGGATGAGGAGGACCCGCTGGAGGCTGCCAAACGCGAATTTGAGGAAGAAACCGGGCAGGTTATCACCGGTAAATTCATCCACCTAAACCCGATTACGCAAAAGGGCGGTAAAAAAGTACAAGCCTGGGCAGCAGCGGGCGATATAGATCATTTGAGCATCAAAAGCAATCATTTTGAAATGGAATGGCCTCCACGCTCTGGCAGGCAACAGTCATTCCCCGAGGTGGATAAGACAGAATGGTTCGATGTAGATATAGCTAAAGTGAAGATCAACCCGGCGCAAGTGGGGTTCATTGAAGAGTTGGTGAGCCTGCCAGGTTTGTAAAACTAATTTCACCTTTTGTCGTTCTGCTTTTACCTTTATGGGCAATTACATAACTTAGTAAAATGAAGTTTTTTAAATATCTACCTATAGCTTTTTTATTGATCTCGGTTGTATCGTGTAAACCAAAACCAAAGTCGACCGATGTCCCCGTTGTTGGTTTTGTGGATGCATTTGAGGATGCCACCATATCGCAAGCCCGCACCGGTTTTACAGATGCCTTGAAAAAAGAGGGCTTTAGCGAGGCTAAAAAAACGGTACAAATAGAGTACAGCAACGCCCAGGGCAATATCCCTACGCTAACCCAGATCGTTAATCATTTTGTTTCTGAAAATGTTGATCTGCTGGCTACCTGTACCACTTTATCTACCGTTACAGCCATACAAAAAACCAAAACCATACCCATTTTTGCCATGGTATCGCCCGTACCCGAGCGTATGAAAGTGCTTGATGCTAACGGCAAAGCTCCTGCTAATTTGTTTGGTGCATTGGAAGATCTGAACTATATCGATACTTCATTTGCCATCATCCCCAAATTACTGAAACCCAAAGGGACAAAGCTGGTGATCGGTATGATCTATAATCAATCTGAGCCGCAGTCGACAGACGCGCTAAACCGCATCAAGTCGCTGGCCGAAAAACAGAATATAACTATCGTTGCCCTGCCCTTAAATTCTTCGGCGGATGCACAGCTGGTTACCCAATCGCTGCTGAATAAAGACATCGACGCTTTTTTTGCCAACCCGGATAATACTGTTTTTGCCTCATTTGAGACCATTTTGAAAAGCTGCAACCAAAAGAATGTACCCATATTTACCAGTGAGGCTGGCCTTGTACAACGCGGGGCTGTAGCTGCTTTTGGTGCCGATATTTACCAGTGGGGCTACCAGGCGGGTGAGCAAGCGGCTTATTTCCTGAAAAACCATAAAACCGATGGTTTGGCTCCTCAGATGGTGAAGATCCGAAAACGGGTATATAATCCTGCTGCTGCCAAAAAATATAACATTACGGTACCCTCAAATTTTGAGGCTGTTAAATAAATGGATTTTTACCTTACTACGGTAACACTGGGACTATGCTATTCGGCTTTGGCGCTGGGTATTTATATCTCTATGAAGATATTTAATATCCCGGATATTACTACCGATGGCAGTTATACGCTGGGCGGCGCGGTTACGGCCGTTATGCTCACGCACCACCAGTCGCCATACATTATTTTACCTGCGGTGATCATAGCCGGTGGGATAGCCGGGGCCTTAACGGGATTGATCCATACCAAGCTTAAAATGAATGCTTTATTAGCTGGTATACTGGTCATGTATGCGCTGTATTCGGTAAATATCACCATCATGGGACGTTCTAATATACCTCTGAGTAACTTTCCTTCATTGTTCTCGTCGGTGCAGTTAGTTGCAGACCCTAACCAGAATACATTTTGGATCTTGCTGGTGTTTGTTGTCCTGATCACTTTTTTGATAGGGTACCTGCTCAAAACAGATTTTGGCATAGCCATGCGGGCAACAGGTAACAGCGAATCGATGATCAGGGCGCTGGGGGTTAATACAGATCGAATGAAGATCACCGGCTTGGCCTTAGCCAACGCGCTGACGGCTTTAAGCGGCTACTTTTTTGTTCAATCGCAGGATTTTGCCGATATCAATATGGGTATAGGCATTGTGATCTTGGGCCTGGGCTCGGTTATTATTGCCGAATCATTGATCAATTGGCTGCGTATCACCAGTGTTTGGCTCAGTTTAATTTTGGTGTTGGGCGGGGCCGTGGTATTTCAGCTGGTTTTGGCGCTTACGCTGGCCATCGGCGTCGATCCGAATATGCTCAAAATAGTTACTGCCGTTTTTGTATTACTGATAGTTAGTTTACCCCGTTTATCCTCACTCAGATCATCATGATAGCGATAAACGATGTACATATGGTTTTTAATAAAGGTAAGGCTAACCAGGTTAACGCGGTTAATGGCATCACCCTGAATATTACGGAGGGGGAGTTCCTGGTGATCGTGGGGTCTAATGGCTCAGGTAAAACTACCTTGCTTAACCTGGTAGCCGGAAGCGTGTTCCCGGATGTGGGGCGTATCAGTATAGATGAAAATAACGTAAGCAAACTGCCCGATTACCGCCGCAGTCAATGGATTGCCCGTGTTTTCCAAAACCCGGTGAGTGGTACGGCATCTGACCTGAGTATTCTGGACAATTTCAGGCTGGCCGCCATACGCACAAAGGCCAAAGGTTTATCTATCGGTGTTAATGATAAATTTAAGCAACAAGTTAAAGAAAAGATAGCCACGTTGGGTATGGGCTTGGAGAATAAGGTAGAGCAATCTATGGGTACGCTCTCAGGCGGGCAGCGCCAGGCTTTAACGCTGTTGATGAGTGTGATGGATAGCTGTAAGGTATTGCTGCTGGATGAGCCTACCGCCGCGCTTGATCCGCGATCCGCAGAGGTGGTGATGCGTACGGCCGATAACCTGATCGCTGATTTTAAACTGACTGCCATATTAATCACCCATAACCTCAAGGATGCCTATAATTACGGCACACGCATCATACAGATGAGCGAAGGACTGGTATTGCGCGATCTGAACAACAAACAAAAGTCAGATTTAAAGCAAAATGACCTTTTTGACTGGTTCAGTTAAAAAATGGCAAAGTAATTGTATAGTGATGGATATTATGAAGAACAATAATTTTGAACCCATACTCGACGCTTACCAGTTAGTGAGCGGCGCCAAGATAAAAGGAAAAAAACAAGACGAAATATTTGAACTGGGCATATACGATGCTTTGAAAAGAGGCTACACATTGTATCCGTTGGAGCATGGCGTAAAATATAATGATTTTAGCGTGATCATCTCTGAAAAAGAATTAAAGAACAATTTTTTGATTGAAGGCGCTAAAGCTAATGCTGCTATAGCTGCTTAAAATATTGAATAGTTGGAGACACATGTGATGTGTCTCTACGTTTTTGATCTGTGTAGAGACGCATCACATGCGTCTCCATGTCTTGCATTTGCCCGCCATTTTGCAATTTCGATCAATAAGTGTAATTTTGTAAAAAAATAAATGATGCTGTTTAATAATTCATTCTGCTTTAAAAATATGATGTGGCCCATGGTGGCCCGGCAGAAGGGTTGTGCATCAATGATACTCTTCTCCAGTCCGTTTTAGAAAACGCTATTGCCACGGACAGAATTTATTACATCATTATTTATTCAATTTATGCTTGCTGCAAGTGAGCTTTTGCAATTTAAAAATTTATGAACACTTATTATACTATCGAAGAAAAGTATCTGCAGGCTATCGATAAAATATCATACGGGAAAACACCCAAAGCCCTTAAATTACTGAACGAGATAATTAGCAACGACCCATTATACGCACGTGCCCATCACCAGTTAGGGATGATATATTATTACGAGATCAAGGATTACCAAACCGCAGGTTACCATTTCAAAACCTGCATGGAACTGGAACCCGCTTTCCCGGATAACTATAGCCATTACCTTGATTTGTTGGTTTTTCTGAACATGGAGAAATTGGTGAACGCCATATCAACCAAAGCTTTAAACACACAGGGTGTTGACGCCGCCGGTATATATGACCTGCTTGGCTTGTTCTACGAAAAGAACAAGCAATGGACAAAAGCGCTGGATGCTTATCAGAAGGCGTTTATGGAGGTAACCGAAAATAACGAAAAGGTAGATATTGAGCTGAGCCTGAAAAGGGTAAAGTCGAAAATGAAACAAACTCTGGCCTATACGTATCAGATAACGGAGTAACCCCTCCCAACCCTCCCCAAAGGGGAGGACTTTAAGATAACTAAAACAAGAAAATCGGGCAGGCCCGATTTTCTTGTTTTAGCCTTTAGCTCTTTTTATTAGTCGCCCTCACGGCTTTCACCTGGGCAGCGTTAATAGCAGAGGCCTTGTTACCGAAGCTGTTACGCACAAAGGTGAGTACATCGGCAATTTCCTGGTCTTTCAAGAAATCGTGCGAGGCCATACTATTGGAGTAGGTTTCGCCATTGATCTCCACATCTTCGTTAAAACCGTTCAATACTATTTTGATCAGTTTGGTTTTGTCACCTAACACATAAGTTGTTTTAACCAATGGTGGGTTCATGTGGGGTACACCCAAAGCATCAGCCTGATGGCAGGATACACAATACTGCGTAAACACCTTTTGGCCAGCTGTAATCGAGGCTTTCAAACCAACTGTTGTACGTTTAACAGGACCTTTGGCCTTATGCCTGGTTTGGGCTTGTAAGCCAGTTACGGCAAACAATACTGATGCGAATATGATTATTGGGGCTTTTTTAAAGTCCATTATTTTTTATAAGTTATTTTGTAAATAGTTCCCTGATTATCGTCTGTTACATAAAGTGAGCCATCCGGGCCCTGCGCTAATCCACATGGGCGATGTTCGGCACGACCTGATGCAGTTTGCGCCGCGGTACCTGCAAAGCCATCGGCAAATACTTCCCATTCGCCGCTTGGCTTGCCATCTTTAAACGGCTGAAATACCACGAAATAGCCTGCCTGTGGCTCAGGAGCACGGTTCCAGGAGCCATGGAAAGCGATGAAAGCGCCATTCTTATATTTTTCCGGGAATTGGTTACCGGTGTAAAATAACAGGCCATTAGGGGCAAGGTGGCCCGGGAAAGCAGCAACAGGGTCAATCGCATCCTGACCACCTTCTTTTTTGCCATCGCCGCCATATTCAGGCATTAAGATCTTTTTGTGCTGCTCCTGATCATAGTACATATAAGGCCATCCGGCATTATCACCTTTTTTAAGGGCATACATACATTCGGCTGGTAAAACGGCTGATTGTTTAGTAGTAAACATATCCGGGAAAAGATCATGTAACTGGTCGCGGCCGTGCTGCATCACAAATAGCTGGTTGTTTTGCTGGTTCCAGTCGAAGCCCACCACGTTACGAAGCCCTGTAGCGTAACGTACACCATCGCCATAATGCTGGTTAAGCTTTTCGGCTTTAAACTGCCATATACCGCCTGCAGAGTCTAAAATAGGGCAGCCTTTTTGGCCTGGTGAACCTTTTTTGCGATCCTCTACCTGGCAGGCATTGGAATAAGCGCCGATGTTCACGTACAGATTGCCCTCATTGTCAAGCGTAATGGCCTTAGCCTCATGCTCACGGCGACTTAGCAAACCAGTAACTATTTTCTCAGGTTGATCCGGGCTGATCACTTCGTTTTGGGCGTTCAGTTTATAACGAAAAACCTCCTCGTCAGATGAAGCGTACAAATAGCCGTTTTTAACATATACACCGGTACCACCAAAGGTACCAAAGCCCGTTTTTACAGTTGCTTTATCACCTTCCTGGTGCAGGAATAAAATACCTTTGCCGTTTTTTGCACGGTTAAGTTTAACATAAATATCGCCTTGCGGAGTTACTGCTATTTCACGGGTACCGCCCAGTTTGTCGGCAATAACAGCCGCATTAAAACCCGCAGGTAATTTTAATCCCGCTCCGCCATCAGTAGTTGGGGTAGTATTGGTAAGGGAATCTTTGCCGTTATTAGCAGGCCCGCCGCTTTTACAGGCGTTAAATAATATGAATCCCGCTATTGCTGCCACAGGCAGCAATACGGAAAGTAATTTTCTGTTCTTCATGGCAGTTGATTAATGGTTATCAAATTAAATAAATATACAGGGAATACCCAAATCTGTTTTGTAGTAATGCTATGACAAAATCAGCGTTTTTTAGAGTAAGAACAAGGATCAAGGATTTCTTATCTATGTTTCTCGTTCCAAAAATAGTTGCTGTATTAAACCATTGCCATATCATACCGTCATAGCTATATAAAATTTAACAATTATGAAAAAGTTAATCATATTATCAGCAATAGCAGCAAGCGGATTATTTTATGCCAAAACCGCCGATGCACAGATATCCATCCACCTTGGTTTTAATATACCGGTGCGTCATGTTTATGCACCGGCACCACAGCCGGTTGTTGTGCAGGAAAGCCCTGTTTATGACGATGATAATGTACCTGCCGACTACAATGGTGATGATGATTACTACTATCTGCCCGAAGTTGAAGCCTATTATTCTGTACCAAGGCATTGCTATTATTACAACGATGGTAATTCATGGGTAACTGCAGCTTATTTACCAGGCGCATACCGTAACTATAACTGGCGTAGCGCTGTAAGATACGAAGTACGCTCACCAAGACCTTATATGCACCATGATCTTTACAGGTCAAGGTGGGGTGGTTACGCTGGTGGCCGTGCCAATTGGGGTAATCGTTTTAACAACAGATATAACGGTGGTTACGCGTACTCGAGCCGTGATAACCGCGGATGGGGTAGAGGCGACTATGGTCGTGGTAACTGGGGTGGCAGACAAAACCAGAACGACAACGGTGGATGGAACAGAGGTAACCAGAACCGTGGTAACTGGGGCGGCAGAGATAATAACAATGATAACCGTAATCGCGGTAACTGGGGCGGCCAACGTTCAGATAACCATGGCAACGATAACCGGGGAGGCCAGCGTTTTTCCTATAACAGGGGACAATAAATTGAAAAGCTGATAAATCAATGGATTAATATTCAACTCCCAAAATATATAAATAATAGAAAGATCGCCCGTAATGGGCGATTTTTTTGTGGGGTTTTAATAAAGAACTACCTAAAATAACTCGATTTAGCATTTATTTATCCCTATAGTTAACTTATCATACCAAAGGCTCTTTTGTGTTATTATTTATGTTATATATTTGGATAAACAACACTAAAAGATTTGAAGAAGAAATTATCTATCGTTGATATTGCCAACAGCCTGAACATATCTAAAACCACTGTATCCTTTATTTTGAATGGCAGGGCACGCGAAAAACGGATAAGCGAAGAACTGGTTGAACGTGTTTTAAAATATGTAAAAGAAGTTGGCTATAAACCAAATTCACTGGCAAAAAGCCTGCGTACGGGTAAATCAAACATTATAGGTTTATTGGTACAGGATATATCCAATAACTTTTTTGCTACCATAGCCCGGCAAATTGAAGACCGCGCTTACAAAAACGGCTATAAAATTATTTATAGCAGTACCGATAATGATACCCAAAAAACCCAGGAGCTGATAGCTATGTTTCGCGACAGGCATGTTGACGGATATATCATTGTTCCGCCAGAAGGTATTGAAGAGGATATCAGCGCCCTGATCAAAGATGGCCTGCCTGTGGTATTGTTTGACAGGTATATGCCGGGGGTTGAGACGGACTACGTAGTGGTTGATAATTTGTTCAGCACCTACAATGCAACCCGGTACCTTATTGATAAGGGTTATAAAAACATCGCCTTTATCAGCTTTAATAATCAGCAAACGCAGATGGCCGACAGGCTTAGCGGTTATAAAAAAGCCATCATCGAAAGTAAGCTTAAAACCAATATTAAAGAGGTTGATTTTTACCAGGATGAAAAACTGATGACCGATCCGATCCAGGCTTTTCTGAATGAACATCCTGAAACGGATGCAATACTATTCGGCAATAATCATTTGGGAACCTGCGGACTTAAAGTGCTCAGAAAATTGGGTAAAAGGATACCTGAAGATATTGCCCTGATATGTTTTGATGATTATGAGGTTTTTGAACTCTGCAACCCTCCGGTAACAGCAATAGCACAGCCCATTGATGCCATTGCTGATAAAGTAATCACACTATTGCTTAACAGGCTCAATACTTCAGTAGAGAATGGTGTAAAACAGCAGGTGATATTAAGCACTGATCTGCGGATCAGAAAATCTACAAAATAAAATACACTGCCAACAGTTTAAGTAAGGTGTTATTTAATTATAGATGATGAAAAAGGGTTTGCTGTTTTTATTATTCCTTAGCACTGGCTTGGATGTATTTGCGCAGGGTGTTACCTTACAGGTTGGCAATCCGGTATCAGAAAAGTTTTCGGTTGAAAGATTACAGCGCATTGATCATCTGATAGAGGATAATATTGATTCTGGTTATATCAACGGAGCTGTGGGTCTCATCGCCCGGAATGGTAAAATAGTGTACAATAAATCATTCGGTATTGCTGATGCGGAGCAAAAAAAGCTGATGAATAATGATAATATATTCCGCATCGCTTCGCAAACCAAAGCTATTACTTGTGTTGCGGTAATGATGTTATTTGAGGAAGGTAAATTTTTACTGGATGAGCCTATCTCAAAATATCTTCCAGCATTCGCGCGCCCTAAAGTGATCGATCTCTATAATGATAAAGACACCACTTATACCACTGTGCCCGCTAAACGGGAAATAACTATCCGTGACCTGCTTACCCATACATCAGGTATAGAATATGCACAGATCGGTTCTCCCCGGATGAACGCCATTTATGGAAAATTGAAAATACCCGGAGGATTTGTGGCCGACAAGATACGTTTGGCCGATGCTATGGACAGGTTGGGCAAATTACCCCTAACACATCAACCTGGCGAGCGGTGGACTTACGGCTTAAACATGGATGTATTAGGTTACTTGGTTGAAAAAGTATCGGGAAAGACTTTAGATCAGTTTTTTAAAGAGCGCATATTTGATCCGCTGGGGATGAAAGATACCTATTTTTATATACCAGCGGCTAAGCAAAACCGATTGGTAACGGTTTATACACCCGATAAACAACAGCATCTGGTAAGATGGAGCGCTTCTACACTTCCTGGGGTAGATTTCGATTACCCTAAAGCGGCAGGTACTTATTTTTCAGGCGGGGCCGGTTTAAGTTCAACTATTAAAGATTACGCTATCTTTTTGCAAATGATGCTGAATGGGGGGATCTATAACGGTCAGCGTTTACTGGCCCGGCATACGGTTGAAATGATGACCGAAAACCAAATAGGCGATCTGTATATTAACCCGGATAAAGACAAATTTGGCCTGGGTTTTGGTATTACGACTCTCGCAAGCTCAGCTAAATTGGGTATAAGCCCCGGCTCATTTGCATGGGGCGGCTTTTATGGTACCTTGTATTGGGTAGATCCAAAAGAACACCTGGTTTGCCTGCTTTTTATACAGAACTGGCCATTACCACATAATGCCATACAGGATAAATTCCGCGCCCTGGTTTACCAGGCTTTGGCGGATTAATACTCCTCTCGATATCAGGTAAAATCCGCACTCAAATAGCGTGTAATTACGGTAATATATTCCTTTGGCTCTCCTTAATTTTATGAATGTAAATGATTGATCTGTAAGTTGTAAATCAATAATACAGATTATAAAAGTATATTTATGGAAGAAGGCCCCTGCTACCGGAACCAGATATCGAACACCGAAAAAGCTATAGCCGGGCTTTTATTGTCCCTACTTACTTTATCGGCTCTAATCACCATGATCGCATTTTGGCCCGACAGATTGCCTTCGAGTGGCAGAGCCGCGAGGTATGATCGCCGCTTATTTAACGTAACCCTGTTAGATAGCACCTGTATCATCTACAATAATACAGTCGCGGTACATCGGGTAAATAAACCAGAGCCTGCAAAAAATGATACATCTCAAAAAGTCAAGGCAGTAACTAAAGTGCCGGTTGTTGATAGCCCGGCGCCCTGTGTAACACCGGTTAATATCAATGATACTATCCAGTTTAATACTTTGATATTGCTTTTAGTGGCCACCGCCGGTTTTTTGGGCAATATGGTGCATATCTCTACCTCATTTACTACTTTTATAGGTGCCGGGCAGTTTAAACGCAGCTGGTTGTTATGGTATTGTGTTAAGCCTTTTACGGCAGCGGCTTTGGCCGTAATCGTTTACTTTGCCTTTAGGGCAGGTTTTTTGAACTCGAACGATCCGGGTAACACCTTGAATATTTATGGCATCATGACCATATCTACCCTGGCAGGTTTGTTTACTGATATTGCCACGCAGAAGCTTAAAGAAATATTTGAAGTAATATTTCGCCCGAAGGAAGCCCGGCCGGATAGTTTGAAAGATGATAAGGTAACTTTTGTAGATACCAATCCCGAGAAATTAAATACTACTCAATGCAATGACATTGTCATTGCCGGCGAAAACCTGGATAAGAAAAAATGGATCATTAAAATTAACGGAATCAAAATTGCCGATGAGATAATGGTAACAACCCCTAAATTGATCCATTTTACTTATACCCTAAGCGAAACCGACAGATCAAAGGGGCACGTTATACTCACAGTTGCCAGCGGCCTTGATAAGCCTGAATACACTTATAAATGGGATCTGTCAGCGGTAACCTAAATTTATTACAGAACATCCTTTAAAACTTCCCAAACATTATTGGCTACTATTTTGGCGCCTTGTGCTGTAGGATGGATACCATCGGCCTGGTTCAAAGCAGGAATACCACCAACGCCCTGTAAAAGGAAAGGTACCAATTGGATATGGTTTTTAGCTGCCAGATCGGGGTAAACTGCCTTGAATTTATTGGCATAGTCGGCACCCATATTAGGTGGAACCTGCATACCCAACAGCACGATCTTTACTTCCGGGTATTTAGCTTTCACCTTATCAATAATACTTTGCAGATTTTTATTAGTCTCACTTACCGGGATACCGCGTAAACCATCATTAGCTCCAAGCTCCAGTATGAAAATATCTACCTTTTGTTTCAGTAGCCAGCTTAAACGGGCATTACCTCCCGCTGTGGTTTCGCCGCTTAAACCAGCGTTAACCACCTTATACGGTAGTTTCAGGGAGTCTATCTTATCCTTGATCACCCCCGGGAAAGCCTCTGATGGATCATCCAACCCATAACCGGCGGTCAAACTATCGCCAAAAAACAAAACGGTTTTTGACGCGGCTGCATCCGGCTGGGCTGCTGCACTGCTTTTGGCTACCTCATGGGTAGCGGGTTTTTTATTTTGGTCGCACGCCGTAAAAATAAGCGTGGTCAATAACAGGAACGTTAATTTGAATTTGTACATGGTATTAAGCGTTATTGCGTAATATTTCGAGCGGTGGTTTATTTAAAACGCCCCTGCTATTTAACAAACCAATGATAACGGTTAGTATGGATATAACGAAAAATAATATCAACGCGGGCAAATAATTAACGGTATAGGGTATCTCAAAACTGTATTTGGCCAGTAACCAACTGCCACCAAAAGCTATAACTATACCGGTAAGGGCTGATAAAGAGCCCAAGAACAGGTACTCCAACGCGGTAATGGCAAAAATTTGTCTACGGCTGGCACCTAAGGTGCGTAACAAAACGCTTTCCTGTATACGCTGATACTTACTGATACGTACCGATGCCACCAATACTACTACACCGGTTATGATACTGAACGCGCTCATAAAACGGATTACATAGCTTATCTTATTCAACAGCTCATCCAATACACTTAAAACCAGCCCCAGATCGATAATAGAGACGTTGGGGAAGCTGTGAACAATGGCCCGCTGAAAGGTAGCCGATACTTTAGTTGACGGAACATGAGTAAGCAATACCTGGAACTGCGGGGCGTCCTCCAGAACACCTGTCGGGAAAACCACCTGAAAATTGGTCTGCACTTTACCCCAGTTTACTTTACGTACGCTGGCTACATACGCAGGCATTTCTACCCCCTGAACGTTAAAAATTATTTTGTCGCCAATTTTAAGGTTTGCCCGGTGATACAGATTTTCTTCCACAGAAACGGGTATGTCCTTTCCGGGTGTCGCTTTGCCGATCCAGGTGCCGTCTGTCAGTTTTTCTGATCCGGAAAGGGAGTCGCGGAAAGTAACCCGGTATTCATAAGCAAATACCCCATGCGGAATTTTTATGGTCGAATCTTTTTGCAGATCGGCAAAGGTTTTACCATTGATCTGCTCTATTCGCAGGGTTACTATAGGCACCTGCTGTAATACCGGCAAGCCCTGCTGACGGGTTAAGCGGGCAACGGAATCCTTCTGACTGTTTTGTATATCAAACAAGATCATGTTGGATTGATTGCCGCTGCTTGACAAGGTAACCTGACCAATAAGCAAATTCTGGATCAGGAACAGTATACAAATAAACATCGTACTTAAGCCTATAGATACCATGAGGATAAGCGTTTGGTTATTGGGCCGGTATAAATTAGCAAAACCTTGCCGCCACAAATAACTCCATGAACCGCTGATCAGCAATTTAGTAAGTCGCATCAACAACCACGCTACCGCTGATAATATCATAAAAGCCGCTAATATACCCAGCGTAAAGAACAGGCTCCCCAACCAGCTATCTAACTGTAAATAGGTAAAAGCAATGATAAACAACATAATGAGTGCATATACCAGCCAACGCAAAGGATCACGGGATAATACTGCATCATCAAATGATAGCCTAAGGGTATTTAATGGCGATACATTACGAACTGATATTAGCGGCAGCAAAGCAAAAAGCAAGGAAATGATCACCCCTAATAAAATACCCTGACCAATAGCCATCCAGGAAATTTGAACAGATATGGTGAACGGGATAAAATCTTTAAATAAAATCGGTAGCAAATGTTGTATCACCGTACCAAGCGCTGCGCCTATAACAGAGCCGATGAGCCCGATACCAACAATCTGGATCAGGTATATCAGAAAAGCTTCGGATGCCTTAACGCCCAGGCAGCGCATAATAGCAATAGAGGCGATCTTTTCGCGTACATAGATATGAACCGCGCTGGCCACACCCACACAACCTAATAACAAAGCAACAAAACCCACCAATGATAAAAAGCGGCTCAAATCGCCAAAGTTACGACCGGTGTTTTCTTTTCGGCCCTCGATGGTTTCGTACCGCATACCTGCTTTATCCAGCATGGGGTCAAGCTTTTTGGTGAGCTTATCCAGGTTTACCGGTTTAGTGAACTTATAATAAAAGCTGTAGTTTACCCGACTGCCAATTTTTACCAGCCCGGTTTGCTCCAGGTATTGCATGGGTATATAAACCACCGGTGCTATACCGGCTACCGCGCCCGCCTGTCCTGGTGCACGGTTCAAAATGCCGGTAATTAAAAACTGGCTGTTGCCGATCTTAATGGAATCGCCCACATGCGCGTTGAATTGCAGCATGAGGGTTTTATCAACCACGGCCATTTGGCCTTTTCTGAAAGATGCGCCAGCTTGTTCGGGAGTGGTTTCAATAGCGCCGTAATAGGGGAAATTGCCCTGTAGGGCTCGTACCTGTACCAGCCTTGTGCCCTTGCTTTTTGGAAAATAGGCCATGGAGGCAAAGCTCCGTTCCTGTGAACGATCATCACCCAATGAATCCAGTAGTTTTTTTAAATTTACATCCACCGGTTTATTGCCTGATACAGAAAGATCGGCACCGATCAAGGTAGCAGCTTGTCCGTTGATATCGTTTTGAACATTATACTTAAATGCGTAGATGGCCACTAATGCGGCTATCCCAAATACAATGGCAGATATGAATAAAAATAACCTCGATCGGTTTTTACGGCTATCGCGCCAGGCCATATTAAACAGCCAGGGGATATTCATTTTTCGTTGATAATTAACTGGATTGGTCTCCATAAACTTATCCGTTAATTGTTTTTTCATCGGCTATCAGCTGACCTCCTTTTATCCGGATGATGCGCTGCGTTTTCGCTGCAAGTTCCAGGTCATGTGTTACCAGGATAAGTGTAGTGCCGGCCTCTTTATTCAGATCAAAAAGGAGTTTTACCACCTTTTCGCTGGTTTCGGCATCCAGGTTGCCGGTAGGTTCATCGGCAAATAGTATTTTGGGTGAATTGGAAAAAGCACGTGCCAATGAAACACGCTGCTGCTCACCGCCTGATAATTGAGAAGGATAGTGGTGCCCGCGATCGGCCAGGCCTACTTTATCCAGCAAATCCAATGCCCTTGCCCGGATATTTTTTTCGTTACGAAGTTCTAAAGGAACCATTACATTCTCCAGGGCGGTTAGCGTTGGTAGCAATTGAAAATTCTGAAATATAAAGCCCACGTATTGGTTACGTACCTGAGCTCGTTGGTCTTCCGTTAAATTTCCGAGGTTGATGCCATTTAATTCCACCGCTCCTGCACTCGAGCGGTCGAGCCCGGCACATAAGCCTAATAAGGTAGTTTTGCCGCTGCCTGAAGGGCCTACTATAGCATTGGTAGAACCGGCAGCAATGCTGAAATTTATATCATGTAGCACGTTGAGCGTACGCCCCGCACTTTGGTAGGTTTTGCCCAGATCTGAAATATTGAGTATAGTTTCCAAACGGTGTGTTTTTTAATGGTATAGATGCACCTGGCTATAATTTGTTACCCGGCCAGTTTGCATAAATATCCATGAATTATGCCATTTGGAGCTTAAACGCAGATAGGTTTTTATTAAATGACTTTAAAAATACAATTACAGCTTAGCTTTCAGCCGTTCTTTTACATCCTGCTGCCATTCGTGCTGTAAAATACTCAGGAGAATAGAATCACGCCTGGTTCCGTCTGGAAGAGGCATGTGGCTACGAATAATACCCTCTACCGTGCAGCCTATACTTTTCATAGCCGCGATGCTGCGCTCATTCCGGGCATCGGCCCGAAAACCTACCCGTTTCATATCCAGCTCTTCAAAGGCTAGTTGCAGCAATAGAAATTTACAGTGTTTGTTGAGACCAGTCCCCCTGAATTTTTCGCCATACCAGGTATAACCTATTTCCAGTGCCTGGTTAGCCGATTGTATATCATAAAAACGGGTACTTCCGGCATATTCGCCTGTTTTTTTATCGTAAATAATAAAAGGGTATTCCTTACCCTCAAGCCTGGCTTTAAGGGCCTGATCAATATAATTGAGCATGCCATCAGCGCCTTTTGCACTCACTTGTGAATAACTCCAGGTAGTGGGTTCATACAAGGCAAAAGGTAGCAGGTTTTGATAATCGTCGATAGTTAGGGGCCTGATCAATACCCATTCGTCTTCTAAAATATAATCAGCCTCAGGCGAGAATTTTGAATTCATGATAATGGTTTACTTTTAAGTTTTCAGGCTTTATCAGCCATGGCGTGCTCGTACATTTGCATAAAAGGCTTGTTTTTTAGTTCAATAGCAAGGGTTGAATTGCGTTGTTCGCAATATTTTAACATTTCATAACAATCAACCAAAACGTCATCGCTCAGGTCTTTAAAGGTCATTTCGATTACCTTAGCCGATATTTTATAATATTCATCAAGGGAAGCCGTCCCCTTAGGAGTTATTTTGATGAGCTTAGCACGTTTATCATCGGGCGAGGTACGCTCCGTTATCTTTTTTTCACGGATAAGCCTGTTGATGATCTCCATGCCGGTAGTGGTTTCGGCAAACATTTGGTTAATCAGGTCGCTCTTTTTTACTTCGCCCATGTGCACAAGCGTATTCAGATAATAAAAGCTTTCGGCAGGGGGCATCCCGATATGGTTAACTGCCGATCGGAAGTACAGGGAGTAGGCGCTCAAAATACGTCCTACGGTTTTAAGCAGACTAACACCATTCATGATACGTTCACTTTTTTTACCCGGATGTTTGGGTTTGGGTCTTTGTTTTTGAAGGTAATATCGACAAAAAGCCTCAACGGATTGCTCATTGCTAACCTCTTCAAAGGTAGTCCATTCCTCTACCAGTTGTACAATAGGTTTCATGTTATTACTATTTAGTTGTAAAATTATAAAATTATTTCTAAAATGTTTTAATTATTCCATAATAGGAATATATTTGCGTAAATATTCCTGTATTGTTGTATTTGGGATAGGTGAAATTATTTGCTCAGCGGCAAAATGTTTTACTTTCACAATCGTCATCATTTATAATGGCGTACTTTTACTAAGCCTTAAACTTTAAAACATCTTTTAATAGATGGATATCTGAAGAAACATGAAAACTGATACTCAAAAACCCGATAAAAAACCACCTGGTGTTTTTAGCTTGCTAAAGCCTTACATGGGGCTGGTTTCTCTGCTTTTGTTGTTTGCATTGCTCAGCAACGGTGTGAATCTTTGGCTGCCCAAGGTAATAGCCAGCGGAATAGACGATTACACTAAACAACACTTTGTGTTTAGCGATATCATTAAAAAATTCTCATTAGCTGTGTTGGTCATTTTTATTTTCAGTTATCTGCAAACCATCATTCAAACCTATGCTTCGGAGCGTGTAGCCCGCGATCTGCGGCAAAAGCTAGCCGATAAGATATCCAGGCAAAGTCATGCTTTTATTGAAAAAGCCAATCCGTCCAAGTTGCTTACCAATCTAACGGCTGATGTTGATTCCATAAAGCTGTTTGTATCGCAGGCGCTGGTATCCATTGTATCCTCCTTGTTTATCATTATTGGTGCAAGTATCTTGCTGTTTACTATTAACTGGAAACTGGCCCTGGCGGTGATTGCCATCATTCCGATCATAGGCGGTACATTTTTTTATGTGTTAAAGAACGTACGTGCGCTGTTTATAAAAAGCAGGGGCGTAATTGACCAACTGAACAAGGTAATCAACGAGAGCATCCTGGGTGCAGCGCTTATTCGTGTGATCAATTCGCAACAGCTGGAGTATAATAAGTTTTTAGAAGCCAATACCGAGGCTAAACAATATGGTTTAAAAATACTAGGCTTTTTTGCCGGCCTGATACCTATTGTAACCTTTACAGCCAACCTGGCAGCCTTAACCATTTTAATGATGGGCGGTCATTTTGTGATCAACGGCAGTATGACCCTGGGTAGCTTTGCTGCCTTTAACAGTTATCTGTCCTTACTCATATTCCCGATATTTATCTTAGGTTTTATGAGCAACCTGATTGCGCAGGCCTCGGCATCATTTACCCGTATCAGTGTAGTGCTGGACGCCCCGGATATGGTTGATGCCGGAACCTTAAAAGAAACACTGCGCGGTGAAGTAGAACTTAGGGATGTGTCATTAGTTTACGGCCAAAAACCGGCGCTTAAAAATGTATCATTTTCAATAGCAGCAGGATCAAAAATTGCTATCATCGGGCCTACAGCTGCGGGTAAAACACAGCTGCTTTATTTGCTTACCAATCTCATCAATCCAACATCAGGTTATGTGCATTATGACGGGCGCAGTATTGATAGCTATAACAGCGAATCGTTTCATAGCCAGGTGGGCTTTGTTTTTCAGGATAGTATTATTTTTAATATGAGCATTCGCGAAAACATCGCTTTTAGCGATACGGTTACGGATGAATCATTGGAGAAAGCCATTGAAACAGCTGAACTGAGAGATTTTATCGACAACCTGCCCGACAAGCTGAATACTATAGTTTCTGAACGTGGATCAAGTCTTTCGGGCGGCCAAAAACAACGGATCATGCTGGCCAGGGCTTTGGCTGTTAACCCAAAAGTTTTATTGCTGGATGATTTTACAGCCCGGGTTGATACCAATACCGAGAAAAAGATTTTAAGCAATATCCAGAAAAATTACCCCGGATTAACGCTGATATCGGTTACCCAGAAAATAGCATCGGTTGAACATTATGACCAGATCCTCCTGCTTACTCAAGGCGAAATTGTTGCCCGTGGCGTGCATGATGAACTGATGCAAACCAGTCCGGATTATGTACAGATATTTAACTCACAGCAAAGTACCAGTAATTACGAACATGGTGTTGCTCACTAAAAAAGACATTGATGAATTACGATCTGAATAAGCTTAGCCAGGCACAGCAAAAGACCTCGACCCTTGCAGGACTCAAAAAGCTGCTGCAGCTAATTGCGCACGAAAAAAAGATACTTTTACTGGCCCTGTTCGCCATCTTGACCAATTCCTCGCTCAACTTATTGGGCCCCCTTGTTATTGGGCACACCATTGATACCTATGTGCAGCATAAGGATTATAGCGGGGTTATTCATAACGCCATTATATTGTTATGCATGTACCTGCTAGCTTTGTTTACTAGCTATAGTCAAACCAAGCTAATGGGCAGTGTAAGTCAGCGTATGTTGTTTACCCTGCGTAACTCTATATTTAATAAGTTACAGCAGCTGCCGGTAGGGTTTTTCAATCAGAATAAGGCGGGCGATCTGATATCGAGGGTAAACAATGATACCGACAAGCTGAACCAGTTTTTTTCTCAATCACTGATGCAGTTTATCGGGAACATCTCTATCATGGTAGGCGCGGGTGTGTTTTTGTTACTGATTAAGTTTGAATTGGGCGCGGCCACGCTTGCACCGGCTGTACTTATTTTGGTGTTAACGCTAGTTTTATCACCCTGGATAAAACGCAAAAATGCCCAGAACCTGAAAAGCGTAGGAGGGATGAGTTCGGAGATACAGGAAAGCCTGCATAATTTTAAGGTGATCATCGCTTTTAATCGCCGCGATTATTTTCGGAAACGTTTTGAAACGGCCAATCGTGATAATTACAAAACCGCGATCGGCTCAGGTTTGGCGAACAACGTTTTTATACCAGTTTACGGTTTATTTGCCAGTATAGCGCAACTCATTGTGCTGGCCTTTGGTATTTATTTGATCACCATCGGACAGTTTAGTATTGGTTTGCTGGTGAGTTATTTATCATACTCCACCAACTTTTATAACCCTTTAAGGCAATTGGCCGCGTTATGGACAAACTTTCAACTGGCTATGGCGGGCTGGGACAGGATATCACAAATACTGTCTCTCGAAACCGATCTGCCTGTTATGGAAAATGGGATATCTGAACAAAATGCCGCTCTGTTGGAATTCAGGAATGTGCACTTTGGTTATAATGATGATCAGGAAATACTCCACAACATCAGCTTTAAGCTGGAGCAGGGTAAAACCTACGCCCTGGTTGGCCCAACCGGTGGCGGTAAAACCACTACAGCATCATTGATTGCCCGCTTATATGACCCTTCAAAAGGATTGGTTATGCTGGATGGCCGTGACATCAGAACCTACAGCCTGGAAGAACGCACCCAAAAAATCGGGTTTATTTTACAAGAGCCATTTTTGTTTACCGGAACGGTTAAGGATAATATTTTATACGGTAACGATCTGTATAAGGATCACACCAATGAACAACTGGAAAAAGTGATCATTGATGCCAACCTGGGTAGTCTGCTGGCTATTTTTGAAAGCGGGTTGGAAACTCAGGTGCTTTCTTCAGGTGATAGTATCAGCCTTGGTCAAAAACAACTGATCGCTTTTATGCGGGCGGTATTGCGTAATCCTCAGATATTGATTTTGGATGAGGCTACGGCTAATATTGATACTATAACCGAGCAGTTATTGAGCGATATATTGAATAAATTACCAGATACCACCACCAGGGTGATCATCGCCCACCGCCTGAATACCATTGAAAATGCCGACGAGATATTTTTTGTCAACTCGGGCGAAGTATCAAGGGCTGGTTCGCTTAACGATGCTATGGATATGTTGCTGCAGGGTAAGCGGGTTAGTTAAGGAAAATGACAAGATAAGTTAGGTAAACTCATCGCTTTGATAATCGACTCACCCAGTCGTTGCTTAGCTCGACCAACCTCTCTGCCACAAGCGGTAAAGAAGTTAGGGAAAACAAACAAAAATCCCCTCTATGCGCGAAGCGGAGAGAGGGGTGACAAGCCAGCGACGTCGGGGTGAGTCGGCCGCCGACGTACGGGCTTTTGCCGAAATGTTTTGAAAACTTTACTAAGCAATTATCTAGGTTTTTAACCCATTATGTCGAATGTTCTTATAAAAATTAAAAAATGTTGCCTCGAATAAAATAGTTGTAGTATCGACACTAAATAATTGCATAATTATTTTTACACTTGCAAATAAACTTTAACCAAATTATGCAGAAGTATACCGGCGAGACACGCATTTTAGCGGCGACAGATTGTATCATTTTTGGATTCGACGGATTTAATATCAAATTATTGCTTGTACAGCGTGGTCTTGAACCCGAAAAAAATAAATGGAGCCTGATGGGAGGCTTTATACAGCCTTCTGAGTCGCCTGATGATGCCGCCAACCGCATATTAGAATTACGCACCGGACTTAAAAATGTATACATGGAGCAGTTTCATGTATTTGGCCATCCCGATCGCGACCCGGTGGAAAGAACCCTGTCCATAGCTTACTTCGCGTTGATTGATATACATCAGTATGAAAAACAACTGAGCGAAGAATATCATCCCGAGTGGTTTTTGCTCAACGAGATGCCCGAGCTGATATTTGACCATACAGAAATGGTAAGGCTTGCTTTGCGCCAGTTACGTTATAAAGCCGCCTTGCACCCGATCTTGTTTCAGTTATTACCCGAAAAGTTTACTATTCCACAATTGCAGGCGCTTTATGAAGGTGTTTATCAAACCAAGTTTGACGACCGGAATTTTAGCCGTAAACTATTATCAACCGGTCTGCTGGTAAAACTGCCCGAAAAAGATAAGCTATCGTCAAAGAAAGGCGCTTTTTATTACAAGCTTGATCAATCGCATTACGAGCAGAATTTTGAATCGTTCTTGAACCTAGTACCTAACCCCGAGAAATTCTTTTAATTAAGATAGGATAGAAGTTATATTGGAAGCTTTACTAAAAGTGGGTTTACATGTAAACCCACTATATGATCATAATTAATATTAATTTATTGATTATTAATTATATAGGTAAATGTTGACCATGAAAAGTGTAAACCATGTAAACCCAATTTTAACAAAATTGGCCGCTTGTTGGGGTTTATTAAGCTAAATTTTTAGGGATCGATACCATAAATGTTGCACCTTCATTGGGCGAGGATGTTACTTCGATACTACCCCGGTGTTTTTCTATGATACCAAATACGATGGAAAGCCCCAGACCGGTGCCTTCACCTATGCCTTTAGTGGTAAAGAATGGTTCAAAGATCCGTTGTTTGGTTTCTTCGGTCATTCCTACACCGGTATCAGTAATTTCGATGGTAATGTGATCGGCATAATCCTTAGTAATGATCATGATGCATTCATCGCTATGGTGATCTTTGCTTTTAATGGCATATATGCTGTTGTTGATCAGGTTAATGATCAGCTGGTTAATTTTTCCAGGGTAACAGTTTAAAGGCTCCAGTTTGTCAAAAACAGGTCTGATCTCGATGTAATAGGGAATGGTACTTCTTAAAATAAGCAGGTTGTTCAGGATTGATTTATTGATGTCTGCCGTTTTTAATACTTGCTCATCGGTACTGCTAAAAGTGCGCAGGCTGTTTACTATTTCTGCTGTTCTGTTTGCACCATCCTCTATGCCATTTAGTAAAACAGTTATCTCGTCCCTGATAAAATTGAGGTCGATCTTTTGTTTATAATCGTTTAGGTCCTTTAAAAAGAGGATCTGATCCGGGTTATTCAAGGCATCGTCGTACTTATCCAATAAAACTAAAAGCTCATCAAAATCAAGCCGTAAAGGTGCTATATTGGAACCTACAAAGTTAATGGGGTTATTAATTTCATGGGCTACGCCGGCTGTAAGTTGCCCCAATGAGGCCATTTTTTCGTTATCAATGAGTTGCTTTTGTGTAGCTGTAAGGTTATCTATAGATAACGAAAGGCTTTTATTGATCTTAGTTAATTCTTCGGTTCGTTCTTTTACCTTGCTTTCCAGCAAAATATTTTGTTGGATTATTAACCGCTCATTTTCCTGGGCAACGGTAAGTGCAAAACTTTGTGATTCGTTTTTTTGATAGCGGTAAAAGTTAATTTTTTCTGCCAAAGCTGCCGAAAACAGGATCAGTTCTAAAACAGAACTGTAAATCACAATATTAGCAGTTATGTTGTTGTAAGGCATAAATCCTTTATTACGCGCTACAGATATCAACAAACTGATTAAGAACAGCCCCCAGCCCAGTAAAAAGAATTTAGCTGGTTTAAAATTGCTCCTCAAGTATAGATAAGCCCCTATCATAAGCAGACTAATTGCAGTGATAGCTGTACTAATGGCGATTAAATTATAGGCAATACCGGCCATGCCTGTTACAATCACCACAAGAGTTACTAAGTAGAATAGATAGAGCAACAGGTAGTATTTATACCACTGCTTTAAATTTTGTTTGAGCTGTAAAAATTGGCTCATAAAAAGCAAGATGGAAAATCCGAGCAGTACCCTGATTACAGGGATCACATAATTATTTAAAGTGGTTATATCTGTTGTAAGTAAATTGGTTCCATAACCACGTTTAAGTAACTGGGACAGGCCTAAAAAAACGATATAATTTACATAATATAGGTAGCTGTAATCGCCTACAATAAAAAACAACAATAAATTATACAGAGCCATTACTATAAAAACACCTACTATGATACCGGTGGTAATATTTTCAATATTACGGCTTTCTAAAAACGCCGCGGCGCTGTAAATTTTTATCGGAACAACGGCAGAGGCATTGCTCCTTATACGTAAATATACGGTGCTTGATGTTCCCGGTAAGAGCGGACAATTGATAAAAGCAAGGTTTTGGGTATGATCGGGACTTAGATGGCGCGGAGCTGTGCTTGTGTTTATGGTATAATAAAGGTCGAATTCATCAATAACACTGGCATTTATACCAATAGTAAGCAGGGGTTCTTCACTGTTGTTTTTTAAGTTGAATTTTACCCATGTGGTAGACTCTGAAAACCTTAAAGCCGGAAGCGTTTGTTCAACACGGTGAAACTTATTGTTATTTAAAACCTGGGCAATGGTTAAATTATTGTCAGGAGCGTCAAGCTCGTAAAAGTATCTGTTGGTTAACAGGTGTGATTGGTTGCTATTAATAACCAATGTATCACTTGGGTATGCAAAAAGTGCAAGCCCCAGTACCAGCAGATACCCGGTTAATAATAGTTTTTTCATGATATAATTGTTACATCTGTACAAAACAATAATTATAATAAAAATGTGCAGTAAATTAAACTTTGCATAAATTTACTTTTGTAAGCCGATATAATCCGTTCACTAAAGTGTTTTGCTATGGCCGTAGGAGTGTTGTATGTTGATGATGAAATAAATAACCTGAATAGTTTTAAAGCGGCCTTCAGACGTGACTTTAACATACATACGGCCAGCTCTGCTGCTGAAGGGCGCAGGATATTGAATGGGAATGAGATTGGAGTGATCATTACAGATCAGCGAATGCCCGTTACTACGGGAATTGAGTTTCTGGAATCGGTTTTACAAACGAATCCAGATACGATCAGGATATTACTAACCGGGTTTTCAGATATCAACGCAGTTATTGATGCTATTAACCGGGGGCAGGTTTATAAGTATCTGGTAAAGCCATGGCAAAATGATGAACTCCGGATCCACATTCAAAACGCCATTGAAATTTATATCCTTCGAAAAGAAAACAAAGAGCTTACCTATAAATTACAGATAGCGAACATGGAGCTGGAAACACTGGCTAAAGCTTTCAGGTAATACTTACCCTCAGTCCGCCTTCTGGACAATATTACTTATAAAGATTATATTAGTTTATTGCCCGTATTTGGGGCTGTTTTGCCCTGAAATAAGGTTAAATTAGGCGGGTTGTAAACGTTAACTGATGAAAAGGATCTTATTCATAGCCTTTAGTTTTGTTCTTTTTATTCAGTGTGTTATAGGGCAACAACGGCCACAGTACACACAGTATATTTTTAATAGCTACCTTTTAAATCCGGCATTATCGGGTATTGAAAACTATACCGACGTAAAAACAGGCTATCGCAGTCAATGGACAGGCCTGGATGGTGCACCGATAACAGCCTACCTGTCGGTAAATATGCCCATTGGCAAAAACTTTATACAAGGCGATGCGACGGCTTTCCCGGCCAGCGGAGGACTTAATCCGGCCAGTAGGCTATATACACAACAATACCAGGCTGCAGAGCCTCATCATGGTGTTGGGTTAACGGTGGTATCAGATAAGGCCGGTCCTTTTACACAAACAAATATTGATGCAACTTATGCCTATCATCTGGGGCTAAGCAGCCGGTTAAATTTGGCGGTTGGGGTATCGGCCGGTTTTAGCCATAATGTACTAAACCTGTCGCAGGTAAGCACTGCAGACGCTTCGGATCCTATATTGAACAGTTTGGATAATAACCAATGGAAGCCAGATCTTGGGATAGGTATTTGGGCTTATGCTTCTGATTATTTTATAGGTGTTTCGGCCCAGCAGATATTACCTCAGAATGTATATATAACCAGTAAGGCAAACCTGTATCAGAATAAAACTGTACCACATTATTTTTTAACAGGAGGGTTTAAAGTTTTTTTATCTGAAGATGTTACCCTTATCCCGTCGGTTATGCTCAAGTATATCCAACCTTTACCCACAACCTATGATATCAACATGAAATTATCCTTTGCCGATAAACTTTGGATTGGTGGTTCATACCGTCATAATGACTCCTACGCAGGGTTGGCAGGGCTTAATTTGAGCTCATTTGTGAATATTGGCTATTCTTATGACGTCACCACATCAGCACTGAATACCGTAAGTAATGGAACGCATGAAATTGTGATTGGTATATTACTCAATAACCGTTATAAGGTAAGTAGTGCTCAACATACATTTTAGCCCTCTCCGCGGGTCCGGGAGGCTAAAGTTCCCTTCTTAGCCTGGCAACCGGGATGTTCATTTGTTCACGGTATTTGGCAACGGTTCGGCGGGCAATATTGTAACCGGCATCTTTTAGGATATCGGTTAGTTTTTCATCGGCTAAAGGATGGCGTTTGTCTTCCTTGCCTATATGCTCTTCCAGGATCTTCTTTACTTCCTTGTTAGATACTTCTTCACCGCTTTCGGTCTGGATAGCTTCGGAGAAGAATGATTTGAGCAGGAAGGTGCCAAATTCTGTTTGCACGTATTTGGAGTTAGCTACACGCGACACTGTTGAAATATCCATGTTTATCCTGTCGGCAATATCCTTCAGGATCATGGGTTTAAGATTCTTGTCGTCGCCGGTTAAAAAGAACTCATATTGGTACTGCATGATGGCATTCATGGTCTTCAGCAAGGTTTGCTGACGCTGTTTGATGGCATCAATGAACCATTTGGCCGAATCAAGCTTTTGTTTTACAAACTGTACCGCTTCTTTGAGTTTTTTATCTTTTTGTGCTGCTTTATCATAATGCTGAAACATTTCCTGGTAGGAGCGGCTTACCCTTAGTTCCGGCGCATTTTTAGAGTTGAGCGTTAATATCAGCGTACCATCGTTATTGGTGATATGAAAATCGGGTATCACCTGCATTTGCTTGGTGTTGATCTCGTTAGAATCGCCTGGTTTGGGATTAAGTTTTAGTATCTCATTCACTACACCGCGTAACTCGTCGGAGTTCATGTTCAACGATTTTTCGAGCTTATCGTAATGTTTACGGGTAAATTCGTCAAGGTATTGTTCAACAACAATAACAGCTTTCCCGATGATGGGATCGTTGGGATCTTTTTTACGTAATTGTATCAACAGGCATTCCTGCAGGCTTCGTGCCCCAACACCAGCTGGGTCAAACCCTTGTATCACCTTCAGCATATCCTCCACCTCTTCATCCTCGGCCATTACATTTTGTGAAAATGCAAGATCGTCGGTAAGTGACATGATAGGGCGACGCAGATACCCATCATCATCCAAACTGCCGATAATTTGCTGACCGATCTTGAAATCTTTATCGCTCAGGGGTAACAGGTCGAGCTGTAATTGTAAGCTTTCAAAAAAAGAATTTTGTACAGCTATCGGGATCTCTTTACGTTCATCTTCATCGTCACCATTTTGATCATAACGTGATCCGTAGTCGTTTACGTTATCGTCCTGCAGGTAATCATCAATATTAAACTCATCCATTTCGCCCTTTTCCTCGTCACCATTATAAGTGTCTTCGTCGGGATCGCGGTCTGGGTATTGTTCTTCGGGTTCGTTTAAATTGGTTAAGCTCAGATCTTCAAGCGCGGGATTCTCTTCCAGTTCTTCTTTTATTCTGGTATCCAATGATACTGTAGGAACCTGCAGCAATTTTATAAATTGTATTTGCTGCGGCGAAAGCTTTTGTAAGAGTTTTTGTTGAAGATTCTGTTTAAGCATAATTAAGATGAGCCCAAAAATACATCAATTACCATTAACTTTAAAATATCTTATGGCCTATGGACGCTGGTATTAAATATTAAAAAATATAATTTGTTTGAATACCATTAAAATTTATTCGCTACTTTAGTTAAAACTAAAACCAATTTATTCCGTTACCTGAACTAAATTATTAACTAAAATCTATCATTATGGCAATAATCAAAGAGTTTAAGGAGTTCGCCATGCGTGGCAACGTTGTTGACCTTGCAGTGGGCGTTATCATCGGTGCAGCTTTTGGTAAAATAGTTACCTCATTGGTAAATGATGTAATTATGCCGCCAATTGGCTATTTAACCGGTGGTATTGATTTTAAAAACTTAAAGATCCTGCTGAAGGCGGGCGATCCGGCCAAAAAAATAGCCGATGTATCTATCAATTATGGTAGCTTCATCAACACGGTTATCGAGTTCCTGATTGTTGCTTTTTGTATTTTTATGGTAGTGAAAGCTATCAACTCGCTTAAAAAACCAGAAGAAGTCGCTCCTGTGGCAGATCCTGTTCCAACAAAAGAAGAAATTTTACTTACCGAGATACGCGATCTGTTAGCTAAAAAAGCATAAAAAAAACTAAACAAAGATTTTGGATCAAAGATAAAGGATCATTGATGGGGATATCCTTAGTCTTTGATCCTTTCGTATTTAATCTTTATTCCTTGCCCGTCAATTTGGGATCTGTTATAATAATATAATCTGCCAGGGTTTTGAATTTTGTCCAATCGGGATTGTCAAAACTTTCATCAGCATAGGAGGCTATAGTTAGTATTCTTGCTTTCGGCGTGTATTTTTTAAGTTGAGCAACCGCTCCCAATTTTTCTTCGCTGTGAAAACCTCCATTAAGCTGTAATACTTTAAATCCGGTATGGGTTTTAAGAAACTGCGCTATTGACCAGGCCATCGTAGCATCCCATAGGTTTTGTGATTGATAGATCTGCATGCCGCTCATCGCCTCATGCCCGCCCATGATCTTAACAAACTTATCATAATAAGCCCCGATAGCGGTATCAATAGGGAGCGGTGCCAGATAGCTTTTGGCCTGAACGCTTAGTTGCTGTAAGCTGGAAAGACCATTGCGGGTAACCATATTAGTATAACGCGATGGGGCATTGGCTGCCACAACCGGTAAATGGTGGAGCTTGGCCAATTCAACCAGCGGCCGGTAATCTTTATAATTTGGCCAGGCACGAGCATCGGTTAGCAGGTTCTTTTCGCGGATAAGATCATTCAGATATTCGTTTAACACCAACTGACAGTCTGTTTGAAACATTTCCATGGAAAGCGCTGCCTGGTTTGGATATTTTTCTGTCAGGCCCTTAAATAAGGCATATTCGAGGGAATGAGCGGTTGAATCGTTATGTTCCTCGCCGAAAAATAGCACATCAATTTTACTGCTTTGCTGAATAATATCGGTAATTGTTACCAGTTTTTGTTCGGTAGTACTGTATATTTTGTAATGAGAGGGTAATATATCCTGACCCAAAACAACTGATGGTAAACCTATTAGGAGCAGGATAAGTAATGATTTCATATTGCGGTTTTAAAGTGCTTAATTTACAGCAAGAAACATAGAGCAACAAATAAGAAAAATAGTATTTGAAATGTTTCGAAAAATTACTACATTTGCGCTCTTGTTTTTAAAAAGATCGAATAGAATAAAAATATAGCCATGAAAAGAACTTTCCAGCCTTCTCAAAGAAAAAGAAGAAACAAACACGGTTTCCGTGAGCGCATGTCAACTGCTAACGGTAGAAGAATATTAGCAGCCAGAAGAGCTAAAGGCAGAAAAAG
>Ga0105239_10001743_pt1 | contig 28679 bp, 17 predicted proteins | sample KBSC44metaG_FD_92761 | JGI IMG/M metagenome (GOLD analysis project Ga0105239, IMG submission 92761) | Corn rhizosphere microbial communities from Kellogg Biological Station, Michigan, USA - KBS C4-4 metaG | ecosystem: Host-associated > Plants > Roots > Rhizosphere > Soil | place: Michigan, USA...
ATTACTCAAAAGGCTTGTTTTGCTCTTTTTAGGCATTTTTGTATTTGGTTATAATGCCAAAGCACAAATAATTACATTAAAAGGGAAAGTATCAGACGAAAAAGGCCTGTCTATACCGGGCGCGTCCGTTAAAATAAAAGGTACGCGTAAAGGCACCATCACCAATACCGAAGGTGTATTTACTATTGAATGTAATGGCCCGGTTATTCTCAGTGTATCTGCTATTGGTTATACCGCAAAGGAAGTTAAGGTAAGCAATACCAACAACGTTAATATTATTTTAGCCGAGGATAGTAAAACACTCAGCGAAGTAGTAGTTACCGCGTTGGGTATTAAGCGCGACAAAAAAGTATTAACCTACAGCAGCCAGGAAATCAAAGGCTCAGACCTGGTGCAGGGTAAAGACCCTAACCTGGTTAATGATATCGCCGGAAAAGTATCCGGTGTACAGATCACCAGCTCATCAGGCAGCCCAGGTAGTTCAACCCGTATAGTTGTTCGTGGAGCATCATCGTTTTACGGAAATAACGATGCTTTAATGGTTGTTGACGGTATCCCGATCGATAACAGTGAAACCGGAAACCTCAATTCAGGGCCCGGCTCCAGCAGGGTAGCCGACATTGACCCTTCCATAATTGAAAATATCAACGTGTTAAAAGGTGCCGCGGCCACAGCTTTATATGGTTCGTTGGGTGCAAACGGTGTTATTATTATTACTACCAAAACGGGCTCAGCCAATAAAAAACCAACCATCAATTTTACTTCTGATTTCTCCTTCGAAAATCCGCTGCTGCCGCAGATACAAAGCAAATATGCCCAGGGTACCAATGGTATTTATTATAATGGTGATGATATGAAAACCAGTACCTCCTGGGGACCATTGATGGATACCTTAAAAATAAATGGTCAGCCGGCAAAAAAATACAACCAGTCCGACTTGTTTTTTAAAACCGGACATACTTACAATAATGTGTTTAGTGTAAACGGTGGTGGGGCTGCTTCTAACTATTACGTATCTTATTCTAATTTTAATCAGGAGGGTACGGTGCCAACTACTAAGTTTCTGCGGAACTCGGTATTTGCCAAATATAGCGCCCAGATCCTTCCAAATTTAACTACAACATTCCAGTTAAATTACACCAATTCACAGAATAACCGCTTGCCCGAAGGTTATGCTTTAGAGAGCCCTGTATGGACTATTTTTACAGCCCCGATATCATACAACCTGCTACCTTATGAAAATGCAGACGGCACGCAGCGCTTGTATCGTTATTCCAGAAACAATCCTTATTGGGTATTGGATAATATTTCCAATAAATCAGGCGTAAACCGTTTTCTGCCAACTTTTACAGCCGATTATAAACCATTAACATGGTTAACCGTAACTGAAAGATTTGGCGCTGATGTATATACTGAACAGGATAGATACCACGAAGCAGCCCAGTCAGTATCTAACCCTACCGGGCGTATTGTAGTTAACAATACCAACTTCAGGCAATTTAATAACGACTTGATTGTAAGCGCTAATCATCAGTTTGGTGATTTTAATATTGATGGTGTTATCGGGAACAATATTTATTCTCAATATACAGAAACTGCTTATGCTAATGGTGTCGGGCTTTCGGTAGCCGATTTGAATAATATCAGTTCGGCTTCAACGGTTACTTTTATTGAAAACCAATATAATATCCGGAAGATAGGCTTTTACGCGCAGTCAAATATTGAGTATAAAAAATTCCTGATCCTGTCACTAACTGGCAGGTATGATGGAAGTTCGGTACTATCAACAGCGCATAATTTTTACCCTTATGGGTCTGTAGCTACCAGCTTTATTTTTTCTGAGTTTTTCTCCAAAGAATTTCAGGATATCATGAACCTGGGTAAAATCAGGATATCCTATGCCACAGTGGGCGGTAGTAATGTAGGCGCTTATTCGCTTACTACTCCGTATATCTCTCAAAGTAAAGATTACATTATTCGTAACATTTCATTCCCTTACAATGGCCAGGCAGGATTTTTACTGAGTCCTACGTTGGGTAATCCTAATTTAAAAAATGAACGGATAAATGAATTTGAAGCAGGGTTTGAAACTGGCTTTTTTAATAACAGGATAAGTTTAGAAGCTTCCTATTTTGCTAAAAAAACGGTAGATGGCTTAATTCCGGGTGTGAGTATTGCACCATCAACAGGTTATGACGGTACTACTGTAAACACCGGAATAATGCAAAACCGTGGTATTGAACTATTATTGAACGTAGTGCCGGTAAAAACAAAAGACTTTACCTGGAATATGACCATCAACTACAGTCGTATCCGGAATAAGGTTCTGGCAATTGATGGTGATCTGCAACAGATCGGAAATGGCTTTACTACCATTATTGTAGGTCAGCCCTACGGAACAATATATGGTACACGCTATGCACGCACCGCACAGGGACAGTTACGCATTGATGCCAGCGGATTACCTTATGCTGATGCTGAACAGGGCGTTATAGGTAATATTAACCCCGATTGGACGGGCGGATTTGCCAATAATATCAGGTATAAGCAGTTTAATTTCAGTTTCTTCTTTGATGTTAAAAAAGGCGGCGATATTCAGAATAATGTGGATGGGTACGGATATTTTTACGGAACACCTAAAGTAACCGAAAATAGGGGGCTAAGGGTGGTTCCGGGAATCAACGATGCAACAGGACAAGCTAATACCGTTGCTGTTGACGGACAGGCTTATTATCAGCGTATAAACGGTGTAACCGAGTCTGTGATACAGGATGGAACCTATATTAAATTAAGAAATGTAAGCCTGGGCTATACCGTAAAACCATCATGGTTGAGGGGTAGTCCGTTCAAATCCGTTAATTTTAGCGTAACCGGGCGTAACCTGTGGATATACGCGCCACACTTTACCGGCGGCGACCCTGAAGTAAGTTCGTTCGGTTCATCAAACGGTTCGCAGGGTATTTATTCCTTTTCTGTACCCACATCAAGGTCTATAGATTTTAGCATGAAGCTTACCCTTTAATCATCATTTATCAATTAAAAAATATCATGAAAAAAATATCAATGATTTTAATGTCATGTATCCTGATAAGTGTTTCAGGTTGTAAAAAATATATTGACGTAAATACCAACCCCAATCAGCCCCTTGATGTGGCGGAAGCCCAGATACTTGCCCCGGTTGAAGTGGCGCTATCATCAAAACTATATGCAGGCAATGTAGCCGTAATTGTACAGGAATATATGCAGGTGGCGGCGCTAAATCAGGTTGCGCCTAATGCAGGTACTTATTTAATGTATAATGCTGATATGAATGATGACTGGAGGACGCTTTATGTGAACTGCTTAAATAATCTGGTAACGCTAAATGCAAAGGCCGTTGCCGACGGGAAAACAAACTATGCCGGCATTGCCAAGATCCTGACCGCCTATTGCCTGGGCACCGGAACAGATCTTTGGGGTGATATTCCATACTCGCAAGCTTTTAAGGGAACTGCTAATTTTACACCAGTATATGATACCCAAAAAGATATTTATACTACTATACAAAGCCTGTTAGATGGGGGTATTGCCGACATTGCCAAAAACGGCACTATAACTCCAGGTGGGGATGATTTCTTTTACGCCGGGGATATGAGTAAATGGACAAAGCTGGCTTATACCTTAAAAGCCCGTTATTATATGCATTTGACTAAAGCGCCTGGGTATACAGCTGCCACACAGGCGCAGTTGGCACTTACAGCGCTTACAAACGGAATGCAATCAAATGATGATGATTTTAAAATGGCTTACGGCGGTGCTGCCGGTGCAGAAAATCCGTGGCAACAGAATTTTATATCAGCCAGCACTATTGTAATGGCTAGCACCGCGGTTAATGGTTTTAAAACACGTAATGATCCGCGCTTAACCATCATGGTTGCCCCGGCAACTGCTACGGGCTTATATACGGGATTAGATCAAGGCTTGAGTACTATTGGTCAGCTGGAAGAATACTCGCGTCCGGGAAGCTTTTATGGTGCTGCAGGGGCAAGTAATTACATTGTAAACTACTCCGAAGCCTTGTTTATAAAAGCCGAAGCCACGCTTGTCCTTTCTGGTTTTAGCAGTGCGCAACCCATTTATCAAAGTGCCATATCATCGCACATGACAAAATTGGGAGTTAGCACAACTAATGCGAATACTTATATAGCTTCAAGGCCTTTGACTAGCGCCAACGCGGAACAACTGATCATCGAAGAAAAAGGGATAGCGAATTTCCTTTCACTGGAAAATTTTACCGATTTCAGGCGTACAGGTTTCCCGGTATTGCCCGCAGTGAAAAATGCTTTATCGGCTATGCCGCGCAGGGTGCTATATCCGCAAACGGAAATTATATCAAACCCGCAACCTCAGCAAAGCGCCAAGCTAACCGACAGGGTTTGGTGGGATGCGCAATAGATATCGCGACAAACAAAAACGGGCCTTTTATCCTGCTAATTAATTTAGTATCTTTGTATAGATAACGGCCCGGATGTATGTAAAAAATGCACCCGGGCCGTTTTAGTTAAGACCAAAAAGGCCCCAAAATAGATCGTTTTTTATATATTTATCTGATTATCAATATTTTAATACTTTTTAAAGTAAAAAAAACGTGTTAAAATTTGTTAAAAAGTGTTAAAATTGATGGTTTTGAGTAAGTTTTCAGCAGTTTTTGAGCCGTTTTTACCCCAATTTCGGCCCAAAAAGTGTTAAAATTGAGGCTTTAAAAAGTTTTATGCATCATGATTTATCACGATAACGGTATTGAAAATGGTTTTGTTAGATAAAATATGGTTAGTACCTGTTAAATTACTGGCCTATTAATACTTGTTACAACGCTAATTTTGTAAAAAAAAAACATTTAGAAAATGATAACTTTTGATTGGAAAGGCGTACTACCCGCCGTAACTACCAAGTTTACTAATAATGACGAATTAGACTTTGACGCTTTTGACATCAACTTAAATGCCCAACTGGAAGCCGGCGTTGACGGATTTATACTGGGAGGCTCTTTAGGCGAAGCAAGCGTATTAAGTGATCAGGAAAAATATGACCTGCTTGCCCACACCGTAGCCTTTGTTGATGGTAAAGTACCTGTAATATTGAATATCGCGGAGCAAACAACCAAAGCGGCTGTTACCTGCGCGCAAAAAGCATTGGACAACGGAGCTGATGGCTTAATGTTATTGCCTCCAATGCGTTACAACAGCGAAGAACGTGAAACCATAACTTATATCACTACCATTGCAAAAAGCACGGAATTACCTATCATGATCTACAATAACCCTGTTGATTATAAGGTAGAGATCACGCTGAATATGTTTGAGCAGCTTGCAGCTTATGATAATATACAGGCGGTAAAGGAATCAACCCGTGATGTTTCAAACGTTACCCGGATGATCAACCGCTTTGGCGACAGGTTTAAAATATTAACCGGTGTTGACCCCCTGGCTATGGAAAGCCTGGTTATGGGTGCCAATGGCTGGGTAGCCGGCCTGGTTGATGCTTTCCCTAAAGAAACCGTGGCTATATACCGTTTGGTTAAAGCTAAAAGATATGATGAAGCACTGGCTATTTACCGTTGGTTTTTACCGGTGTTGGAGCTGGATATCCACCCTAAATTGGTACAATACATTAAGCTGGCAGAAGTTGCTACGGGTATAGGTACCGAAAACGTACGCGCCCCGCGTTTACCTTTAGTGGGAGCAGAGCGTGAAAAAGTTCAAAAGATCATCAGCGACGCGCTTGCTGTCCGTCCGGTATTGCCTATAGGCAGCTGGGGTAAAATAAGTGAGGTTGCGATATAATACAACATATGGCCAGTAAAACTTTTTTCTGTATAGATGCGCATACCTGCGGCAATCCCGTAAGGTTGGTGGCTGGTGGAGGCCCGACCCTGAAAGGCGACAATATGAGCCAAAAGCGCCAGCATTTTTTAAAGGAATATGATTGGATCAGGACAGGTTTAATGTTTGAACCCAGGGGGCATGATATGATGTCTGGCAGTATCCTGTATCCACCCCATGACCCTGAAAATGATGTGGCGGTTTTGTTTATTGAAACCAGCGGATGTTTGCCCATGTGCGGCCACGGTACTATCGGCACCATTACCATTGCTGTGGAAGAGGGCTTGATACAACCCAAAGTACCAGGCATTATACGCATGGAAGCTCCCGCAGGCCTGGTTTTAATTGAGTATAAACAGGAAGGTAAAAAGGTGACCTCGGTCAAGCTTAAAAATGTAGCGGCTTATCTCGCCGCAACGGATCTGCAGGTGGAGTGCCCCGATCTGGGTATGCTCACTATTGATGTTTCCTACGGTGGAAATTACTACGCCATAGTTGATCCGCAACCGAATTTTGGCGGGATCGAACATTATACCGCCGGGCAATTGATTGCCTGGAGCCAGGTGTTGCGCAAACGCATCAATGAAAAATATACGTTTGTGCATCCGCAGGATCCTACTATCAACACCTGTACGCACATCCTATGGGCCGGTGCTACGTTATCTGCTGATGCTACGGCAAGAAATGCCGTGTTTTATGGCGATAAGGCTATCGACAGATCGCCTTGCGGCACGGGTACATCTGCCCGTATGGCGCAATGGCATGCCAAAGGGAAGTTGCAGGTTGGCCAGCCATTTATACATGAAAGCATCATCGGCAGTAAATTTACGGGCAGGGTGGAAGAGGTGGTTAAGATCAATGATATAGACGCCATAATTCCGAGTGTAGAAGGTTGGGCCAAAGTTTATGGCTACAACACTATCAAGATCGATGATGATGATCCTTACGCGCATGGTTTCCAGGTGATATAACCTGTTTTATTAAAAAAAATCTAATATTTCTATAGCTCAAAATACATTATGGCTAAAGTGCTGATTATTGGTGGCGGGATCGTTGGCTTGAGTTCTGCTTATTATTTACATAAAGCCGGGCACCAGGTTACCGTAGTTGATAAAGGGGATATGACCGACAATTGCTCCTACGGAAATGCCGGTATGATTGTACCAAGCCATTTTATCCCGTTGGCCACGCCAGGCATGGTAAGTCAGGGGATCCGCTGGATGTTTAGCAGTAAAAGTCCGTTTTATGTGAAACCTTCGCTAAATCCGGAATTGATATCATGGGGGCTTAAATTTCTGAAGAAAGCTAATGCGGCGCATGTAGAAAAATCGGCTATTCCTTTAACCGAGCTTTCATTGCTGAGCAAAAAGCTTTATCAGGAGCTGAGCAAAGAGCCTGATTTTGAATTTGACCTGGTTGAAAAGGGTATCCTGATGTTTTATAAAACCGAAAAAGCCGGGGAGGAAGAGGCTCATATGGCTGAAAAGGGGCGGCAGCTAGGCTTGGATATGAAGGTGCTTACCCCGGCTGATTGTATGAAACTTCAACCCAAGCTTAACCTGGATGTATTAGGAGCTGTACATTACGGTTGCGACGCACATCTTTCGCCCAATAAGCTCATGGCTGCTTTATTAAAGTATTTACGAACTGTGGGTGTTAACCTTGTTACCAACAAAGAGGTTACAAAAATTGAAACTTCCAATGGCAAAGTAAGCCGGGTATGGTCATCCGGTGAAGAGTTTACAGCCGATGAATACGTAGTGGCGGGTGGCTCATGGTCACCCTCGATCGGCAAATTATTAGGATTGAAAATTTTGCTAATGCCAGGAAAGGGCTACTCCTTTAATGTTCAGGATGATGCAGAGGTTATGCAGATCCCGGCCTTGCTGGCAGAAGCCCGGGTAGCCATTACACCCATGAATGGCGGCCTGCGTTACGGCGGAACCATGGAGCTTGACCGGATCAATAACCGGGTGAATATGAATAGGGTAAAGGGTATAGTAGAATCTGTACCTCAATACTTTCCGGGGCTTAAACCAGCAGTTCCGCAGCAAAAGGATATATGGTTTGGTTTCAGGCCATCCTCAGCCGATGGATTGCCTTACATAGGCAGAAGTAACAGGTATGCTAACCTTACCATAGCCACCGGGCATGGCATGATGGGTTTAAGCTTGGGTGCTGCAACAGGCTTATTGGTGACTGAAGTTATTTCGGGCAAACCAACATCCATCAATATCAATGAATTTGCCCCCGACAGGTAAGGCAAATTCAAAAAATCCATGCCATTTATACTTTTATTGAGAAAGTACACGTTAATAGCACATTTATAATTGTTTAATGAACAATTATAAATGTGCATATTTGATATTCAGTATTGTGTATTTAAAAATTGTTTATTTAACAATTAAAAATGGATTGGATATCTATTTTTAAAGCAATTTTTATCTGCCTATCACAATAAATTATCAAATAGTAACCGGATATTACCCTGTTATCCTAAATTATTAGTTTTTTAAGTTAAGTAAATGTAAATTCAGGAAGAATTAATTCATAGCAAGATGAAAGTTTTACAATTTACCATCCCGTTGCCCCACGATAAAAGTGTGATAGTAGAAAAAGTTTGTCTGCCCCATCATTACCCATATCTGCACCGGCATAAAGAGATCCAGATCACCTGGATAAAACAGGGTGAGGGAACTTTGATAGCTGGAAATAATATGCATGATTATTCAGCGGGGGATGTGTTTTTTTTGGGAGCCAACTTGCCGCATGTATTTAAAAGCAATCCCGAATATTTTGCTCAGAACACCAATAAACAAGTAGAGGCATTAACTATATTTTTTGATCCGGAGGGTACACTGGCCTCTTTTTTTGATCTGCCGGAGATGACTCATGGCAGGATCTTTATGCAGCAGCACCAGCAAGGGTTTAAAGTTCCCGTTGATAATGCTGATGAGATATCACAAATAATGACTACCCTGAAAAATGCTTCGGGATCCGATCAGCTTGTGCAGTTTTTATACCTGCTTAAGGGGCTAACTAGCATCAAAGATAAATTAGATCCGTTATCTACCTACGGCAATCTCCCCGGCATCACCGAAAACGAGGGCATACGCATAGGAAAGATCTATAATTTCATCATGCTGCATTACAGTGATCCCATTACACTGGAGGATGTAGCCAAGGTAGCCTATATGACGCCGGAATCATTTTGTCGCTATTTTAAAAAGCATACCGGTCATACTTTTGTTTCATTCCTAAATGAGATCAGGATTAATGAGGCCTGTAAAAAGCTCATCGCCCATAAATTCGAAAGCATCAACTCTATTGCTTACAAATGCGGGTTTAACAGTATAACAAATTTTAACCGGGTGTTTAAGTACGTTATCGGCAGTTCGCCACGCGGCTACCTGGATACTTATAACAATAACCTGATAAGCCTGAACAGGGCCGCCAGTTAAAATTACGGTAGAAAAATTTGCGTTCACCTTACCCTTTAATAAATAAACAGTGCTTACAACTCTTACCAAAAGCTATTTCACACTTCTAATTACATTTTGTTTAACTATATCGACTTTTAAGGGTAGAGCGCAAACCCCCAATAATCTTTATGAACAAACCAGCGAAACAGCCGGCCTGGTTATCCGGTATGGGCAGGATATTGGCGCCATCAAAGATTTCTACTCTCCATATAGTGTTAATGAGCACGCCGAATATCAGTATAAAATTGATGTGTTCAATTCGCCCGAACAGCGGAAAAGATTGACAGAAGTTAATAATGATTATCTAAAACAGCTTGATCAAACCGAATTTTCCACGCTGAGTATCTACGGGAAGGTTGATTATATACTGCTTAAAAAGAAGATCAATTTTGAATTGCTCGGTTTAAAAAAAGAAGAAGAACAGTATAGCCAGATCACAAAATATATTTCGTTTGCTGATGGGATCTATGCGCTGGAACAAAAACGGCGTCGCGGCACTTACGTGGATGGCGAAAAGGTTGCCGGTGAACTTAATGGCATATTAAAAGAACTAAAAACGGACTCCCTGGCCTATCATAATCTCCCTGGTTTAGATATGCCCCTGGCAAAAATGACCAAGGATGCATTACTGGGTTTAAAAGGCAGATTAAAGGATTTTTATAATTTTTACAATACCTTCGACCCTAATTTTACCTGGTGGGTGCCCGAACCATACAAGGCCCTGGATAAAGCAATGCAAAAATATAGTGACCTTGCTTTGAGTAAAGGTAAAATCAACACTACTCAAAAACCAGATAGCAGTGGTATAAAAGGGGTGCCAATCGGCAGGCAGGAGTTGATCAATCAGTTACAGGCCGAAATGATACCCTATACTCCCGAAGAGTTGATTAAACTGGCGAATAAAGAGTTTGCCTGGTGCGATAAGGAAATGCTGAAGGCATCGCAGGAAATGGGCTTTGGCAACGATTGGAAAAAGGCGCTCGAAAAGGTAAAAAACAGTTATGTGCCTGTAGGGCATCAACCGGAGTTGATCGTGAAGTTGTATAATGACGCTATCAGCTTTATTAAAGAGCGTGACCTGATAACCATACCACCGCTTGCTGAAGAAACCTGGGGAATGGTGATGATGTCGCCGGAAAGGCAGTTGGTAAACCCTTTTTTTACAGGAGGGAAGGAGATCAGTATTTCGTACCCGACAAACACTATGCAGCTACAGGACAGGTTGATGAGTATGCGCGGCAACAATCCTTATTTTTCCAGGGGAACGGTACAGCATGAGCTTATCCCGGGTCATAACCTTCAATATTTTATGAATAGCCGGTACAAAGCATATCGTCAGGATTTTACTACTCCTTTTGCCATAGAGGGATGGGCATTATACTGGGAGTTGCTGCTCTATGATAAAGGTTTTGCTAAAACACCTGAAGAAAGAGTTGGTATGCTGTTTTGGCGGATGCACCGCTGTGCAAGGATCATATTCTCACTCAATTATCATTTAGGTAACTGGACACCGCAACAATGCATTGACTTTTTGGTAGACAGGGTTGGGCATGAAAGGGCCAACGCCGAAGGTGAGGTAAGAAGATCATTCAAGGGCGATTATAGTCCGCTTTACCAGGTGGCTTATTTGTTGGGAGGTCTGCAACTCATGGAGCTTAAAAAAGAGATGGTGGATAGCGGTAAAATGAGCTACAAGCAATTTCATGACGTGGTTATCAAAGAAAATCTTATTCCTGTTGAAATGTTAAGGGCCACGCTAATCAATCAATCTTTAAATAAAGATTTTACCACCAGCTGGAAATTCTATGATTTTAGTAAATAAGGCCAGTACTCATTATTATTTCTTATTAAAAACACCGACCGTTTAGTTATATGGATAATAGCACTTCATTTAAACCATCACTAAGGCTGATAGATGCTACTATGCTGGTAGCCGGTAGCATGATCGGTTCGGGTATTTTTATTGTAAGTGCGGATATTACCCGTAACGTAGGTAGCGCAGGCTGGTTGATATTGGTTTGGCTCATCACCGGCTTTATGACCCTGACTGCGGCCCTGAGCTATGGCGAATTAAGCGCTATGTTCCCCAGGGCCGGCGGCCAGTATGTTTATCTGAAAGAAGCCTATAGTCCCTTAGTTGGTTTTTTGTATGGATGGAGCTTTTTTACGGTGATACAAACTGCTACCATAGCAGCGGTTGGTGTTGCCTTCGCGAAGTTTACAGCTTATCTCTTGCCACAAATTAGTGAGGATCTGGTTGCCGTTGATCTTGGTTTTATAACCATATCGCCGGCTCAATTGCTTTCTATTTTGGTTATTGTGCTATTAACCTATATCAATACCCGGGGCATTAACAGCGGTAAAATTGTGCAAACTATATTCACTATGGCCAAACTGCTTAGTTTACTGGGCCTGATCGTTTTTGGTTTGTTTGCATTAAAAGCTTCTGTATGGGACAGCAACTGGCATAATGCCTGGAGCATACACCCTTTAAAAACTGACGGATCAATAGCATCATATACCACTATAGCCGCGCTGGGCGCTATCGCATCCGCCATGGTAGGTTCCATATTCAGCAGTGATTCCTGGAACAATGTGACCTTTATTGCCGGTGAAATAAAAAATCCGAAAAGGAATATTGGCTTAAGTCTTGCCCTGGGGACGCTCATTGTTACCGTAATATACATTTTAACCAATATCATGTATACCGGCGTGCTATCGCTGCATGATATAGCTGTCGCGGAAAAGGATAGAGTAGGTGTTACCGCGTCGCAGCAGATATTTGGAAGCTCGGGTACAATCATTATAGCTTTACTCATTATGGTATCCACCTTTGGTTGCAATAATGGTTTGATCATGTCCGGTGCCCGTGTGTATTATTCCATGGCTAAGGATGGGTTGTTTTTTAAGCAGGTTGGTACACTTAATAAAAATGCAGTCCCCGGATTTGGCTTATGGCTGCAATGCATTTTTGCCTGTTTATGGAGCCTGAGCGGCAAATATGGCGATCTGTTGGATATGATATCATTTGTAGTGGTTGTATTTTATGTACTGACCATTGGCGGTATATTTATATTACGCAAAAAAATGCCCAATGCCGAGCGGCCGTATAAAGCTTTTGGATACCCCGTTTTACCATTTATTTACATGATCATGGGGCTGGCATTTTGCTTGCTGCTTATTAAATATAAACCTCAATACACCTGGCCGGGACTGATCATCGCTCTTGTAGGCATACCCGTATACTATTTTATTGGCGGTAGTAAGCAGAGAACGATCTGATCTATCAATTTACCAAAACATACCATACAATAAAAAGCTGACCTCCTGAAAAGACAGACAAGGATAGTGGATCCTTGAGCTATGGCTACATTAGCTTAAACCATTATAATGCTATACGATGAAGTTAACTTATACCTCTGTTTAAGAGATTGAATTGATAACTTCCATCGTAAGGCTGTTCCGTAATCTATTTTAATGAAAAACACCATCAGCAAAGTTTTTGGAGGATCTATCATCATTGGATTGATGTGCATTTGCGTGCTAAGCTCTTTTCACAGTCAGAATAAACGGGAAACAAGGCCCCCAGAAGATCAGCCAACTCCCCGGATCGTCAATATTGTCAATTTCATACGTTTATTGGAGCCCCGCGATGCGGCAATTACCGAGGATGTATTGTACCAGACGGTAGTGAAGCAGGTGGAGATCATGAAAAAGTATAAACTTGGGGGCACCTTTTTATTGCAATATGACGCCCTTATTGACCCGAGATACCAAAAATTACTGAAGGCTCTACCGCGTGATTCATTTGAGATAGGAGCCTGGTGGGAAATTCCTCAGCCCCAGGTAGAGAAGGCCGGATTGCCATGGCGAGGACGATATCCATGGGATTGGCGTGCTAATATTGGTTTCTCAACCGGTTATACGCCCCAGGAGCGTGAAAAGCTGATCGATGTGTACATGGCCGAATTTAAAAAGATCTTTGGATACTATCCCAAATCGGTCGGTTCTTGGTTCATCGACAGCCATAGTCTGAATTACATGTATCAAAAGTACCACATTGTTGCCTCCAGCAATTGCAAGGATCAATACGGTACGGATGGCTATACTTTATGGGGCGGTTATTGGAACCAGGCTTATTATCCAAGTAAGATCAACTCTTATATGCCGGCTCAAAACGAAAAGAACCAGATCCCGGTGCCCATCTTTCGAATGCTCGGATCTGATCCGATACGTCAGTATGATAACGGCTTGGGGACAACCCGACAGGGCGTGGTAACATTGGAGCCTGTTTATAAGTTCGGTGGAGGTGATTCTACCTGGGTGAACTGGTTTTTAAAATCGTTTACAGAAGATAAGTGCCTAGGTTTTAATTATACACAGGCGGGTCAGGAAAACTCTTTTACCTGGGATGCTATGGCTAAAGGTTTCGAGATCCAGATGCCTTTACTGGCGCGGTTGCGCGACGAGCATAAGATCAGGGTGGAAACCATGGAAACATCCGGGCGCTGGTTTAAAGAAAAATATAAAGTTACCCCGGCTACTTCCTTTGCAGTAAGTAAGGATATTGAAGGTAGTGATCTTAAAACAATATGGTTCAACAGTCGTTTTTATCGGATCAATTTGTTGTGGGAAAATGGTAATCTCCGCATCCGTGATCTGCATCTTTTTGATGAAAACTTCCCCTCTGTTTATACCGAACAGGTAGCAACATCTAATGAATGCTCCTTTTTTACCTTACCGGTAATCGATAGTTATATTTGGAGCAAGCCTAATCAAATAGCAGGTTTAAGGTTAAAAGTATTGGTTGATGGTCAGGAAGTATTGGTAAAAGGGAAAGATCCGGTATATAGTCAAACTCAACCCGGGCACTTACATGTATCCTGGCCACTAACATCCGTTAAAGGATCTTTTGAAGTGGATATGGATGAAAAGCAACTGAAAATGAGCTTAGTCAGCGACCATCCCTATACCTGGTATTTTGATATGACTACCGCCACAGATGCAAAATTGCCATTTGAAAAAATCTTGAATAACCAGATCGCGTGTCGTTTTGAAGGCATGGAATATGTTTTTAAAACGATCAAGGGCAGTTTTTCAGAACCAGGTAACGGGGTTTTGTTTAGATTAAACCCACAGATGAATACTATTCTTTTTGATCTTTCTGCCATCAAAAAGCCCTGAATTTTTAAGTCGTAACCTTATGTTTATTAGAAAAATGCGCATCGTTTTCATTTATTCTCTGTTCGTTTTTTTGTTTACCAGCAGCATGGCGAAAACGTCTGTTGGAGAAGAGAAGTCCGTCACCATAAGCAGCCCTCATATGTCGATGGTGATTAACTACGGAGATAAAGCCAGTATCACTTTACTTATAGTTAACGGACAAAAAGTAGTGACAGGGATGGATGGAGCCTTTACATCGGTAAAGGTTGGCAGTGTCACTTATTCTTCTTTGCATTTGAAAGACAAACCGGTATTAACAAGTTTTACGGCTGGTATCCGGATCAGCGGGATTACTTATGGGGATAAAGAGCTGGCCATTAATGAAAGTTGGATCTTCCTGAAACAAAAGGATGGTATTCAATGGCGTATTGAAAGATCTTTTTCAAAAAGGGTGAAAGTAGAAGAGGCCGATATGCCTGTTATTAATTTTGACGATATCAACACCTGGGAAGGTGCCTATCAGGGCTATGGTGGCATTGCCTGGTTTTACCTGTTTAATGAAAAACTATGTACCTATGGTGTTCACACCCGGTCATCAAGTTTCTGGAATAGTAAAAGTGGCAATGGACTAAATATTATGGTTGATGCGCCTGGTAAAGAGGTCGCGATGAAGTATACACGTACCAACGAAGACAAATTGGCTTACACCATTACTGTTGCTGATCAGGAAATGCTACCCCGCGCAGACAGCGGAACCAATCGGCGACGGTTTATCAGAAAAGCTACTGATGTATGGGCCCCTTTTAATATAACCAGCGGCAAAAGCACGCAAAGTTTAACATTCAGCTATTTTGATTATCATGAAAAATACGGCCGGGGTAAACTTAATGGTATCAACGGCGATCAGGTGAATGCTGTATTGGGTACCATTGCCCGCATTGGCGTTATTGATTCACTTCATTTTGGTGGAAATAGCTGGGCAACACCCTATGGCCCGATATGCCTGCACGAACAATATATTGGTCAGTTAGGTTTGGGTATTAACGACCCCAATTATCTTAACGGATATAAAAGCTGTCTTGATTTTTACCGGGATCACGCGATAAAGCCTGATGGACGAGTTTATCCGCGCTGGGCATATACCAATGAAGATGCTATGCCCAACCAGTGGAACAAAGAAGGCTTTTATGAAGCCCAATGGGGTATACTCATGGATTCTAACCCTGATTTTGTAACCAATGTAGCTGAATTATATGACATGACCGGCGATCAGAAATGGGTAAAAACACACCAGTTTTCCTGCGAAAAGGCCCTGGATTGGATCCTGAAAAGAGACAGTAACGGTAATGGCCTGGTCGAAATGATGACCGATTCTACAGGACAAAAACGAAGTAGCGACTGGATCGATATCATTTGGGCATCCTACGAAAATGCCTTTGTCAATGCCAAACTTTATCATGCCCTTGTAAAATGGGCCACTGTAGAACGGTTATTGCACAATTCTGTTAAAGCTGGTCAATATGAAGCCTTCGCAGCAAAGCTTAAAGTAAGTTTCAATAAACCCACCACTGAGGGTGGTTTTTGGGATGAAGAAAAGAGGTGTTACGTGCATTGGCGGGATAAGGATAACACCATACACGGCCGTAATATGGTTACCCCGATTAATTTTATGGCCATTGCCTATGGCATTTGCGAAGATCGCCCCCGGCAAAAGCTTATCCTGGATAATATCGAGGCACAAATGCAGCGGGAAAAACTTTTCTTCTGGCCATTAGCCATGACCTCCTACACCCCAGACGAAGGAAAGGAATATCAGTTCCCCTTTCCTGAATATGAGAACGGCGACCTGTTTTTATCATGGGGATCTTTGGGGGTTAAAGCCTACGCGGGCTATGATCCTGATATTGCAATTAAATATGTAAAAAATGTATTGGCACAGTATGGTAAAGACGGTTTGGCATACCAGCGGTATGGCCGTTTGAAGCAGGATGGCCGGGGCGATGATATATTATCGGGTAATAGTTTGTCCATCGTAGGTTTGTACCAGGCTATATATGGCGTAAACCCACTGTACAACCGCTTTTATCTCGATCCACATATTACACCGGAGCTTGCGGGTACCGAACTGAAATATAATTTCAGAGGACAGCGCCTAACTATAAACCTGGATAACAATAGTTACTCTGTATCCAATAAAACATTTAAGGTGATAAGCCCTGAAAGTTTTGGTTTTAACGCCACTGCTAATCAATTATTCTATTTTAATGGCGACAACCCACTCGCAGCACTGCTGGTTACCACAGATAAGCCCTTTACATTAAAGCTAAATGTCTGGGGTCAAAAGAAAATAGAGTGGCAGCAGAGCATAATCAGTCTATCACCAACACCACTTACTTATCTGATCAGTCAACTAAAGCCCAACACACTATATAAGATATCTGTAAATGGGCGTCTTTTACAAAAAGCAAATAGCAATAGCAGAGGAGAGCTGCAGGTGCGTTACAAGCCATTACATATAAAAGATAAGATAAATATCGATGCCGAATAGATAGGTTCAATTACCGATATGGCAGCTCAATACGATATTTATTCAAAAAAATGATCGATGCAAAAAAAACAATCTTATTATGAGCTAAATTTCTATTTTGTACTAACAAACTTTTAAGTTTATAGGAAAACTATCTACTATGTCTTTTCCTCACTATAAACAACCTGACCAAATGGACTGCGGCCCCACTTGCCTGCGGATGATCACCAAGCATTATGGTCGTAATTTTACGATACAAACCCTAAGGCGGCTTTGCGAGATCAATAAAGAAGGAGTATCATTATTAGGTATCAGCGATGCAGCCGAAAAAATCGGCTTCCGGTCTATAGGTGTCAAGCTAAATGCTGTCCAACTAAAAGATGCCGAACTGCCTTGTATCCTTCACTGGCGGCAAAATCACTTTGTAGTATTGTATAAGATCAAAAACTATAAATACTATTTAGCTGATCCTGCGGCCAGTTTAATAACTTTAAGCGAAGCCGATTTTAAACGTAATTGGGAAAGTGACAAAGAAAGTACCGAGGGAATTGCCCTTTTACTTTCGCCTACACCAGCCTTTTATGAGCAAGAAGACGAAAAAGGCAGCGAAATTAGATGGTCGTTCCTGTTACGATACCTCATTACTTACCGCAAGCTGGTTATTCAATTGCTGTTTGGCTTGGGTATTGGCAGTTTGTTACAGCTTATTGCTCCTTTCTTAACACAGTCAATAGTTGATATTGGTATCAATACCCGTAATCTTAATTTCATTTACATCATTCTTTTTGCACAAATAGCCCTCATCATAGGCCGGGTCAGCGTAGATTTTATTAAATCATGGATATTACTGCATATTAGCACCCGGGTGAATGTGTCCATCCTTACCGATTTTTTGATCAAGTTGATGAAACTACCCATGAGTTTTTTTGATACCAAAATGACCGGTGACATTATGCAGCGCATGAGTGACCAAAAAAGGATCGAAAGCTTTTTAACAGGATCCACATTAAGTACCATATTCTCCATGTTTAACTTATTCGTTTTTTCGGTGGTACTGGCTTATTACAACGTAACTATATTCTTTGTATTCGCTGTTAGCAGCATATTATATACTGCATGGATAGTGCTTTTTTTAAAACGACGCCGGACGCTTAATTATAAAAGCTTTGAAGTATCGTCCAAAAACCAGAGCAGTATAGTGCAACTGATAAGTGGCATGCAGGAAATCAAACTAAACAACTGCGAACAGCAGAAACGATGGGAATGGGAACACATTCAGGCGCGTTTGTTTAAATTCAATGTAAAAACGCTTGCCCTGAGTCAATATCAACAGGGTGGGGCTACCTTTATTAATGAAGGCAAAAATATACTGATCACTTTTTTAAGCGCCGAAGCGGTGATCAGCGGCAATTTAACTTTAGGAGCCATGGTTGCTGTGCAATATATTGTTGGTCAGTTAAACAGCCCTATTGAACAATTATTAGGCTTTATCCAGGGGTTCCAGGATGCCAAGATCAGTCTGGAACGTTTGAACGAAATTCACCAGATGGATGATGAGGAACCTGTAGACAGGGAGTGGAGCCACTCCCTACCCGAAAATAAAAGCTTATCCATTAGCAATCTTACTTTTCGTTATCCCGGTGCCGGGAACGAGCCTGTATTGGAAAATATAGACATGTTCATTCCTGAGGGTAAAACTACGGCCATAGTAGGCATGAGTGGCAGCGGAAAAACAACCATATTAAAACTACTCCTGCGCTTTTATGAGCCCCAAAAAGGAGATATTAAAGTTGGTGGGCAACAGATCAGTAATATTGGTTTTAAAACTTGGCGCAGCGGATGCGGTGTTGTTATGCAGGATGGCTTTATTTTTTCCGACACTATAGAACGCAACATCGCCGTAGGGGATGATTATCCAGATAAAACTAAATTGCGACATGCCATAAAAATAGCCAACATTCAGGATTTTATTGACGGACTTCCTTTAGGCCTGAATACCAAAATAGGTTCTGAAGGAAATGGCATCAGTCAGGGACAACGCCAGCGGATGCTGATCGCCCGTGCTGTTTACAAAGATCCGCATTATATATTTTTCGATGAGGCCACCAACGCATTAGATGCCAATAATGAAAGGGTGATCATGAATAACCTGAATGAATTTTTTGAAGGACGTACCGTGGTCATTGTTGCCCACCGGCTAAGTACGGTGAGCAACGCCGATAATATTATAGTATTGGATAATGGGCGTATCATTGAACAGGGAACACATCATCAGTTAACCGCGCTTAAGGGTGATTATTATAAATTAGTTAGAAATCAATTGGAATTGGGGACTTAAGATCAGATGTGCAGATTACAAAATTTAGATTATAAATCATCCTTAACTCTTGTTCATCATCAATGAAATCATAATAATAACAACCATAATAACAACCATGCCAATAGCCCATATAAGCAATAACGAACCTGTCAGGCATACCGACGATATGCAGGATATTATTACTACAGTGCCCTCGTGGATATTACGCTGGGGTATCACCCTGTTTTTTGGTATTCTGATACTGATAGTTTCCCTATCGGCGCTGATAAAATATCCAGACATTGTTAAAACAAAACTTAAAATAGAATCACCAAATTCACCAAAACCCGTGGTTTCTAAAGTATCCGGGAAATTGGTCAAACTGTTGGTAAAAGAAAATGCCACCGTTGTTACAGGACAGGCATTGGCCTACATGGAAAGTACAGGTGATCACGATAAAATTTGGCGCCTGGCCATAAATTTAAAAGAATTGCAAACGCAGGTATTGCAAAACAAATCAGTTAGCCAGGTGCTTTTTTCACAATCTGATAATATTCAGTTTGGCGAACTGCAATCGGCTTATCAGATTTTTTACCAGGAATATTTGAATTATAAATCGGCTATTAATGACGGGTTTTATTTAAAAAAGAAGGGTTTTCTGCAAAATGATCTTTTGGATCTGACCAAACAAGTACAACAATTAAATCAACAAAAGCAAATTCAGCAGCGCAGTTTTGTTATTGCTGATGATGATTACAAAATGCATAAAAAACTGGAGAAGGAGAGGGTTGAGACCCCTGCCGAACTGCGTCAGCAGGAAAGTAAATATTTATCACAAAAATCCCCTTTGGTGCAAACCGAATCGGCTTTGATCTCCGCTAATAACAATTACTCTGCCAAGCAAAAGGAAATATTAGAGTTGGATAACCAGATTAGGGAAGAAAAAGCCAAATTTTTACAAGCGCTCAATAGCTTGATCAGTCAGGCCGAAGATTGGAAAAGCAAATATATTTTAATAGCAGCTCAGTCAGGCAAACTCTCGTATGCTGGAATTGTTCAAGAAAACCAGGTACTTAACCTGGGTCAGGAAGTTTTTTACATAAATCCGGGCAACGAAGCATTTTTTGGGCAAATGTCCATCCCTCAGGATAATATGGGTAAGGTAAAAGAAGGACAGGAAGTATTAGTAAAACTAAGAAGTTTCCCCTTTGAGGAGTATGGGATGATCCGGGGTAAAATCAGTTATATTGCAGATGTCCCATACAAAGACAGTGTTTTTGTTTCTAAAGTTGATTTTAAAATACGAAGCACATCGGATATGAAAAGACCGATCCATCTTAAACAAGGGATGATGGCTGATGCCGAGATCATAACGCAAGATGCCACCATCCTGCAAAGAATAAGCCGGAGTATGTTTAAAATGATTGATAGTAAATAGTGCCTGTCTAAAAACTTATCCGAAATTCTTGGAGATAATATTTAACTAATTGATGATCTGTTAAAAGAAGCTAAAAAGCCCTTTTTAACCTAAAAAAGCTGATTTAATGCTTGACGAGAGCGAAGAATCTACATCAAGCGACGCCGATACTGTTTAACTAATAGTACTAATTAGTATGGATTGCGGTTGGTTATTGATTTATGTAAATTGATCCGGTATCATACCCGGAAATATATTTTGAAGGAGCCAAACCATAAAGGTCACTGAAAGATTTGGTAAAATAAGCAATAGAATTAAACCCAACCTTATATGCAATTTCTGAGATATTATAGCTCGTTTTGATAAGCATTTCGGCCGCTTTTTTCAAACGGATGATGCGGATAAACTCTTTGACTGACTGCCCCGATATGCTATCGATTTTCCGGTAAAGCTGCGCTCTGCTCATGCCAATGGCTTCGGCAAAATCATTTACTCCAAAAGTCGAATCATCAATGTTTTCCTCAACAATCCGATAGGCCTTTTTAATGAATTTAAGGTCAGCAGGGGTTATATCATAGCCATGTTCATTTAAGAAACTTTTGTTTAATATCTGGCGTGTTTTGATCAGGTTTTTGATCTTTAGAGGCAAGATATATGATGATAATGTTTTTGATATATAATCGTCACAACCGCATTCCAATCCTTCCAGTATTTGCTGCTCCGAAGTGTTATCAGTAAGTAACACCACAGGGATATGACAGGTTCTTGCGTCATCCTTAAGTTTTTTACATAATGCAATCCCATTGGTATGTTGCGCAGAAACATCAATTATAATGATATCTGGTTTCTTTAATGCTGCGTCTTCAAAGCCGTTGTCAACATATAAAGAATGGATAAGGTGGTACGTATCGATAAACATGTTTTTAACGAATAGGCTTTGTTGTGGATGGGTTTCAATAAAATGCAACACCGCTCTTGTACAGAATTTGTAATTACGCATGCCGGCTTCATGATCAAAGCGCAAATGTGTTTTTGATTTTGAAGAATTGATGTCCATGTCTGATGCTTTTCTATGATGAATGCGTACTGCTTTATACCTGCAATATTGTTATAGGCTGATTTCGGTAAAAAATAAATAGGCCTTGAGCCTGACGTTATAATTGGTTTATCCTGTACCCTGGTAACAATTAAAATCCTAGGTAGCTTGGTTGGAAATAAAATTACACAGACTACCGGTCATGAATGTATATATATACACCCTCAAATGTTAATGTTGTGTTAACTTTCTGATTTTTAATTCATTATTAAATTTCTATTTTTCGTCAGAGGTTTTGTTGTGTTGAACTATTCAAAAAAGTATATCTAATTTTACCTGTCTATCAGAAGTTTACAGCGATGTCTCAGAAGAATATATTGAATGTTCCCGTTTTAATGTTATGTCTTATAATCATTACAGGTTGCTCGAAAACGGAGTCGCCTCAAAACGACATACGGGAGGGAATGTTGGCTGCGGTAAATAAATTAAGACACGAGGGGTGTACATGTGGTGACATATACATGCCGCCGGTTGGAGAATTAAAGTGGAATGCCGCCTTAGCAACCGCAGCCGACCGACATGTAAAGGATATGGTAAATAATAACTATTTCAGCCACATTGGTCCCGATGGTTCATTCCCTATTTTAAGAGCTCAAAAAGCCGGTTACACAGGTTTATATGTTGGTGAAAACATTGCACGTGGATATACAACCATTACTACAGTGGTTAATGGCTGGAAGAATAGCGAAGAACATTGCAAGGCCATGATGGATACACTTTACTTAGAAATGGGCGCCGCAAGATTAGATGATTACTGGGTGTTGGACTTTGGAAGAAACAAATAGTTATATATTATAAAGTGGGCATTCGGAGATATTAGTGTAAATAATTGAGAAACTAGTACAAACCCCAAGGCGTTTCGGTCATATATATTTGATATTAATTAACCAATTAATTAATACCTCAAAATTACTTTATGAAAAAAACTCTTTGTATGCTGCTAATAGCGGCATTATTTACTGCTACTGCGTGTAAAAAAACTAATCTAGAACCAGCAACGGTCAATGGGCAGGTTGAAGCCAATTGGTCTTCCTCGGCCCAGTATGCTTCCTGGCAAAACGGTGGATATACCGTGTATAATAATATTTGGGGCAGTGGCGCTGGCTCGCAAAGCATTTGGGCCAACTCCTACAGCAATTGGGGGATATGGGCCAATCATCCGAATACTGGAGGTATTAAGTCTTATCCCAATTCTACCAGGTATGTGGGTGTAGCGCTTAACAGCCTTAACAGCTGTACCAGCAGTTTCAATGTGACCATGCCATCCAGTGGCGCATGGGAAGCTACATATGATATCTGGGACAGTAATAATCTTTATGAAACCATGTTATGGATGAATTATACCGGTAATACCGATGGCAGCGGAAATGTTAAACCAATATCATATAACTGGAGTGCCGCGGGTAACCCTGTACCTGTATATACCAATTTATCGATCGGAGGTCAAACTTGGAATGTTTTCAGAGGGAATAACGGAAGCAATGACGTTTTTTCGTTTTTAAGAACGAGCAAAACAAACTCAGGTACGGTTGATGTGAAAGCAATTCAAAACTGGATAAAGGGGCAGGGCTGGTTTGGTAATATTACTTTAGGTAACGTGCAATTTGGTTTTGAGATTACCTCATCATACGGGACCAATGGAGCAGGATTAAATTTCACAACAAACAGCTATTCGGTAAGTTATAACTAATACGGTACATATAAGCCGGGGTTATTTAAGCTATACTTTGAAAAATAATTAATGATCATGACCGGTGGCGGCATGATCATTTTTTTTACAGGTTTGCATGAATTAGATTTTATAAATATTGCCTGGAGTATTTTTGGATTTATATATTCAAAATTCGATATTTACGGAAGCCATATCTGAGAAATCTTCCATATATTACAAATAGACCATTTTCTATTTAATTGAATTTTTATGAATACCCCGATCTTCCGAAACCCATGAAGTATAAAATATCTTTATGTGTTCTTTTTACACTTTTTATAAATCATCTTGTTTTAGCTCAAAGTGAACAATATCAATTTTCTCAGCTTAGCATAGCAAACGGATTGTCTCATAATCAGGTAACCTGTATTTATCGGGACAGTAAAGGGTTTATGTGGTTTGGAACACTGTCTGGTCTAAACAGATACGATGGTTATAAATTCAAAATATTTAAACATAATGATCATGATCCCGGGTCTTTGGATGATGATTTTATTGTCCGGGTTTTTGAAGGACCATCACATCAATTATGGGTACAAACACATAACGGATTAAATATTTATAACCCGTTAACAGAGCACTTTGAACATAATGTATTGAAGAAACTATCGTTCTTCTCCATACCTGATAGTCTGATCCGAACGATCAAAGAAGACCGTTTGGGTAATTTTTGGTTTTTACCAACTAATCTTGGTGTTTATAAATTCAATGCTGTTACGAAAAAAGTAACACATTTCGTGCATAAAACCGGTGATACAACTGCCCTTTATTCAAATGCCACTACAGATATAGCCGAAGATAGGAATGGTGATTTTTGGCTGGCACAAATTGGTGGGGTACTGGAGAAATTAGATCACAAATCCGGTAAAATCATCCAAAGAGTTTATAATATCAGCAAACTAAATCCCTATGAAAAAGTTAATCTGAAATTATTTATTGATAAACAGAACGATTTATGGGCGTTTGATACCAGTAATCCGGTAGGCGTATATTACATATCTCCCTCAAAAAATGAATTTAAACATATCGATAAAAGCTCCCCTTCCAATCCTCTTAATGCAGATCTTATTTCAGATATCATACAGGATGATAAAAACATGATATGGATAGCCACCGATCATGGTGGCATCAATATTTTAAATAAAAGTGATTTTAAAATACAATATCTGGTAAATCGGGAGGATGACAATAAAAGTCTTGGACAAAATAGTATCATATCTATTTACAAGGATAATAGCGGGATTATTTGGGTAGGAACGTACAAACAGGGGGTAAGTTATTATCATGATAACATTATCAAATTCCCGTTATATAAACATCATTTAACAAATCCACATGGGTTAAGTTATAATGATGTAAATAAGTTTATTGAAGATGATAAGGGCAATTTATGGATAGGAACCAATGGAAAAGGACTGATCTACTTTAACCGGCAGACCGGGATTTTTACCAGTTACTTGCATGATACCGCAAATACCAACAGTCTGGCCAATAATGTTATCGTTTGTTTATGGATGGATCATCAAAAAAAGTTGTGGATTGGCACCTATTATGGCGGACTTGATTGTTATGATGGTAAAACTTTTACGCATTATAGGCACAAAAGCAATGATGAATCCAGCCTATCTGACGACCGGGTGTGGGAACTTATGGAAGACTCCTCTAATAATCTTTGGGTAGGTACTTTAGATGGCGGACTGAACCTGTTAAACCGCGAAAAGAATACATTTCTTCATTATAAAGCCGATCAGCCTAATTCAGTTTCATCTAATTATATTTCTGGTTTAATTGAAGATGAACATCACGATATATGGATCGCTACTTCAATGGGAGTATCAGTGATGCTTCAAGAATCACATCGGTTTATATATTATCATCATAGTGATAAGGATAAGAATAGCTTGATAAACGATAATGTAAATAACCTTACCGAAGATTCCCGTCACTTAATCTGGCTGGCAACGCGCGAGGGGCTGAGTATATTCAATCCGGCAACTAAAAAATTCACCAACTTTAAAAAAGATGATGGCTTACCTGATAATACCATACTGGATGTATTAGAGGATAATAACCATAATATGTGGATTAGCACCACGAGTGGTTTATCAAATGTTATTGTAAAAAGTACAAATAATAATTTAACGTTCAGGTTTGTTAATTATGATGAAACTGACGGTCTACAGGGACGGGCGTTTAACGAAAATGCATCGTTAAAAACCACAGCCGGCGAGTTAATCTTCGGTGGTCCCAATGGTTTTAATCTGTTTAAACCTTCAATTATTAAGTCCAATAAAACTATACCTGGGCTTGTATTGACCGATTTTCAGGTTTTTAATAAAAGTTTAAGTCCCGGAGAAGATCTGGACGGACATATTATCCTTTCCAAATCTATTACCGAAACTGCAGATATCACACTTAAGTATAATGAAAACGCATTTGCTATTGAATTTGCATCACTAAACTTTTTTAATCCTGGTAAAGTTAAGCTGAAATATAAGTTAGAAGGCTTTGATAAAGGTTGGACCACAAGTGACATCAAAATAAGAAAAGCTACTTATACCAATCTTGATCCTGGCGATTATATTTTTAAAGTTAAAGCAGCAGGTGAAGATGATATATGGCGATCTGAGCCTTTAACATTGAAAATAAAAATATTACCTCCTTTCTGGAAAACGGGATGGGCCTATTTTATATATGCCTTGTCATTTATTGGTGCCCTGTTCTATGTGAGGCATAGGGGAGTGAAAAAAATTGAGACGAAGTATGCTCTGGAGCACGAGCGCCAGGAGGCTCAGCGTATGCATGAACTGGATATGATGAAGATCAAGTTTTTTACTAATGTAAGCCATGAGTTCAGAACGCCGTTATCGCTTATTATGGCTCCGGTAGATAAAATGCTAAAGGATACAGCAGGGGCAGAACAAAGGGAACAACTACAAATGGTGAACCGGAATGCCCGGCGCTTATTAAATATGGTCAACCAACTGCTTGATTTCAGAAAGATGGAAGTACAGGAACTCAAACTACACGCCAGGAGTGGTGATATCATTAGTTTCATTAAAGAAATGGCTTATTCCTTCTCGGATATTGCTGAAAAAAAGCACATCCGGTTTGTTTTTGATTCGGAAACTGAAAGTATGGTGATCAATTTTGATCAGGATAAAATAGAGCGGATCATATTTAACCTGCTCTCTAATGCGTTTAAATTTACACTAGAGGGTGGCCATGTGAGCGTTTTATTAACAAAAATTGAAAAAACACCCGAGGGGCAGTTCCTGGAAATAAAGGTTATGGATACCGGTATAGGCATTCCTTTGGATAAACAGGATAAGATTTTTGAACGCTTTTTTCAGAGTGAATTACCCGGTTCTATGGTTAACCAGGGTAGTGGTATTGGCTTATCAATTACCAGGGAGTTTATAAAATTGCATCATGGTGAAATATCAGTGGAGAGCGAACCTGGCCAGGGTAGTTATTTTACCGTTTTGTTGCCAGCAAGTTTACCAGCTGAAACAGATACTCAAACACTGTTTGTGCAATCCGATATAACTGAAACAATTAAGGTTGAAGATAAGGGCGGGCAGCGACCGGAAGTTAACCGTATAGCCAAAAAGGTAACTGTTTTATTGGTTGAAGATAATGAGGACTTTCGCTTTTATTTAAAAGACAATCTAAATGATATCTTTCATATTATCGAGGCCAGTAATGGTAAAGAAGGGTGGCAAAAAACGCTGGCCCTGCACCCCAACTTGGTAGTGAGTGATATTACTATGCCTGAAATGAGTGGTATTGACCTTTGCCGCAAAATACGCAATGACAAACGTACATCGCACATTCCTGTGGTATTACTTACCGCGTTAACAGGCGAAGAACAGCAATTACAGGGACTTGAAACGGGCGCCAATGATTATCTTACCAAACCTTTTAATTTTGAAATACTGCTCTCCAAATTGAAAAACATACTGGCCATACAGGAGGACATGCGCAAAACCTATCAAAAGCAACTGGATGTTAAGCCAACAGCTATAGTAGCTGAATCGTTTGATGAAGCTTTTATTAAAAAGGTATTGCTGCTTATAGAGAAAAATATGGCTAATGGAGATTTTTCGGTAGAGGAGCTAAGCAGCGAGTTATGTGTAAGCCGGGTTACGTTATATAAACGAGCACTGGCTTTAACCGGGAAGTCCCCCGTTGAACTTATCCGGTCTATTCGTTTAAAACGTGCCGCACAATTATTGGAAAGCGGACATTTAACCATATCCCAAATATCATATAAAGTTGGATTTAAAAGTCAGAAGTACTTTGTTCGTTCCTTTAAGGCTGAGTTTAACTGTCTGCCGTCAGCCTATATCAATAATAAAAATAAACAGCATCTTAATGAAACCCATTAAATGAAGACGGATAAAGCTGTTCGCGTTTAAATTTCGGTTGTTTTTAGGCCAATTTTGTTAATTCACTCCACCTGTATTTTTCGCTCTTGTAGGGTAAAATTGCTTTCTTTTTATATTTAAATATCTGTAAATCAACTTATTGATCAGTGTTAACATTTGTGACCCTATTTATAAACAATCGATTGCAGTCCTGCTCGTAACTTCATCCTCATTAAAGGACGAATAGTGAATTTTTTAATACCGCCTGGAGGTATTAAAGCAGTAGCTCATCGGCTATAACCAATTGTAGTATTTAACCTATTTAATTTGACTATGCTAAAACGTGTACTCCTTAGTACCTGTACAGTTTTTTTTGCCGCTATTCTTACTTATACGTACACACAAAGTACCCATAAAAAAGCGGCTGAAGGGATCATTGTTAACCTGCTGTGGAAATCAAAGCAGGCTACCCCCTTGCTCCAATTGAAGGTGACTTCTGATAAAATCATCCGGATTACAGCCACTCCTGAAAATTCTTTTTCTACCGCCAACACTAAAGCGCTAACCACTAATCCAATTTTATGAACCAATTATTTACAAATCTAAATTCATTTTAAACATGAGAAAAAAATCAAAAAGAGGAACAACGGCCCGTTGCTGGCTCTTTATTATTACGTTGTTTTTTTCTTTTACCAGCTTTGCACAAACCCACCGTATTGTCGGTAAAATAACCAGTGCTGATGATTCACAGCC
>Ga0105239_10001744_pt1 | contig 28674 bp, 40 predicted proteins | sample KBSC44metaG_FD_92761 | JGI IMG/M metagenome (GOLD analysis project Ga0105239, IMG submission 92761) | Corn rhizosphere microbial communities from Kellogg Biological Station, Michigan, USA - KBS C4-4 metaG | ecosystem: Host-associated > Plants > Roots > Rhizosphere > Soil | place: Michigan, USA...
ACGAACAGCACCGGCAGCCCTTCCAGGCGTCGGGAGAGGAAGGTGAAGAACCGCAACGAACCGGTGTCGCACCAGTGCAGGTCGTCGACCGACAGAACCAGTGGACGCTCGGCCGCGGCGCTCACCACCAGCCAGTAGAGGCCGTTGAGGATCGCGAACGTGCTGTCGGCGCGGTCGTCCCCGTCGGCGCGCTCCACGTCGAAGACGGTGGCGGCCGCTCGGGCCGGTCCGGACAGCAGTCGATCGCGATCAGCCTGGGTAGCCAGAAGGCGATCGAACAGTTGCCGGACCGCGCCGTAGGCGAACTCGCGCTCGTGCATACTGCCCCGCGCGGAGAGCCGCAACACCGGGTGCTCGCCGGCGTCGGGCGGGATCTCGGCAAGCAGCCGGGATTTGCCGATGCCGGCTGGCCCGGCGATCAGCACGACCGAACCCCGGCTCGCCACACTGGCCTGCAGGAAGGCGTTGAGCTGGGACATCTCCCGGTCGCGATCGACCAGTTCGTCGGCCGGTGCGTTGATCACGTTCACCACGGGGCGGTGTGGCCTCGCCGGCAACAAGCGGGGCGACTGGGCCAGCACTTCGGCCTCGAGTTCGCGCAGGGCCGGACCCGGGTCTACCCCGAGTTCGTCGGCCAGCATCGTCCGCGCCCGCCGCAGCGCCGACAACGCGTCCGCCTGCCGGTGCGAGCGATACAGCGCCAGGGCCAGTAGTCGCCAGCGGTCCTCGCGCAGGGGCGATTCGACCACGGCTGCTTCGAGGTCGGCGATCACGAGTCCGGGATCGCCGGACTCCAGCCGCGCTCCGAGTAGCTGGTCGACTGCCAGGGCGTGCACCTCGTCGTAGCGGGCGCGTTCGGTGTCGGCCCAGGCCAGCCCGCCGTACTCGGCAAACGCCGAGCCCTGCCACAGGGTCAACGCCTCGCGCAGCCGCAGCTCGGCGGCGTCGGGCGCTAACCGGCTGGCGGCCGTCACGGCCTGCTCGAACCGCCAGGCGTCGACGGTGTCGTCGTCGATGTGCAGCGCATAGCCGGGTCCGTGGCTGACCAGGACGGCGGCCGGCGCGTGGGCAACTCGGTCGGGCTCGAGCACTTTGCGCAGGTGCGAGACATAGGCCTGCAGGGCGCCGCTGGCGCTGGGCGGCGGCTCGTCGCCCCAGAGCAGATCGATCAACCGCCGCGACGGCAGCACCGATCCCCGCGCCGCCACCAGGATGCCAAGGACTGCCCGCTGCCGGGGTCCACCGAGCTCCAGGGCACGCCCGTCCCGAACCGCACGCAAGTGCCCGAGAATCTGGATGGACAGAGGGAGGGCCGAATGAATCGACATCGCTCGGCCCCTTCGGACGCACCGACAGTCCTGACAACTTACCGATGAGAGTTGGCTGTGGACCACCCCTCGTTCAGTCGGCCTTCCGCCCACGACGGGTATCCACGACAGGTCGCGCTAACTTGATCAGGCAGACAGCGAAAAGTAACCTCGCGGACACTCGGCGCTTCTAGGCTCGAATCATGCTCGACCAAATGTATTCGTCGATGGAGCGGCGCGAATACTTCCCGCCGCCATGCGAACGGTGCGGCAGCTCCCACGTCGTGACGCAGTGGGTGGACGCCACCGGATTGAGCGAAACGACGTATCTGATCGCTGCGTTGATCTGCGTCGAATGCGGCGACCGACGAGACTGACCGCGCCCGAGTCGTTACACGTACCGGCACGGGAGCGTTCCTCGAGCACGCGGACGGCCAACACGGCCACGATGACGCCGTATCCACACCAAGCTGTGGAGTAGACCCCTCCAAATCGTGACAGCTCGGAAACCCGCCCGAACCACCCCGCAGGTTCGCTCAAGCTATGAACGAGCGCGCCGCGCCTCAATACGCCTACCGCTTGCGGTGTCCAGTCTGCGGAGACCCCGGCGCGCAACTTCGCGTAGTCCACCCGTACCTCAACGAACCCGACCGTGCGGTCATCGTGTCCTTCGCCTGCGTCGACGAAACGGAAGAGACGCATCGACGACCAACCCACGAGCAGCTCGCAGACGCCCTCCGGGACCAAGTGGGCCGGTGGAACGTCGCCTGAGACGCCGTGGAATGTGCACCGGCTGATCGACGCAAAGTGCTGATGCAGGAATTGATGACCGAGGGCTTCTCGCGGGCGGAGATCGCTCGGGTCCCCGGTTGGGCTCGTTCATCCTCGCCGTCACCGACGAGTCGACAGCGCGCGGATGGCGGCATACCCGGACCTTGACAGCCTGGGTTGACGTTGACACGGTTGTCGGCGACGTTGTGCTACGGACAAAGAGAGCAGAGGTGGATTGCGTGACTGCGAAGCCTTATATGCATGTTGGAATCCTGGTCCACGATCTTGAAGAGGCACTGGGCCGCATGTCCGAGGTATTGGACGTCACCTTCACCCCTCCGCTCCGAGCCAAGATGGATGGCCTGCAGGTTGGAACCGAAACGCAGGCACCCGAGCTCTACTTGGCGTATTCGCAACAGGGTCCCCCTTACTACGAGTTGATCGAGACCCAGAAAGATGGACTTTGGGGAAGGCAACACGGCGAAGGGCTGCACCATGTCGGGTTGTGGGAGCCGGAGTGCCATCACCAGCTCCGCCGTATGTCTAGCCTCGGGATCGAGGCAGAGGCCGTCCAGTACCTGCCCGATGGGCAGATCGGTGTGGCCTACTTCCGCCCGGACGGCTTTTATGGCACAAGGATCGAGATCGTGAACCAAATCATGCAAGACGCCATGGAAGAGTGGTTTAGAACGGGCAATCCCCCGGTCTGAGCGTGCAGTGGCGGCCGGTGAACCACCGCCTTGGCGATCGACCCTGCGAGACCGTTGATGGAGTGAGTCCGCTCAACTCAGTGACAGTCCCTATTGGCTCCAACTCAGCGCGGATTGGCGTCAGGGCATCGACGTTGCCGAGGCACGCGCATCGTGCCCGTGCTCGGCTCCAGAAGATCAGTCCTCGAGTTCGCGCTTCTTGAGGTCGGCCGCCGCCCCGCGCTGCGCCTCGGCCCGGTCGCGGACCTGTCGCAGGAACGCCTCGTCGTCGTCAGGATTGACGGCGATGTGACGGCCGGGCCGGTCGTACTCAGGGAACGCAAGCTGTTGGCGCGTCGGGGCGGGACGGTTTATGGACGACCAGTCGCGGCCGGCGACGAGCCAGATGATCGAGCCAATGTCCGGGAGCAGCAAGACGATAAGCAGCCAGACCATCTTGGGCAGGTTCCGGCAGTCGCCCGGCGCGCTGGTGATGACGTCGATGAGGCAGAAGATCCACAAGCCGAGCATCACAAGCCCGAAGGCGCCGTCGAAGAACAACATGAGCGCTTCCCCATTTGCTTAACGAGTTACTAACAACGTGCAGAAGGTAGCACTCGCCAAAAGCGGTGTCCATCTGGGAATCAACTAATGGCACTGCTCCGGAGAGGACGCTCAAGCCGCCCATTTCGTAACCGTTGGTCATCATGTTGGGCTGCCAGGCTCGGCCTTCGATCGCCAGTCATACGTCGCTGGCCTCTCGGCGAAGTCCCGGCCAATGTTGCGGCTGTCCGGGACCACGCGGCGCTCGTTGAGAGCCGCGCTGACTGAGGGCGGGCTGGACGTCGGTCGTCTGCCGGCATGCCCGCTCGGAGGCGTTAGGACTTGGCAAGTCGTCGCCATCCGCCGCGTCGATTGTTGGCGATCACCGCTTGGAGCATGGTCAGGAGCGCATCATTGTCGATCGTGTCAGCTTGATAAATCTGCACCGACTTTGCCGTCTTGTTATCGCGACCTTGATTGATGAGCCCGGTCGGGTCAGGCACTGTCGGGTCGTAGATGAAGACGTTGACGTGGTCCTTAGCTGCCAGCAGGGCGCAGATGTTGCCCTTCAGAACGAAATACGGCTGGTCATTTCGTTTGATTGTCTCTTCAACGTCAGGATCGGCACGGTGAACCAGGTCACGCACATCGTGGCAGACCTCTCGCTGCCAGCGGGGCAGGACGTCGATGTATGCGTCGACACGAGCGTCGCGGCTGCCAGACACCTGACCAACCTAGCCGCACACCGACAGCGGCATTTCCGGATGGGGTTCTGGCTGGCTTAAGGTCGGGACGTGTCGACGGTCGAACATCCCGGCTACGGTCGTAGAGACGCCCAGCAATGGCGAATCGGGTCGGCTGAGGACGTCGCCTGGATCAAGTCGGGAACCCGAATCGCGCTGACGATCGACTCCGCGATACCCCCAGTCTTCGCGTCCTACGCCACGATTGAGCTTCGCGACTCGGAATGGTCAGATCAGAGCCTGGACGACGCCACGTTGCTGGCGGTGCTCGCTCGCCATTCGTCCGCTTCGGCCTTCTGGCTCGGTTACTTAGACACCGGGGTCGCTGATGTTGTCTTCCCCGATGCCCCTCGGACGAAGCTATACGCGGACTGGTCCTATGTCTTCGTGCAGGCGGGTTTGGAGCAGGCGGCAACGTGGCGGACGCACGAGTTCGGCCCGTTCTGGCAGCGTGGCGCTATACCCGATGTGTTGTTCCCGGCCGACCGGTCCTGGCTGCTGTCCACGCAGTGGGACGACACCTGGCGCTGCGTCGGCGGCCCCGCCACGTTGATCGACAGCATCGTCGACGAGCCCCGCCTGCTCAGCCGTCGCGTTGCACTCGGCGAGACCGCGACGCCTCCTGGCCATCAAGCCCGCTAACCGGACCGACGACACGCGCCGTCGCCGGCAGATCCGGTCGCTCTTTCCGGGGTGCGGAGGGTTGCGCTCGATACTCGCAGAGTCCCGCCCAGAGCAACCAAGAACATTCCTTGCCGCGTCGAGGAACCCACATGGCCTTCACCCGTCCGCTGAGCGGCACCCACCGTTCGCTCCCACCAACTCGCCCGGGCCACTTGCGCAATGGGTTTGCGTCAACCGCACGCGGCAAAGCCAGCTCCAGGCAGTAGAGGTGGCGCTGTATCGAGACAACCAGCACAACCAGCACCGGCGCGCGCGACGGGCCTCGCAAGTTCGCGCCACTCGTGCATCACGTTGCGCGATGCGATGCATCCAACGACCCAGGCCGAAGGATGGCGTTGGGCCCGATCAGTCCGCCGACTGCGGTCGCGCGACAGCCACGCCGGCGGCGCGCCATGATGTCGAGAAGCCCAGCGCCTTCCCGCGAGAGGATGACATGGCCATTCCGTTCGTTCCCCGGACGCCGACAGCGGTCGACCTGATCGCCGACGGCTACCTCCAGCTGGCGGCCGCGTTGAATCCCGCCGAAGCTACCGAGGTCGGCATCACGGAGTTCGACGACCGTCTCCCGGACTACACCCCCGAGTGGTTCGAGCAGGTCTCCGAGCTGCGACGGCGGACCCTGGCCGAGCTCGCCACCGTCGAGTGCGTGGACGGCACCGACCGGATCACGGTGGCGGCGCTGCGCGACCAGCTGCAGGTGCGGGAGGAGTTGCGGGCCGCCGGCTGCGAGGAGTCGGCGCTGAAGAACGTGGGGTCGCCGTTGCAGGAGATCCGCGACGTCTTCGACGTGACGCCGACCGATACCGCCGAGCAGTGGGCGGTCGCGGCCAGCCGTCTGGCTGCAGTCCCGGCCGCGATCGACGGCTACATCGCGTCGCTGCGGTTCGCGGCCCGACACGGCCACGTCGCGCCGCGACGACAAGTCGACGCGGGCATCCGGCAATGCGCAGAGCACATCGGGACGCGGGGGTCGTTCGCCGAGCTCGCAGCCCGCGCCCCGGCCGACCTCACGCAGAGCGCCCGGGCGGCGTCGGAGGCTTACGAGCGCCTGCGCGCCTTCTTGACGCAGGAGCTACTGCCACAGGCGTCCCCACGCGACGCCGTGGGCCGCGATCGCTACGAGCTCCACTCCCGCGAGTTCCTCGGCGCCCGCGTCGACCTCGAGGAGACCTACCACTGGGGCCAGGACGAGCTACGGCGCATCACCGCCGAAATGCGCCAGAGTGCTCAGGCGATCCTGCCGGGCGCGTCTGTGGCCGAGGCCATCGCCCACCTCGACGCCGACCCGGACCGTCGACTCGACAGCCCGCGGGAACTCCAGGAGTGGATGCAGAGGACGTCCGACGCCGCTATCGACGCGCTCGACGGCGCGCAGTTCGACATCCCTCCCGAGATCCGAGGACTCGAGTGCCGGATCGCGCCGACTCAACGCGGCGGGATCTACTACACCGGACCGTCCGAGGATCTGACTTCCCGGCCCGGCCGCATGTGGTGGTCGGTCCCCGCCGGCGTCACGAACTTCTCCACGTGGAAAGAGAAGTCGATCGTCTACCACGAGGGCGTCCCCGGGCACCATCTGCAAGTCGCCCAGACCAAACTCCGACGCTCGGAGCTGAACCGCTGGCGCCGGCTGGCGTCCTGGGTCAGCGGGCACGGTGAGGGATGGGCCCTTTACGCCGAACGGCTGATGGCCGAGCTCGGGCACCTCGACGACCACGGCGACTACTTTGGCATGTTGCACGGCCAGTCGCGACGGTCCGCCCGCGTCGTCCTCGACATCGGCCTGCACTGCGAGTTCGAGGCGCCGTCCGAGGTCGGCGGCGGAGCCTGGGACTACGCCAAGGCGTGGCAGTTCGTCTCGGCGCACGAGAGCTCCAGCGAGCCGTCGCGCCGCTATGCGCTCGAGCGCTACCTCGGGTGGCCTGGCCAAGCGCCGTCCTACAAGATCGGCGAGCGGTTGTGGCGGGACCTGCGCGCGAAAGCAGAGGCCGCTGAAGGAATCGCGTTTGACCTGGCCGCGTTCCATCGCCGCGCGCTCGGGATCGGCTCCGTCGGGTTGGACGTGTTGCGCGACGCCGTGCTGGAGCAAATCTAGCCACGACAACAGTGAAAGCAATACTTGACTGTTGTCGCTGGGCCGCGACGTCACTGGAGGTCGCGGACGCAGAGGGCGGCGACGGCGCCGATTGCCTTGTCGGCTTCGGGTAGGACCGCGTCGGAGCGAGCCGACCGGGTGAGCACGGCAATCGCGACCGGCTCCTGGTGGGGGAAGGTGACGACTCCGACCTCGTGACGGAGTGCTCCGAGGGTGCCGGTCTTGCCGGCGATCCGCACCCGGGAGTACGGAAAGCCAGAGCGCAGACGTTGCGAAAAGAGCTGACCCTCGAGCGCCGACCGGGCGAAGGCGCATTGCGCGGGGGAGGCGGCCTGATCGGTCCAGGTCAGCGCGAGCAGATGGGTCATGTCTCGGGCCGTCGTCGAGCTGGTGAGGTGCGGGTCCAAAACCTCAGGCGCGACGGCCTCGTCGTTGCTGGCCAGCGCGGCCAAGACCTCGGGCACCCCGCTGGCGCCCAGCCGGCTGCGCAGCACCCGATGTAAGTGCGCGGTCCCGCCGCTGATCCGGGTGTCGGCCAAGCCCAGCGTCTGCAGCGTCGCATTCAGCTGGGTCGTGCCGACAAGCGAGAGGAGCGCGTCGCCGGCGGCGTTGTCGGACACGGCGATCATCATGGCGGCGAGGTCGCGGCCCGACATCGTCACCGGATCGCGCAGTGCGCCGATGCCGGTCGGCCCCGAGGTCCGTGTGCGGGGCTCCAGTCGGATCGGGGCGCGCGGGTCGATCTGGCCAGCGTCCACCGCCCGACAAAACGCGATCAGGACCGGCAGCTTGTAGAGCGACGCCATGACGACCGACTCGTCCGCGTCGACGGCGACCTCCCTCGTGCCACCGACCGGACGGGCGTGCACCCATCCCTGCACTGCGGCATCGGCGAAACAGGCCCGCACGAGGTCGTTCGTCGTCATGGTGTGAGTTCCTGCCGGAGCCGAACCATGACCGCGTCGACGACGGCCGGCTCCAGATCCCGGTCGCGCCACACCGGGCGGAGTCGCAGCGGGAGTGGATCGCCGTCGATCCGTCGTACGCGGACGCCGCTGACGGCGGGGCGTTCCACGGAGAACGCGACAGCGCGCCCCATCGCGACCAGGCTGAGTGCCGCCCTCTCGTCCGCGGCAACCACCGAGCGGCCGAACCAGCCGTGTTCGGCCAGCGTGTCCATCAGCAGGTCGTAGGCGGCGGGTTCGTCCTCGCGCGCGGGAGTCGCCACCGGCAGGTCGGCGAGCGAGCGCAAGGTGATCGCGCGGGCCGACGATCTCGCGCCGCCACCGCCCACCGACGATTGGTCGCTCGGGATGAGGGCGACCGAAGGAACCCGCAACACGCCCCCACCGGTCAGCGGGCCGAGCACCGCCGGATGCCGGATCACCGCAAGATCGAGTTCCCCCGCGTTGAGCAATCGCAACAACCCGGTGGTGGAGCCGGTCACCACCGCGAGCTGGCCTTCGGTTGCCTTGCTGGCGCTCACTGCGGCTTCCGCCGCGGCGGCCGGCGGGATTTGCGGGACGAAGCCGATCCGGAGCGTGATCCGTTCCTGTACGCCGGTTGTGGCGGCCGCACGCAGCTCGTCGGCTTGATCCAATATGGCGCGCGCTCGCGGCAGCAGGTCACGCCCAGCCGAGGTCAGCACGACGCCGCGGGCGTTCCGTTCGAACAGTCGCACGCCGAGTTCGCGCTCGAGCCGTTGCAAGCCTTGCGAGACTGGTGGCTGGGTCATGCCCAGTTCGGCGGCACCCACCCCGACCTGGCCCGCGTCGGCCACGGCGACGAAAAAAGTGAGGTGTCGAAGCAGGTCCACCGCAACGCCCCCATATCGAATCGCTATGACATGACTATCCATAGAGTATTCGACTTCTTGCCCGTCCGGTGGTCAGGTGGAGTGGTGATTGTGCGCGCTCAACGATGGGGACCGGCAGCGTGGACGTTGTGGGCCGCCGGCGTCCTCTGCGGGGTCCTGGCGTCGCTGTTCGCGGTGTTCTTGGTGACCTGGCGGGATTCGGCGGGCTGCGGCCACCTGGGTGCGTCGGCCAACGTGCGGGCCGGTCAACTCCGTTTCGTAGTCGCCGCGCTGGTGCTGGCCGCGCCGTGGGCGCTGGGGATGATCGTTGCCGCCCGGCGGTGGCGTCCGATGGTTGGTGGACTGGTCATCACGGTGGCGCCCTTGATGATCGCGGCGGCGACGCACACCCACTCCGGCGACTGGAACGGCGGAGGGTTCTGCTTTTGACCAGTGATTGGGGTTCCCGCGTCGGCGACGAGGCGGCCGGGTTGATTCGACGGGCGGCGATCTGGCGCCGGACCGGAGGAACGTCGTTGTTGTTCTTCGTGCTCCTCGAGATCACGTTCGAGGTGGCCCACTTCTGGCGTCTCGGCATCGAATGGTCATCGGCGCTCTTCGCGGTGGGCATGTTCGGGTTGTTCCGTTCCATCGCGCTGATGGCCCAAGCCCGCCGGGTCGCTGGTGCTCGCCTCGGACTGACTCGTGTACAAGCCCGGTGGGTGCGGCTACGGCACGGTACGGCGGGCTACGACGCTTGGCTGGCGGCGCGGAACCACCCGAATTGGCCGAGGCAATGACTCAACAAATAGCGCGTTGCCAGCGTTTTGAGGGTGTGACATACCGACGGCGGGGGGCGACGTGGAGCAATTGACGCCGCCGTTCGAGCGTTTCGCCGCCCAGATCCTGCCTCGGCTTATGCGGTTTGCCGACGTGCTTACCGGCCAACATCAACTGGCCGAGGACATCGTGCAGGACGTGCTGATCCGCACCCAGCAACGATGGGAGCGCATCGGCTCGCTCGACGCTCCGGAGGCGTACCTGCGTCGCATGATCGTCAACGACTTCGTTTCTTGGCGGCGTCGGCTGGCTAGGGCCACGCCTACCGTGGTGCTCGAAGACCTCGACGTCGTTACCGACGGCGCCGATTTCGCAACCGATCATGCGCAGCGCGACGAGCTGGCCGCTCGACTACGGACGTTGCCGCCCAAACAACGCGCCGCGATCGTGCTGCGGTTCTACGTCGGCGTGCCTGACTCCGAGATCGCGGCCGCTCTCGGGTGCAGCGAAGGCACCGTCCGATCGCACATCTCCCGTGCGTTGACGACCCTGCGAGTCGTCGCCGCCGAGCCGACCTTCTCCCACAGGAGCTTGTGATGCCGACCACCGAAGACCTAAGGATCGTGCTCCGCGAGCTGGAATGCGACCGCCATGATCTGGCCGCAATTCTGGCGGCGTCCACCAAGGCGTCCCATCCGCGGCTGCGCCGACGCCAGAGGGCCATCCCGGCCGTCGCGGCGGCGGTGGTGGTCCTGCTGGTCGGATCGCTGGCCTACGTCAGTCGCGATCACATCGACAGCCGACCGGCGGCCCCAGTCGGCGACGTCAACCTGCTGGATCGTTACCTGATCAAGGTCGGTGCCGTGCCGCCCGGACTCGAGTTTGCCGACCTCGGCGTGACGACGACCTCCCAGTCGGCCGCGCTGATGAACTCCGATGGCGCCCAGCTGGTGGAGATCCAACTCGACCGGATCAATCCGCCTGTCCACTACGAACCGAATACCGGGGCGACCAGCATCTCGGTCGCCGGGGAGGCGGGCTACGACTGGACGAGTCCAACTTACGACGGCGCGGCCAAGCACCAAGACGGGACGATCGAGACGATCAGCTGGGTGACCGGCGCCGGGATCACCTTTCGGGTGATGGGGCCGAGCGCGCCACAGGGTCCGGACGGCCGTTCAGCTCAGCCGCTCACCCATGCGCAGTTGCTAGCGGTGGCGGATTCGGTTTCCGCCGATGGGAATCGGCCGGTGCGCACACCGCTGGACGTCGGCTATCTGCCGTCCGGCTATCACGTGGTCGGAGTGTCGACCACGCCGACGACGCCCGGCCAGACTGAGACGATCGTCGATGTCGTCGAGGGGAGCGGGGCCAACGTCGCGCTGCAAATCATGCTCGGCACCGACATCACGCCGGCGTCGACCAATGATCGGCAGCCGATCACCGCAGGAGCGTTCACCGGCTCGTACAGCCCGAGCGCGGTCTCCACGTTGCTGAGCGACGGCCAGCGCTCGATCGAGGTGTACTACAACGCCGGAGAGCTCGGTGGAACCGGCACCGGCACGAACCTGCCGATCGATGAAATCACCCGCATCGTCGAGGGGCTGCGATTCGCCTCGTCTAGCACCGATTCCTCAACCTGGTTCTCGGCTGCCGATGTGCTCATCCACTGAGAAGGGCGTCGACATGACGACGGCGAACTGGACCTGGGTGCGAGCCGCCGACACCGATCCCGACGCCCAGCGCGTCGTCGACGACGTGATCCGCGAGTTGGGCGAAGTGTTCGACGATTGGCGGCTCGGTCCGGATCCGATCTCCGGGCATAGCCCGGACGACCTTCCCTGCCAGGTGAACGACGCGGAGCTGTGGTTCGCCGAGCGGCCGGACCTGCTCGAACGAGCCAAGTCCTACTGCGCACCGTGCGTCGCCCGCCGGGCCTGCCTCGCGGGCGCCATCGATCGCAACGAACCCTGGGGTGTCTGGGGCGGGGAGATCTTCCAGCGAGGGGCGATCATCGCCCACAAACGCCCGCGCGGCCGCCAACGAGGCGCGGGGTCGCCCCCATGATCACTCACGGGCTGCTCAGCCCCGAACTGGCCCGAGATCGAGTGCGGACGGCTGAACTCAACGCGCGGCTGTCCCAACTGCCAGCCAATGTGACCGCGGCTCGTCGCTGGCGGTGGATCGGGCATCGGCTGGAAAAGCTCCGGGCGGCTGTGCAACGACGGTGAGAACGGCGTGAGGTCTCGGCAGCTGAACTGGTCAGTGTCTTGTGAGGCGACCCGTCGTTCAGCAACCTGACGTACTCGCCCGCTGGTCGTCGCGAAAGCTGTCGTTTATCGGGGCCGGATTCGTCGTGCTGATCTTCGCCGTCGTGCTGCTCGCTGGCCTGGATCCGGCCAGCGGCATGCCGGTGATTTTGACCGTTCTCGCCCTTCTGTCAGTTGCCGGCGCCGCGACGCGGCTTGTTTTGGCAGGGGCCCGTTCTGACGTCGTCCTCACCCGCGATCAACTCCGTGTTCGAGGCCGACACGGCCATCGACGGATCTCCCTCGACGAGGTTCACGGGATCGCCGTGGTGTATGCGCCGCCGGGTTGGGCGATCTTCGTATGGCTTGGTAGTGAACCAGCCGTACGTCTGAGATCTCCAGAACGGGTCTTCCGGTTGAAGGCGCAGAGCCGGGCGCCCATGACCACCGATTATTGGCAGCGTGTCGCAGAGTCGCCTGCGGGCGTAGCGGCTCGTCAGATCTATGAACAGGCGCGGTCAGTGCAAGACCCGGCAGGCGCCTTGGCGACCAAGTCGATCACGCAGCTAGTCGCTCGCGATCGAGCGTCCTTCCACAACCCAGAGGCGCGCTGGTGGTCACCCAGCGGGGAGTGCGGCCAGTCGCCTTGAGGATCAAGCTAGAGAAGGTACTCCGCGAATACGTTGACGGCGCATTTCCAGCCTGGCTGCGCGTGCAACGGGTGGTACCGGCTTGACGACGAACGGACGTGCGGCGACTACGACCAAACAGTTCGAGGCGTGGCCCACGGCTCAAGTCGGCCATTCTCGACGGCAAATGTCCCGCATCGCCGGCCGCGCGGCACCACGGCGAGATCTACCCAGAACGCGACGCACTCAGCTCGGCACGACCGGGCGCGACAGGCGGCATGACCGGTCGACTCTCGCGGAATCGAGGCGACCTTTGGTCGATCGCGGTCTGCAAGTTTGGTGGCGACCGGTTCGGCTTGACGAAAGGTGGCGATTTAGGGGACCCAGCGTTCGTCGGCATCGTCGAACAGCGCCCTCACGATTTCCAGCCACGCGTCGGCGTCCTCGTTCCAATGGTCTTCGAGCATGCGCACCATCGCGCATCCATTCCGGCGGACCTCCATAGATCCCCTCGGCGACAACATGTGACCTGCGATTCCCACGCTCTGCGCAAAGCCCTGAATCGCGTCCGCCTCGGAGCCGTACAGCACGACAATCGCGGTCGGATGAGCGTGGGTGCTGCCGGGCCAGCGCAGAACCCACTGCCCGAACATCGCCGGGTCCTCGCCGTTGTCGATCGAGCGCTGGCGCACCCGCTCCCGCGTCGCCTTGAACGGCACGTCGCTGCCGGTGAGCCGCTGATTGAGGGCGACCCATTCCGGGTCGTCGTCGTCGTTGAGCACCATGGCTGGCTCCACGCCGGCGCCGCTGAAGCGAAGAAAGGCGTCGCGGTCTTCCGGCCCGAAATGACCCGTGAGGTCTTCGACAAAGCCATGTCGGCGGTGGGAGGCTCGCCAGCCAGAGTGGCGTTCGCCGACCCATCCGGTGTCCAGAGCGGGTTGCTACCTGGTGTTTGGGCTTTCGTTGGCGAAACCACCAGCATCTACGCCGCGCAGCGGGCCGGTCGAGTGGCTGTCATCGGAATGCACAGCCAACGACCGGAACCAGACTCAGTCCGCAAGGCCTTAGTGGAGCTGGCGAGCGAGCTGGACGTGTGGATCGTCGCATGGCGCAGGACTGAGACCACCCCGGCGGTGCTCGGCCTGTAGCCGGTGGCACTCTGCGGCGTGGGCGTGCGACTCAGTTGCCGAACGAATAGCGCAGATCAGCGTTGATCAGGTGGTTTACGCGCTTCCGCAGGTGACCGACCAGCGCGTCGTCTGGTGGAGGCTCCTCGACGATGAGTCTCCATCGCAGATCCGTCCCGCCGCCTGCACTGGTCAGCTCGAACTCGATGATGGCGTCGGGTCGCTTGAGCCAAAAGGCTGACCAAGCCACTTTGCCGTTGATCTCGCTGATGACGGGTGGCTGCTCGTCATCGAGCAGTGCCAGCCAAGGGCGAGACGGGTCACGGTCGGGCTGGGTCAGCGCCTCGAAGACGATGTGGGGAGGCGCGGGCTGATTACGCATCCGACTCCCAATTTCGATCACGAGATGAGGATAGGGCGCACGCCGCGGCATGAGCGGACACGCTATGCCGTCATGACCGCGGCATGTCCGGATGCCAGAGTCCTCGGATTGAGGAGCTGTTGTCCGATACTCCAGTGGTGATGTCGCTGGGCGAGATGGGCGTGCCGCATATCTGGACCGTCGGGATCGGGTCACGGGTTCTCGGAACTGCCGCGGCGCTTGTCGTGCTGTACCTCGGGTTCACGTTCGTCGCTCACGACGCGTCGGGTGATGTTTTGTATCCCTGGAAGGCCACATTTGACTTCGGCTCGGGTGGCGAGAATCTGGTTCTGGCTGTTCCGCTGATGCTCGTCGGCGTTGGTGCGCTCGTGGTGCTGTGGCACGCCTCCATTCGGCTGGCGGGCGACCGTCTGGAGATCACGAACTTCGCGCTGCGCCGTGAGATACCCCCAGGCGATGTGACCAGCGTCGATCTTGACTATTGGGGTCTGCGGATCGGCTACCGGCGTCAGGGTGTCGACCGACGTGCAATCGCGGTCGCTGGTATGAGCGTGGTCAATGTCAGGCTCTTCTCCGGCCGCTCACGTACCCGCGAAATTGCCGACGAGGTCGCTGGTCTGCTGGAGGAACGAGGTCTGACCGTAGAGGCTAAGTTCCGAGGCGCTCACGAAGGCGGACGTTGAGTTCGATAGCGAGCTAGCCGCTCTGTGATCGGCACGTCCGGTTGCTTGGATTGGGTCATCGTGGTATTCCGGTTCGGTCGGGTCATTATCGACCGATGCCCGCTTTTCTCAGTGAGGCCGTTCGGTTGCGGATTTCACGCGTCCAGGAGCTCGCGGCACCTGTGATGTCGTCGAGGTGGCGTAGCGATCCAACGTCCCGGCGATGCCCGCCTGAATGGGGGCGCGGCGTCTGATATTGGGGTCCTCAGGGCAGGTCTCCTACGGCGTCCACGACACCGGTCTTGTAGTTCAGTGGTCCTTTGAGGGCGTCTGTGACGCCGGCGGTGACGGAGCCCAGGTAAGCGTATGTCGCGGGGTCGAAGAGCAAGACGGTGCGGTATTCGCCGTTGAAGGCCCATGTGATGGCCGTCGCGGGTTTGCCGGAGTTGCTGAGGGTCGTGGCGGTCATCGAGATGCCGGGAAGTCGCCCGGCCGCGTCATAGAGTGCGGCTCTGGCGGCCGGGCGGAGGTAATGGAACTCGGAGATGTCGATGATCTCTTTCCCGATGCTGTTCGGGTTGGTGGAACCCGCGTGAGACACGATGTAGTCGATCATGGAGGTCGGTGTGATGGGCGCGTCCGCCAGGTAGGCGGGATCGGGCGTGCAGGGTTGGGGCCTCAGCCCGACGTAGTTCCCCGCGACCAACTGCTCGCCGTCGCGACAGCCGCCGGTCGGGATCTTGTCGCCATTGTCGACCAAGCCGTCGTGGGTGCCGTCCATGGAGATCCACGCCTGGTAGCCAGTCTGCTGGACGTAGAGGAACTGATCCGGGCGGGGAACGAAGTCAGCGTCCGCGCGCGCGGCATCCGCCGCTTTCTGCAGGAACGCGGCCGGCTGGATCGCGACCGCCGCAAAAGGTCCGGTGTGCGCCTGGCGCGACGGCGCCGGTGGAGGCAGCAGGACGACCATCAGCATGACGGCGACGGCGGCGACGACGCCCGACGCGATGGCGAGGCGGCGCTTGGTCCAGCCTGCGAGCCGAGCATGCCGAGAGGCGCGGCGCGGGTGGCGCCGGCGGCGCCGGGTGTCGGCGTCGATGGCGGCAGCCAGGCGATCCCGGGCCCGGTCGAGGTCGTCCAGCTCGACGGGCCGGGAGCAGTCCAGGGCTCGTATCTCGTCGATCTCGTTCATCCGCTCACCTCGCCATTGAGCAGCTCGTCCAGCGTCGGAAGCGCCGATTCGGCGCGTGGGTCAGCTCCCAGGGCGTCTCGCAGTTGCCGTCGGCTCCGGCTCAGTAGGGACCGCACGGTCCCTACTGGGATGCCGAGAGCTTCGGCGATCTCGTCGTAGCTGAGCCCCTCCCAGGCGAACAGAAGCAGCACCTCCCGGTCGACTTTCCTGAGCCGCCGTAATGCCGCGATCAACCGTGGCCGCTCAGCCTGCGCGGCGACCCGCTCGTCTGCCTCGTCGGCCGGCGTCAGGGATTCGGACGGTTCCGTCCCTAGGCTTGCCCTCATCTTCCAGTAGCGGGCCTCGTCGCGACGGTGCCGCGCCAAAACATTCGACGAGATCCCGAACAGCCACGGCCGCACGTCGGCACGCGCTGGGTCGTATCGGTCACGGATGCGAAACGCCGCCAGGAACACCTCCGCCACGAGCTCCTCGGCGACGTCGGCTCCGACGCGGCGCGCGAAGTAACGGTTCACCGTCCTCGCGTGCCGCACAAAGATCTCCTGGAACTCCGACGGCGACGCCAGCGACTTCACGACGAACGCCGCGTCGCTGTCCGGTCCGGTTCTCGCTGACACCGCCATCCTCTCAACGCCACTGGAACGTCTCCCACTGTTCTTCACCAGTCAGAGGGATCGAGTTCGCGCTCGTCCAGCTTCTCAACTGCACAGCCAGTGAACTGTCATCGGCGCGATCGTGCGCGATGCGCGGCATGACCGTGCAGGGGGTCACTCCTCGGCTCGGCGCTCCCCGGGATAGGTGAGTCCCAGCGCGAGGAGGCGACGCTCCCGGGCCATATCCAGATCCTGGCCGATCCACCCGCCGCTCAGGGCCAGCCGAAAGCGGGCGTCGACAGCGGCAATCCGCGCGATCTGATCGATGAGCTCGTCGTCCGAACGATCGTCGCGCACGAGGTACTCCAACAGGCCGGCTCCAAGCAGGCGCAGGGAATCATCATCGGGCGCTCGCTTGACCAACGCCTCTATAAGCCTCATCACGTCGACCGCGTGTCTCACGACTATTTCGTCTACCAGCTCATTCGCCGGCGAGTCTTCCGGCCACTCCGCGCCAGGTAGATCCCCGCGCTCCACCCACTCGCGCCAATACTCATCAGCCAGGTCATCGTACGAATCCCATTGACGAACGGTCCGATGCCCGTAGTCATCCCAATTAACGATGATCAGTGGCTCGGTCACGTCTCCATTGTCTAACCCAGGCCGTGCGCCGTCGAGGGCGTGTCAGATCGGGTGTGTAAGTGACGTGGCCTGACTCTGAGTCCTAGCGACTCGGAAAGGGACCACGCGATGACAGACACTGAGATCGTGCCCCGTAAGCGTGATCGTGAGCCGGCCGATCGTGCGCCGGTGGTCGACGCTGAGCTGGCTGACGAGCTGCTGGCTCGGGCGCAGACCGAAGGGGTCGAGCTGCTCGGCCCCGGTGGTCTTCTGAGCCAGGTGACCAAGGCTGTGCTCGAGCGGGCGCTGGCTGAGGAGATGACCGAGCACCTGGGCTATGACAAGCATGATCCGGCCGGTCGCGGGTCGGGCAACAGCCGCAACGGAGTCACCGGCAAGCGGCTGCTGACCGATATCGGCGGTATCGACTTGGAGGTGCCGCGCGACCGCAACGGCAGCTTCAGCCCGCAGATCGTGCGCAAGGGCCAGACCCGCCTGGACGGATTCAACGACCGCATCATCGCTCTCTATGCCCGCGGGCTGACGACCCGCGACATCCGGGCGCATCTGCGGGAGATGTATGACGTCGACGTCTCCCCGGACCTGATCAGCCGAGTCACCGACGCGGTGCTCGATGAGCTGCAGGAATGGCAATCCCGGCCACTGGACCGCGTCTATCCGGTGGTGTTCATCGACGCGCTGATGGTCAAGATCCGCGACGGTGTCGTGGCGAACCGGCCGGTGTATCTGGCGATCGGGATCGACTGCGATGGCGCGAAGAACGTGCTCGGCCTGTGGGTCGGGCCGAGCACCGGGGAGTCGAGCAAGTTCTGGCTCACCGTGCTGGCTGAGCTGAAGTCGCGGGGTGTCGCCGACGTGTGCATCGTGTGCTGCGACGGACTGACCGGTCTGCCCGATGCGATCGGCGTGGTCTGGCCCCAGGCGACGGTGCAGCTGTGCGTGGTGCACCTGATCCGGGCGTCGCTGCGCTATGCCTCCAAGAAGGACTGGGGCGGGCTGACCAAAGATCTGCGCCTGATCTATACCGCCGTCGACGAGCAGGCCGCCGAGACGGCACTGGTCCAGTTCGAGCAGATCTGGTCGGCCCGATATCCGACGATCGTGAAGCTGTGGCGCAGCCACTGGGCCGAGTTCGTGCCGTTCCTAGCGTTCCCGCCCGAGGTGAGACGGGTCGTCTATACGACGAATCTGATCGAGTCGATGAACGCCCGGCTACGCAAAGTCACCCGCAACCGCGGGCAGTTCCCGACCGAACAAGCCGCGCTGAAAGTGCTCTACCTGGCCGTGCGCAACCTCGAGGACTATCGCGGGGCCACGGTCGGGATCCGAAGTTCAGGCTGGAAACAAGCGCTCCAAGCGTTCACGATCTACTTCGAGGGACGCATCCCCACACCATGACCGCCACGATCACTTACACAGACGGTCTGACACGCCCGCCGTCGACGACAAAACGACGGGCACGATAGTCGCGGCATTTCAGGATGGCTCTAGGGAAAGGATGTCCCGCCCAGGGGTGCGAGATCTGCCGGTGGGCAGTCACAGGACGCGTTCCACAAGTCACCGACGACAACTACGTTGCGCGGAGTCAAGAGCGCGGCGTCCTCGTCGCGGATGGAGTTGATCGGCGTCGTTGCGACGCGTATGACTGAGCCGTCTTGGAGGGTGCAGTACGCGACGAGGAACTGGCCGTCGCTGACTTGGCCGGATTCGGGACGGGTCTTGGTCGCGCAGTTCAGCTTTGCTAGCAGGTCGGTCAGCTGTGACGCTGAGGCCGACGTGGTGATCTTTGGTTCCTCGGGGAACGTGACGCTGGAGTTGTACGGCTCGGTGATGACGCTGATCCGGTGAGAGTCGTGCGCGCTCGCGCCGACCTGCCCGGGATTCGAAGGAGTGGACGCCTGACAGGCGGCCAGCGCGCCGGACGCCAGGACTCCGCATGCGATCCAGAGCGTGATCCTCACCCGAAAAGATTATGCAGATTTTATATCGGGCACAATTTGAGAGTCTGCGAGGGCATGGTCCGCACCATGGACTCGGCGCGTTGGTCGCGGCAATTCCGGATGACCCGAAGTGGAGTATCTGCGAGCCTGACGGTATGGCGATCGAGGGATCGGGATGGTTCGGGGTGCGCTGCCTCTTTGAGTTCGGGTCAGGAGGTGGCGGAGGCGGCGGTCGGCATCAGTACGAGGAACGCGTCACCGTTTGGCGCGCTGGAAACTTAAAGGCAGCCGGGTCGCACTCCAAGCGTCGACACCGTCTTCATCAGCTTCGATACCGAAGTTGGAGGCTGCCACGGCGACAGTATCTCGCGACCAACTCGCGGCAGTTGCGGATGGTCTTAGGGGACCATCCGAAGACCGATCGAGTTAGTCATGTCCACGGTTCGTGGGATCTCGAAATGTTCCAGCGGCCCGCCGCATGAGGGGCATCACCGTTCGGAGCGGCAGGTTCGCGAGCAACACCACATGGTCATCCGCACCAAGATCGACTTCGACTTCCGGACTCGTAATCCAGTCCATAGACGCAGCTACGCAGTGCCTGCCCGTCGTTACTTCGACTAGTGAGCGCTTACCTGGGCGAAGTCGAGCAATCTCTCGCCCGTCGCAGGTGAAAATCAGTGCCCGGAAGATTCCGACATACTCCCTGCGCCGACGAAGCTCGATTATTGGCACAGGGCCGAGCCTATCGATCAGTGACCCGATGTGTCTCGGCATGGCTGCGCGCGATCGCCGCCATCTGCCTCTCGGCGGTACCGCGCGCCATCGGCGGCATGAGCGGACATCCCACTCCGGAGTGGCACGATGCGTCTATGACTCCGGTCGGCTTCTACGGTGATGCCGAGGGCGGCATCTTCGGCAGGCTGCTCGACTTCCTCAATCGTCTCGACGAGGCGCGTATTCATTTTCGGTTGGAGCACACAAGGCCCGATTCCGTCATGGTCGACGCTGCCGTTCCCGGCTGGCGGTGGGAGATCGAGTGCATGGCCGACGGGAGCGTCGACATCGAGCGATACGCATCGGTCGCGGGCGTCGAGAACGATCCGACCATGATCGAAGCGCTCTCTGCCTTGGACTGATCTGTATCCGCACTTCGACAGGACCGCGCGCCCCGCGCGGCATGAGCGTGCGACTCGCGCCCTCTTGGTCCGCGGCTAACGGCTGTCGTCGTTGATGAGGTCCTGACACACCGAGCGGTCGACCGCGTGCCACTCCCGTACCAGCACCTCGCCTAGCTCGGTCACGACCACTTCCGCGTGCCAGGGCGAGCAGACGTGACAGGGGTGAATCTCCATCGCGTCGCCGTTCTGGTCGAACGCTATCAGGTCGACGCACCCGACCGGGCCGGACGCGCTCACGGCTCTTGGTCTCGTTGCTTGCGCCACTCGCGCAGCGTCGGCTGCTGGCCGCTGAACGGGAACGTGTACCCGCGCCGCCGCATCGCCGAGCTGAGCATGCTGGACCCAGGTTGCTCGACTCAGCGCATCGGCAGGTAGATCTCGTGACAACAGTACTCCGGTCGGGAGGAAGCGACGTGCCGGTCCGGGGCATGCTGTGCTTCATCGACGCAGACTGGCCAATATTCGGCGGAGCGTTCACCACGGGCGGCATCGACGTCCTCTGGCCCAGGAAAATCGCCGACAAGATCCACTCCCCAGTCGTGCTCACCGCAGCAGAAATCACTACCACCGTGTCAGTGCTCGCGGACCATTTCCCCCCGGCTTAGCGCACCACCCCCTCACCGGTTGAAGCCAGCCTGCGCACAGCGGCATATCCGGACACTATGGTTGCGACCTTCAGCATGCGACTAATCGGCCGATGGTGAGATGAGAGGCCCGAGGCCGAGGTTGTCCATGCTCAAAGCTCTTACAGTTCTAGCGCTGATCGTGACCGGAATACTGATCAACGGGTTGCGATGGCGGAGCACGCCCTTGACTGGGCGGTATTTGTGCGCGTGCGGGGCCTTCATCGTCGCGTCGATTTGCCTCGCGATCGCGTCTTGGTGAACCACCCGCGCGAATCGCGGCATGACCGGATGGGTGCCTGATACTGATCTGGTGAAACACGATGCGCCTGATGGCGGTCGCTGGCGGATGTGGCGTGGCCTGGCCGATTCGTTCGACAAGGGAGCGGGCGCTGCCCGACGGGTGCGCGTTAATGACCTCGCTGCCGGCAACTGCGCGGCGTTGGTGAGCGACGGCCATGGGTGGGCTGAGGGTCGAGCAACTGTCGTGGACGGCAGGTTGACTTTCGTGTCCTCGACCGGAGAGTCACGCGCCATCGTGATCACCGGGCACCGGACGCTGCCGGGTAGCCGTTGGCGGCTCACACGAGCGCGTGGGCTTGGCTTGGCTCGCGTTCACGAGGTGGAGATCGTTTCCGAAGGAAGCGTTGTCCGGATCGCGGTCGGCAAGCGCGAGCTTCCGATGCTCCTTGCCGCCATCGCGTGACTGCACCAGGCGCGGCAATCCCGGATGGATTCATGCGGGACCTGCTACTGCCTCTTGTTCGGCGTCTCCTTGACGGGAAGGTCGGGAATCGTCGCTTCGGTCGGCGAGCCCGTGACGGTCGCGAGGTGCCGCGCGAACTCCTGACGTGCCCGGTTCTTATGCGTCATCTCGCCTTCCCAGCCGCACGAACACATGGCCGTGAAGACCTGCGTTGTCCGGATCGATCAAGTCGACCATGATGTTCGTCCACCCGGTTGATTCTCCACCGTTCGCAGGTGGGCCTCGCTCGTTTCTCGCGGCGGATGAGGGCCTTCGTGCCCCGTTGCTGGGCGCTGCGCCTGACCCGGCGCTAGCCGTTCTCGCGGCCAGGCATCGGTGACCCACGGAGAAACGCCTCGTAGGCCGAGTGGGCGTCATCGTCAATCGTCGGCCTGATGTTGCTGTACCTGGTATCACGGCGATCGCGATGCGGCCCCGAGAGCCAGTACTCCTCGTCCGTTTCCGCGTCGTAGAAGTTCGCGTCGAACATGCCCGTTGAACGCCGCAATGTCTTGCCATGCCAATACGCGGTCTTCCACGAGCGATTGAAGCGAACGACGCTGATCCAGCACGGCCCTTGATCGATCTCGTGGCCAGTCTTGAGCTGTACGAACATCAGTCGCTCGGCCATCCCGACATCCTCCAGCAAGGGCCCACGCTCCGCATCCCGCATTTCGGCACGACCGGCGCACTCAACGCAGAAGGCGCGCACTCCACCGGCGACCTGGGTGGACGCCTGGCACGCGCGTCAACGGCGGTTGGCACTGGAACCGAGGCACAATCCGTCGGTGGACAGTTCACAACCGCGCGTACTTCGTCCGACAGACGGGCGCCGCTATGCGTGGTGGTCATTGACGGCGTTCGGGTTGCTCTTCGGTCTATGCGGCCTGGCAGTCCCGAACGATCCAGGCGCACTGATCACGATGGCCCTTGGTGGCGCCGTCTTCGCCATCATCGGTTACTCGATGGCCCGCGGTCGGATCGAGCTTGGACGCCAGGAGTTGATCTGCCATGCGTTTCCTCGGACGCAGCGGATCGCCCGATCGGAGATCAGGAACATCCTGGTTGTCGAAGGCATCTGGAACTACGGCGGAATACCTCAGGACAGCATCGTGGTCGAACCGTCGGGGAGCGGCGCGACATGGGATGGAACCTTCACAAGCGAAATCGGCTGGTGCTCAGCCCGTTGCAGCGCTTCCACTCCGCACCGGGCACCGCTGCGCTAAACGCCCAGCTCGCGACCATCAACGAGTGGTGGCATTTGAGCGGACCCGACGTGAGCGAAGGCAACGTCAGCACCTCTGCCGCGCCATGAGCCGACGCTATGCCGCCCCCTCGTCTGCCGCAGACGAGTGCCCCGATGGATAGATAACCCGGTGCGGCCCAACGCGCGCTCATCGGCATGAGAGTGCGTTTGAGAGCTGCCAAGTCATGTTCGCCGGTCGCAGTCACCCGCCCGATCCAGCAGCAGGGCTCGCTCGCTCTCGTTGCGGGTCAGCGACGCCGCTTCGCGGAACGACTCGGCTGCCTCGCTGAAACGTCCGGCCCGGGCAAGCAGGTCGCCGCGCACGCTCGGTAGCAGGTGCGAGGTGGCGAGCGCCCCCGCCGGGAGCGCGTCGAGTACCGCCAGCCCGGCGTGCGGTCCGGACGCCCGCCCGTGCGCGACCGCGCGGTTGACCTCGACGATCGGACCGGGGGCGACCGTGGCGAGCAGGTCGTAGAGCGCGGCGATGGAGTGCCAGTCGGTGTCGGCCGGAGTCGCGGCCCGGGCGTGCTCCGAGGCGATCGCGGCCTGCAGGTAGTAGCGACCCAGCTTCTTCCCGCGCGCCGTGAGCGCTTCGGCGCGACCCAGGGCAGCCAGCCCGCGGCGGATGAGCAACGCGTCCCAGAGGGCCCGGTCCTGGTCGTCGAGCAGCACCGGCCGCCCGGTCGCGTCGACCCTCGCAGCGCTGCGCGACGCCTGCAGTTCGAGCAGCGCCTGCAGCCCGTGCGCCTCGGGCTCGTCCGGCGTCAGCAGGGCGAGAGTCCGCGCCAGCCTGATGGCTTCGACGGTCAAATCGGTGCGCATCCAGTTCTCGCCTGCCGTCGCCGTGTACCCCTCGTTGAAGATCAGGTAGATCACCGCCATCACGTCGTCCAGCCGCGCGACGCGCTCATGGCCGACCGGAAGCTCGAAGTCCGCGTGCGCCTCGGCGAGCAGCTTTTTCGCCCGCGAGATGCGTTGCCCGATCGTTGCCTCGGTGACGAGGAAGCCGCGCGCGATCTCGCCGGTGGTCAGGCCGCCGACGAGACGCAGCGTCAGCGCAGCACGTGATTCGGGAGTCAGCCGCGGGTGGCAGGCCAGGAAGATCAGCCGCAGCACGTCGTCCTCGATGGGGTCCACGTGCTCCGTGAGGTCAGGCATCTCGTCCCTCTCCTGCAGCCCGTGCCCGACCTCCTCGGACTTGCGGCGCAGGGTGTCGGCCCGCCGGAAGACGTCGATGGCGCGCTGGCGGGCGGTGGTCATCAACCACGCCGCGGGGTTGTCCGGGACGCCGTCGACCGGCCACCGCTCGAGCGCAGAGACCAGCGCGTCCTGCGCCACGTCCTCGGCGAGGTCGAGATCCCGGGTCAGTCGCGTCAGCGCGCCGACGAGCCGCCCGGACTCGGCCCGCCAGGTCGACGTGATCGAGTCTGCCGTCGGGTCGGCCATACGGCCAGCCTAGGGCTGACCGCACGGCCGAAGCCGACATCGAAGCTCAGCCGGCAGACGCCTCCGGCGGCGGACCGTCCGAGATCTGGCGCATCGTGGCGACGACCGTCACCTCCGGCCAGTGCGTGGCGTGCAGTTCCGCGAACTCCTGCTGACCGGCCACCGCTTCCTCGACCGTGTCGTACTGCATGATCGCCCACCCACCGACGATCTCCTTGGCCTCGGCGTACGGCCCGTCGACCCTCGTGACCTTGCCGTCGCGGGAGATGAAGTTGACGGCGTCCTCGGTGCCGAATAGGCCGCCACCGTCGAGGAAGTGGCCGGCGCCGGACTGCTCCCCGATGTATTTGTCCATCGCGTCGAACAGCGCCTGCGGCGGCATGCCGACGCCTTCCTGCATCCTGACGAACCCCATGAATCGCGGCATCGCGTCTCCTTCGGATCAAGGCGCACCGCTGATCGGTGGCCGACTCGCCCGTACGCCGAACGGCATCGCGGGATTTCGACATCGTCGTGCCATCTTTTTCCACCTAAGTCGGCGCCCGTCCACCGCAGCGCCTAGTCTGCCTGCGTCAAGTGGCGTCCTCGGTTGCCACCTGCCAGGTGGTCGGGTCGGCCGCGAGGATCTCCCGGCCCGCGTCTGGGTCCCGGATGTGCAGGACGTAGCATCCGGGCCGTGATTTAGCGATTTACCTGTACGCCGAGGGTCCGCAACGTCGGCCGTGCGTGTCGAATGCTAGGCACTCCGGTTCAGAGCGGCGCGTGCTCGGGTGAGGACCTCGGTCAGGGCGCGGGCGGCGGCGTCAGCATCGTCGATGTTGTCCCAGATCGGGCCGCTCAGCGCGGCAGATCTGGTCAGTACGTGTTGGATCATCGCTCGCCCTTCGACGGTTAGCGCATCGTTCGCGACGAGCTGTCTGTGCTCCAAGTTGGTGACGAGTTCGTCGCCATCGTCGAACGCGGCGAGGTCGGCGATGCGTTCGCGCAGGGCTAATCCGTCCGGCTGGTCGGCCAGACGCAGCGCGACCCAGAGCCGCTCGTCCAGGCCGGTGTCGGCCAATGCTTGGCGCAATAGTGCCTGCAGTGTCTTCTCGGTCTGGCCGACCAGCTGTGGACCGAAGGTTGCGGTCATCGCGTTCTCCTCAAATCGTTGGTCAGTCCAACGATACGCCATTCGTTGGCATGTCCAACGATCAGCCTTAGAATCTGTTCTGTGGCAGGAAACCGGATCGATCGACTGCCGACGTGGCTGCTGTCCCGCGCGAACGCCCGGGCACAAGCCTTGCGCGTTGAGGCCTTTGCTGCCGCCGGTTCCACCGGCTACATGGCGCGACTGCTGGCCTCGCTGGCCGACGAGGGTGCGGCCTCCCAGAGCGAACTGAGCAGGCGCACCGGCATCGACCCATCCGACGTGGTGGCTGCCGTCAACGACCTGGAAGCCCGCGGGCATGTCACACGACAACGCGATCCCCACGATGCGCGTCGCAACATAGTCACGCCGACCCCGGGTGGTCGAGCCGAGTTGGCGCGTCTTGACGCGGTGATCGCTGAAATCCAGACGCGCTTCCTTGCCCCGCTTAGCGACACCGAGCGCCGGCAGCTGCAGCGCATTCTCGCCAAGCTCGCCGTCGAAAGCGATCCGTCTGCGCGCACGTGATCGCTGGAAGAACCTGCGGCTGGCTGAGGGGCGAGTTGCAGGCTTTGTCGACGACATCGACCGGTAGGCCGGGCAGGCTGAGCTGGCCAGGTAGACCGCGGTCATGCTGTCCATGCCTTGCGTGCCCCCGGTCGGACTCGAACCGACACTGTGACCCTTTTAAGAGGTCTGCCTCTGCCGTTGGGCTACGGGGGCCCGGTTCAGCCCCGCTCAGCCGCCGCTCTTGCGGCGAAAGGTCCGTTTGCCGCCGACGGCGCCGTGCTCGCCGTGGATCTTGGAGCCGTCCCGTTCGCTCGCTTCGGCAGCTCGATCGGCCTGGTGGCTGCGTTTACGTTCCAAGGCTGCGCGAAACTTGTCCTTGACCTCGTCGCTCTGCTGGTCGCTCATGGACACAGGGTGTCACACGGTCGGAACTGTGACGGCGCAATGATCGTTGGATAGTTCAGTACCGTTTGTAGACACCCGCGGACGCGGGATCACGCCTGAGGAGGCGACTCGAGTGGCAGGTAACCCGGCACTCAGCAAGTGGGAGTCGACCGTGATGTCGTCGAATCGTCCCGCCGCGCCGCCAGCGCCTCCGGCGTCCGAGCTCGAGAACATGTACAACCAACCCGCCTACGGCGGCCCGACGTTCCCGCCGACCGGCAACAAGGGCTACGGCGGCGGATCGGGCGACGGCTCGGGTGGCGCGCCGACGCGCTACATGACGCTGGACGACGTCGTTGTCCGCTTCGCCTCGATGCTGGCCGTCCTGTTCGCCGCGGGCGCGGTGGCGTGGGCGCTCGTGCCCCGCGACAACGTCGCTCCGGTGCTCTTGATCGGCTTGGTCGGCGGCCTCGGTCTGGGTCTCTACATGGGCTGGACGATGCGGGTCAACGCCGTCACGGCGTTGATCTACTCCGCCTGTGAGGGCCTTCTGCTGGGCGTGGTCAGCCGGGCGTTCAACGACCGGTACTCGGGGATCGTCGTTCAAGCGCTGGCCGGAACCGTGATGGTGGCCGCCGGCGTGTTGATCGCCTACCGGGTCGGCGCCATCCGGGTCACAACCAAGTTCACTCGCGTGACGATCGCGGCGACCATCGGCGTCTTCGGGCTGATGCTGGTCAACCTCGTCGCTTACCTGTTCACGCCCGACGGACTGGGTCTGCGCTCCGGCGGCCCGCTCGCGGTGATCTTCAGCCTGCTCTGCATCGGCATTGCCGCGATGAATCTCGCGAACGACTTCGCGATCATCGAACGAGGCATCAAGCACGGCGCGGACCAGAAGTTCGCGTGGTTCGCCGGATTCAGCCTCATGGTGACGTTGGTCTGGCTGTACGTCGAGATCCTGCGCCTGCTGGGCTACGCCCGACGCTAGCGAGGGCGTTCAGGCTGAGTTTCGACTGCCACGACGGGTCGGGCCTGTTCGGGGGCGCCTGAGACCGGTCCGGTCGGCCGGCGGCGGCGCAGCCGCGCCCAAGGGCCGCGTGGCCCCACGCTTGAGCCGTGGATCTCGGCGCCGGTGACCTCGGAGCCGGGATGCGCCGCGGCGTGCGCGGCGGCCTTAGCGACGGGGCGCGCCCGGCGAGTCGTGAAGGTGCTGGCGGAGCGCGCCTTCGTGCGCAGGCCTAGCGCGTCGAGGCAGGACGGCAAGATCGCGTCGGCGGCTGCCGCGTAGCCGGCCGCGGAAGGGTGGAAGCGGTCGTCGCTGAACAGATCCGCTTGCGAGTCGAACAGTGGACCCAGCAGGTCGCCGAGTGAGACGGTGACGCCGCCCTCGGCGATCACTGCGACGGTCTGGGCGGCGGCCAGGCGTCGGGACAGCCGACGGGCGACCCACCGCAGCGGTTGAGCGATCGGCTTGATCGTGCCGAGGTCCGGACAGGTTCCGACGACAACGGCGACGCCGCGTGAACGCAGCTCGCGCACCGCTTCGGACAACGCGCGAACCGAGTCGGCCGGCTTGACCCGATGGGTGACGTCGTTGGCGCCGATCATGATCACGGCGAGGTCTGGGGGAGCGCTGAGCAGCTTCACCTGGGCGATGAGGCCGGTCGACTCCGAGCCCACGACGGCCGCACTCGTCACTCGCACCGGCCGCCGCGCCACGGCAGAGACGCCGATGGCCAGCCGGGCTCCCGGCGTGTCGCGCTCGCGTTGCGTGCCGTAGCCGGCGGCGGTGGAGTCGCCGAGCACGGCCAGTTCCAGCGGCGGGCGGCGATTGCTGACCCCCTGCGCGGCCCAGGTCGTGCCGTTCAGCGAAGGCTCGGTGGGCTCCGCCTGGGGAATGCGTCTACGGGCCAGCTTGCTCTCCCCGACGATCAGACCGTAGAACGCCGCGCCGCCGATCGCTCCGATTCCACCCCCGCCGACGGCCGCCGCCGTGGCGATCTTGCGCGCCTTGCTTGCCCTGCTCACACCTTCCCCCGCCGTCTGCCCCACGTGGCCCTCATCCTTGCTAACCGAGGCTAGCCTGCGAGTTATGCCCTATTGCGAGTCAGTCCTAGACCTGATCGGCAACACCCCTCTTGTGCGCCTGAATCGGGTGAGCAGAGGAATCGACGCGACCGTGTTGGCGAAGGTGGAGTACGTCAATCCCGGCGGGTCGGTGAAGGACCGGATCGCTGTGCGGATGGTCGACGCCGCCGAAGCCTCTGGCGCCCTTGCTCCGGGCGGGACGATCATCGAGCCGACCAGTGGCAACACGGGCATCGGCCTGGCGCTGGTCGCCCAGCAGCGCGGCTATCGCTGCGTGTTCGTCTGTCCCGACAAGGTCAGCGGCGACAAGATCAACACTTTGCGGGCCTACGGAGCAGAGGTCGTGGTCTGCCCGACCGCCGTCGCCCCTGAGGACCCCCGGTCGTACTACTGCGTGTCGGACCGTCTCGTGCGCGAAACGCCGGGCGGCTGGAAACCCGATCAGTACTCCAATCCCGCGAACCCGCGCTCGCATTACGAGAGCACCGGGCCGGAGATC
>Ga0105239_10001745_pt1 | contig 28668 bp, 28 predicted proteins | sample KBSC44metaG_FD_92761 | JGI IMG/M metagenome (GOLD analysis project Ga0105239, IMG submission 92761) | Corn rhizosphere microbial communities from Kellogg Biological Station, Michigan, USA - KBS C4-4 metaG | ecosystem: Host-associated > Plants > Roots > Rhizosphere > Soil | place: Michigan, USA...
AAACAAAAAAACCCCCCCCCCCCCCCCCCCAACTCAGCAAGGACCAAGGACTTTTTGGCTCCATTTTGCATTGCATCAGCGAACGGCGCGAGACTGAATATTGATTGAATGGGTTTTTCTCTCTCACAGGAAAGAATGGGGCAGAGAGGCGTGCATACAGCTTTGTGGAACATGTCGAGCATTTTTTGTGACATGTAAAAAGACATTCATGTGGAATATGATGAATCGGTTTGCCTCGGGAAGATGGCTTTCATGGGCTATGAAATCCTTGTTAGGGAAGAGCCTTCGGGCTTTCTGATAAATAAGATTATCAATCTATCTATCCATCCACCTATCTATCTATCTATCTATCTCCAGTTCCAGTTCCAGTTCATGTTCAACGTCAATTTCAATTTCAAAAAGTATTTTGGGTATCTGCCAGTGCCAGTGGGTATCTCAAAACGACGGAAACGACCCCAATCAACTCCCTAGATGTCTAACAAAATACAGCATCCAGAATTTCCAGGTTCAATGCTGAAGGTGGATAAGCAATCAAGCAGTCCGAGTCGTTCATTCGTTCCATCTCTTCTCCCATGGTTCTCTCCTGGGATACATAAGTATATGTCCCCATCATCCCTGTCAGTATTACGGCTGGAGTCATCATCTCCTCGCCTCGTCACCAATCATGCTTGATCTCGAAAACCAGCTCGGCCAACCTCTTGACATTCCTGTTATCCAGACCCCGGATCTCCGCTTTGATCTGCTCCAGCAACTCCTCGCTCAAGCCGCCCTTTCGCCTCGCATAGATATCTACGCCCGCGGGCGTGAACAGCGTCTTCTCGAAATATGTGACCGCCCACCCGCCGTCCTCCTCGCCGTAGCCCAGCACCTGCCAATGGCTGGACGCGATCTTCAGGAAGCCGCGGCCGCGCCAGCTGTACGCGCCCACCGTCTCGGCGTCCGGCGTGTCGACGCCCTCGACGCGCTTGCGCTTGGAGGAGTTGAGCGGCTGGTATTCGACCAGGTCGTCCAGCACTTCGGCGTTGTTCTCGAGCGACTTGTAGGTTATGGTTACGTTGCGGTTGGTTTTCCACATGGGGAGCGTCGAGTGTGTTACGTGCCATTTGCCTTGTAGGAAGGAGACGTTCGGGGGCCTGAAGTCGCCGGGCGAGTATGTTACTTTGGAGTGCGTGGGCGTTCGGAAGTTGAGGCCATTGCTGGGCTTGGAGACTGCATTGGATTGGGGAGTCGGGGTGGCACTCGTCGCTGCCGTGACGGGGGTGGTTGTGGTCGTGGTGCTCGCCATTCTGGGAAGTAGGTCCTTGTGTCTCTCCCAGCTGCCTGTGGAATGTACAAGTAAGTATGGAGTAGTTGGGGCTTCGTAAGCCTGAGGTGAGCCTTGCTTCAATGAAACAGTGAGGAGAGGGAGATTCGGCTCGTTCAGATTATGAAACAAGAAAGTTAACTGATGAACCCAAAATCGAGTGAACAGATGTCGTTTTACAGAGCAAGTTTGTTGTTCAAACACAAGCCTGAGGCTCGTTCACAAACATCAAGAATCCAATTCCCAGTAATACTGAGCAAACAAGAACGTTCAACTGAACCAAACCTTGGAGAAGGACCTCTTGGGCGCTGGGGCGACGTCAGAGGCAAGCCTGGAAAGCCTGGGCTGCATCAATAGTGGAGGATTTCTCGGGCGCCATGGCCCCCGAGCCGCCGATAGTGACCCAGCTGGGTCAGCCTTGCTGTAGCCATTTAGTTAGAGCCTAGAGATCGACATCACGTGGTAGCTCTGGGACTCTTGGGGACTGCATCCGTGTGAGTTGCTTCTTCACTGAAGACGGGTCTGAGAAAGGAGGCTCGAAGTTTTCCACTCCGCTCTGTCCATGCCTGACCACACACTTTCCAAGAGGCGCCCTTGCGATCAATCTTCAGACGGAACAAGAACTTCAAGACGCGTGTATGGGTGCCTCTTTCTGTTCAAGGTTTGACTGATTGCTCCGTGGAGTTTCTAAACAGCCCATCGCGACGCTGACTGGTGGTTGATGGTTGATGGCTGACGGCTGTCGAAACTTCGGTTGGATTACCATCGGATATTCAAGTCCTCAGGAGGTGTTGTCGGGTCGGATGACCAGATACATCTGATCCGTAGCTTCAACGGTTCGACCCTCCTCATCCAGTACGGAGTGCGGAGTACGGGTAGGTGGTCAAGGTAAGCTCCCAAACGAGGGAGATCTGGGTACCAAAGGCCGATATCTGATGCCTAAAGCCACTGAGCTTCTTCCCTAACAGAATCATGATCAATACACCCCCAGGTGGCAGACCGCCTGGACTCAGGCACCTATTGGACACACGTCGCCAGCAAAACCATGAGGGGCAGCCCTACCTGGCCCCCCTAAACCTCAATCAGCAAAGAATTCCATACACCAACACGGGCCGATCTCCTATCTCTTCGTCGACGCCATGGCAGGGAAATCGAGAGATAAGCCACATTGTGTGAGTCGTGAGTCTCTGCTCCCGAATGTGGCATGATACCTTCCATCTTCAGGTTGAAGGTCTCCCAATACAGAGCACTTGCCCTGTTCGTTCCATGGCAGGAACGAGTCCTGTACATTCAGTTGCTGTGTCTTCCAACGATGACCAGGGCCCTCTCGGTCTCACTTCTTACTCAACGGCGCTGCAAGCAGACGCTTCGACAGGTTTGATTCCGATTGCACCGAACGGTGAGATAGTGGGAGAGGACGAACCCTCAAAGCCAAAGCAAACGAAGAGTCGCGATGGTATCTACCCACATCATAAAGTAATAGTTATTTATTCACCTTAAAACCTTGCTAATATATCGGCCTTCAAGGTTGCTTGACATGCAAATCAAGGAGAAGGAAGTGCGATGAAACCAAACCCGCCTGTCATCAATGTATTCGTCGCAATATCCAATGTGGGGGTTATTCAAAACTTTTAAGATGGAAACCCATCAAGAAGGTGAAAACCTCACATGGTACCTTTCTTGGTAAGTGCGATTCATTTCCAATAATGAAGGAAAAAGGGGCGATGTCATATCATCCATGCTTTGGACTAACGGTGATGTGAAAGCGGTACACCAGTTCATGCCTTCTTCACAGCATTTGGTTGACCACGCTATCATCCATAACACTGACGATGACAACGTCTTACCACCAAATACCAGGATATACCGAACAAGGCCCTCCCTAGGAAGCAGGGTAACCTCTCCGGGTGCATTCCATGCATCCTCTGCATCCCCTGGAGACCAACCTTGGATAGCATCACCAAGAGCCGCAGCTACACCCGGTCACCATTCAAACGCCCAGCATGGCCTCAACGTTTATGATTTCGACATTCTGGATCCTCAACTCACAACTGATGATTTCATGACACTAAATGAACCCGTTGACATGGATGATCTTGGTCTACTCTTGCCATCAACCGAGTTGAATGTGACTTCTACCTCTACCCATTCTCCTCAGATTGATCGATCGGAATCTTCTGCCAGTGAAGCATTAGCGAAGACCTTCCCAGGCTTCGATTGGCTTGCAGGTGATGAAGCTATGGAGTTAGACTGGGTCCAAGATGCCAACGAACTAGACACGATAACTAGGACATTGCAGAATACAAGTTCACTACCGTCCACTCAGAACCGCCTCGAGCTGCTGCCCACGAACTTGTCCCCTACAAATTCGTGGCCAGGTGAACCTTTGCTACATTTTGATCAACAGTCGACGCCAAAAAGGCTTACTCGAGCCACGATACGAGAACTTTTTGAACTTCGGACTTGCGAAATCCTTTCAATCAAGGATGATCAAACGAGAAACCCATGGAGGACATTGATTTGGCCCTTATCTCAAGATTCTCCGGCACTTTATCACGCCCTTGCGGCAATGACCTGCTTACAATTGACTTTGACCCAACCTGAGTTCGGTGTCCCTGGGATTCGACACTATGACCTCTGCATGCAGGCCCTATCAACAACTGAAGTAAACGACAGCATGTCGGTGGACTCTGCTATCGCTACTAGGCTAGCTTTAGCCTGGGCTGAATGCTGGGACACTCGCAAAACATCGACGGGGATGAATCACATCAATATCGCCCACAGGCTACTACAGAAGGCAGTCTCGAATCACCAGACTTCCAGTTTATCGTCCGGAGAGTTGAGCCGCTTGAGCTTCCTGGCCAATACATGGATCTATATGGATGTCCTCGCCCGCTTCTCTTGCTTCGAGGATGGTGGCCGATTGGATTTTGAGTTCATGAACACGTGCAGCCTCTTGAGCCCAGTGCCACTCTCACACCAAGTCGATCCACTTATGGGATGTGCGGTTACTCTTTTCCCAATGATAGGGCGGTTGGCAGATCTTGTGCGACATGTGCGAAGAAGAACTGAGAAGCGGAATTCTCCTGCAATCATATCCAAAGCTCTCGATATCAGATCAAGCATAGAACACTGGATCCCACCCATCAGTACCGAACCTTCCAAAGGACACAACCACAACATATCAGACCCCATCCAAACAGCAGAGGCCTATCGGTGGGCGGCTCTCCTGTTACTACGCCAGACAGTCCCCGAGCTTCCTTCATCATACTCGATGTGGGATTTAGCTCAGAAGACGCTGGTCTTCCTAGCCACTGTCCCTCCCGTCTCGGGCACAACGATCATCCAGACCTTCCCATTACTCATCGCTGCATGCGAAGCCTACGGGAACGAGGATAGAGAATGGGTCCTTGAGCGCTGGGATCTGATGGCCAAGCGCATGATCGCCGGGACAATCGACCGGTGCAGGAGAATGAACCTCGAAGTCTGGCGCAGGAGAGACGAATACGAGAACGCTAATTTCAGCAGCAAGGACGACAATCCCAACGATGACGAGTCCCCCACTCCTGAAGCAACTCGTCACAACACGTCTTCTCAAAACCGAGCAACTACTGAAGTCGACGAGACCACAACCACTTCAGCACAATCCACTTCCCTCCCAATCAATGTGAAGCCGATTCCGCCGCCCAAAAAGTCGCCAAGCGCCGCCGCATCCGCCGCGAGCGCAGCAGCAGCAGCCCGATCCATCGGCTCGAAAACGCCTACTGATTTCCCGCAATCCCTGGCCTTCAAGAAAGATATCGACCCCATCACCATGGCAGGCAGCATCCAGTACACAGTCAAAGGATCCATGCATTGGCTCGGGGTTATGAGGGATTGGGGCTGGGAAGGTATGTATTGTCTGCCTGAATGCGTAGCTGGCTCACTGCTAGCTGTCATTATTGTTGTAATCACCCATTCCCGGTCCTCCTTGCTGCTGAGCTTCAGGGAAGTGAAACCCCCTCAGAAGCCCAGCTTGGGACGTGTTGTTATGCCATGCCATGCTATTTCAGTCCCGATACCAGTGCTAATATTCTGTCTTTGGAGCAGTCATGCTAGGTTGATCACGAACCCACCAACCCTTAATGCCATAGCCAACGCACACGCCACACGATTCGATGCTACGCTGCGTTTTTTGGTGCGCTGGGACTCGTCTACCATTCCTCGCATTTCTCCCGCACCGGGTCGATCCGCTTTCACTCCTCGGACGGCTAGATCCATTTTTATGCCTTTAGTGACACGGCATATGTGATCTACGACCCTGATGGATCGCTCAGGGTCGTCTCACACTCTGTTCTCATGCAGCAGTTATGCTATGCTGAACACAAAAACCAGGGGCCTCAAGCCTCAAAACCGGGTTAGGCAGAATATTCAAGCCACCGGCATGGGTATTCTCAAGCACCTCGTGGCATGGAACGCTTATACCCAGGTCACGATCTCGGATACGAGTTACACATTTGACAAGCCATCTATACTAGTTGGGTCGACTAGGACTTGCGAGCCACGAATCATATTACGCCCACTAGGTCTGTCGGGCACAAGGCATTACTCCGCGATCGCGAATGCGCTGCATTGCAAGGACAGGTACAAGGACGCGCTATGAAGACACGCATATGTGCAATGGATGACGGGTGTTTTAGACATGTTTGATCATCCTCATCAAGCAGTAACATTATTGGTTTGTGGTACATTTTTATTGACTTGTTATATCAGTCTAGATTTATCCCACCCAAAAGCAAGCCACAACCTCATCGGCCGTAAGGCTGAGACCCGAGGGGCTGAGAGACATTTTCGATCCGAATCGTCTGCGCGTGTGCGAGTTTTCAGAGTAGCCCCCATCCAACAACTGCTAAGAAAGACAACAACAACCCAACAACATTAAGCCTCGACCTTGTTGGACTTCTTATGCTTAATCCTCAATAAAGAGAGGGTGGTGATCCAGATATCCTCCCAGAGGCCGAGCGGGGGATCGATGCTGGCCTCGTAGGCGTCGATGACGGGCTTGTCCCAGACGAGATCGGCTTCCTCGGGCTTGACGAATTTTGTGCGCTTGATCAGCTTCCAGCCGAAGAATAGCAAGATGCACACGAAGATCATTGTGTAGTAGGTGAAGAACGTGCCGACCGTCCACCAGCTCGGGATGAAAACTGTGTAGCCCTGGATGAACATGATGATTGTCACGAGGACCACGCCCACGATGTTGATGTAGGGTTGGAACCAGCCTGTGAGGGGTTACATGTTAGCCATATTTTCATTTCTCGAATTTTATGGTTGAGGGAATGGAATGGGGGGTTTGCGGGCATGAACATACCTCTATATGGCAGGGTTCGTCGGTCAATACCCTGCGCCTTCAGAGCACGGAAGAAGAAGACATAGGTGGTGCCCATGACGACATAGTTGAGGAGCTGGGAGGCGGTGACCAAATTGACGAGCCAGCGGATCGCCTGGGCGGAACCGTTGCTGACCTGGAGGAAGCTCAAGAAGGGGAACACCATGGTGACACAGAAGCACCAGTGCGGAATACCGTTCTTGGTGGTCGCACGGAGGAACTTGGGGGCGTGGCCTTCAAGTGCAAGACTGTACAGGGATCGGGTCGCCATGAAGCAATAGGTGTTGCCGGCTGAGAAAATGCTGGTCACTAGAAGAGCGTTGACGAGATGTGGTAAGCCACCGATTCCCATGTTCTGCATGGCGATGATGTATGGCGAGGCGGCGCCGCTGCCAGTGCCTTCGTTGTTCAGAATGTGGGTCAATGTTGGGTCATTGTAAGGAATCACGATTCCCACGCAGAAGGCGCCGAGGATGAAGAAGCATCCGAATCGCCAATATACGGTCTTGAAGGCGGTCTTGATCGTTACACGGGGGTACACAGCCTCACCAGCAACCATGGCGATATATTCGGGTCCACAGACGGTCCAGGCGGCGACAAATAACGCACCGAGGAAGCCTTCGAATCTTCCCAAAGAGCCTTCCGTGACATATTCAGCAAAGGCGCCAGGATCACGCCAATACCGGAAACCATAGGCATCGCCTTGGGGGTTTCCGCCGACCATGGTGACAAAGGTGAACAAGAACAGGACGATAATCAAAATTATTTTTCCGGAAGACAACCAGAACTCGGCCTCGCCGTACCATCGCACGGCGAAGACGTTGATGATAGCGTACAGGAAGATAGATACAAGACAGACTGCCCAGACGGGGATGTCATCTCGCCAAAATTTGAGAACAAGCGTGAGTGCAGAAATCTCAAAGGGGATGAGAATGGCTTCGTAGAGGAAAAAATTCCATCCTGCCATGAAGCCAAAGGCTTCGTCGACCCATTTTCCAGCATATCGGATGAAAGAACCAGACACAGGCATGTACACGACCATCTCAGCGATACCGCTGTTGATGGATGCGATGATGGAGCTGAAGAACATGAACCCAAGCAGGAGAGAGCCAGGTCCTCCCTCGAGAAGACCCCAGCCGATGCTGACGAAAAGTGCCGTGCCAATTGAGCCGCCGATTGCGATCCATTGAATCTGTCGGTTGTTCAATGATCGATGTAGGCTGTCGACATTCTGAGCTGAGCCGAGTTGTTCGGAACTGATGGTTGGTTCAAGGACCGAGACATCTTTGAACTCCTTGGAGCTATGCTCCATCTCTTTAGACATGTTGGCTCGTGTGTGTCTTTCCAGTCAATTCAAATGGAAGAAGATGAAGACAATGCCGCAACTAGGCAAAAAATCTGTCCGGGAAGTGGATGCTGACGGCCTTATATGCATATCGTGAACAGCGAGAGCATGGGGACGACTCGCAAACAATACCATTGACCACGGGCTCGTGATCGGCCGGGTGGGTTCTAGAACTTTGCCTTCCTTGGTGATCCATCGAGTCGGTCCACACGCAAGGCCAAGGCTTGAACATTCCAATAACGATACTGAGGTACGGCCTAACCATACCAATGTACCCGTGTGGAGTTCCCTGTCCTGGGTACAAATAACTATCAGCCGTGGGCCAAAGTACAAGTAGAGTTCCGTTGGGGTTAGATAGCGAAATGCGGATCTTTCTGCCCAATGCGATTAGACCAGTGCCGGCTAGTATTGTGACCCAAGAAATGAGGAGCGTGGCAAGCTTGCATGGGAAAGCATGGCAGAGATAAGCATATCGCGGCAAGCCAAGCGATTCGCTGTCCTTCTGCGTCAATTGAAGCAAATCCAAGCCGTCCTGTTGGCTGGCCTTTCGCCTTCCTCCTTGCGAGGCGTCCGGCTGTTCCAGGTCTCGTTATCTAGCTCCACTCAAGGCGCAGACTTTTTGTGGGAATGTCCTGCGCGGAAGCAGGAGAGGCACATAAGAGCACGGATTAATTTCAGACTGACAGAGACCCCTGTATTTTCCGTGGGATCAAGCTACTGCATTGCGTCTAGCGACCTTGACTCGGTATGATAAACACGAGTATTGTTACCGAGTAAGGTCGAGGCGAATTTGAGGTACATAAACGCTCGGGGCGTTTGCGTACGTACAAATTGTATGGAGTATAGCCTATGCGTTGCACGCAAGCCCGTGCTTTAGGTCGTGGCGAGCTTTTCGAAGTCTTGGAAACTGAAAGTGGTCCGGGAGCCTTCCTTTTTCCAACATTTGTCAATGCAGTCAGATGCAGTGGATCGAAAGGGTGGCAATTGGATTTGCTTCTGGTCGCTCATTTTCTTGGATATGCTTTCAGCTTCCTCGTTCTTAAGAGGATGCGAAGTTTGAATATCTAGCAACTGGACCGTCGAAAGGATGTTTAGACCCAAAAGTTGGGGAGCTAGGTATATATGAAACCACCCTATCAATCCTTCCTCTAGTTCATTGAGACTTTGAGTGGAGTGTGGAGTGTGGAGTGAGGCCTAGTATTTAGTTACTAACGGATGCCTGGGCCCATTCTATATCTGAGCTGGCTTCGATCTTTGGTGGCTGGGCTGAACGAGAACTGAAATGGTTGGAAGTTGATGGCGTGATACACCAACTAGTAGCCTGCCTCGGAGAACGCGACTATGATGAAGACAATAATACAGTGGATTCCATTGGACGGTCGAGTTGTGTGAGGGTTAGATCGCTGCATTCAGTATGTGTCGTCTAATGCTAATGATTGATCGATCAAAAGCAGAAGCCACAGGCTTGCAACATGAAGAATTGCAGCCTGTTTGGAGTTGGAGTCCGGAGTAATGGGTACTCGCGGTACTCGATATGTGATCCATCGCCAGCCTTCACAGGTCCACCGTCTCCACCATCTCTCTGTTGGTATCCATGAGCCATTCTTCTTGTTGCTGCAGGAACTGCTTGATCTTCTTCACATCCGTCCTCCTGTTCGCGCGATGTGCTTCCTCGAGCTGCCGTAGCATGACGCGAAGTCGGCCTTGCAGGACCTCCAGCCTGTACGTGGACCACTGGAAGTACAACTCTGAGGGCTCTGAGATGGGGCGAATGGTGGTTAGCACCGAGGTATCTCGAACCATTGGATCTCGGGGACGATAAGCTACGATCATGGTGATACGTTCGCCACCTCCAACGGCAGCAAGAGCTTGATGTGAGATGCATCGACCTTGAAGAACGACGGCAGAACCCTAGAGGAAGGTAAGGATTCGGCAAGAGCAAGGCAACTGCTGACTGGCACCTGCGATACTGACGATTGATGATCAAGGAGGCAGGAATGGATTGGAGTCGATGTGGTAATGGGGCAAAGATCGAACTGAAGTCAACTTACCATATGAGGACCACGCACTTTGATGATTTCACCAGCGCCATTTCTTAGAGCTGTTTCACCTCCGACCATCTCCGAGGCATCAGACATCATGGAAACGCAGACAAAAGGGTAACTATCGTTGTGCCAGTTGGTAATCGGGATATCCTTGTCTGACTGACCTTCGACCTTTGCTTTGTCTTGGCCTTCATCCTGCACCGATATGTTTAAATTCCCAATTTCATAGTCGATCACGGGTACGAGATCAATGCCTGCGATGTCTGAGACGATCGAAAGCGTTTTGGGATCAGTCCACGCGTCGTACATAAACGGTGCGTATCTGTTCTCGACTTCAGTTCATGTGACAATAAGGCAGCCAGCAAGCCACCGGATAGGATCGAGCAAGATGGATGCTCACTTTGGGCAATGTCCTCTGATCTGACAGTTGGCGAACGCGGTACTTTGCATGCAATTATCCCACACCTCCTTGGTGAAGACCTCTTCCCTCATAATTCGAACAGCTTCCTCTGTGAAGAGAGGAAATGGCTCAGAGACCGCAACAGGTGAGATTGCCATATCCTCCGAAAGGCCAAGCTCCTTCATCGATATCACCTTGGGGCGTTCAGTGTAAGCGAGATGCTTCGCTGCATCGAATCCAGCAGAAGTCCTTGCTCTGGACTGTACCAACGTGTCTGCGATGATGGGCTTGATGTTCATTGCCGCCATGGAAGGAGCGGTCTCCACTTGCGTTTGTGCCATCGTGAATCACGGCCGTTGGGGTTTGCGAGGTGCCCTGGTGGTGGTGATGCTTTTGTATACTTGAGCTAGTCAAACGATATCGCAATATCGAAAATCATTCGCAATCGGAGACAATCATTCCCTCAGAGCCATGATACACAGCTTCATATATCATTGTTGTTGGCTTGGAGGGGTAACCCCCTCGAAGGTTTTCTAGGTATGTCAATCCTCACTGCCGCCCAAATCCAATACGGTCAAATAAATGAACACCACATCCACATCAGCCAGACCACCTGTGGTTCACACTTTTCTTTTAGGAAACTCAAAGCTTTGTGTTTTCGTCTGTCGAACTGTTATCACCAGTCATGTGAAGCAAGATAGGGACAAATTGGACCAAATCAGGAAATTTAAACCCCTCCCACCCGCAATCCTGGATTGGTTGTCTGGAGTCCATCATTCCATAATTGGTACCATTTGTTTCGGAGGTGGGTATCATTGTAGCAGCAACATACTATATGGACGATAAAGGCAGAAAGTATGAGAGCACTTGGGTCATGAAATGCCGTGACTTGACTCGGATTAGGTAATAGTCTAGGAGATGTCAGCGAGGGGCGCCTGAACTTGAACTTCAAGGCCATTCCTTATTGATAGAGAATAGACCGCATCCAATCCTGAATGCTTCATTAATTGTTGTAGAACATATCTTAACTTCCATACCCAGGCTGTGAGCAATTTCCACCGGAGTCTGTTACACCTCGGATTGAACTCAAGCATTCGCCAAACCCGACGACCAAGGCAAACCCCACCAAACGCTGAGACAAGATGGGCATGAAAATGTACAGCCCTCCGGCACCGATAGACCCATCATACATACCGTCCACATCCATCGCAACGCTACCCGCCACTGCGCCCATCGAAGACATCCTCAACATCATCGAGCGCGACGGCGGCTTGATCCTGACCGACTTCGCGACACCAGCCCAACTCTCCGCCATTGACGCCGAGGTAGAAGCCTACCGCTCACTGACCAGAACGACGGAAAAGAGCGCCCTCGCCATCATCCCGAAGGAAACACTCGCTGTGCCCGGCCTAGTCGGCAAATCAGCGACACTCGCGCACATCTGCGAGTCGTCGCCCGTCCTCGAGGACCTGCGCACGCACATCCTGCAGGACCGGTACAGCGTGATCCGCGAGGAGGTGGTCGAGGAGCACACGATCGACCCGCTGCTGAGCATCAGCCTGACCTTCCATATTGGACCCGGCGCGCCCCGCCAGACGCTGCATCGCGACGATAACGTGCACGGCATTAGGCATGGAGGCCCGGACGCATTTGACCTGCGCAAGACCAGCCAGTTCGCGTGCTTGATCGCCGCGTCGAGGACGACGAGAGAGAATGGTGCTACCATGTTCATTCCTGGGTCGCACAAGTGGGATGATACGCGGAGGCCACGGACTGATGAGGTCTGCTTTGCTGGTATGTTCCATGTCGGTATTCCTATCCCTCAACACCCCATTCCCTTGTGACGTAAGACCCTGAGCATTGCCGTCTCGTTACTGAAGACAATCCGTCCTCTGTGTGTGTCCCTAGAAATGCAGCCGGGCTCAGCACTGATCTTCCTTGCCTCGTGCTACCACGGCGGCGGGCACAATTCCACCGCTACCGAGGTGCGGAAAGTCCATGGCCTCTTTTTCGTCCGCGGCACCTTCCGCACCGAAGAGAACCAGTTCCTGGCTATTCCGCGGAGCAAAGTCTTGACGATGAGTGATAAGATGCTTTCGCTGCTTGGGTATAAGAAACCCACGAGTGTGCTGGGCATTGTTGAGAATGAGGATGCCACGAAGAATTTGACGTCAGTGCTAGAGATGGCTGGTCAGTGAAGGGGATGGCGAGGTGGGTGTTGGTATTGAGTCGTTTGGAAGAAACATGTGGTCTGAAACAGGCAAGGTTGGGGATGCACATGAAATTCGCCCGATCTTCTTGTGGAGGGGGTGACACGTGGTACACGGTAAGTAGGGACAGACGCATTTCCGAGCTGCTTGAACGGAAATGAAATAGGTATATATGTAAGACCATAGTGCTTGCATAGGCTAGGCAGACATATTAGTCAATGCCTCTTGTAGGATCAGTCCTCAAAGTTTGTTGACAAAGCTTTGGTCTTCATATCCACGGTCTCAGTATTCAATTGTCCCGATTCAGGATCGTACGGCTCTCGTATGGATTAACGAGTAGAACCGATAGGGGTCATTTCATAATAGAAACATTCGGAATGCCCCTTTGTAGAAGATCCTTTTGGAAATGGGATATGGAGAATGTATTGATATTGGCCTTGTTTGTAAATTCAAGAATCCCTTGAAGGATGACCTGGAACAAGTGGCAAGTCCAAACCTTGATGCCTTCAATGGGGTGTAATTTCGCATCCTATCTATCTTCAGTAGTCATTGTGAGTTGTGGTCCTTTCCCAACGTTCATTCAGCGTCGTCGTCGTCGTCGTCGTCGTCTTCTTCATCATTCTGGTCGTCAATGTCCAAGATCCTACCTCTGCTTGCCATTGCCCTAGGAGTACCACTGACTGAAAGCTGAGATTGCGCCACCATTGAACTCCTCTTCTCAGCTTTGAAGCTCTTCAAACTTCGCCTACTTGATGCGGGAGGGCTGGAACCAACTCCGACCGGACGGCGCTGGGTACCCCTTACCACATCATCTGATTCATCCTCATCGCTTCCATCAACGTCACTCGTAGCTGCCTCCGCTCGTTCTTTCGCAGCCAGATGCCTCTGAACTCGTCGCTGAAGGGCGGGATTTGGCTTCAGATCGCTTTTCCTCAGCGGGACACTGCATTCCGGGCATTTGACCTGCTTCTCCTGCAGGGCCGCCAGCTCCTCCCTCTTTCTATCCTTTTCACGCCGCGCACGGAATTGATTGATCTCGGCTAATTGCTCCTCGGTAAATGGAACATGGTCTGAGCTGGTGCGTAGCATGTCCAGAATTGCGTCTCGCTCATAACTGTGGTTACAATTTGCCGAGGTGACAGGATTCTGGTATGGTAGAAGTGTGATGGGACATTTCAAACGGACTTTTTCTGCGGCAATTTCGAGGTCCGACTCGGACTCGCCACCTTCATCGGCATGTGGAGCGCGTTGCGATGCAAGTTCAAATTCACGGCCTTCTTCTGCCGCAAACCACAGGCTCTCGTGTGGCATTGGTGGCGCAGATTCTCCGGGGTTATTCGCATCATACCATATCCTTTTCCAGCCCTTGTACTCATTGTTTGATGCATACCTCTCGGTCAAGGATTTGGACTGCCAATTGGTAGATTGGTCTCGTAGTCGGGATTCTAAGACAACATGCGGTGTGACATTCTGCTTGGAATGAGAGGCACCGAGTGGGTCGATGATGCTGTGTTCATGGTCTTTGTTGCCGTCTCCCATTTGAGATTGATCCTCATCTTGCCCAGCCTGTGTACGTTGGGTGGGTTGAATTGGGGTGGGGCTTTGGTTATGCTGTTCCCGCTGTTGAGTACTTTGCTCCTCGCTTGCCGTGATGACATTCCGTGCGGCTTCTGGGAAGTCTTCCAACCAGATCTGATCGTCAATCACAGAGCGTATGCTCAAATCCATCTTTTTGGTCAACGCTTGGACCTTTCCTTGAAAGGAAGTGTGTGCATCCCGCTCATCCTCATCGGAGTCTTCTTCATTTGCACGCCGACGGGTTGAAGCCTTATCATATCTGATCCTCCTCTCATACGCAACGTCATTCAGATCCCCTGTTGTTTCGGTGATTTGCTTGATCGCAAATGCGAGGTGATCAGAGAGCTTGGAGGAATTAGAATGATTATTCAAGAGCTGGGTCAGAGCAGTTTGTGCTGTTCCAGTCAGTGGCAGATCGAGTGTTTGTGGTACAAACGGCGCAGCAATTGCAGCTGGAGATGAGACATGTTGGGCGGGAGAATCGCGAATTCGTCTTGACGCGACCGACATTGTAGAAGTACAGTGTTGTGGCTTGAAGAGTTGTTAGCATGGAGTTCGGAAGCCTTGTGATTTTGTGACCACAGCCAAAATAATGATGCTGGGCTTCACGCGTTGCACTTTACGCGTCTGGTGAGGGATGGTGTTGATAGGAAAGTGTTCCGACTCGAAAATGATTCTAATGACAAAGCAGTCGCCAAATGACCAAACTAGGATGTTACTCATGCCAAGTCTTTTGAATCCGTCACTAAACCAAAAATTCCCATTGATCGTAGACTTCAAGTTTATTGCTTATCTTCATGGGGAATCAAGGAGCTACTCCTACGATGAGTAGCATCATGACCTGTTGAGATGGGTCAACATCATTGACCGTGCATATTGGCCCGCGGTAGTACAACGCCATCGAGGTCTTGCCACTTCGCTGATCATCGACGTATTCGCATCTGTGGAGGCTCGGCAATCTGGGTTCCCACCGCTTTTCAAACCAATGCTCACCACAAGGCTCTCGTGAGGCTGATTCACGTTCCGCAGTCCTAGTTAGGCAGATGGATAATGGGCTTGGTATTCAACCCAAGCTTGGAAAAGTATTCATCCTCCCCACACAATCGATCAACATTGAGGGCGATCAAGACTTCTGCAAGATTTCTGTTACTATTACTGGAACAATAACGCAGGTTGCAACAATTCCATGCACTTCACCCAGTTCGACAAAACTGCTATGGAGATCGTATTCGCATCGGACGACTTGAAAGTGGGCCGATGACTTTGTGGGATTCAGGAATGTTGGGTTGATATGAGCCCAAGTCTATATAGGCTTGCATTTTTTCATACCCAGAGCCAAAGGAACTCCCGAGATTAAATCAAAATATACCTTCGCCTGATGCCACAATGTTGACCTATTTCATTTCCGCCTTTTTCCTCCTCACCCTTTGCCATTCCACGGCTCCGAAGCCTCGCCACCGGTACAGGTACGGAGACTCCGGTTGGCCTAACGAGAAAACATGGAATGAATTCAACTCTACCATTTCCGGTCGGCTTGTCCGTACCTTTCCATCTGCAGCAGTGTGTCATAATCCCAAGTTTGACGACGCAAAGTGTTCTGTAGCCAAGGAAGAATGGGACAGTAGTTTCTGGCGAACCAACCAAACTGGAGCATATACTGCGATTGCATGGGAACTGGGGGATGAGCAATGCTTTATCAATTCTTCCCGAAGCGAGCCCTGCGACCAAGGACTAGGTTAGTACCAACATCAGAGCTCCTGATATCTCCTGCTTAGAAGCACGAACAGTACCGCATTATTCCGTAGCTGCCGAAACCATTGAAGATATTCAAGCTGCGGTCAAATTTGCAAGTGACAAGGACTTGTACCTCGTGGTGAAAAACACGGGCCATGATCAGTGAGGGAATACCGCTCAAGTGCAATTCATGTCGCATTACTAACTAGAGGTTCAGTCTCGGACGTTCAAGTGGCGCCGGAGCTTTCTCCATCTGGACCCATAATCTCAAAGGCAGAGAATGGACTGACAACTATGTTGTGGAAGGTGCCCCAAAAGGCACCGACGGTACCCCTGCGGTGACACTTCAAGCTGGGGAGCAATGGGTTGGTGAGTCTCATGTCAAACATTATCTTCGACAAGTACACTTACTTTCCACTGATAGACGTATACCAAGCTGCTGCTCAACAAAGGGTAATTGTTGTTGGTGGTCACGCGCGGACCGTTGGTGCAGCCGGAGGATGGCTCACGGGCGGTGGCCATTCTGCTTGGTCAAATCTGTACGGTCTTGGTGTGGACAGTGGGTATTCTCCCTCGCTCCAAAGAAGCCGACTAAATCGTGCTTTTCTTAGATGTTCTACAAATCAGTCTCGTGGATCCACAAGGCAATCACAGGATAATAAATCGATACACAGATCCCGAGTACTTTTGGGCTATTAGAGGCGGCGGTGGCAGTGCATGGGGAGTATGTCGATTAACTCGCTCTTCCTGTAAGCCGTGGGACGCTAATATATGTGCAGGTCGTCACATCGGTGACATACAAGACACATCCTGAACCTCCAACTGGCATTCAAGTCGCTTTCATTCAGATCAATGCTACCACCGAGACCAGCCTTCGACCAGTCTGGGAGAAGTCTTTGGGCGCAATCGTCAATATAACTGACGCCGGGTATACTGGATATGCACTTCTTTCTGGTGGTTTCAGTGCCATCTTTGTACGACCTGGCGGGAGCGCAGAAGACTTGGAACGTGGTCTAAGTGGATTCAACGAAGTGGCTAAGATTCCTGGAGCCAATGCTGCTTTCTTCAATATCACGTATCCACGTTGGATCAATTATACCAATGATTTCTTATCAGATCCAAACATCGCCCAGAACGTCATGGATTCTTCCAGGCTTTTGACCCCTGACATTGCATTCAACAAGGCACATCAGGTTGTCAATCTCATTTTTGAGCTTGGCGTTGAACATGCTCCAAGTTTCAACTTTAGTAAGTTCCTCTTCACCCCTGATCCCCGATGGTCGATGGTTGACCAACATTTGTTCCATCGCGCAGTTGGTCATGTCAACTCAGAAGGGCGTGAAGACACTTCTGTGCATCCCGTATGGAAGGAGGGTCGAGGCGTCCTAAGCTTTGGGGTCGATTGGAATGATACTGCAACAGGAAGTGAAAGGAAAGCAAAGAAGGAGCAGCTTGTCCAGATAAGCAAGCGATGGGATGATATTGCCGGCCCGGACGGAGGTACATACGTCAATGAAGCGAATCCGTGAGCATATCCCTTGCCGTGCCGATTTGCCATTTGGTCAAAAATATTCTAACGTCGGTTCAAATGCAGATACGAACCAAATTGGCAGAGTGTTTTCTGGGGATCAAACTATGAAAGGCTCCTCAAAATCAAGCGCACAGTTGACCCAAGTAACCTTTTTGTCTGCAACAGGTGCGTCGGCACAGATCTTGTCTATGAGCCATAAGAAGTCGAAATGGAAGAGTAGAGTCCAAGGGCCGCTGAAGGTTCAACCACTGTGACTTCAAGGAGGAAGATGATGGATGGCATTATCGCGATCCAGCTATCATCGTAGTAAAAAGTAGTACATCTTACCATAGTCTACTTCTAGTCGCGCCGAATATTAATTGCAATTCGAGATCTCCTGGCTTCCGCTTCATCTTCGTTCTCCACAAACCATACCTCGCGTTCCAGGGGCTATGGCTCTGACACTTGTCATCAACACACAGGGCTGAGCACTCAGCTAGGCATGTTAATTCGTTGATGTTGCTTTTCACTTGCTACAGGTTCACGTCAATTATTCTTGAAAGACCCAATGGCAGCATCAGTCTACACTAAAAGAGGTTGTCAGGAGTCAGCCTTGCCAAGGCTTGGCACGTCAGGCCCCTTGGAGGGTTTGTTCAAACACTCTAACATCGTTTGACGACTTCCACCCCAGTTTGTGGCAATTGTCACATTGCTGAATTTGATGCCATAGCTACGCAAATATTATGACTAGACTTCTTTGAATATCTCTCCTCACTTGAATTTTCTAGGGCTGCAGGTTCAGCCGCCGCCATCGCGGTGCTTGCGAAAGGCATTCAGTTTTGCCAGGCATATCTGCGTCCAAAGAAAGCAAGCAGGAGCTGCTGATGAGGAAGGTGCTCTACTATTCTACAGTTCATCGGACTCTATATATATCGGATCTTCACCATTTCAACTACAGCCCCAGAAAATTGCGGTCGTTCACGCCAATTGGTGCTCCGGAGACCGCTACTGCCACAGTTGGCGGGTTTATTTGCCATGCAGATCTAGACATCTCAGGTTGTTGAAAACAGAGTGGCACCCTCAGCAGTTCCAACCGTCGAGGAGCACCATCATTTCCATCAGATCCGATGGCTTGACGGACGCCGTCATGGACTCATGGTATTGCTTGAAATATCAATCTCTCGGTGATTCCCCAGATCCTCAGTATGATGGCCGCTGGCCCAGGTTTATTCTCTTCAATCGTTCTATTCTCACTCGGACTTTCTATCTCTATTCTTCATCTCTGGGTCTGTCCTGCGTGGTGCCAAGCATCTCAAGTCCCTTTGTCCCTTTCTCATCTTTCTCATTGCTCTTTCTCGACTCTTTCCTTTAATTTCAAATTGATCTAAGTCTTGATAATCGCGACGCGACAGACTCGTTCCTTCTGTCGATCTACGATTTGGTCAACATGAATAACTCTTACTTTTGTCTTATGAAAAAGTTCTTTTGAGCTGCACAGCACCCTGTCGCAAATAGTTCGCTTCGATACGATTCGACCTATCCTGTTGAGCGTCGCAACTCTCTTGACTGGCTCTCTGTCGCGACCACGTATCAGCTCACTCACCCTTGTGCTTTTGATGTCAATCATATGTGGGGAAGTGAACTCCTGCAACTTATCTTCACCTTCCTTTGTCGACAAATTTCACGCCTGGTAATAGAAAGGCTACTTGGTATCTACTGGTGCTTGGCATCAGACGCCATCTGCTATCTTGAGACTCGCCCAAATAATCATTCCTCTTTCCTCCATTTACGACTCGCCGACATGGGTGCAAACAACTCAAAGATCGACGATGCGCTCGAGGGACTTCACCAGGGTACAATCAACTCTCCGTCGCCTCCGACGTCACAATCACCCATTTACACGCGGGATGCTTCAATTCCTCAATTATCCTCTGATATCTCCTATGCACTGTCGGATGTGGGCGTCTCTAAAAGTTGCCGATTACCCCCAGTCGAGGGTTACGAGACCGTGAGAGCGCAAATTGCTCAAATCACCCGGTGGGACCCTGTCGACACTTCTGAGGATCTATGGCAATCTGCTCCAGATCGGCAACGAAGTACAATATTTCTCCCATCACCGGCCCTTGTGCACAATGAGACTTCTCACCCCACCACCACGCCACCTTCCAACTACGTTGTGGCGCCAGGAAATAGTCAAATTACCAAAAGACAGCTACCACACTCAGCATCCCAAGATTCGAAAAAAAGAAGACTCATCCCTACGCCCACGGCTACTCAGATTGCAACTCGACGAGTAGGAATGAACCCCGAATCTCTTATATCAACAGAATCGCGGCCCTCACCACCACCAATTATCACGGGTAGCGACGGTGAGGATGAAGGATATGCCTCATTTAGATTGTCACCTGCCGATTTTGCAGGTTTTGTTGACTGGGGCTATTCGGATGAGGAAGGGGAAGTAGAATTCGTCAAGAAGCTCGCGAATCTGCACCAAGTGCTTGAGACGCCAGCGCCCGAAGAACTCATCGATGCGAAATTCCACATTGAAGACAGTATTCAGGCGGCAGAAAACCTAAAGGCACAAGAGGAGCAAGCTGGTGCGGAACGCAGCAGAATATTGAGAGAACGTGCCCTATGCCGACAGAGGTCAGTGGCTAAAATTTCCGAGCAATTAGATGAGCGGGCCATAACATGCGGGAGTTCAGAGGAACTAAATTTCCAGCTGCTGAAACAAGATCCCTCTCTAACTATTGCGCAACAACAAAACCAGGAAGATTCGAAACACCATGAAATCACAGCTGAGGGAGCCTTGGTGCACGAAGAATCAGATGAGGCATCCCCTACACCATCAGATGAGGACCGTCATCTAGAATTCCAGCAGCGAAACATTCAACAAGTGGAAACAGGTGTGCAACGTCGCGAAATTAGGAGAGAGCGATCCGTATTACTCCAGAGATCCGAGGCTGTACCTGTTCAACCATCCTTGGATGAGAATTGCATGATTCCTCCCCAATTGCCATCCCTAAACCAATCTGATAGAGATCCCGATTCGAAAACCTCTGCTTATCAAGATGCAACCCAGCATGTCTCGAAAAAATTATCAGGCCTTGAGATGCTAGCTCTCAAAAATGGCCACAACGACTTCTGGGCTGTGTCCGATGATAGAGGAGCCGCAAAAGCCCCCATGAGCTCTCAAAATCAGATTGAGAATGGATCACATCGCGATATGGTGGAAATTGAGGTGGAAAGAATGAGCCCACCAAAAAGCTCAAGTTTTGATATTCAAAGTCAACGCTCACAAGACAGCCGCCAATCCCGTTCGCAGGGTCAGCGTCGCGATATCAACGAAGAACCAAGTGTCCAACCCAAACCTACCCCAGTTGCTATTCCGGCCAAGACACATTTGACTCTGCCGAAGAGATTTGATTCGCTTCCGGAAGAGTCGAAATCTATTATTGTTCAGCACGAGACGGCAAAAGAGAGGAAGCGAGATCTCGAAACAATCGACCGAGCTGCAGCAAGTATTGCTCGTCTACGTTGCAGCGGCTTCTTTACACCTCAAGATGAAAAGGAACTTTTCGAAGTCTATCGATTTATGAAATTAGTCCTACGCGAAAACAAATATGGCAAATTGGCACGGAAGAGAATACAAGACATTCGGTTTAATTTCGAATCGCGAGCTAAATACTATGATATGCCGACCCAGGAGGAGACAAAGCTATGGTACGATAGCCTATTCGATGCAAACGATATTGCCACTCTGAAAGAGAACCTCTCACAGGTTGAAGAGCAGATTTCGGAACTTGGTGGAAAGCGTAGCGCGTTGCACAGTCATCGGAAGAGTAATACGCCATCAAAAAGGAAGACTGTCACCTTCAGCCTGGCCCCTGAAGACCAATCCCCAGTATCTCACCGTCCACCAACGACACACAGGGAAAAAAGGAAAGCAGCCAAAAACCGTCAAACGTCTCAAAATGCATCGCAGGACAAACAGTTAGAGCTGCTCAGGCAGAAGCTTTCCGAATTCAATCATAGTTACTCAAGGGAACAAGGCCAAAGTTTGAAAAAAGACGACAGCCCAGCTTCCGAAAATGATTCTGACGAGTCCACAATAAGTGAGGATGTCAGTGGTCTTGAGTACTATCAGCATGTCGCTCCTCGCCTTAGTGATAGTTTCAAAGACAACCACGACACAGACATCGGAAACACTCAACAACGACAAGTAGAGTCAGTCCGTTCACGTGGGACTCAACAATTCGATCCCCAGCTTCTAAACGAAATGCGAGAGAAGCAGAAGCTACTCGACAGCCAAGCAGAGAGTGTAGCGGGCCTTGCAGAAGCCGGAGAAAGCGATGCAGATGTTGTGTCCAGTTCGGATGAATCAGATTACGAAGATGAAGAAGGAGATGACACCCCGAAACAGCTTTACAAATATACCGTCTGGGGTACATTCTGCGGAGTTGAGAACTATGTCGACAACGACAAATATCGTTTCCACACGACATACAAGCTAGGAACAGCAAATCAGAAGATCAGTGAGTGCGTCGTTGAGTTCCAGAGTTTCTTCACAAAGAGTGGGATTGGAGCTGATCGCTGGTCTCTGGAAATTGAATTTGACAACGGCCTCATGGAGCAGCGTGTCCATCTAGGCCCAGATTCCGAAGTGGAAGCACGATTCTTCCTGACGAAAGAGCTTGTTGATTTGGGTAGGAGAGCGTACCGTCGAGCCAGGGCTCAGATTGTCGCAGTACGAGACGCCGTCTACACGGTTGAGTGGGAACATACATTGACACCACTGCGGAACCAGCACGAAGCAGAAGGGCAAGGGATGGAAGGTGATCTTTTCGGTGATGAAACTTCCGGATCTCCTCCAGCCTCATTCGAACCAATCACTACGACAATCCCCAGCTCTCAAGTAGTGCATTACAACGACGCTGCCTCGGCCAATCGCGGGGCTGTGCGCATCTACCTCGATTGGCATTTTCGATTTCTCCCAGGTTTAGAAAATGAACACTGGAGACGCCTTGAACATGAGCATGCAGAAGACCAGCTCAAGGGACTGGGTGATTGGGGTCTTTGGTCACGAGAAGAGACGATGGAGGGGGAGATAGAGGAAGAAGACGATGGTGGTGATGATTACGACGGTCATGATGCTGCCGAGGATGTGGACAATAATAAAGATCAGCAAGAGGAACCCGTCCATGAATCATAGGATGATCAGGCTCAGGGTGAAGATATTCTCGCTACGAACAAGGTCGGCGATAAGACCAAGGATAATGAAAAGGACATGGGCGACGGCGACGGCAGTGACAGCACATCCAAGCGCAAACGAAGAAGGGTCAGCGAATCGTTCAAAGTCTGGGTGAGGAAAGCACAGGTCTTCGGACCAGGCAACTGATATTATTTGTCTTTATTTTCCTTTTTGGTTTTGTTTTATCCCCGCCCCCCTTTTTTGGTTGAACAAGTGAGAAGAGAGATTAATTGGTTAGTTAGTGATGGGAGGCGGGGAAGGAACCTTTTGTCTTTTTTCTCCACCTCTCTCTAAAGTCCATCTCCAGGATTTTAATATCGTCTCACCGCATGACATGGGATGGCATTTGGGAAATAGGCGGGCAAGAAAGAAATAGCAACACGAGACAAGAAGACGAGACGAGACGAGAGAAATACGAATCTTTTTTGGGAAACATTTTGCGGCGAGGCGTTTCAGATGTTTTAATCCGAAATTTTACACAATAATGAATTCTTTTTTTTTTTCAAATTTGGGGGTTTTACTTTTATCGTATAGACCGACGGAGGTTATTATTATGCTAAGGCCAGACTCAGACTCAGACTCATATTGCGTGGCCCACTGGCCGCCATAAACCCTTGCCCTCATATTGTAACAATCACTGGATTCCTGGATCACCAAGGTAGGTGTAGGTAGGGAATAAGAACAAAAACCAGAACCATAATAAGACCAAGACCAAGACCAGGATCAAGATCGCATAGACCCCGTAGCTGTCTGTAATTCATAATTAACGTTCATTTGGTTCATCCTACGGCTGATTCATTTTCAAACTTTTTGAAGTTTGACCGCGATGTCGAGCCGTGGGCCGTGGAGCTGGCAGGTTGAGTGAATAAATATATTCATACTCGCGAGTTTACCTACCTACCTGCCTGCCTGCAGGGGGAATTGAGATGGTGCGTGACCTGCTTTTGCTGCCCCAACCCTACCCTACTCTGCGCTGTTCAACTCTACTCTGCTCCAACAGATATATGGTCTAGATCTATCCGAGCTGCGATCGCTTCACCAAGTCCCAAGCATAGACATAGACATAGACATAGACATAGACATAGACATGATCACATAGACATGATCATGCGTGCCTGGAGCAGATAAAGTAGCATCACGGTAAGTGGGAGGGTTCATGCGATGCAAGCTGATGGGGAAGGGAAAGGGAAAGTATTGAGTAACACCAATATAGTACTATCAGATTAGTAAGGATGGGCCTTTTGGAGCGGTGGGTACATAACTCCTACGTGCCTCAATAAATACATACGTACCTTGTCGGCGGCACAGGACGAGTACGGCCGGAGCGCTCAGCAGTAATGGAAATGCTAATCATGACATAGGAGTAAACGATAAGGGATGGGTGGATCGATGGATGAATGTGAGATGACCATATTTGTTTGTTAGTACCCAAGATTTGGGGGTGGTAAAAGGCAGTTCAGTCAGGCAGTGCTGGTATGTACCAGGTGAATCCTGTGTTGCAGTGGCAGGTGACATTAGCGGCTGTCGATGTGAATATGTACAGTAATAACGAAGGCCCGCAGATGGATTAGGCAATTTGAAGGAGAGAGACAGAGAGAGAGAGAGAGGGGGGGTGAGCGAGTTGAAGCAGGCTTGAAGGCTTGTCACACATCGCTTACAACAATAGACTTTTTGCCATGTCCTGGAAACCCAAGCCTCAGAGCTGATGTTGAGTTAAGGGATATTCCAATTTGACGAGGTTGGGTTTCGGCTAGGAGAGTGTGAAAAAGGAGAACCATGGGTGCGATCTGTAACCATGTACATACAACAGGTGGACTGAGATATTGAACGGAATCGATGACAAGGTAATTTCCCCCGAGTCAAATGAAAAGGACGGTGGTTGAGGGGGTTGGGTGGAGGGGAAAGCGACTATCGTTCTCACATGGTTTGAAGGCTGGAGCACCAGCAGTAGCACCTCATCGACGATCATTTTCATCTATAAAATCGAGGTTTGTGTTGAGATGGGGGGGATGAGGAGGAGGGGGAGGAGGAGGAGGTTGTTGACAGTGACTTTCACATTCCAGCCTTTCACATCCGCGGAGAGGGCCGATAGGGACAGGATAGGATAGGATAGGCACAGGATCGGACAGGATAGAATTGTGTAAGCAAGAATGGCAAAAAGCTGGAGGACTCCGCTTATCATGTTTGGTTCACGGGTCCATGATTCAAGTTTCGTGGGGAAGACATATGACAATTGAATTGATGCAGTGTGATGCGATGGCGATTGCACACTGGCCCACGAACCCTTGCCTTGAGGGTTGAACCTGTCACTCGGTGGAGAATGGGGGATGTGACATGCTGGCGATGTTGTGCAGTCAATCCAAATGATATTAACCCACGAGACAGAGAGAGAGGAAGGGGAGGCCCAAGGGGGAGGTGAAAGGCCTGCGTGGAAGAGGGAACGCACTTTCACATGTCAAACGACCCAAAGTAGATAAAATTGTCGTTCGTTCGTGATTAATTCAGTGTTAGTGAGATGATATCAATTAGTCTCGCAGAAACCAAGAGGGAAATGGCGGGGGCCAGGGCTGTACTGTACCCCGCCATATGCTGCACCATGCAACTCTGATGCCGTTCCATCGACCAGGTATAAATTCCCAACATTTTTTCGAACTGAAGGAATTGGGATTGGGATGGAACCATGGATGGTTTAATGCCGTAGGTTTGTGAGGTTGATAGGTGGCAGGCAGATTTCGGAGGTTTTCAAGGGACACGAAGCATGTGCAACTCAGCAACGGGTTTTGAGATGGGTGGGAATGGGGGAAATTCGATTGATTGCAGATGCGGGTGGGCGGGTACCTCGTACAGGACGGAGTCCTCGAGTATGATAGTCTGGTTTGCCATGAAGGACCCATTAGTAGTGTAGTACGGAGGACTCCTACTACCTACAGACTCCTACTTGCTCCTAACTATTCCCACTATTGGACACTAATGCTTGAGTGTTCGCGACGCGACAAGGAACAGCATCAACCCAACTCTGGCCAGGCCACATTTTTCTCCTCCGCCTGTCTGGTGGCTGGGCAGGCCAGGAAACCCAGGAAAGACCACCTCAGATGGTGCCAGAGTGGCTTGCATAAGCCTGAGTACCAAGATGCCACAGGGCCCCCACAGGATCAGAGTTGGAAAACGATTTGAGGCGGTGGAGACAAGATGCAAACAACCAAGTGAAAATGAAATAGCCACCAGGGTGGCTAGAACATACAAAACAAGGTACGGACAGATAGATGCAATGCACCTGGGAGGAGGAGGAGGAGGAGGAGGAGGAGGGGGAGGGGATGACAACTAGTGGTATGTAAGGAGTTAGTGCCTTAGTCCTTGCTCTAACAGAATGAAAGGATCCACGTTTGATACAATAACGAGTAGGAGATAGAGATGGAGATGGAGATGGAGCGAAAGCAGGCGGCTATTCACACATGTTGGGCACCTGAGACAGAGACGTCGAACGTGTGGACTCCTCCGTACTGGGGCCACCCATGGATGGGTATCTAATATCTAATATCTATCCATCTTGGCTGTCAAAAGGTCGTGAAAAGTTGTGCGGAGTGCAGTGCAGTGCATTGCATATACTCCGTACACACACCCACACGCCCCCGACACGGCACGGCATACACCGCCTCCTCCTCTGTCTGAGTTGAGAGAGAATGAGTCAAGATTCAGTGCTGACCTGTGCTTCTCAATCTCATGTGGAGATCTGGATGCGAAACACGACCAGCATGCCTGAAGATGGGTTCTCTGGGGGGGGGGTGGGTGCCCATGCCCAGAATGTAGGAGAATGGAGACCTGGAGAATGGTGAAGGTAAGTATGCAAGGCGCCTCCGTAGGTGATATGCAAGTACTCGGTCGATATGGGTGTGTGGATGGATGGAGGGAGGGAGCGAGGGTGACGCTACGCTGATCTGGAGACAAGAGACATGGAGATACGAGAGATACGGCCCATGGGAGATGATGCTAAAAAAGACGTTGGGGAAGTTGCCATCCAAAAAACACGAACATATGCACCCCAAGACGAGCAACATACATACTACCAAGGTATGTATGTAAGTAGTCTATGAGACTCACAACGGCGATGGCGACGGCGATGGCGCAAAATCAGGTCATCGTCGATTTTGCCACCACCGACAGTGATCAAGAATAATGGGCCATCGCACTCGTTTTAAGTATTTGTTGAGAAATTAAGAGATTACTTGCATCCGCCCCGTGGTGGCGAATACTAACTAACTAATTACTGACTTGAGTTGGACTTTTGGATTTCGGTTGTTAGTTAATAGTCGGCAGTGAGATACATAGCTGGAGTGAGTCGCTTGTAGTAAAGTAATAGACAGGGGTTGAGTCTTGTCAGGACTCAGGAGTCACTCACTCAACACAAGGAAAATAAATTCAAAGAAACGAGAGGAGAAGAGATGAGATGAGATGAGATGCCGTTCCTCCCGTGCACTAATTGATCGATATCAAACTCAATCCCGCATGCATGGTCATGTGATCTGATCATGCACGAACTACGGAGTAACTAAGTACTAGTATATCAATCAGAAAAAATATCACATGCTCGTGGGACTCAGAAACACACACACACTTTTGGTTAAATCTCTTCCTTCAACACGCCGCCTACTAATACTACTCGTACATACTGACCCAAGGCTAGCGCCTTCGAGGGGGGGGAGCGGGGGGTTGTATTGATAATGAATACGAGTTACTTCGATGAGGATGAGGATGAGGACGAGGATGCGATGCGATGCGTTGGCCACTTTTCACTTTTCACTTCCGCCATCGCCCATCGCCATCGCCATCGCAATCTCCAGCTCCATACAACCCTCCATCGCATCTGTCGCAACGCTTTAGCGATATCTGCTAACGACTTGTCTACAGTTCTAGATTTTACTGATCTCCGCTTAGGCGTACTCTTACTCTTGACTTGCGTGGAGACCAGTTTCGGTGCTCGTTCGACAAAGTTGCTCCAGGGTCAGGTCAAGGGTACAGGGACAGGTCAAGGGTTCGCTCGGTTCGGGCACCAAGGGGGCTCAAAAGCTGATCCAAGCTGATCAAATCGTTAAACCGAGACAGTCACAGACCTCCTACACTTCATAAGCACACACTATATTTGTGAGCGTCAGGGTCGCCCGCCCGCACAGTTAGCCAGGGCCGATCAATGCTGATCCCGCCGCAGGGTCTTCTCGATAACGCCTGACGTCTACCTTGCACCTTGGAGCTTGGGGTCTTGCAAATCCCTTTGTCGATCGCAAGGACCCTGAATCTTTTTTCAATTGGTCCCCGATCAGCCACTGAGGAGGTTCGTATGAGTCTTTCATCAGAACTTGGTGGGCGACTTGACATGCTCAACTCCAAGAACCTCAAATGCACTCCACGCACAGATGCATTCCAAGAAGCGGGGACCTGGATGCGCTCCACTATGCGGTTCGTACTCGTAGCAATCATGTAACCAGGAGCCAGGACATCACATCACTGCGAGTGAGCGCCTTACCAGTGTCTGGTCGTGGTCAGTTGCTGTACTTGGCAGCAAGACATGCAAGCCACACAGCTCAAGTTCCATGTGGCCAAGCTATGGCCCTGCTTCAACTCGAGGTTGGCGCTCTGTGTTGTGACTCGTGAGAGATTGTACAGTTGGACCTCATGAGCAGCATACCTAAACATTAGGCCAAGCGCCCTAAGTACTGCAAGCATTGTGTAGACCTCGCTAGGGTACTCCGTCCTCCGTGCTCAGGTATCACATCCAAGGGCCTATGCCTGTACGAGTACCTAGCGATTAAACCCGGTAGCAAGCTGATATGCTCTGTTCTCGGCATGCCTGAATGCAAAGACTATGGAGGACAGCCTCGTAGGATGGAAAAGACCGTAGACTCGATCATGATCTGCATTTTGGTATCCCT
>Ga0105239_10001746_pt1 | contig 28636 bp, 27 predicted proteins | sample KBSC44metaG_FD_92761 | JGI IMG/M metagenome (GOLD analysis project Ga0105239, IMG submission 92761) | Corn rhizosphere microbial communities from Kellogg Biological Station, Michigan, USA - KBS C4-4 metaG | ecosystem: Host-associated > Plants > Roots > Rhizosphere > Soil | place: Michigan, USA...
ACCCCTAACCCCCCTGGACTTAGGCTGGACAGGGGGGTGCCTCGCTTATGCGCTGCCTAGCAAATTGATGCCCCCGCTCTGGCTGGGCCAGACATCATCATCGCCGATTGCAATGGAAAAGAAAAAGAAAGACAAAACGCGGACGGGAGGGCTCGTGTTGGCATGGCATGGACAAGTTGGCCACTACGAGGAGGAGCTCTCGCTTGGATACGAGGTTCATCGTGGCTGAAAACGCCTCATCCACGATGGTCTGTCTTGAAGAAACAGACCCTGAGATCGGGATACAAAGGTACGGCACAGGCGGTGTTTGGGAGAGTGTCCTCCTACTCCTTAGTAGCGCCTTGCCTCATCTGCTACAGAGGAGTGGTTGAATGATGGCTTTCGAGTCCCGAGTCGAGTCGATACGGCAAAGTGTTAATAGTTCCATCAATTAGGAAAGAGTAATGCCCATCAGCCCTCAAAGAAGGTCGCTGCTTACACCGACTGAAAACTTGCCTTGGTCGAGGCACCCGGCACGAAATGACAGGTTGCTTGGGATCAGACGATACACGACGAGATCGCGATGCAGGATCTCCAAGGTCATTTCAAGGGCCTACGCCGTCTCTTCGGGTGCCAGTGCCAGTGCCAGTGACAGCCTAGGAAGCCTCTGCGGGAGGCGACTCGTGCCAAAACGCCCCCAAGCCCGCCCGAAGTGTTAGGGGCCTCCCGGCCAGCACTAGCCTGGAGGACGAGCCACCGCGTCACTGGCGGGATGGTCACAGGTGCATGGATTCTTGGTTAGGGTTTCTGGTGGGCTTCCAATGCGGGGGTCCTGGCATCAGAAGCTTTGCGTCCCTTTCACGATCCAGACTTCCATTCCCGATTCCATGGGACAATCGTCGATTTTAGGCTTTTGCCCATTGGACGGACGCACCTCCCGCATCCTGAGGCATCCCATGTCAGCCCAGAGCACTGTGGCCAGTGGTCAGTGGTCACTAGGGGGGACGGTGTACTGATCAAGTACCTCCCCTCCCGAGATCTCGATTCCTCGAGGCCGTCGGGAGGCAGGATGAACACAATCTTCTTCGGAGCTGTCAACAACGCCACGGTTCAACACCTTGCCTGCGTGGACGTCTCTTACGCCAGGCACCGGACTATTGGGTTTATCTTGACATCATCCACATCTGTTCCAGACTTCTACCTCCCTGTACCTGTTGTCTGTCGGATTCTGCGATCCAAGAAATTCAGGGCAACAAGGACGTCTCCCTGATGATATACATAACCATGCTGGCCTTGTACCTTAATCTTAAAAATATGCCCGCACCCACGTGCTCCATTAGTGATCGACAAACCCAAGGCATAAACTCATTCAAACATTGCCCACATACCGAGTACCACTGGCAATAGTCAGTAGTTTTTCCGAAGGACTCATTTGAGTTCAAACTCCCTATCTGAGGAACCTAGGTATGTGGTACTCCGTACTCCCTGCTCGGTACTGAGGAGCAGGGAGGCTATCACGAACGGAAAGGACCGAAGAATGCTGCAGGGTCTCTCTTTCATCTCAGCCCTAAATGCATGGTGGCAGCCTTGCACCCTGAAAGGAAGAACCCACGTGAACCCTCCCTGCACATGTGACATCACATGTTCGAAGCCCTGCCAAGACCAGGCTTGTGGGTCACGTGTGACATGAATAGGGCAAGGACCAGTAGCAACCTATCAGGTGTGCTGTGGCTGCTTCTTGTGGCTACTTAGGGCTACTCGTACGGAGCACTCGTATCATGAGCAGCCTTACTCAGGTATAGTGGGTGCCAGGTAGTCCCGTGATCTATGACGTGGCAAGTGCTGACCGGTAAGCATTCAACTCAACGCCAGTATCCCAGCCACCCTTAGAGTCACTTTGCCCTGCAGCATAGCCACATTCATCCAAGTCAGCCACTCCTTCATTCCTTCATTGAGAGAAGTCATTTGCAATCGCACAGAAACGAGACCGCCATCTCTTCCTCGCTGCCCAAATCACCTCCTGTTTCCACCTCCAACAAGCTTGTTCCTTGCATACTCAAGTGAACTTGATGCCTTGACACCCGACGGTTGGATGCTTGTGCCCAACACCCCACATCTACTCCCCTACAGCAGGATTCTTCGTGCTCTAGGCAGTGGTTAGCATTCGTCAAAGCGATCCTTCTCTGTTCTCGGTATTACGTTGCGCCAAAGGTTGCGAATTCCACTGTGTTTGCCCCTCACAAGCTGCCTTCTTCCCCCACCCCGACCCTCCTCTTAACCGCCAAACCACATCGTCCCTCCCTACCAGCCACCAGCCACCGTCTATTCAACAAAAGCCTTTCCCTCGCTTTCAGCGCCTTGCCTGGAATCTCCTCACCTGTGGTCCCCCCCGGAACGGCCATCACGTCCACCTCGTCCACCTGAAGCCTTGAGCCTTGCCTTTGCAAACCCCGCCAAGTCGCTTCAAGGCAGGAAATTGGCACTTCACAATTCCCTCAAAACAAGTCCATCTCGCTACTCATCCTTTCAACACCTCTCAACTTCTTTTTCATCTCACCCACTTGTCCCGCCAAGTGCCACACTCCAGCCTGATCATTCTTGCGCGAACTCGTATCGCTTCGACCCGTCCCTTACTTCGTGGCTCCGGTTTTCCGCTGGGCTGCTCAACACCTCATCTTTGCTTGTTCAGGCATCTCCCCTCCAACTAGCCTCACCTGCCCCGCCTCACCACTTCACCAAATGTCACGCTACGACGACGACGGTCCCCGTCGACAGCGCAGCAACAGAGAGCGTTCCCGGAGAGATGACTATGAAGATACCGTCTACGAACAGAACTCCCGGGATACTCGCGTAGTCAGACGACGTGACGACTCGGTTTCCTCAGTCGAAGAAGTCGCCCGAGATTTTGCCCCGGGTGATCGTGGCGGTGCATACTATCGCGAAACAACCGTGCGCAAAAGCGGCCATCGCCCAATTCGTACTAGATCGAGTGACGATTGGTATGATGATCGCTATGATGACCGCTCTTACGCCACTTCGAGGAGAAAAGACGACGACTATACCGTAGTCTCAAAGTACAAACGTCGTGATGACGATGAGAGAAGCCAGAGAAGTCGTAAGTTTGATCCAACGGTCTTCCCAGAACCCTCCCTCCTAACCACTTCTAGGCCGTCGTGGACGACGTGACTCTTACTCCGACTATTCCTCCCGCAGTCGCAGCCGTAGTCGTACCCCACCAAAGAAGGAGAAAGACAAAGAACATCGGAAGTCCACTACCGAGGAGCTTCTGACCACCCTTGGCCTAGGGGGTCTGGCTGGTGCTGTCTTGGGCAAGAAGTCCGACAAACACCGTTCCAGATCTCGCTCCAGTGAGCGTAGCAAACGGAGTCGAAGCCGTGGTGGCGGTCGCAGATCCTCTTCTGGTGGTTCGCGATCCAAGAGCAAGAGCAGAGGTCCAAGTAAAACTCAAGTCTCTCAAGCCATCAAAGCTGCCATGCTAGCTGGAGCTGGTGAGGCTTTCCGTGCCCGAGGAGAAAAGGGTGGCTGGGGCGGTGACAAGGGGAAACGAGTCTTGACCGCCGCTCTTGCCGCTGGTGGTGTCGACGGATTGATTTCCAACAGTCGCAGTGATCCTGATTCCCATAAGAAACGAGACATTGTCGGCTCGGCTCTGGCTGGTATGGCTGCCAACCGCGTCATCAACGGCCCTCGAAACAAGTCCCGTACTCGAGAGGGCAGCCCAGACTCTCGTGGCCGAAGCCAATCTCGTGGCGGTGGCATTCGTGATCTCGCTGCGGGTGGTGTTATGGCGGCTACCGCCAAGAAGGTCTACGACTCGGTTCGCTCCCGCTCTCGGGGAGCACAGGAGGATCGTGGACGAGCTCGATCTCGAAGCTCCTCATACGACAGCCGTTATGATCGCGACCCACCGAAACGCTCGCGAAGCCAAAGCGTCGGAGCATTTGCTGCCAAAGGACTGGCCGCAATAGGCCTCAAGGACGCCGCGGACAAGGTTGATCCTGAACGTCGTCGCTCAAAGCAACAGCATAGCTACGACGATGACTACTATGACGATCGGTCCAGTCGGAACGGAGGGTATGGAAACAATGATTCTGGAAATGTAGGTACCATTCAACCCCATCATCACGATCAGCCCTATGGCGGTCCACGTGCTATGAGCTTGCCCCGAGCACCGCCTCCTGGCTACGAGCTTGATTATGGACCCCGTCATACCGGTGATCCGGAAACAGACTCCGATTCTGACCTAGGCTCCAGTACCGACGATGAAAAGCACGTGAAGAAGAGTCGTAAGAAGCTCTTGCTCACAGGAGGCCTTGCGACTGTGGCAACCATCCACGCTGCTCATAGTGTGTATGGTAGTATGGCGAAGAGGGAAGAGAGGAAGAAAGCTCTGAAAGAAGGTGATATTAGTCCGGAGCAAGCCAAGAAGGAGAAGAACAAGAATCGATTGCAAGATGCCGCTAGCATTGGTATTGCCGCACTTGGTATCAAGGGTGCTTACAGTGAATGGAATGAAACCCACCACAAATCAAAAGAAATCGAGGAGGAGAAGGAGAAACGACAAAGACATGCCGAAAAGCGAGAAGCCCGACGAAGAAAGGCGAGTATCGCTGCCGCACCCGATTATGGAGATTCTGGTTTTACGAACAGCATGCCAAATCTTACGACCCTGCCCCCCGATCCGTACTATGGGCCACCCGCGACTTATGGACATCCCTATAGCACCGGAGGCTCGTTCGTGTATTCGGATGACAACCCATATGGAGCTTTGACACAATCGCAAAATTATGCTCCTTCTCCACCACCGGCTCAACCCACCGCCGGCGCTCCATATTATCCGACTCCTGGTATCCCCCGGGCAGAGACACGTTAAAAGATCATCAAATCGCTCCCGAAACGAAAAAGCTTGATAACGACACAAATTTACGACCTTTTCCCGCCAATTGCACCTATATGAGCCGACGACATGTTGACCACGACCAGCAAATGACCAAATGTTAGCAACAACGATCTTACGACCCTGACTGTATTTTCTCGCTTGGAAGGAAAGGATGGAGAGGATGGAGAGGATTGATTCCATCAACTTTTTCCCCCTCTATAAGATTCATTCAGGGTTTCTTGGAGTTTTTCTTTATGCCCTTAATGATTGACCGATACTCTAGCATGCACCTCCTCCATTGAGCTAGATGATCATGACCCCACCATACCAACTTTTTTGCTTATTACAACTTTATGACAATACTAGATTTTCCATTTCCATTTGCATTTTCGTTTTTCACCTGTGCATGACCTGAGCTATTGAATACCGTGATTTGAAGAAAAAGAAAGGTATTTCCGATCGTGATACAACTTCTTCTTATCGAGCCCCTTCTTCTTCTTTCCCTTCTGTCTGCGCCCCCAGCAGTTAATTATGTTATAAGTTTCCAATTCCTCAACGAGAGTGTCTCTTTCTAGTCTAGCTATTATTAGCAAGCTCCGCCAGCCTTGCCAAGGGGGGTGCTTTCAGACGAATTTTGTGAAATTTTTACCCTCCACCCTCACCTTCCCCCTTTGCAGCGCCTGCTTGTATTTATCTATCTTTCAAGAAATTCCCTCGCACTGGCGCGTTGGGCCGTTGGCTCGGCGACGAACCTACGTATGTAGCCACTAAAGTACCACGACAACGACAACGACAACGACAAACGACAACTACTCAGAGTCGGAAACCTCGCCGATGACGAAACCAGGCGGCGGCACGTAGCCACCGGTGACAGGGCCCCAGCTTTCGTCGCGCTCGCGGCGGTCTCGACTCGCGCTGCGTGCCCTGTAATACCTGTCTCTGTTTCTGTCTCTGTCTCTGTCTCTGCCCCGATCGCGACTTCTAATATTATCGCGGCTCCAGTCTCGAATCCAGTCTCCTCCTTCCCTGGCCCTCCCCGTGCCCGTGTCATCCCCACGGGTTCCCCTCCCTGCGTACCGATCTTGATCGGGCGCCCCGTACCCCCAGCTACCCCTCCTATCTCTATCTCTACTCCGATCCCGATCCCTACGGCGGTCTCTGCTAGAATAGTAGTAATCTCGTCCCGATCCACGGTACCCATCCCCGGGCGAGTCCGAATCCGAGTCGTAGAGCATATACACGCCTGATGAGTACTGGTGGTGCCCTCCGCCGCCGCTGCCGCCGTAGCTGTAGCTGCGGTCTCTAGATCTGGATCGAGAGCGCGACGGCGAATACCGTCGCGGGCGGCGGGCCTGGTGTCTGCTGGGACTGCGGTAACGAGTGCTGCTGCGATAGGGGTCATGGCCGCCCCGCGAGCGGCTTCGTGAGCGGCGGCGGCGGCGGCGGCGGGGGCTCCAGTGCCAACGGGAGGAGCCGTGGTGTTGTCGTGCAGGTGTGTACGAGGAGACTGAGGAGCTGCTGGAGCTGCTGCAGCTGCTGGTACTGTAGTAGGCCATGCTTTCTGCAGTGCAACTTGGCTGGCTAGCTGGCTGGCTGGATAGATGGATGGATGGATGGATAGATAGATAGACGGAGAGCTGGCTGGGGAACCTGACTTTGAATGTCAGATAGAGTAATACGTCGAACCCGCAATGGTTGGAGGGTCACTGGCTTTGTGTCTGAATATTAGACTCCTGAATTTGAGGCTTCGTTGACGAGGGATGATCAATTCAAATCATGGATATCGCTTCCTGTGTAGTAAGTAGGTACTAGATATATCAAATTGATGACCAAAGCGAGAAAAAGAAAAAACAGGAACAGCCGTCAATTGCAATATTCTCAAAGGATTTATATACGCCGCCCACCACTCGCCACGGATGGCGTCACGCTTGCTTTCAAAGGTTAGAAAAAAGTGAACAATTGCTGTGAAAGACGTATGTATACTATATGTTAGCATCGGACTATGAACTGTGAAAGGGTTCGATCATTTGATATGATGAGGAGAAGATAGACATCAAGGCGATTGGTTCGCGTGCCATATGCGACATACTATAATGCTGTGTTTTGTGAACTGTATTCCGCTCGCTGTTGACGGCTGGGAGTCCGTCTCTCTATTTCGTTTGGTTCGGTGAAGAATGAATGCCTGGATGGCCTGTTAGTGAGAGGCAGGCGTTGAATTGGATGATGAGTGCGGCGCGAGGTGAGGATGAGTGATGGCGAGTGAGTGCTCATTGCTGCGTTCCTCGTGATGTCGATGCGGGCGTCATCGGGCGTAGAGTGGAAGGAGTCAACTCAGGTTGAGTATTCACCCTTATTTGATGAAGAATGCCATTTTTTATGGCCTGGTGACCCTTCTTACTGCTCTCTGTCTCTCCACCCATCTCAGCCCCAGGGACTCTTGCTGTTCTGCAAGGCCAGCCAAGCTCTCATTCAACATTCAGAGTTGGCCAACTTCATTCAACCTCCTCGACAATCCCTCCCCAAGGCTGTCGGTATTCACCGCCCGCAGGACCCCGGCTTTCGCGAGTGCCCCCGCTGCTACTGCCCCTGCGCGTTCCGAAGTCAAAGCCCCCTCCTCCTCCACCACCGGTTCGACTTCCACCCGCACTTCCACTTGGACCGCCGGCACTCCCACCAGTAAAAGTATACCTCCTCTCAGATCTCTGATAGGCACCAAATTTATCGCCATCGTCGAAAGACACACCAGCAGGACCAGGGCCCGAGCCCGAACCCGAGCTGTAGCCAATGCGGTCGAACGTCTCACCAAACCGCCTTGTCGTCCCCTCGCGATCCGGCGCCCGATCGCGCGTGAACATCCTGTAGCCGTCCGTGATGAAATCCTGATCGTAGCGCACGCTACGTGTGCCGTCCGAGTAGCGCTCTGAGCCGGCGCGGCGGCCGGTGAATATGTCCCTGCCGTCGTAGGAGAGTTCGCGCAGTACGGACGATTCGCGGTACCGGCGGGGTGACGTGTGTGACGAAGAATAGCGTCTTTCTCGGCTGAGACCTCCGGAGCGTCCGTGGGAGCGGCGGCGGCTGCGGCTGCGGCTGTGGTAGGATGGGGATCGTGGCCGGCTACGTGGACGGTCGTAGTCACGTACGAGCTCAGAGGTGCCGCTCGAGAAGCAGTTGCCCATTCTGGACTGATCTAGATATGGGAATATAGATTTGTACGCACGTGAGAGAACCGTTCTCGAAGAGACTGAGTCTTTCGGCTGCTTCTAGGCCTTGTAGATAGGTTCCTTCGACCTTGATCAACGGTCTCGATGCGAGCTGAGTATCAACCAGGCTTTGTAAACCGTCGATATGACTTGGGGAACGCGGTTAGGTAGATCTTCTTGTTCTGTGCCTATGTCAACGAATGACCAGATTAAAGGGAGGACAATTCCTTTGGAAGATTGGGAAGTATTTATATATCTCCATATCTTTCACGCACTGGGCAACGCTTCTGCTTGGAGAGTGAGAACCGGTTCGCATGTTGGGCTGTCCCCTGTCCACTGTGAGATGTGGTAACAATTGAGTAGGAGTTTGATTGGCGTCTGTTTGCCGCTCTGGATTGGGGGATGGGTGCCTTGTTTGGCGATATAGGTAGGTGTACGGACTTGAATCCAAAGCTGTGGTTTGGTAGATATTCGTGGTGCCCTATTTCCAGAATCTTGATATGAATGTCGATGTGCATATATTAACGGGGAGAATAGAACGATTTCGGTCATTAGATATTCCGGCGATTTGCACCGAAGCGTGACCAAACAACTCCTCGAGACATGGGAATGGCTTTGCAATGCCCCACCACACAGGACAATAGCGCCCTGCTGTTTAGTCACCTATCTGAGCGGCCAGGCGTGGACGTATCTCTCATCTACGAAAGGGTCGTCCATGGCGGGATGCGGCTGCATACGTGGGCGTGGACGCCGATCATCGTATTCGAATCTCGGGGATGCCATGTCACGCATTCGCGGGGAACGAGGCCCCATGTCATAATCATACGGGTCATCGTCGACGTCCACCTCTACCAAATTGGGATGGCCTGGGCGAACGAAGGGTCTCTTTCGAGGCGGTGATCGATCGTCATCGGTGGTGCCACGGGTGTGAGGCCGCGGCTGGTACCTCTCATACCGTGGACCGTCCTCTTTCACCACGCGCGTAGGAGGACTTCGATGGGTCTCCTGGCTAGTGCCACTGGCACGCGGAGAGTCGGCGTTCCTGGTGCCCTGCAGCCGGCGCGGGCTGATTCCAGAATAGAATTCTCGATCCCAGTTAGGCGGTATCGGTGCAGTGGGCATTCTTCCTGTCCAGCTTGTTCGTGAGGTGTAACTTGAACCGTCGCTCGTCCCCGTCCCTGAAGAAGGCGAGGTTGATGACTCAACAATGGGGGTGGAGTGCTTGGGTGATGCAGGTGGAGGCTGCCGAGCCTTTGGCGGGGGCAGAGGAGTGAAAGGTTCCTCCTGTTGGTTCATCCGCGCGTCACGGTATGCCGGCGGAGTTCTCGATGAGCGTGCCGTCCCGCTGGTAGAAGGTCGTCCATCGGGTCCCTGATCCGAGCGGCCTGGAAATGGGAATTCACTTGATGGGTGTCTTGAGTGAGCCTGGCGCTGTTGTTTGGCCTGAATGGATGATGACGAGTTTCCTCGAGAATGCACCCGTCGGGTCGCCTGCGACTTTGTAGGTGATGGGGGCCCGCTACTTGATTTCCATTCACGGGAGGATGACTGGCGAGAGGTGTGACGAGGCCTCGTTGGGGTGTGGGATGCGGTCGGCCTTGAGAATAATTGTCCCATTCTCCCATGTGAAGGAAAGAAGTGGCCTTTTGTCGTGAAGTCTGCGTGAGTCGAATTGGGCGCTTATATCATAAGCACTTCTTCGTTTGACCAAGGCCAGTTCTTCCTCTGCGAGCAGGCATCTCACCCCCACGCACAATTGCCTTCAATCGCACAAAATCTGCTGTTCGATCGAAAGACAGTGGCGTCCTCGTAACCTGACCGCCCTGGACTGGCACAGGGTGATATCTGAGGACCATTTATCTTCTGCCACGCCCAGCTCGACCTGCTAGTGCCCTACCGTTGGACTTGTAGGGTCAACGGAGTTGCAAACAGCCCGTTGATATTGTACGCCCGTCGCGGGCTCAGGCATACAGACCTTCAAGATTGGTTCCAACGAATGGTAAGTTGATTGGGTGCAGTTGAACGCACGTCTCTGTGGGAAGCTGAAGGGCGGGCCAAGCAGTGTAAGCGGGTGGCGGGGTACGTTGCACATGGAACTGAGAACCTGTTTGCTGACTTCCGAGTCCCGGGCCCCGGCAGCCGAATCCAGCCAAGCAAGCCACATCCATCCCACCAAGAATCGTATTCCTCATCAGAATACGGAGTCCTAAACTGCCTGTTACGAGAACGAAACCGCCAGCCTTGTTTACAAGCAATAGTACGAAGTAGTACTCCTCAAGGATACCTGGGTAGCATTCCTATTTACTATGAAGGCGGTGATGCCCATGTGCTGCTATGAACCTCTCAAGCCCACCAGGGCAGCCCCCCCAAGCCTGAGGCTGATAAAGTGGAGCAAGGAAAAGGAGATGAGGGGCACGGGCCTTTATACCTACGAGTACCTAAGTTGTGTTGGCATACTCGCATCAAGTTATTTATAGACAGATAGACATTTACTTGATCTTTTGGGACTCTGGGTTAGAAAACCCTTTGTTCAGCGTTACTAATAATCATAAATTAGGGAGAGCCTGACATAAAGTGAGAGATGCCAGCACAGATCGACAGGACAGGACCAAAACTCAATCTACACCTCTCAATTTGGACTTTACGGACATTCTAGTATTAGTATAGTATATATATATAAATGTATATTGGTATTATATATGTATGATATTTAGACCTGCATGCAACTCACTCTACCGGTTTGGAGGGTACTTACCTCGAAGGAATCAAACTTCTAAGTGTAGGCAAACCATCTGAGGATCTTGATCATTCGCTCGCGCTTTGGATCCTTTTCAAGCTCATACTTACCCATGGCAGAGCCTTGGTAAGTGTCCCGAGACTGAGAGGGATCTGCATAACTCTGATAAGAGATCGGATCATGGGAAACAAAGCCACTTTGTCCAGTCTGCCGGGATTCGGATCTCTTAGTCCCAGGGAACAAGTGCTCGGAGACAAAGCGTTCACTTGATGTCCCTCTCTTGGAGCCAGGTTCGATCTGTCCAGGGGTCAGATTTCTCTCCGTCTGTTGAGCCTGAGAATCGACACCAGAAATGTAAGACTTGCTCGGGTTGTCATCCTTGAATTGGGGAGCCGAATTTGAAGCGCTGATATTGGATTTTCCTGACCTGGCGCTGCGCTCTTTAGATGGTACTCCACTCTTCGATGGCGAGGTGTCAGCCTTGGAGTATACGGAGCGTGACTTCCCTTTAGTAGCATCAAGCCGGCTCTTTGACTTGACTTCTGGCGACATGATTGAACCAGCATGCTGCTTTGAACCAACATATGAGTCTCGAGAGGCCATTTTGCTTTCGATAGGCGAACTTAGAGACTCAACGCTGCTGCAATACGTACCGTTGATAAGACTGTGGCCCAGAAATCCGCTGTGGATGAAAGTCGTTCGATCTTGTGCTTGAATGTTTTGACGGTGCTGTCAACGATCTATAGACTTAAGCGTGATGAGCGAAGGGACAACCGATTGCACGAGGAAACAGGCTAGATATATTATTCCAAGAGATACAATGGTCTTTGTGGTCTTTTTCGTGAATGTGGTTGTCTTTCTGCTTTATTGAGCTATGCCGACAATGGCTTGTTCTTTCATCGACGACCCTTTGTACACCACGATCTGGCATGGGCAGCTAGATACCTCGCCCCTCAACAGAAGACAGACACTCAGCAGAGTTGCCACTTCCTGGATGGCACTTGCGCTTCCTGATGCACGGGGGGATTGCCACGTCGCTACTTCATGCTTCAGGTCAATACATGATCGTCAAATCTTGCGAATTCGGGAGGCCCTCGCCGCACTACAGCGCACGTCAGAGGAAAGGGAGTTTGGGCCAACATGCGCAGTATAAGGACGATGGGACTCCATTGCTTCACTGATGAAGACTAAACTGCATGCAAGCCAGCCTCTGCTCTCACCAAATATGCGTGTACCTCATTCATTCAGGTGGAGCCATCAGTTATCATACGTGAAATCTGAGATGCAAAAGTAGTCAGACCAGCTTTGTTCTTCGAGCTGGGGTCAATTTCATATCTATCCGCGAAAGCGTAGAACTGACCCAGGGTACCGGAATCTAACACGGACACAATCGCATGGGGGATACCCGGGTCGTTTGCATGCTCTGCGACCGCCAGCGCGCTCTCAGACGCCGCAGTAGATCTGGGAGGCTGCGTAACGTCATCGAGGCCCAGAGAGAACAACTCCATCAGTGATAGCGTTTCCGTAAATACTGACTGAGAGCTGGTGGACGACGATCTGCTTAAGCGTGCGAAAATGCCCGCTTCGACATCCGCCAGTGTTCCGTCCTTGAACATGGCCGCTACTACCTCGGTTAGGAGGCCACAGTTGCTTGCTGCTTGAATGTCCGGCAGTATTTGGGTGACGTCGATGCTGGCGAATTTCGGTCGACAGCCGCGCAAAAGCAGTCTCAGAAACAGACGGGCGTGCTGTACCTTAACGGCATATGCCAACGCCTGGTCACTATCTCGCCAAAAACCGGCGAAATCCGCCCCTTGGCTGATCAATACCTCAATGATGTTGTACTTTTGTGGCAATTGGCTTTCCCTCGCACACTCCAGCAGAGACTGGACTGGGTGATGCTTCCAGTTTGCGAGATTGACGAAGATCTTGTTGTCAGACGTTGACGAGGCGCAAAAGTCAAAGATTCTCTGGACGACCTTGAAGTGTCCCGCAGCGACCGCGCGATAGAGAGGAGAGCCTTCAAAGTTCGAACCAGGACTCCGCTTCCCTGCTTGCGGGAGCAGGCTCGGATCACAGCCAAGTCGCAACAATTGGTAGGTGTGCTCCTCGTTACCTGCTTGTGTGGCCCAATGGAGAGGACTTCGGCCTTTGCGGTCAAGGCAGGTGTCAGCATTGAAGTCATCGCCTTCGTATAAGTCATTGAGCTTTTCCAAGATTGCCAGTCCGCGATAGTCATTCACGGCCGCGGTGTGCAGCGGGGTGGCTCCACCAGTGTCCACTACTCGCAAGTCATCGACGAAGGTGATCAGCCGGCAGAAACGACTCGCGTCGCCTACCCTGACCGCCTGGTGTAGAAGCGTATCACCCACCTCATCTCTGCATTGGATATTGGTTTCCCTGTACAGCAAAAGCAGATCGACTGCGAGGGACTCTGGTGCGTCGTGCAAGCAGATCTGTAATGCGGTCCTATTGTCTTCGGAGAGGGTATTGACATCCGCACCCTCTTCCAACGATTCGGCCATCAGGGTGAGGTCCTGCTCCGCAGCAGCCAAGATCAATTTGGCATTCAAGAATCGCTGTTTCTCTGGGAGCATTTCGTGTCGCTTCAGTATAGATCCCAATGGTAGATTTCTCTTGGGCAAGCTGCTTGGCTTCTCTGCAGCCCTGAGCTCCTGGCAGTCTCTGAGCACCGAAATGCTGAATCCAGCTGACCTTTGTAATACACGACAAATGTTTTCTGGAGACCAGTCAACCCCTTCCCCTACAAAAACTGACTGGCCTTGGGTTGTTGGCGCGGCAGAATCACCAAGATTCACACCGAGGGATTGGTTTGTTTGGACTGGTTCGCAGTGCTCCATGACGGTCTCCATGGATTCGGGTACAGTCGGAAAATTACATAGGTAAGCGAAAAGCACACGCTTATACACAGGACCGGTCACAAGGTCGTTTTCGAAGGCAAAGCGTTTGTTGTCCCGTAATTCAGCCGCTTGTCCAAGTTCTCCGACAACGGAAGTAGGCCTGCTGAAGAACGATCCGCTTCTGGATGAGCGCTGGAACTTAGTAGAATTGCGGGACTGCACCAGGGTCCAGGCGGATTCTTCATCCTTTCGAAAGACGGGTTGCAATAGATCGATCACAATATCCCGAACTTTGGGCTCAGGCCTACGAATATTCTGGTCAGCCTTCACGATTCTCGTGGCCAGATTTGGCAGGGATCTTCTTGCACTTACAGCTGTGCCGTTGATAACAGAAGATTTAGAGAGTTGATCTGGGCATTGACACGTTCTCCGTGGGCAGCCAGGCTCTTCTCATGCAAGAGTACGCGGGTCTTACTTTTTGGGCTCAGGCGCCAGGAAGACTTCCCTGCCGTGGCGACCTTTTTGATATCTGCATTAATAGCATTGAGAATGATGTTGCTGGCCTCATATGAGATCCGTAGCTGATCGAAGATCATGCCCTCTTCTGCACCATTGCTAGCTGAAGCCGAAGCCCAAACGTGCACACGCCGCCATGCAATATCGAGCGTCTGACATCGTGAGGCAAGGTCTAGTAGATGAAGCTCCATCTGGTTAAATGAGTCTTTCAGCCCGACAAGGTAGGTGGCGGTTTCCAGCGCAAGCTTCGCAAGGGTAGCCGCCGAGGCTACGATGCCGACAATGCTGGCAGGATCCATAGGTAGCGGAAGATCAATGGGAGCGTGTAAAAGCGATGCTCCTGGATTCCTGGTGCTACGCCAGGCCAAACGTCTGACCCAAAGGAAGCGAAGATGGGTGGAAACGAGGTGCTGCAATCAGGCTGAGACTGAGGCGGATCGAGGGATTCTTTTCTTTGCCGAACTGCGTACTGCGCTACGAGGGCACACGAGTTAGCATGATGTGTCGCAGCAGTCACGATAGCGGTGAGGCTGAGCGAAACCCGCAGCTTCATGAATGTACATCTGTCTAGAGTATCCCGCTTCTGGGACAGATTGAGGCAGTGAATACGCCACAGGGCGTTTTCGGCCACCTCAGCTCCAGTCTGGACCGAGTACTAACGGCAAGCTAACATGCCACGCCGTCATGGCGTCCAATCAGCATCGCGCTCAATTCTACGAGATATAGGTAGAATCCGGCGATAACAAAGCATTTTGTCATTGGTGGATGCTGCTGCGAGTGCAGGGTGGGCGGCGATTGAGCTTGGGACAGGTTTTATTCCTCTTGACATTGAATTTAAAGAAGAAGGCACTAATGGGATCTGTAGACACTATTATAGCCTTCTTAGGTACTATCAGAGCCCCATCGACCTTTTATCGCGATGAGGAAGGTATGCCCACCGGACCAATTTCACCGCCGATTTTGGCCGAGACGTAAATCGAGCACGATATCTTGCTTTAACTAGAAGAAGGAATCATATCTATTGGGAACTTAAGTCACCAAGCGGCTGACTCACAGAGATCTTCTAGCGGCCCCGAATAATTAACGAAGTAAAATGCTATTTACGTACAAGGTTGCGCTACTGTCGTTTCGTGCGTCGAAACGGGTACCACGAGGCGTTGCATCCTGGATATATTTTTTGTCGCTGCTAAGTGTACAATTCAGGAACCGCCGGGCCACGCTCAGGATTGCGCAGCCGCAGCTCAGAGTCTTTATCAAAGTCAATTCTGCAAACGGAAATGGTCTTCGGCGAGGTCAAGATTCGCCGCAGAGTATATTGGTACTGGTTTGGCATTTTGGCATTTCAACCACTGTCCGGTGCAAACCGAATGAATAATCTTGCTAGATTTGAAGAGATTTCTACTGGATGCCCATTGCAGAAGACTTGAAGACAAGGTGGTTCCGAACCACAGACATAAGACACACCCAAGGACCATTGCACTACTCCGGCCGTGCTTGTTGTGCCCACGCCTTCCATACCCGCAAAATCCACTCTGATCGGTTTAGGTTTGAAGTTGAGTGTTATAATAGAAGTATCTTCGGCAGAAGTTTAGACTCTGGAGCTTGGCTAGCACAAGCGGACTGGGAGTTGTTCTCGGTATTGAGGATGGCGTTGACGATAATAGCTCGAGGTCGCTGGCCGTTTTTCGTCAGAACAGTAAACAGAGGGCTCCTGCTTCTAGCGCGTGCATTGGTTGCTCGCAGATTCAAAGGAAGTATTCAGTGGGAGAACGACAGGGAGTTCGTCTCCCGTCACCATGCCAGCTACGGGGCTGCGATTCCGATGTATGACGATTACTGGTTCTCTTCTGATTGTTTCTGAGACTGTAATCCCCTCACCCAGCGGATCGGATATGGACGACTCGCAGGCAAAATGGAACCGCCTCCGTGTCCTCTCTTGTTGAGGCTGCTATCTTGGTGGGATGTAGCATTAGGTAGGGTTTGCACAGCCCGCACGCTTTCACGAAAGCCCAACATTGTGCTATGCTCGCCAGGGTGATGGTTACTGACGAAGGACTAATGCTTCCTTTGGCAGTACAAGAGGCCTCTTCATACGCATCTCCGTGTGTAGAACCTTACCTGACGAATGTACTGACTGCGTAATTGCACGAGATATAATCCGGGAAGGATATTCATTTGGATGAGGGGAGAAATTAGTGTTGGGGACAAGATGATCAGCACGCACCAGGGGCAATCACAAACAGGTATGCAGGTGGCTATTTGTACGCCAAGGTATGTCCATCGATAGTACTCGAGGAGTTCTCATAAAGTACCATGACTGAGATTTCAAAGATTGCCTTCTGGAAAGCGGGATTCCAGCCAGGTCTGCAACCACCGATTCGATATTTTCCTTCAACTACACAAGTCGGATATAACTCCTTGATTGCAGAAGTATTGGAGCTTCCCTCCTCTCGGTGAAAGGTGTGACCAAATTTTCGTTTGCCTTTTTGAGTAATACCGCATTTGTCCCTCTTTCGCATGCTTCTGATCTAAAATTGTAGGGTGATGCAGTTCGATTTCGAGCCAGGGAACTCCACTGCATCTCAAACAATCGGATTTCAGCCTCGCTTCAAAGGCAAGAAATAACTAGGCTGAGTGGTACTGCAGAATTCGAGAGTGCTAGCTGAGGCTCCATTTATAGGCGGCAGTGCATCTGAGAGTGAAGACAAATCCTCACCATTCCTGTTGCCATTGTACCTGTTGAGCGTGAGTTGGTCTCCTTGCCTGGCCAGGAACTGTGACAATCATCAAGTGGACTATTGGTATCTTGAATGAAAGCATCCAGAGTCAACACCGTATCAATCACGAAATAGTTGCATTGTACTTGACTTGAGCCATGATGTCAGTCGATTGTCAGAACAAATGCCAGTGTTGTGTGCCTACTTCGACATTTGCCAGTGTTGCGTGCCTACTTCGACATCACTTCCTCGAGAGGACCGAGTACTCCGTATTCAAGATGGGAAATCGTTGATCTGAAATCGGAATGGAAGATAAATTGGCCGTGGCAAACGGTGACAATTCTCGTCTCGAGCACTTACCACTCTTCTTGGTTACGAATACCCAAGAGGATTTCCAGGGGGAATAGTCTAGTGCGAAACTAAGCGTCACCACGTTTAGGAAGATTCGACAGGTAATTGAACTAATCGTGATTCGATCAGAGGTTATGTCCAAAACTTGAAAAATCTCAGCATTGATGCCTAACGGTGATCGGGGCAGTCGCTCATGCAGTTCGCCTAATTGGATGCAGGAAGTTGAACTTAAGTTCGCATGAGCTCATCCAATTGCAGTCGGACACGGGTCGAGGTCACCTGGAAGGATGAAAAAGCAATAATCAAATGGATTATCGAGGTGTTTTCATCGCTTTGGTTGCTCTTATATCAAACATAGGCGATTTCAGAGCATCTTTGGATAACTTGAACGAGTGTGTCAAATGATCATGAGTCGATAGACACCAGTCCAAGGAGAAGGTTTTGGGTTGGTTTAGTGGCATCCAATACCAACATGCTGAATTCGAGGATTCTTGTAGCATTTTATCCACGAATGAGCTTCCCTAGCATGTTGGAGATGGTCATGCCACGGATAGGTGCATATCACATCATAAATTATCGATCGTGGTGGCGATTCGGCACAAATAGGATCCTAGCGGGTAGCTCTACTTGCGTTGTGAGAGATGCCGATCATTGGTAGCTTTCTTTAAGACGGAAGCTGGCGATCATCTTTATCAACCGTCTACGTGGGACCACGTTCAACGTCGAGGGCGGCCATCTGAGTGGCCAGTAGGAACACACTTCATTTTGGAGCATCTATATTGTCGATGCGCGGGCGTCCACAACCAGAGTAGTCCTTTTCGAATTTCAAAGTCCGGAGCTCACGGGAATCAAAATACTGACTTTTTTAATTTTTGGTACAAAGTCGGTTCAACGCGCAGTGATCATCCGCGTTGTGAGAAGCGACTGCTAGCAGATCGATGGCTGCCGCAACCGAGGTACGTACCTCATCATTCAAGCCTCCTCAAAGTTAGAACTTATCATTGGAACCAGCCCAATGCCAACCATAATGGAAGCATCGAGGTTCTGACCCCAGAGGCAGCAGGCGATGACTTCCTTAATGGAGATGGTGACGACAAAGCTCACGCAATAAACAAACGGATATCCAGTGAGCAAGATACTGCTGACAAAACCGCGCTGAACGGCACGCATACGGTATTTCAATGTCTGGCAACCGACGCAAACAACTTTCGTGAGACAGCAAAGTCATTCTTGGCAGCCCATCGGGAAGAAATTTCTCAGCGAGATAACCAGATACAAGAGCTCAGAGCTGAGTTGCTTCGTATCCAGGAAGCGTCAAAGGTGCAAGAAAGTGTCGGAGAGAACGCAGATGTCCAAGAGATCCATGTTAAGGAGGCTGCTGAAGAGCAACCAGGATCGGACATTGGCGAGAGTCAAAATCCACCCAACATTGGTGAAGACACAGCCCTGGACAGCGTTCAAAGGCCAAGTGAGAGCGCCGTTGAATTGGACTGTCTTGTTCAGGATGACCCTAACAAGGTGTAAGTTGAATTTCCCGAGACAACATATCGGTGTAAGATTATTGAACAAAACATCAGGGTCCAGAAAATCGAGAGTATCTGGAGTAGCTGCATCACGGCAGTTGAACGCGTTTTGAATGATGATCTCCCCGAAAACGTGAGTATTCGACCAAGTGGCGGATAATTCTAACGATCGTAGTATCTTTCGAAGTGGAACTCCACAAACTGGACAATCCTCCAGGAGAAATTGCCCAGAATAGAGGAAATCCATGAAATAAACTCAAATACGGTAGCAGCAAAGCGAATGCGGACAATGGTTGCCATGGCTGTAATAGCACAAGCACTGGAGGAGTATATACTGACACCGAATTACCTGATTGAGGAGGACGATGAGCTCAGATACATCCTGCGATCCCTAGTAGATGCTCCGAGAAAGAATTCTCTCCGCAGTTTGCTTTTGTTAGCTTCTGAGGAGGCGGACAGAAAAGAGAAAGTTAAGAGAAGTCGAGTGTCTGCTTCAGTTGAGGACATAACCCAAACCCTTGAGCCTCTACTTCCTGCAGAACTGCTGACAAGGCTCACCGCCGAGTTGGAACAAGAACTGAAAAATGCAACGTCAGAATGGGAGCCGGTGCAGCGTTATCAGAGCCATTACGAGGTGAATGCAACAGTGAGCCGGACTCCTTGGGATTGGAAATCAGTCTCATTTACTGATGATGGCTTTTCCTTGAGCGATGTCAATTCAGCAGCATTTGCCGAAGATGAGGCGGTGCTGGTCGTCTTCCCCAGAGTTTGCGCTCTTGACCGCTCAAAGAGACCGACATTTACAGCAGTTTACCCTGGAATTGTTCTTCAGAAGTCCCAGGCGGCAACGAAAGGATGTGGTTTGCAGCAACCGCCAGGCGATGCGATTCCTGAAGCTGCTGTTGAGGCAGACATGCCAGGGGCTGGAGCTGCCGTGGTACAGAGCGAGGGCAGTTCTACTGAGATGGGCGAGGCTAGTCAAGCGACTGGAACCAGCGAAGGAGAGGCAGGAGAAAATAAGCCCGAATAGCGATGCATGAGGAACAGGTTTCGAAACTACAAGGAATGAAGGAGGGTGAAATTGACCTGGACACTATCTGTCTTTTGAAAGGAATTAGGTTGAACCACTACCGAGGACGTCATTTCAAGGCGATTCGCGTATTTCTCAAATTCTCGGTGCTGTATCAGGAAATAATGGTTTATGGCTGTTACCATCAGGCTTGGCAGTAATTTCTTCTTGACATCTGTTTCGACCAGGCTTTAGCAGCCAAATTCTCTAAACAATTCGACAACATACGTGCTCCTGGGGTACTTGCCCTTTCCAAGATAAGCTTGTGGTTGAAAATACGGTAAAACGCTGGCCACCTAACTCTTGAGCAACTCTTGGAAAATCATGTCTTCAAGCTCTACCTTGAAAACTTTGCAGATACATCACCAATTATCCTGGCATGGCTGACCCTGAGCGCAACCGGCAAAATCGCCATATACGCGATACGAAAAATTTGAACTACGGCCATTTTGGGACCGCAACGTATGAGGACTCTACTCGACAATGGCATTTCCTGCGTCGGATTCATGGCGATCACCAACGCGATAAGAGACATCCACAAGTGCACTCCTTCCAGATTATTCATGATTCAACTCAACACTATGGCTTGCAAGTACGAGAACTCAATAACTCTGGTCTCAAGGCTCCAGACTGGCCTGCAGCGAGAAGAGCCCTACTCAAGCGTACACCTGAAATGCTTGATGTTGGTCCGCGTCTGCAAACACCATTGGAACCTGAGATACTCCAAATGCCTTGCTTCTCACAAGGAGCCACAGAACGTCTGGCAATTGGGCATGCTCGCGCTACTGGGGACCGTGGATCTCACCCGCGCCTTGTGCCCATCGTTGTAGTACCTGTGGGTATTGGAGAACAGATCCTTCAATTCATTGAGACTGATCCCGGCGTCATTGTGCCACGGAACACCTCTACTTCACCAGCTACTTGGCGAGTCCCCATTATTTCAACTCCAAGAACTGGCTATTGGTGTCAGTCAGCTGAGCGCATTCAGCAAATCTCCTTCTGTGCCTCCCATGGCCGAACCCAGCTGCTAGTTCGGAAGTCGGGAGGGACAAGCATTCTTCGACCAGCTATCAGACCATATATGACCAGTGTTCCCGCCTTTGTAAGTGAGGGAAGTACACAAAATAAGCCTAGTGCTTCATTTATTGACCCAAATCACATCTTGACTATTCCATACTCCAGAACAGGCGGTCAACACCATGCACATGCGATGTTCAATCCTCAGGATCCAAATATGCTGGCCCTCATTGATGTCGGTGGGCAATGGAGCTTATGGAAATTGAAAGGGAAGCAGAATAAATCTACTCGAGTCACCCTGAGGGCAAAGCTCTTGCAGCAAGGCAACATGTTCGATACCGAGCCTCAGCCATTTACCCTGAATACGCGTACTGATTCATTTGGTTGGTATCGGATGTGCTGGTTAGGTAGCTCTACAGGTATGACTGAGAAGATCCTTATCTGCAGTCGTTTCTCGGCTACCATTTTCACTGTCCATGGCGCTTTTGTCGGCCATGTCGATATGCGCTTAGGTCCTCCACCCGATGATATATGCATTCTCGATGTGAGGCAAAGTGGACAGCATAGGGAGCTAGTATATGTGCTCTCAACTTCTCGCTTACAAGTTTTTACCACATCCCAAGTCGATTCGGATTCAGGTGGTCGAAAGGAGCCTCTTAATCTCTTATGTTCCTGGAAACACTTTCGAGATGAATGCGACCTTGATCTGAGGATGACAGTTGTGGAGTTTTTACTCAGTAGGCGCACAATGGCACTTTGAAATGCATTTTGCTAACGAATAGGTATTTGTGTCTTTCTGTATTCGCCTTCAAGCACTATAGCGACTGTATTCCAATTTTGTCACAGTCAGTCAAGCCCTCGAATCGAATGCACATGGGAGCCTACCAGCTTCGAATGGTCGAAATCTCTCCGTGAACGTGCGCAGTATTTGACCGACCTTGTGATTATCCCAGCGGATTCTCGAGTCAACAATCGCCAGCCTGATGAGATTGAGTCGGGTGTTGTCAAGCTGGTTGCTTGGACATCTCAGGGTGACATGATTCAGGCGCTCTATCGACATGGGCCAGAAGGAATCCCAGCGACGACGGAAGAGCCCTCAGAACAATGTCACCGTCTCCCACTTGAACCAACCAGCCAGACATATTTAAGCAGCAAATTTGTGGATGAGGATGAGCTCGATCATTTCATTATCGAAGATCAGATTGGGACTCAGGATGCAGAGATAGCATACGCTGGTTCAAAATTGGCCCTTCATGGAGACGTCCAAATTCTTCCTCATCGTACGGCAAGCCTCCAATGGGACAATATATTGGACGACAAAACTCTCCAGAGTGACGGGAAAAATCGGCCTAGCGCCAGCGAGTCGCTGGATAGCCTCTATTCGCGTGGTCCTCGCGCGTTGGATCACTCATTTCTGATTTCAACCCTGTCACATTTACTTGGAGCACCACGTATCCTGGACCTAGAGGCCGCGACTCAGAGTTTGGATGAATGGTTAAGCAGTATTCAAGTTACTGACCAGATCTCCATTCAACCAATCAATTCACATTCCAAATCGCTTCTCTACAAAATTCAGGGGACCACCTTGCTGGCGATTTACAACTCTTTTCTGCTCGCCTATATTGATTCACTCCTCTGGCAGGTAACTAATCGAATTCGAGTCAATCGAGAGAAGATTGTTCGCCAAGTTACCGCGGATGCCCTTTTTAGCGGGATAGCTTTACGAAGAAAGGCCAGCGTCTCTGAGACTGGGAAGATTCTCCAAACGTCACCGGAACAGGTAGTTTCCTCAGATCCACCACTTTATTCTTCGCAACCGCTCATGGGTACAAGTCCCTCCCTGGCCCAAGAATTAATCGTGGGTCGCCTCCGCAATTATGCAAAGTTCAAGCGAGAAAGCCCTCCCATGCTATCTAAGAATAGCATTTCAATATCAAATATTCTCGAGCACTTGCCAAATACTATCAACAGTGATCCCCAAACGTACTCGTACGAGGCGGCCAACCAGAGGATTCAAAATGCGCAAGATGAGGAAGGGGAACTATCGTTAGACGCACGCGAACGACGTAAAGTCATAAGACAGTCCACCAAGAGGCAGAAAGCTCTCGAAAAACAAGCAAAGTACACCAGGGCAGTTCAATCAGAGCGTTTAGTGCCTCCCAGTGTGTCAAGTCGTCGCCTAGCACCCGCCTTGCCAGGAAGGGAAGTCCAAAGCAGCCAGCCAGGCGTGCCCGAGTCAAGTCAGGGCCAGGGCCAGAGCCAGAGCCAAGGAGCTCCAATGCTCAACATGTCACAACCCGAGAGAGGTGTGCATGGGACAAGACCACTGTCGAGGAAGAAGGGGAAGGACAGGATGGTAAAGCGCAAGGAAGGATTCTGATGATTGATAAGATAAGATACCCCGGGTTTTGGATTCTCCATCTTCCGAAACCGCTAAGGTGGCTCGAGTGGGCACCCAGTGGGTAAGGGTGGATCAGTGCGGGGGAGAAACAGGTGATTGGAGCTGGGTTGTCGCGTGAGGGACCTGGCACGGTGGACTAAGCCTATAGTAACGTGATGCAATGCGTGAATTGTGAATCGACGCATGGGGCAGCGCTCAGGTCAGTTGACTTGGAGAGCAACAGGGTTGCTTCCTGCCTGCGTCGTGCCTGTTCTGTCTACTCCGTACCTCGTCGTACCTGCCTCCTTGTCAATGCACTCTCACCTCGCACCTTCCCTTCCCTCACCTTCCACGCAACCTGCTGCTCCTGCTCATTTACCCCTCAATCCCAATCAGTAAGCTTCCTCCCACTCATCTCTCAGCTTGTCCATCTCTCCTCCTCCTCTCTACCAGCCCTCCATTTCCATCACCATTCATACTGTTCCCGCTTCAATCGCTAGCAGCTCCCGCACTCCAGCCATTGGTCCATCGTAGGTTCCAACCTGCCCCTCCAAAACACAGACACAACATACAAACGCACACACAACCCTATCCCACATTCTACTCTGGCCTTATCCTCGCTCGTCCTCTCCATCCCCAGTACTGATTTTGACTCTCTTGCTAGGCTGTCCAAAACCTCCATCACCCAGTCCTCATGTCTGCCGATACATCAGATCTAACCAAGGTCGATTCGGCCATTGGTGGTGTGTCAGGTTCCCCTCCCAAAGAAGGTGCCAAAGAGACGAAACGAAGAACAACGTCCAGCGCTCCAGGTGTTTTCAACATCCTTGACCTTGGTATGCGTGACTGTCAAAAGAGGCCATGCACACGTCACTAACAATCACCTAGAGAAGGAAGGCACTAAAATTGCGGTTGCCCCTGAAACCCAGAAAACCGGCTGGTAAGAACAATCTCAACATGCCCAGCCTTACCCAGTCACTGAACATAACATCAGGAAGCTCAACACCTCAACAAGCACGGTAGAAGACCCAGGCATCTTGAAGAAGCTCCTGACCACTCCACCTGTCAAGAAGATTGATCTCCATTTCCCTCTTGGCCTTGAGGTCACCGCAAGAAACTTGAAGGGCGTTACAATCAAAGATGCACTGGATGCCATTCACAAGCAGTTCAAGAAGAAGGTCAGAGTTGACTGACCATGAAGATGTATCCCCTTGCTGACAATCTCTCACAGGCAGACGACGAGATGGAAGAGCCCTATCTGAAGGGATTCGAATGGGACCCTGAAGAGTCATGGACGAGACTGAAGGTACATACTCAGAAAGAAGGCCTGCCTACAGGCAAGAAGTCCAAGAAGAAGGGAGGTGACGAATAAGCATCCACGGATGTGATTATTGAAGTCGACCCAAACATCACTGCTTGTTGACTCGGACCAACTCAATACTGTTACACAATCGATCCAAAAGAGATCCTATATGCAATCAAAAATCAGCTTTGGTATGCATGGAATGGTGCTTTAGGGGTTTCTTTCTCACCCGAGTGACCATGAGCTCAAATCGTGCTGGTGGATAAGCCAGGTGGCTTTGAACTTGTTAGCTTAGACCATTAAATGTCATAACCTCGTCCTGATTCCGAATGTCCCGATCCCCGTAGATGGCCTATGTGAGGCGTGGTGGGCGACCCTGATGTGCCAAGGCTGAATTACAAGTCTCGAGAGCGTGGGAAAGGGCTTCGGTGGCCCCTCGGACTTCACACGCAGAGAGTCTTGAGAGTTGAAACTTGGTGTTACATACTCGTCCTAATACCCACTTAGGACGGAGAAGTGCATACCATATCCGTCGAAAGATGACACCGGCACGGCGCTGATGATAGTGATTGGCGTGACTGCCATCGGCGATCAGCAACGCTGACTTTTCTCCTAACTTCTCATTGCTTACATACCAGGTTTGGTATTTCCTCGCATCAACACGACTTTGCTCCAAAATAATGCTTTGGCGGCTTAACGATCCAGGTACAAGCCGTGACTGCTAGGCTAAAGTAGGAAAATCTCGACATCCATGATGGGTTCGATATCGAACTCAGCCAGCGACCTTAGCATTCCCATTGTTGATCTAACTGCGTTTCTCAACCAAGAGAGTACAGTGGAAGATCGTCTCAGAGTCGCCCAGGACCTTGTCTCTGCCTGTCGACATGTCGGCTTCGTGTATATCAAAAACCACGGCGTGCCCCGAGATCAGCTTGAGCAGGCATTTGCCATCTCCAAGAAATTCTACGATCTGCCAACGGAGCAGAAGATGAAAGCGCCCCATCCCCCAGGCTGGAGCGTGCATCGCGGATACTCATGGCCCGGGCTCGAGAAGGTGTCGAGTGCAATCAGTGCGACTGACGACGAGGAGGCAATCAAGCAGCTCAGAGAAGTTCAGGACTACAAGGTAAGCACCCTCTTGAAATTGATGAATGCCCCCGGTGCTCAGCATTACGATAGGAAAGCTACGAAATTGGTTCGGAGGACAATCCAGGCCAACCGAACGTCTGGCCTCCAGACGATGTACTTCCTGAATGGCGACCGTTCATGACCTCATTTTACTGGACTTGCTTTGAAGCCGGCAAGCGAATCCTGCGGGCGCTTGCACTCGGCATCGGCCTGGACGAGCACCATCTCCTCAAGTATCACAATGGACATTACAATCAGCTACGGCTTCTGCATTATCCGCCCATTCCAGAGGCGGCAATCGAAGGCGGCAAGTTCGCGAGGATGCCGGCCCATACGGACTGGAGTACCATGACATTCTTGTTCCAAGATGATTGTGGTGGACTGCAGGTTGAAGATCCCAACAACGCAGGAGAATTTATCGATGTGGCCCCTATCCCAGGGACGGTGGTCATGAATGTCGGCGACTTGTTGATGCGTTGGAGCAATGGTAAGTGGCGCCGTTCGAAAGGATATTCATGCCCGCTACGTACTGCAAGTGCTCGGATATTTACCTCTTTTCGCAGATTATCTCAAATCAACCATGCATCGCGTCCAACTGCCTCCTCTGCAAAGTCGATTCTCAGGCGACAATCGGATGACGAGAGCACGATACTCGATACCTTATTTTATAACCACGGACCCCGATCTCCTGGTAGAGTGCTTGCGGTTTGACGAAGAGCATCCGCCGAAATATGAACCGATTACCCAAAGAGATTACTCAGCGATGCGTGCAAGAATGCAATACTAATCTATGTCTCAACTCTTTTATATCTGTGAGATCATGGAATTTTGGTTGGCGGGCTTGTATCGATCGACTTGCTTCGTTCTAAACCTAGAGTATTAATTAGCATTCGTATTCAATGCTTGATGATAGATTGGAATGCTCCTCCTGACTGACAAATTCTAACGCGGAGTGACTATCCAACCTTCCGACTCAAACGTCAAGGCAGTGTCGCGGAGGTGCCAGGGGTTAATGTAGACTTGCAAACCGATATTGGGGGAGAACAGATCGAAAACCCTCATAATCACGAATAGATCCTCTGGGGCCCTCGGCGAACGAGGATCGCATTGTATCTCTTCCATTAGTTCATACTGGTTGCAACTCATCTTGAGTGGAGTACTGCATGGCCCTGCTGTTGCCTTGACTTCAATATGATAGTGAACGGCAGCCGATGTCGTCGCAGATTCGAGCCAAGGAGGGTAGGGGAATCTCGTGTTTTCTCGGAGGATACGCATCAAAAGTGGACAGTTGCCTCTGTACATGATATCCGACACCTCCCTTCCGGTCCACGGCGGTTCATCTCTATATTCAGGGAGGACACGCACGTGGCGGCGAATCGAGCTCTGCCAATTACCGATCGTGAAATTCGACACTCCGGCAGACTTGAGGAGCTCGAAAACCTAGTGAGTTATTCTTCAGTGACCATACATTCAGTTTGTGCTTCAGTTGGAAAAACCTACGAAGAGCTCTCCAGCGGCTCCAATGCGGGAAAAATGTTCGAAACTGCCATCGCCCATGCCGCCAAAGGCTCGATCAAAAGCTGCATAGTCGACTGGGTTATCAAGCTCATTCAGAGCTTCGTCGATCTCAAATAGGGACAATGATCCTCTCCGGGCACGTGGACCACGCCTCGCTTGTCGAACGACTTCCTTTAGAAACCTCTTGTAGAGCTCGGTTCGTGCCACCTGCTCCCAGACAGAATCATGTACCCTAGATCGGACGCCCACCGGGGAAGGCAAGCCGTCGGGATCCTCTGGATGGAATGCGCCGCTGTTTCGATCGGTTAGGGGAACTGGCTGAGTTTCATCGGCAGGGGTATCGGCGCTGGACATCCGGTCGAAAGAGGTGTCTTCAGTGTCGTTCGGGGCAGTAAATGGCAAAAGCTGTTGAGATGATACACGCCTTTCGAACCAAGGATAGTCGGGCAGATCCTCGTCCTTCATGATCGTGCTCAGATCCTTTTTAACATCATTCAAGATCCGGTAGATCACCTTCACTGCGGTTCGGTTGTGGATATCAAGAAGTCTCGCAAGTGCTCCAGGAAGTTCCGTGTTGAAGCAGGAATAGAGACCATCATGGTCACTTGGGGCATACAACTCCAGTTTTCCGTCAACCTGACTTATTTTCACCACCGCCCTATCATTTCGAGCGGAGATATCTTCGTCTCCCTGGCTCACAGTGAGCTCGGTCCACATCTCTTCGCAGACGAACACTTCTATCGCTAGCATTGACTGGTGCATGGAGGTATTCCTGTTGTAGTATTTAGGGCTGTTGTAGGCGTTGGCACAACTGGCACAGTTAGAATGGTGATTCAGGATAGTCATATGTAAGGCTCACCAGGAGAGAGCGTATGCGCGATCTCTAATATAATCACTAAGAGGTTGGTTCGGTGTTGATTTGTGGACAGTAGTGTTCGAAGACACTTGGTTTGAGAGGTATCGGTTTTGAATCCCCAATCGTTCGAAAAGGGGATGCAACGATGACATTTCTTCGTGATTAAAGTCCACGAGCCTTGCTTTATCTTTGAAAATCTCTCCATATCGCTGGTGATCGTTGACAAAGAAGTGTTGATTTATGGAGAAAAGCCTCAGACCGTCAGGACAGCGTACCGGAAGAAAAGGTGTCTTCTTCAAAGTCCCCAGAAACTCAACATTGATGTTTACCTTGGGATCAGCTGCTAAGAGTTGGCCGATCGCAAGCATGATGCGTTTGATTTCATCAAAGTCGGGAGCCGTCGTCGCCTTCGCTGTTCTCGCAAGTTCCTGTATAAGTACATTGATATTCATAGTCATTACTTTCATCTTGTCGACGAAGAATTTCTTCAACTTGGGATATACTTGGTCCAAGGGTACACGCCCGGAGATTGCAACGGTGCAATTCCACAGACATTCGGAGGGCTTCAGCCATCTTCCACT
>Ga0105239_10001747_pt1 | contig 28630 bp, 26 predicted proteins | sample KBSC44metaG_FD_92761 | JGI IMG/M metagenome (GOLD analysis project Ga0105239, IMG submission 92761) | Corn rhizosphere microbial communities from Kellogg Biological Station, Michigan, USA - KBS C4-4 metaG | ecosystem: Host-associated > Plants > Roots > Rhizosphere > Soil | place: Michigan, USA...
TGTTCAGTACGGTGAATGGCACCTTTATGAAAACTTTCGGGGCCGATTCGCTGTACCTGGCACCGGAATATATGGGCAATGTAAACATGCTGTCTACCCTTTTTGTGGGGCTGGCCATTGGCGTGTTTATTATGAGCTGGAATATTACCACCTTTATTTTATTCAGTCGCCACTTCAGGTTTCTGGCCACTACCTCTAACCCGTTTTTAAAGTATTGTATCAATAACATGATACTGCCTCTGGTTTTTCTTATTTTTTATTTTATAAAGGCAGTATCGTTTGACCATCATAAAGAATTAATGTCTGCCGGGGATATTGCTTTACTGGTGCTGGGTTTTGTAAGCGGACTGTCACTGATTGTAGTTATCTCGCTCTTTTATTTTTTCAGGGCAGATAAAAACATTATCCGCCGGCTTACTCCCGTGATCAGTAACCCGCAGCTATTCAAAGCTCAGTTTAAAAAGGGAGAAACAAAGCTTAACGAGAGCAGACTGATAAAAGTAGAATATTATCTCAACGCCGTGTTCAGACCAAAGAAAGTACGCGACGTATCGCACTATAGCCGTGAGTTTATTGAAACCATCTTCAGCCGTCACCACTTTGCTGCTGTGGTTTCTATTTTCATTGCCTTTATTTGTTTGATCTTACTGGGTTTTTGGTTAGATAATCCGGTTTTTCAATTACCCGCCGCTGCAGGCATTACCCTTTTCTTTGCCATTTTAATTGCAGTGTCCGGCGCATTCTCTTATTTTCTGCAAAGCTGGAGCATTCCTTTTCTGATTGTATTATTTCTTATCACTAACCTGTTATATCGTTACGAGATCATTGACCCCAGCAATAAAGCCTATGGGTTGAATTACAAAGACAGGAATGAGCGGCCTCAGTATTCTGCCGAAAATCTACTGGCTCTTTGCTCGCCCGAAAAGGTGCAGCGCGATAAACAGAATATGCTCTCGATACTGGAGAACTGGAAGAAAAAACAGCATGAAGAAAAACCGCTGATGTTTGTAATTACTACCAGCGGTGGAGGCAATCGCAGCGCCACTTTTACCATGAATGTATTGCAGCATCTTGACAGCATAACGCATGGTCAGCTGATGGATAAAACAGTTCTTATTACCGGAGCTTCAGGCGGCATGCTGGGCGCCTCGTATTTCAGAGAATTGTGCCGTGCAAGATCAGAAGGTCAGCCGATCAATGTTCAGGATAAAAAATACATGAATGATATTTCAAACGATCTGCTGAACCCGTTATTTACTTCTTTTGTGGCGCGTGACCTGGCTTCACCGGCACAGCGGTTTAAAGTAGGGCCGTATGAATATATTAAAGACCGCGGTTATGCTTTCGAGGAGAAACTAAATGCCAATACCAGAGGAATGTTGAACAAGCAACTGAAAGATTGGTACAGTGATGAAAAGAATGCACGCATTCCGCTGATGCTTTTTAATTCGGTAGTAACACGCGATGGCCGCAAGATGATCGTAAGCACACAGCCTACAAGCTTTTTGATGCGCGCTGTTTATGACACCAACCATGTATCGGATGTATTTCCCGATGCAGTAGATTACCAGGCGTTGTTTGCAAAACAGGGTCCGTTGAATCTTCGGATGCTCACAGCCCTTCGTATGAATGCAACCTTTCCCTATGTGCTGCCCAATGTATGGCTGCCCAGCGATCCTGTTATCGATGTTATGGATGCCGGTCTTCGCGACAACTTCGGACAGGAAACTGCGCTTCGTTTTATACAGGTATTTCAACAATGGATAAAAGACAATACATCAGGCGTGGTATTGATACATATCCGTGACCGCAAAACCGGCGGTTTTGATCATCCATATGAAGCTACCAACATAACCGAACTGGCAACAAAACCCATGTTGCTGCTGGAATACAACTGGTATAAAATGCAGGAATATAATCAGGACGATTTACTTGGCCTTGCTCAATCGGCCATGGGTAAATATTTTTATGATCTTTGCTTTCAATATATACCCGAAAAGAACGATGCCCGCGCTGCACTGAATTTTCATCTTACCAAAAGCGAAAAGAAAGATATTGCTGATGCACTGGGCAGTGAAAGCAATCTACAAACATTCGCCATGTTTGATCAGATCATGCGACGTGCATTAGTGGCCCGAAAGTCAGAAAAGTCGGAGAGTCTGAAAGATTAGTTCTTCCCCGTTTATGCATGTATCAGCTTAAAATAAAGCGGTAACACTTTAATATGCAATTCCGGCAGGCATTGACTCGGTTCACCATCTATATGCATAGGTGCTTCAGCCGTATTTTTAATAAGCAGATCGGCAGTTTGAAAATAAATAACCGGCGAATTCAGTGAGTTTTCTATTCTTTTAATACGGCCTGCCAGTACCTGCTTCATGACTGTTAAAAGCAGCAGCGGTTTGGCTATTTTCTTTACAATAACTACATCCAGTAAACCATCACTTAAAACAGCCTGTGGCGCAATGGTAAAGTTGTTACCAAACTGATTACTGTTGGCGATACTTATAAAAAAAGCTTCTGTTGAAAACTCCAGCTTATTGGCAGCAATGGTAAACGGGTAAGGTTTTGCAGTAAAAAAGTGGCGGGTTGTGAGGCGTGCGTAGGTGCTCAATCCACGTTTTGGATGGTCGGCAAACTGATGGGCTACCTGTGCATCGAAGCCTAATCCACACAGCATACAGGCAAAATGATCGTTTACCATAAAGCCATCGGTTAAAGTGGCTTTTCCGGTAAATACAACTTCCAGAGCTTTGGCACTCGATTTGGGAATACCGGCTGCCAACGCCAGTCCATTACCCGATCCCATAGGAATAATGCCAAACTGAACATCTGTATCGGCCAGCGCCTGAACCACCTGATTCACTGTACCATCACCCCCGCATATTACAACATCGGTAATATGTTCCTTTTGTATTTTTTTCTTAACCGGTTCATAATCGCCGGTTGCTGAAGTGGGCAATATTTCAAAGGGGATATTACGCTTGCTGGTTTCACGATTAACGAGATCCTTCAATGACGATTTTCCTTTGGTACCGGAAATAGGGTTTATCAGATAAATAATCTTTCGCTGCATGGTGTCATGTTACAAACCGCAAAGATACACTCTGATTGTTATGCCAGGGGCTTTTTCAGGCTGAATACAACTTTAATTGCTAATAAAAAGCTAACAACCTCCCATTCTTTTCCAGAAGAATTGGTTTTCGACGAACGACTATTTTTCCTGTCAAACGCCATTTTTGCCGGTTGGCGTACGATTGCCGAAAAGTGGTTCTATTCATCTAATTAAAAATTCATCCGTGTAAATTTTCAGTTGTTTTGTACCGGAAGTCTGAAACCAGATGTCACAGAAGTACGTCACACTTTGATATCATCATTCAAAAAAAAGTATAGCCATGAAAAATTTAATTGTAACCATCGCCTGCGCAATAGCTGCAATAATAGCTGCAGGCATAACAAACTCCGTGTCGGCGCAAAAGGCCAGTAACCCGGTGATCGTTGATAATGTGCAGTCGTTGCACATTAGTTCGGGATATCCGAACAACATTCATATAAGAGCCATGCGCGATTTTTTAAAAAGAAATAAAACAGCCTTCGATGCCGATTGGTTCACTATAACCAACGGATATGAAGTTCGGTATACCGGTCGTAATAATAGCCGGTGCCGTACAGTATATAATTGCAGCGGAGCTTTTGTATACACTATCAAACAGTATAGCGAAGATGAAATGCCGCGCGAAGTACGCAGCCTGGTAAAAAGTACTTACTACGATTATACCATCACGCTGGTAGAAGAAGTTGAGCAACCCCGCCAACCGGTTGCTTATATCATCCATATGCAGGATGATACCACCTTAAAGAACGTTACCGTTTGCGATGGCGCAATGGAAGTTATGGAAGAGTATAAACGCATTCTCCCTTAAATCTGTGCCGGCAACGGTTCTTTCGTTGCTTTCTACAATGCCTTAATTGCTTTTTACAGTACCTCCGTTGCCGGCAACGAAGGTACTGTTGCTTTCTACGATGGTTCCGTCACTTTCTACGGAAGGGCCGTTGCCTTCTACAAATCATTTGGCGCCTTCTATGGAGTTTCCGTTGCTTTCTACAGATTGTTCTGCGCCCGCAACGAAACAACCGTTGCCTTCTACAGAATATCCGTTGCTTTCTACAAATCATTCCGTACCGGCAACGACGACGGCGGAGAACACATCGGAGTTGTTAAACCATTGATTTTGAACTAGCAATGAAATCTTCCCCATGCCACAAACACTGCGAGTGCCAGCAGAAAAAGATTGGTAGCTACGTTTCGGGGCTCATGCAGTCTGTAGTGAATTGGCGCAGCCAGTAGCATGATCACTGCAAAGCAAATAGCCGTCACGGGGGTTAATACCGGCCATATATTGGTAAGTTGAGGCACTATAATTCCTATTGCTCCCAGCACTTCGCTTATGCCTATAAAACGAATTACAGGAGTTGATAAACTCACCACGCCGGTTTGCCCTTTGGCTATCAATTGTTGTTCAGAAAGAATTGTTTTGTTGATTCCTGAATAGAAGAATACCAGTGCTAAAATTCCCTGGCAGATCCATAATATCGTATTCATAAACTATAATTTTACACAAAGCTCACCCTGCCACGATCAATTTCCTTTGATCTTTATCAAAAACTATAATTGCGAACGAATACGGCTTAATGTTTCCTGCGTAATGCCCAGATAGGAGGCGATCATACCCAGCGGAACGCGATTAACAAAGGAAGGATTGCTGTCGATGAGTTTACGATACCGCTGCAGGGCAGTGGCGAAATGCAGATCATCAAAACGCTGTTGCATTTGAATAAGACCGCTGCTGAGGATCATTCTCCCCATATGTTCTATATCGTGATAACGGGCATATAAATTTTCAAGATCAGTACGCGAAATAGCCCATAATACCGAAGGTTCCAGTAATTCAATTCCCCTTATATCGGGCTGGCCGGTTAAAAAACTAACAATCGATACTGCAAAGGAATTTTCGGCACTCAGCCAGTCGGTAATATCTTTCCCGTCTTTTACATACCATGTTCTTGTTAATCCCTGTTCAATAAAGTAGAAATAATGGCACACGGCTCCTGGTCTTAATAGTGTATGTCCCTTTGGCAATTCAAGCCGTTGCAGTACCAGCTCCATGGCTGCAACACTTTCTTCTGAAAGTGGAGTTATTTGTTTGATGAATGAAAAAAATGCATCCATCAGCAAATATAAAAAATGGATAATCGTTTATGGAAAAGGCAAAAAAGTGTTTCATAGACATATTATCGTTTATTAAATGGGTTTTCCACAATTCCCATTTAACAGAACCTTAACCGTAAATGGGTAACCTCATGAAACATTTTGCAAATAGTGTCCCCCACCGGCTTTACTGGCCAAAAAATCTATATATAACAACCTCAACTGTTCCAGTACCCGCATACAGCTTATCAAGATACAGGCTTCAATACCATTTAAAATCGCTGCCTCATTTAAGCCAATAGTTTTACACTATTGTTAATCAAATTTAGTATAGCTATGAAAAAGTTTTTAATCATCACCGGTATATCCTTCGCGATATTAACCGGGTGTGCTTACTCGCAGCAACCTTCCAATTCACTTTTAGCAGGCAGTGTGGCAAGTGCAAAGCCAAAGAAGGATTACATGAACGACATCAATACAAGGGCAATGCGCGACTTTGTAAGTCGTTACAAAGATGTAACCACCGAACAATGGCATAAAAGCAATGGAGATTGGGTAGCGGTTTTTTTTCGCGACAGTGTACAATACAGAGTAGTTTATGACAGCAGAGGCGATTTGAACTTTGTAATGAAATATTATGAAGAACCTCACCTGGCCCGTGATGTAAGAGCGCGTATAAAAAGTGTTTACTTCGATTATAAAATATACATTGTTCAGGAAATTGAAAGCCCTGAACGTCCAACCGTTTATATTGTTAATCTGCAGGGTGATACCGACTGGAAAAAGATCAAGTTATGCGATGGTGAAATAGAAATTCTGGAGGAGTATAAAAAGGGTAAATGAAAAGTTAAAGGGCGCCTGCGCCTGAATGCAGTGGCGCTAAGAACATAAAGAGAAAAGGAGATAGTTTAATGAATCTCTTTTTCTCTTTTTTTATCTCTTAAACCCTCTTAGCTCTCTTTAACATACCATTTGTAAACGACAAATCCTGTTTCTTATCTATTTAAGTATAAAAAAAATGGAGGAAACAGATTATGAAAAAGATTTTTACACTTGCACTTGCAGCCACATTATTCAGCGTTACCACCTTTGCCGCCGAATATCCTAACCCTAATAGCAATATATCGATCAGAAGTAACAGTAACTCTTTTATTCAGGTTGTAATTGATGGCCATCAGTATAACATGGACTGTAATGGTTTTACCAGCGACTTTATCAGACCGGGCCGTCACTCTATTGAAGTATACCAGGTAAACAACTATGGTTGGAGAAGAAGGCCCCAGATGATTTACAGCACTACAATGGATTTACGCCCCTGGGAATCGCTTAGCGTAAACATCGACCGTTTTTCAAGAGTTTTTGTAGACAGCCATGCTAACCGTGATAATGGTTACAATGGTGGATACAACAGGGGTTATGATAATGACCGCTGGAATCATGACCGGGGATATAACAACGGACCGGTTTATGGTGACCACGATGGTAACTACAGACACTAATTCACACGCAATCTAAACACACCATGGCTCTTCGTAATGAAGGGCCATTTTTGTTTTAAGAAATTCACCACTGACCATTCACCTCTTTATAACTGCGCCTGTTTCTGTGGCACTTTCTCTTTTGTTTGATCACGCTTTAATGCGAAAGGAAAAATAATAGATGAGGCAGAACCTGCAACTACATTTCCGATTATAGCGTTCATAAACAACATAGCGCTTAAACCATTGGTTTTATCCTGCACCGTGTTTGCAGGCGCGTTGGCTAATACTTTGTCTGCTGGCCCTGCATGTAAATAACCGGGAACTAAAACAGTCAACAAAATAAAGCACAACAAACAGGCAATTACAATTCCTGCAATAGTGGTTATATGACCTGCTGAGAGCATGCTCATAGTACTTGCATCCTGTCTTCTTCGGTTATTGAAAGAAAAAAGAAAAGCAACGATAATAATAAGGAACAAAAAGTTTCCAATGTATAATAGCCATGCCTGTGTAAAATTGGCTCTGTTTAAAAAAATGACAACCGGAATACAATATAGTATAGCAGCGCCAATGGCATAGATAAGGTAATGCCTCCAGTGTATTTTATTTAGGGTGCTCATTTTTATTGATTATTAAACTATTATCTGGAGTCATAATTGAAAAAATTATTCCTGAACTATTTGATTGATAAATAAAAACCGATTAGGATTTTTTTCCTCAGTTTGACCAAATGATGCCGCGGGCCCTTTAACACTCCTTTTGTAAACAACAGGTTTTGTTTACCATCTATTATAGCAAATAAAACATTTGGAGGAAACAGTTTATGAAAAAGATTTTTACACTTATCGCTGTATTGTTTAGTATTACTATTAGTTCTTTTGCTGCTGAACGTCCCGGCGCTCCGAGTAAAATCTCAGTTACGAGCAGTGATCGTTCATTTATGCAGATAAAAATTGACGGAACAACATATAACCTGAACAACACATTTGTGTTAGATAACCTCAGGACTGGTAATCACACCATTACCATTTTCAAAATGGAAAATGCAGGCTTTAGAAAGAGGACACAGGTTATATATAACAGTTCGTTATTTATTTCTCCTGCCCAGCTGATAAATATCGATATCAATCGTTTTGGTAAAGTATCTATGAGCCAGTCTTCGATGGGTTTTGACCACGATAACCATTTTAAAGGAAACGACAGGAATTATGATAACAGGAACTATGATAGCAGGGATAATGACCACTACGGAAGACACTAAACGAAATAAGTAGTAATGAAAAAAGGCTCTCCACGTGGAGAGCCTTTTCTATTAAATGAAAAATTTTAAATGTTGAATGAGAAATGAAAAAGTATTTACACCGGTTTTATCCCCAATACTTCTGTCATAAACTTTTCCGCTTCTCTTTCTACTGAAGGTACATCGTGCGATCTTATCCATGAACCAATAACATGGTTGCCTGCATTGGGAATAGCCACTTCTCTTTTTTTATCAGCCGGTGTGCCCAGCTCATCAAACATTTCTTTTATCGCGCTTACTTTAACTGTGCTATCCTGATGAATTTTGTCTTTATAGTAGTAAAGCGTTAAAACAGGTTGCTTTACTTTTTCAAACGTTTCTTTTTTCATGGTTGTTTCAACCAGTTCTTCAAGATTTACAGCAGCCTCAATGCGGTAGTGCCATGTCCAGTATTTGCGATAGTTTTCATTCGTATCTTTTGAATCGAGATATTTTGAACCCGTTACCATTCTGGCTACCTGTAACCCCCATGGATTGTTAAGGATCCATGCGGTAGGATCATTAATAGCAATATTGGGCGACATTAAGATCAACGCATAAATATCAGGATAATCAGCCGCCAGTTTCAGGGCGAGTGTACCGCCGGTAGAAGTACCTACGAGAATAACTTTTTTACCTAACTGTTTTCCTATTGCCACTGCTTCTTTAGCTGTATTCCATAAATTATCCGAGGTTAGGTTAACCATTGGCTCGGTAGTATCGATACCATGTTCTGCCAGGCGGGATAAATATAAATTACAACCGAATTTCTTAGCCAGGTCCTTGTGAACAGGATCACCTTCTCCCTGCGAAGCGCTGAAGCCATGCAGGTATACCAGCACATATTCGGTTTGATTTTTCAGTGAATCATTGGCCCATACAATACGGGCTTCGTTATCGGGTTTAACTTTATGCGCCGATTCGTTCTGCCTGATATAATTTTCAAGAGCTGCAGGTTCAGCGGGAACAGCCGGCATAGCCGAACTGTAAACAGGTGTTGAAGGACTGGGGCCCAGTAAGTACGCTACAATCAGTACCACGGGAATAAGGAGCAACCATTTTTTACGCATGCCGTAAATTTGTGTTGAAATTAACAGCTTTTTATTATCTATGAAAGCATTAGGAAGGAAATAAAATGAAATTTATATGAATTCCGATACCGGTAAATATATTATCCTCATCGGCGGCGCCATTGTGGTGATCGGACTGGTGATTTACTTCTTTCACGATAAACTGCACTGGATAGGCCATTTGCCCGGCGATATCAGGATTGAAAAGGAAAACTTCCGCTTTTATTTCCCTATTACCACCATGATTATTTTTAGTGTTTTGGTCACTGTGGTGTTAAGTATTATCAGGCGGTTTTTCCATTAATTTGAAAATGAAATACAAGTTTAGGTTGAGTAAATTTTCAAATTGAGTTACATAGTCACATCCATAATCTTTTTCTGCATCCTGCTTTGTTCGGCCATAAAGCACATTACATGGCTTTCGATGGATACGTCTATTGTAGACGTCAGCAGGGTAGGGTCCTGTTTGCTTACAGCCTGAATAAAATTGGCCATTAACCGCCAGTCGCCACCGCCATGGTGGTCGGTAGTCAGCGACCAGTCGGTTTTAACGCCGGTTCTGAAATCGGTTAAGGTGAACTGCGTCATATCGCCAACAATATCGCCCATACTACCCATTACACGGGTGCGGCGGCCGGCATAGGAAGTAAATCCTTCCATATTAAAGGATGCAGTTATATCATTATCAAATAAAATAGTGCTTACATAATGATCGGGCTGATCGTTATCCATTTTATATACACAGCGGCCATAATCGGTCGTGCGCAGGTATTCCAGTATGGTTTCATCTTTCTTATGATCATCTTCGGGTAAATCGAACACATATAGCCGCTGGTGATCGCGATGATAAATTTTTAAAGCCGACCACGGACAAGTACTTTCCGAACTGCAGCCATCAGCACAACGATCGGCGCTTCCTGCCGGCGCATTTTCTTTTTTGAACCACTTTAAATTGCCAAAGGCCGTAACTGATTTCGCTGGTTTATTAATAACCCATCGAAGAATATCCATGTCGTGACACGACTTGGCTAGTATGATAGGCGTAGTTTGTTTACTGTTGTGCCAGTTGCCCCGCACATAGGAGTGCGACATATGCACATACTCGATCGGTTCAAGATGCTGAAAACTGATCACTTCCCCCACAGCGCCTGACTGGATCAGTTCGCGCAGCTTAATAAAATAAGGCGCATAGCGAAGCACATGGCAAACGGCTACAATGCGGCCGCTTTTTTTGGTAAGGGCCAGAATTTCGCGGCATTCCTGCTCACTGGGTGAAATGGGTTTTTCAAGCAAAACGTCATAGCCCATTTTCAGCGCTTCTATGCAAGGGCCGTAATGAAGCCGGTCGGGTGTGGAAATAATTACCGCATCAGCGAATTTGGGTCGTTTAAAAACTTCTTCCCATGAAGTAAAGCGATTTTTTTCAGGAATATTATGTTGCTGCGCATAACGCTGATTGCGGAAAGAAACCGGTTCTGCAACACCAATTATACTAATGTGATGAGGGTAGGCCGTAGCATAATTTCCATAAACATTACCGCGATTACCCGCCCCCAATGTAATAGCCGTAATAGGTTTATCGGGCGCCTGAGGAACAAAGTCGTCCGGTTTGGGAATAGGTATTGGTCCTGAAGCCCAGCTATGTAACGGTAATGCGGCGCCTGCTGCCATACTCAATTGTTTTAAAACAGTGCGACGGGAGAGGTATTTACTCATAGCTGGAAGTTTTAAGTTGGTATCCGCATAAACCAACTAAAACTGTACCGAACCTTGAAAACAATGGTGCAACGTATTTTATCTTATGATAATATTTTGTTTAGTTTCGTATTTTTTAGCATGGACCGGAAAGAAAAGAACGTCTTACCCGGATTAATCACTGACTGTATATGAACCCCCTGAATCAACGGTATAGTGCGCTTGATGTATTTCGCGGCATGACCATTTGTTTTATGATCATTGTAAATACGCCGGGCAATCACCCGACTACGTATGCCCCATTGCTACATGCTGAATGGAATGGATTTACCCCTACTGATCTTGTTTATCCCTCTTTTTTATTTGCCGTTGGTAATGCCATGAGCTTTGCCATGAAAAAATGGGCGAATATGGGCCAGGCACAAGTGCTCGCGAAAATGTTCAAACGCACATTGTTGCTGTTTATACTCGGGTACCTGATGTACTGGTTCCCTTTTATAAAATACGATCTGTCAGGACATGTGGTTCTTAAACCATTTGCCCAAACCCGGATATTTGGTGTATTGCAACGTATTGGTTTATGCTATGGCATAGCCGCTTTAATGATCTGGTATTTGAAGCCAAAAAAGGCATTTATTGCCTCGCTGATTTTTTTAATTGCCTACTGGTTGATCTTATTGTGGTTTGGCGAACCGGGTAATGAACTGGGCCTCACAGGTAATGCCGTATCAAAATTAGACTGGTGGCTGATCGGCCCCGACCATATGTACCATGGCGAAGGCATTCCTTTTGAGGCCGAAGGATTGTTAAGCACGTTGCCCGCTGTGGTGAATGTGATCGCTGGTTATCTGGTGGGCCGTTTTATTCAGTTGTCCGGCAAAACCTGGGAAATGCTGGCTAAATTATTAATAGTGGGCTGCGTGCTGACCGCCCTCGGCTGGTGTTGGGACCTTAGTTTTCCCATTAACAAAAAGTTATGGACGAGCTCTTTTGTGTTGTATACCACGGGGCTCGACTGCATCATACTGGCTGGCACCATTTACATCATCGACTTTTTGAGAAAAACCCGCTGGACATGGTTTTTTGAGGTCTTTGGGAAAAATCCGCTCTTTATCTACATACTGTCTGAAGTAGCGGCGCTTGTGCTGCATGCTTACCGGCCAAAACGCGACACCACATTGTATAAATGGATCTTCGACCATTTTTTCAGCTTTACCGGCATGTATGTGGGGTCGCTGCTTTTTGCCATTTGGTTCATGCTAATGTGCTGGTTGGCAGGCTGGTGGCTCGATAAACGAAAAATTTACATTCGCGTGTAGCCAGTTATTCTTATTTTGCACAAAGGATCAGAAAAACACTTATTTTTCTGAATTAATTATACAATAAGTTTCCGCTTTTGCTTGCCCCGCCCGTTGAGTTAGCGTACTTTTGCGCCTCATTTGCCCCTGCTTAAAAAGCAGGCGTCAAACACATTCATTATTAAGAATTTAAAAAAAATTTTCCTGCAGGAAATAAGGAATTATGGATATCAGAAATATCGCCATTATTGCCCACGTAGACCACGGAAAAACAACCCTGGTAGATAAGATCTTACACGCTACCAAAGTGTTTCGTGATAACCAGCAAACTGGCGAATTGATTATGGACAGTAATGACCTCGAAAGAGAAAGAGGTATTACCATATTCAGTAAAAACGCAGCAGTAACGTATAAAGACGTTAAGATTAATGTTATTGATACCCCTGGCCACTCTGACTTTGGTGGTGAGGTAGAAAGGGTATTAAAAATGGCCGATGGTGTAGTGTTGCTGGTAGATGCGTTTGAAGGCCCGATGCCCCAAACCCGCTTTGTATTGCAAAAAGCATTGCAGTTAAACCTGCGGCCTATTGTGGTAATTAATAAAGTAGATAAACCCAACTGCCGCCCCGACGAAGTGCATGATGCGGTATTCGAGTTGTTCTTCAACCTCGATGCTACAGAAGAGCAATTGGACTTCCCTACCTATTACGGAAGCGGTAAGAACGGTTGGTTCAACGACTCATTAACACCTACTGAAGATATTAATCCTTTAATGGATGGCATTCTGAAACATGTACCCCCGCCAGTTGTTAGTGAAGGAACCTTGCAGATGCAAATCACTTCACTCGATTATTCTTCTTTCCTTGGGCGTATTGCCATTGGCAGGGTAGCCCGCGGGGTAATTAAAGAAAATCAACCCATTTCATTAATGCAGTCAGATGGCAGCATTAAGAAAACACGTGTGAAAGAATTATATGTGTTTGAAGGCATGGGTAAAAAGAAAGTAACTGAAGTAGTTGCAGGTGATTTATGTGCCGTGGTTGGTATTGAAGGCTTTAACATTGGCGACACCATTGCAGATTTTGAAAACCCCGAGGCATTGCCGGTGATCAGTGTAGATGAGCCTACCATGAACATGCAGTTCTCTATTAACAACTCTCCGTTTTATGGTAAAGATGGAAAGTTCGTTACCAGCCGGCACCTGCGCGACCGCTTAATGAAAGAAACAGAAAAGAACCTGGCTTTACGCGTGGTTGATAGCGACGGTGGCGATAGTTTCATGGTATATGGACGTGGTATATTACACCTCGGCATATTGATTGAAACCATGCGCCGTGAAGGATATGAGTTAACTGTAGGTCAGCCTCAGGTAATTGTGAAAGAGATCAATGGTAAAAAATGTGAACCTTATGAAGTGCTGGTGGTAGATGTACCGCAGGAATATGCTTCAAAAGTAATTGACCTGGTAACCCGCCGTAAAGGAGAGATGCATGTAATGGAAACCAAAGGAGACATGCAGCATCTTGAGTTTGAAATTCCTTCACGCGGATTGATAGGCTTACGTACAACAATGCTTACCAATACAGCCGGTGAAGCCGTAATGGCGCATCGCTTTAGCGAATACAAACCCTGGAAAGGTGTTATCCCTGGCCGTAATAATGGTGTGTTGCTGGCCAAAGAAAACGGATCGACTACAGCTTACTCCATTGATAAATTACAGGACAGAGGTGCTTTCTTCGTAGATCCGGGTGAAGAAATATATGCCGGCCAGATCATTGGCGAGCATATTAAACCAGGCGACCTGGTAGTGCAAATCACCGAAGGAAAAAAACTCACCAACATGCGCGCCAGTGGTAGTGATGGAACTGTTCATATCACTCCTAAAACATTAATGACACTGGAAGAGTGTATGGAATATATTCAGCAGGATGAATGCATTGAAGTAACACCAAACTTCATTCGTATGCGTAAAACTATCCTGAATGAAGAAGAAAGGAAGAAATTCCAGAAAATGCTGAAAACAGAAGAAGCTTAATAATACTTCACTTTTTTATAATAAGGAATTACCGAAAGGTGGTTCCTTTTTTATTTTATCCTGTAAAAGGTATTGATTACCGGGTCTTTACCCGAAACTTTTGCCTAACAAATTTTCGACGTACTTTTGTGGTGAAATTGAATTGTTATGACAAGGGGATGCTGGATATTTATGTTTGTGCTCGTTATTCTGTTTTTTATAGTACCTGCCGATCTATTGGCACAGTGCTCTATTTGCACCAGAACAGCACAGCAACTGGGCGAACGACCAGCCAAATCATTAAATACGGGAATTATTTATCTGGGTCTTACTCCCTTTCTTATCGTCGGTTTTATTGGGTACCGCTGGTGGAGAAATAACCGGTAAGAGTTACTGATTCTGCCAATAGCGCCTGTCTCCTTAAGATCCTTTACATTCTTCGTTTAACATATTGCAAATTCGTGGGCCCGAAAATTCTTTCTACGCCACGGTGAAGCTTTTCTGCAGTATATTTTCTTCTTATTATCACTGGCACCTTTCCAAGGTCCAGCACGGCAAATTCAGCTAATATTTCCTTGAATGTCTTTTGTTTGAACTGCTGCTCCGCAAGCCATTCCAGAATAAAGGGGTTCCAGTCTTCTTTATTTCTCCAGTAGTGTGCAATCCAAGGAACGGCTACACGTACACCATATGTATGGTTCAGGGCCAGCGAAAGCGCATATTGTTCAACCAAACGGTTGGGTACGCCGCCCGCACACATTTCATCACAGATCTGTAAAGCCAGCTGAATGTCTTTTCCATTTGTATTATTCGGAGAAGCTACCACACCGGCATTCCACATATGATCAGTATGCTTCATTTGTAAACCGGCAAAATGTTTTTGCCTTAAGGCGCGCCATGTTCTTTTGCTTGTTTTATCAGTAAGTGTTGATAACGCACCTTCATCTTCATGCATATAAGCATGCCCCTTTTGCAGTTCAGCTTTTAAGGAAGCGATATCGCTGTATAAGAAAGTGTCGGTATCAAGGTACATAACAGGGCTACCGGTATAAAGCTTTGAAATGTGCTCTATGGCCTTTATTTTAACGCGCCAGAAAAAATCGTGCGGGCCTTTCCACTCCTGTATAGTGTCAGGGGTTACTTCGATAATATTTACATGACCCGATAAATGCTTATAGAACGGTGCAGCATCGGTAATTATATTGATAGAAGAAACTTCGTTAGGTTGCTGTAAGAACGAAATGGCCGAAAATGCGGCCTGTAGATGATTTTGAAAGCGATTACCAAATGTACAGTACAATATATGCATAGCTGCAATAAAAGGAATTTTTAATAAAACCGGGTAATAAACGAATAAATATTGGTGATATTTTCTTTTTGGATGGCGGTCATCAGATCTTCTTTACTGATGTTTTTCATGCGGTGTTTTTGCAGCAGATAATATGCTTTTTCTGCCAGTAACCTGTATTTTTTATCAGTAGTGTGAACCTGTTGTAATTGCCGGCATATTGCATCGTACAATTCCGGAATGCCTTTCTTTTGCGATGCTACCGTTTTTATTACGGGTATATCTAAGGCGGTTGCATGGAAGGCTGGTTGCAACATCAGCTTCAGGTTCTTATAAAATGTATCAGCATCCGGTCTGTCGGCTTTATTCACTACAAAAATATCCGCGATCTCCATAAGCCCTGCCTTCATGGTTTGTACTTCATCACCGGCTTCAGGAACTAATACTACAACGGTTGCATCTGCCAAACCTGCTATTTCAACTTCACTCTGACCAACACCAACGGTTTCAACCAGAATATAATCAAAAGGCGCTGCTTTCAGCACTTCAGTTAGTTCGATGATTTTAGGATGCAATCCGCCTAACGATCCCCGCGTAGCGAGGGAGCGGATAAAAACATCAGCATGATTATACCATTCACTCATTCTAATGCGATCGCCCAGCAAAGCGCCCATATTGAACGGAGAAGAAGGGTCAACACACAATACAGCTACTTTTTTTTGCGCCCGAACCAGCTCGCCAATCAGGGCATCGGTTAACGTACTTTTACCGGCGCCTGGTGGTCCGGTAATGCCGATTATTTGCGCATGTGCTGTGGCAGGCAAAGCAGAAAGGAATGCTTCATACCCCGGCGCCTCATTTTCAACCAATGAAATACACCGCGAAATGGCTTTGGGCGATCCGTGTTGAATTTGTTCCAGTATGTGCTGCCAGTTTAGCGGCGCCTGCGTTTGCATATTCTGAAAATTACAAATATTGTGATACTCCTTTTTCGCACCATGTAGCGTTATCTACCAGTGCCTGTTTTACAATTTCGTCGTTACGCAATACGGCCGATCGGTCGAATTCTTTATGATATAAATGATAAACAATGCCCTGCAGTTTAAAATATACGCGACTTATATCTTTATTGTACAAACGAATAACCAGTTCTGTATCTTCTCTTCCCCAGCCGGTGATCGATTCGTTATAACCATTCACTGCCAGCAGGTCTTTTTTCCAGAACGACATATTACAACCGCGCAAATTATACAACCCTTTTTCTTTTTTAAACAGTTCGATGAATCGTGCAACAGCAGGCGCATGTAATGCATTCAGCTTGTTGCGTACGCCTTTTTGAAACAGCGAAATGTTCAATTGCTTGTTTTGAAAGATGTGGCGTGAAAGATTTTCATCGAGCAGCGTACGGCTTCCGCCGATAAAGCAACCGGAACGGGCAGCCTGTAAATGGTCCTTTACAAAAGCAGGATGAAGAATAAGGTCACCATCGATCTGGATGAGGTATTCACCCGTGGCCGCTGCTATCGCTTTATTACGGATCTGCCCCAGCCTGAATCCTTCATCGGGTTGCCAGATATGCCTAAGCGAAACAGGAAATTTGCTTTGGAAAGATTCAACCAGCTGTTTGGTTTTTTCGGTAGAACCATCATCCGCAATAATTACTTCATCGGGCATTACGTGCTGACGCATTACACTCATTAAAGTAAGCTCCAGTGCCTGTGGCCAGTTATAGGTAGCAATCAATAAGGTGCTTGATGGTTTTTTAGTCATCTACTTTTTTTCGTTGTTTAATTGCCACAATTTAGCATACTTCATAAATGTACCATGTGCATGAAATACCGCCACAATAAATCCATGGCCGCCATCCAGAAAACCTCCTTTTAAAATAAAGGCCTGCACAAAGGTGGCAAACGGTCCAAATACTATTTTAAACCACGATGCGCGTTTTCCTTTTTGGAAGTTCAGCTCAGCGCCCAGATCGGTATATTTATTGGCTTTCGCTACGTGCTCCTGAATGGTAAAGTAAGTATAATGCAGCAGATGCCCCTTCAATCTTGTTTTGGGTACATCAGCCGGTGCCAGTAGTGTTTCATGTACCAGTTCATCGTTCCAGCGTACGGTGCTTTTAGGAAATAGTCTGATCTTATAATCAGGATATTCCACGCCATGCCGTAAAAACTTACCGTAATAAAAATTCAAACGGGTAAAATCGTACACACCCTGCAGCCCTTCTTTTTTAGCAGCCAGAATGGTGGCTTTTAAATCTTCATCCAGTGCTTCGTCGGCATCGAGTGATAAAATATATTCATGACTGGCCAGCTGAATACCTGCATTTTTTTGGGGACCGAAGCCTGACCACGCCTGTTGTTTTACTATGGCGCCTTCTTTTTGGCAAATGGCTACAGTATCATCGGTTGAAAAGGAATCTACAACAATAATTTCATCGGCCACCGTTTTTAACGAAGCCACACATCTTTGTATATTTCTGGCTTCATTATGGGTAATGATTACAGCTGTAATCGCATTCATTGAATAATTTTTATTGTGGTAGATGGCTAACCGGTTTTAGTTATCTTAATATTTTATAATTCCTGTAATCGAACAAACGTTTGCCGGTAGTTTTTTCAATAAAATACAGGATGCGTTCTTTCAGTGTAAAGCGTTTACGGCTTACATCCAACTCAACATGCCAGTTTTGACTTTTAATTCTTTCCTGCATTACCGCCGGATGCGTTCCCTTGAATTTTTCCAGAGAGTCAAATTCATTATTAAAGTCCCAGAAGTCGGAAGATGATAAAAACTGTTGCCATTCTTCATCACTACGCCAGAACTTACCCAGGTTCTTTTGCTTCTGATGCATTTGTTTAGGGCTTTTTACCCAGCCGTAATGATAGATATGGGCATCTACCGGTTTTACAAACAATTTACGGCCATCTTTGCGAAAGCCCTGTGCATCTTTATAGGAATGAATACTTTTATCGTTTCGTATCACGCGGATTTCGCGGTTATACCAGCGCCTGCTGTCGCCAACATAATCGTAGGTGCCATAAAAATGTGTGTATCTGAATAACAGACCCTCTACTTCTTTCTGATCTTTATATTTTTGGGCGGTTTCCAGTATAACGGAATGATATTTCTCATGCACCACTTCATCTGCCTGAATATAAAAGGCCCAGTCGCTGTCGGGCGACACATGTTGAAAAGCTTTATCTGTTTCAACCGCCAGCACCTCACCACCTTTTCTTAATGCAGGGTCCCATACGGAGTGAACGATACGGATCTTGTTCGAACCAATCGAACTGATCAGTCCAATGGTATCATCTTCACTGTCACCCACACTAACAATCATTTCATCTACCATCGGTAAGATGCTCCGTATAGATTCTACTACGGGATAATCATTAATAACAGCATTTCGTATTATAATAAATCCCGAAATTTTCATAACTTTTTTTAAAGGGTGATGTTAATAAATGAGCCCTGACTTGGTGCAAAAGTAACTGAATGTGGAATAATTTTTATAGGATTAATTACATTGTGATAGATTGCATTATGCGTTATTATTATGACTAATTTCATTCCAATATTCCCCCTGAGCATTGTAGTTTTTCCCGGTGAAAAAGTACATCTGCACATTTTCGAGCCACGATATAAACAACTGGTAACAGAATGTTTCGAAAATAAAAGAACATTTGGCATACCGGCTGTGGTAAATAACCGCTTACAGGAGATGGGTACCCTGGTGCAGGTAGCCGATATTGTGCAAACGTATGAAAACGGCGAAATGGATATTAAAACCGAGGGTTTGCGCATTTTCCGGATTCTGGAAGTAATTAAGCAGGTGCCTGATAAATTGTACAGCGGCGCTATTGTAAATTACCCCGATAATGATGACGCCGGAAACCGCGAACTCATGCAAAAAGTGGTAAATGGCGTAAAGCAATTGCATCGCCTGTTGAATATCAGCAAGGATTTCAAAAAGTCCGACGACCAGTTGCATGCCTATGACGTGGCGCATCATGCCGGTTTGTCGCTTGAAGAAGAGTATGAGGTGCTGGGGCTTATGAAAGAAATACAGCGGCAGGAGTATATTAAACGGCATTTGCAAAAGGTATTGCCCATGTTGCTTGAAATGGAGCAGTTAAAAGAAAAGGTAAAGCTCAACGGTCACTTCCGCAATTTGTCTGCATTTGATTTTGACTTATAGCCACTGAGCGAAGCGAACCATTTTTGGTAAATCAAAAAAAATCACATTTCTTCATCCGTTATTTTTCGGGCAAACCGTTTAAATTTTTACAATTTTGGTTCATACAACAACACTTTGCTTCGACTTTGGCAATACACGGTTGAAATGTGCTGTTTTCGACAACAGGGAACTAAAAGAAGTGCTGGTGCTGTCAAATGACAGCAATGAAACAATTCAGCAGTTAATTGATAAATACCGGCCTGCAAAATCCATTCTTTCTTCGGTAGTGAACCACAATCCGGAAATGGAGCAGCTATTATCTGCTGCCAGCCGCTTTCACAAACTGAATCATCTGTCGAAAATTCCTGTAACGACACCCGTTGGCAAACCTCAGGATATAGGGGCAGACAGGCTTGCGATCATGGTAGCGGCTGTAGACCTTTTTCCCAATAAAAACAATCTGGTAATAGGCCTCGGTAGCGCCATCACGTATAATTTTATAAATAAGTATCACGAATTTTTAGGAGGCGGTATTTCGCCCGGCATGGAAATGCGCTTTAAATCGCTCAAACTGTTTACTGCAAAGCTACCGCTGGTTGAAAAAGACTGGAACCTGTCCCTGATCGGCTATGATACCCGCACCAATATACTCAGTGGCGTAATACTCGGTATGGCAAAAGAAATTGATGGCATGATCGATGCCTATGGCGAAAGGTATGGAAACTTTAACGTAGTGCTAACCGGAGGCGACGCACCCTATTTTGTGTATCATTTGAAAAACAGGATATTTGCAGACCCTGATTTTATCTTCAAAGGTTTATTTGCCATTAGCGAATACAACAACATATAAGAAAATCAGGGCCTTAGCGCTGATATATGCGGTCAACCAACTTTTCATATTATTTTTTGGCAGCGACTCTTTTGTTGGGCTGCTTTTTTGTTATCACCTCCTGCGAAAACTCTCAGGAAGAAGTTGACCAGTTGTTCAAAAAGAAAATAGCTGTTGAAGAGGCTAAAAATATAGAAAGCTATCTCAGTCAATCGGGTAAAGTAAAATCCAAACTTACTGCACCCTATATGTTGAGGTATCAGGCCGATTCGCCGTACATTGAATTTCCCCACTCGTTACATGTTGATTTCTTCGACGACTCAACCCAAATTGAAAGTACCGTAGACTCCCGTTATGGAAAATACGTTGAGTATGATCATAAAGTATTATTGCGCGACAGTGTGCTGGTAATAAGTCGGCGCAATGGCGATACCCTGCGTACACAGGAGTTGTGGTGGGACCAGGATAAACAGCTCTTTTATACTACAAAGCCTGCTCATGTATACCAGCGCGATAAAATTATTTTTGCAAAAGACGGACTAAAAGCTACCCAGAATCTTACCTCATTCACCTTCTATCAAGCCTCCGGCCCTATGCTGGTGCCACAAAACGGAATACCGCAGTAAGCAATTGCTGAACCACCCGGTTTTTACCATTCTACACAAGGTGTGATTATTGTCGGCTTATACTGATACGTGTTCCTTACATTTGGATACTAAAACAAATACATATTATGGAATACAGAAGACTTGGACGGTCAGGAGTACAATTAAGCGTTCTTTCCTTTGGCAGCTGGGTAACCTTTCATAAACAGATCGACGATAGCATTGCAGACGGATTAATGGGCCTGGCTTACGACAGAGGCATTAATTTCTTTGACAATGCCGAAGGATATGCATTGGGCGAAAGTGAAAAAATGATGGGCCGTGTTTTGAAGAAGAAGAACTGGGATCGTACTTCATATGTTATTTCATCAAAAGTGTTTTTTGGATGGCGTGGAAAAAATAATAAACCCAATCAAACCGGTTTAAGCAGAAAGCATATTGTTGAAGCATGCCATGAAGCCCTGCAACGCCTGCAGCACGATTATCTGGACCTTTATTTCTGTCATCGTCCTGATCCTTCAGTACCTATTGAAGAAGTTGTATGGACAATGCACAATCTTATTCAGCAGGGTAAAGTATTATACTGGGGAACCAGTATGTGGAGTGGCGCCGAGATTATGGAAGCCCATCGCGTAGCACAGCAGTATTGCCTTATCGGGCCTGCTATGGAACAGCCACAGTATAATATGTTCGAGCGGAATAAGATGGAAATGGATTATTTACCCGTATTTCAGAATGTAGGTTTGGGTACAACCATCTGGAGCCCGCTGGCAGCAGGATTTTTAACCGGTAAATATAATGAAGGCATTCCGGAAGATTCCCGTTTGTCAATAACCGGTTTTGAATGGTTAAAAGACAGATGGCTGCAGGATGAAAAACTAAAGAAAGTAAAAAAGCTTACAGAGTTAGCCAAAAAGCTAAACGTTTCTTTAGCAGCTTTGGCTATTGCCTGGACAATTAAAAATCCCCATGTAACAACCGCCATATTGGGCGCCACAAAGATCGAACAACTCGAAGAAAACCTGAAAGCGCTGGATGTTGCCAACATTTTAACGGCAGATATTATGGAAGAGATAGAAAAGATCTTACAAAATAAGCCTCATATGGACCTTGCATAGAGATGAAATAAAAATATTTGTCCCCATTACATTTAAAAAGCCCGCTTTGTGATAGCGGGTTTTTTAATTTTTCAGGAGTTAATGGCCGAACGTTAATGCCCAATACAACTATTGTGTATAACTAAGTGGCTGGTTTGCGGATGAATAATATTTTTATGTGGCATGTTATTAATTGTAACAAATGTGCTTATAAATTTTTAAAACTTACCTGATTCAGCAAACGCCAAAAAATTGAATAATAAACTAATATCACGTGTTTATACAAGCTGGTAATTTCATCAACTAACGGAGACATATACGGATGGATGGCCCTAAGTAATAATGCTATTGTATGATATTCACCGGTTAGATATCTTTGGTTCATCAGGGAAGCAATGATGACAGCATCACTTCCTCAAAAATCGAAAAAGCCAATTGACTATGAAAGTTGAAAGCAACCTGATCCTTATTTGTTATCGTACCCTTTTCCCGATTCTTTTGCCCCCGTCGATCCGCACTATTTTAATCTCACGCTATTTACTAATTAATATTCCAAAACATTCGCATCAGGCTTACCTATAGCCCATGTATAATGTTTCAATATAAAAACGTATTCCCATTGTTTAAAAACATTGGTTAACAAAACTCATTAACAATAGTTACGAATTTCTAATAGGGGTTAAATAGTGCATAGGGCAAAAAGGCCGCCTTTTTTTAAAGGCGGCAATTTTTTTATAGGGAGCTCCAGGCTGGGCAGTGCTGCTGCTTTTTGTAGTCATAGAATGATTTTTTTCTATAAAAAGAAAACCGGCTTAGAAAAGCCGGTTTATACCCTGATATTATGTAATGAAAACTAAGTGACAAATTTAATCCTTTATCGGTTTTTCTGTTCTTCTTCTGATTATCAATCTTCTAAAATTAATTTCTAATTAAAAATTTTAGGTAGTAAGAACTGCTTTTGCCTTCAAATCGAGGCTGGTAAAGGATTACCAACTCTTTGAACGGCTTTTTATCCTTCTTTATTATGTGGCGGGGGTGAAGTAGCCTATTCTATTTCAATAAAATAAGGCAGCTAAATTTTTTTAGTATAGCCTGTTGCAACGCCAATAATGCAACAGGGTGGAAAATATTTTCTGCCAAAAAATTACTTAAACGTTTGTTTAATTTAAACGTTTGTTTAATTTTGGGTCCTCAATTAAAGGAACACTATTATGTCACTCACAGAAAAAGTAGATAAAAGAGCGCACATACTTGCCGTAGCAGAGCAGTTGTTTGCCGACAATGGGTTTGATGGTACTTCTGTGCGGGATATAGCGCAGCTTGCTAACGTTAATCTTGCCATGATCTCGTACTATTTCGGTTCAAAAGAAAAGTTGCTGGAAGCACTGATAGAAGACAGAGCCGGATATACACTCGGAATTCTTGAAGAATTGAATAAAGATCAAAGTCTCACGCCATGGGACAAAATTGAACGCATGGTAGAGTATTATGTAGATAAGATCATGAACAACTACCGGTTCCATTGCATCATGTCGTATCAATATAATAATACCCGTTCAACTGAAGTAAAGGAACTTATTACCAATATTAAGTTGCGGAATTTTGAACAGTTCAAAAAAGTAATTGTCGACGGACAGAAGAAAAAGTTCTTTCGCAAGGTAGATGTTGAACTTACCATGGCCAGCTGGTTTGGTACGCTTACACAAATAACCAGCGCAAGATCTTATTATTGCCGCCTCTTTAAAATAGAAGAAACAGACGATGCCACCTTTAGAAAAAAGATAGTTCCGCGTTTAAAGACCCATTTAAAACAACTGGTTCGCGCGCATCTTGATATTAAAAATGAAGAAGAATAACATTTAATAATAGAACGCATGAATTTGAAAAAGAAAATATTAGCAGGTTTAGCTCTTTTACTTATCATAGTATCTGCTAATGCACAAACCAAAATCATAAGCCTTGAAGAAGCTGTTCAACTGGGTGTTCAAAACAGCAAACAGCTGAAGTTGTCGCAAAATAAAATTGACCAGGCAGTATCAAGGCTTGAACAGGCGAAAGATGAAACTATGCCTACCGCCAAGGTAAGTGCCGGCTATAGCCACGCTTTAATGCTGGCGAGAAGTTTTGCCCTTCCTTCATCTGATGGATCTGATCCCAAAAAGATGCAGTTTCCATTTGATAACACACTTTATCAAACAACAATCACTGTTAACGAACCGATCTTTGCAGGCCACAAGTTCAGATATGCAAAAGAATCAGCCAACCTGTTAATTCAAAGCAGTAAGCTGGATGCTGAAAAAGACAAGGATGAAATTGTTTACAATATCATCAATGCCTACATCAACTTTTATAAAATTCAGCAGAATCAGAAAATCGTAGCACAGAATCTGGATGACGTAAACAACAAACTTACTGAAATTACAAAGTTTGAAAGTCAGGGTCTTGCTACAAAAAATGATGTATTGCGCTTTCAGCTGCAGAAATCAAATATTCAACTGCAGCAGATTGAACTGGAAAATAATCGTAAAGTGGTGAACTATAACCTGAATATCTTGCTGGGTCTGCCAGACAATACTATTCTACAGGTACAGGATGTAATTTATAAACTGGATATGAACAACAGTTCGGATGTATACCTGAAGCAGGCCCTGCAAGATAGAAAGGAGTTCGGTTCATTAAACTATCAGGATAAACTGGCAGATGTTAACATCAAAAAGGTGCACGATGAAAAGTTACCAACTGTAGGCGTGGGTGGTAGTTTGTATTACATCAATCCTTCGAAAGCATTGATCCCTAAAGATGCCACTTACCTTGCTCCTTTTGTAGTAGGTGTAAATGCAAGCTGGGATATTGCCGGATTCTTTAAAAATAAAAACAAACTCACCGAAGCCAATCTGCAAAAGCAACAGGTTTCTGCCAGCCGCGACCTGATTACCGATCAGATAAAAATGGATGTGAACAGGTCGTATACCGATTATCAGCAGGCTTTGGAAAAAATAAAAGTGTTGGAAGACGCGGTAGTACAGGCAACAGAAAATGAAAGGATCACTGAATCGAAATTCAAAAATAACCTGGTTACTACCACCGACCGTATCGATGCACAGACCTTGCTCTATGAATCACGTTTAAATCTTGAACTGGCCAAAGCAGATGCTACGGCAGCTTATTATACCCTGCTGAAAACAACCGGACATATTCAACCCTAACCTTTTAAAAAAGTATTAAAGAGATATTGTATGAACGCATTACAAAAGAGCAGTAAAGGAAAAAAGCTCATTTTCCCTATTATTCTGGGTCTTGTTTTGGTAGGTGCTTTAGCATTTACAGCAAAAGAGTATTTCTATTATAAAGGCCACGAAGAAACCGATAACGCCCAGATCGATGCTGATATCAGCCCCGTAGTGGCACGGGTTAGCGGTTATGTAAAAGAGATCCGCTTTAAGGATAATCAATTTGTAAAAGCCGGCGACACACTGGTAATACTCGACGACCGCGATTATCAAATCAAACTGCAACAGGCCGAAGCAGCGCTTGCAGCAGCTAAACAAACAGTTAATGTTTCGCAGGTTGTTGTATCTGAAGCTAAAACCGGTATTGCAACTGCACAGGCAAATGTTGAAACCGCTAAAGTAAGAGTATGGAAAGCAACCGAAGATTTTAATCGTTTTAAGAACTTGTACGAAGATCATGCTATTACCAAAGCACAATTTGATGATGCCAAGGCTGAAAAAGATGCAGCAGAAGCTGCTTTGCACGCTGCAGAAACACAGGTTCCTGCCGTTCAGGAAAAAGTAAGCACCAACCGTTCACAGGTTCAGGCTACTGCTTCAAATATAGCTTTACGTCAGGCAGATATTGATTATGCAAAACTGCAGATAACATACACTGTTATTACTGCCCCCGTTGATGGCATTATTTCAAAGAAAACAATTCAACCCGGACAGTTGATACAAGCCGGCCAAACATTGTTTTCTGTAGTTAACGACGAAGGTTTATACCTGACAGCCAACTTTAAGGAAACTCAGATGGAGAATTTAAAGATCGGACAGAATGTAAATATCAATGTAGATGCATTTTCTGATCACCCCATTAAAGGAACTGTTGAATCTTTTTCAGGTGCTACCGGCGCTAAATTTTCTCTGCTGCCTCCTGATAATGCTACCGGCAACTTCGTAAAAGTTGTACAAAGAATTCCGGTTCGTATTAAGCTCGATAAATCAGATGCAGAGATCTTCAATCGCCTGCGTCCTGGTATGAGCGCCAAGGTGGTAGTAATTACCAAATAATTGAACATAATTAAAACTGTTAGCAATGGCAGAACATGGATTTAGAAAATGGATCATTACCATTACGGTAATCATGGCTTCTTTGCTGGAGTTGATAGACACAACCATTGTGAATGTGGCCCTGCCCGATATTATGGGTAACCTGGGCGCTACACTGGAAGATGCAGGATGGCTGGTAACAGGATATGCAGTAGCTAACGTAATCGTACTGCCAATGTCGGGTTGGCTGGGCGAGCGTTTTGGAAGAAAGAACTATTTCCTTGCTTCTATTCTCATATTCACGCTTGCTTCTTTTTTGTGCGGCCATGCTACAAGCCTTATCGAATTGATCTTATTCAGGCTATTACAAGGTCTTGCGGGTGGTGGTTTATTGTCAACTGCACAGGCGATATTGATGGAAACCTGGCCTCGTGAAGAAATTGGAATGGCTACAGCCTTATTTGGTTTAGGTGCAGTAGTTGGTCCAACCATTGGGCCTACTATAGGTGGCGCTCTTATTAATAATTTAAGCTGGCCTTATATATTTTATGTAAATATCCCTGTTGGTGCTATTGCAGCCTTTTTGGTATCGGTGTACGTGAGGGAATCGCCAAAGTCTGCAAAAGGTCAACCGATCGACTGGTGGGGCATTTTATTACTGGCCATTGGTGTTGGCAGCTTGCAGGTTGTATTGGAAAAAGGAGAAACAGAAGATTGGTTCTCTACACCGTATATTTCTGTACTTACAGTAGCTACTGTTTTGGCAGGCGTTGGTTTTATATGGCGTGAGCTAAGCACCGATCATCCCGTGGTGAATTTTAAAATTTTGAAAAACCGAAGTTTCGCAGTGGGTATTCTTACCTCATTCAGTCTCGGTTTTGCCTTATATGGGTCAGTATTTATTTTTCCGGTATTTTGTCAGAACCTGTTAGGATTTACCGCACTTCAAACCGGGTTAATATTATTACCCAGTGGTGTGGCCACCATTATCATGATGCCCTTTGTGGGTATGATGTTAAAGCGGGGCATTCCTGCACAGCTTTTGGCAACCGGCGGATTTTTTCTCTTCTTTGTTTTCTGCTGGCTGCTGTCGAATTCAACGCTCGAGTCAGGGACCGGTGATTTCTTCTGGCCACTGATCACACGCGGTGTTGGAATGGCCATCTTGTTTGTACCGCTTACTACGTTAGCCATTCAGGAATTACATGGAAAAGAAATTGGCCAGGGAACTGGGCTGAATAACATGATGCGTCAGTTGGGAGGTTCTTTTGGTGTAGCCATTTTAACTACACTCATTCACATTAACTCCGGCAATGTGCGCAATGTATTGCTTGAAAACATTAATCCGTACAATCCGGCTTATGTGCAACGAAGGGATGGCCAGATCCATAATTTCGTAAGCAAAGGATACAATTTATTGCAGGCCCAGCAAATGAGTGACAGGGCAATGGAGGGAACGATAATAAAGCAAACCATGCTGGTTACCTATGATAATATGTACATGCTGATCGGCGTATTTGTACTCGCTTCGATTCCGATTATTTATTTGACGAAGTTTAAAAAGAAGCCGGTTATTGCAGTGGATGCGCATTAGATAGTTCGAAAGTTAATAAGATCGGCAGAGATTGAAAGACAGGAAGTCTGAAAGAGCGAAGGGTGAGTCACTCTCTAAAAAGTGGCTCACCCTTTGCTTATTTAAGCCAGTAAAGCGAGCCTCTTCTTAAAGTGAAATCCACCTTACAGACTTACATAAAAAAGAATAGTCCCGGAGGAATGCCGGGACTATTCAAAAAAGTTTGTACAGAACCTTACCAACAAGGAACAGGGTCATCAGGAGGTACAAATTTTGGCCATCTTCAAAGGATTACTGGATTAAGCGGACTTGGATTTTATTTGTCTGACTGACTGATCTGGTACCGGACGATTCACAGGAATACTGGTTCTTTTCGGTTTTTTCTTGGATCTGGATTTGGATTCCGGTTTTTTATCACCGGTGGTTTTTAAAGGATCTTGTTACTTGGTTTTTTCTGGATCTTGGATCAAGGTTTTCATTTTGGATATTGTGTCCGTGTGAATCAATCAATCGACTTATACAAACGTATTGTTAATTTTCTTGAATTGCAATAGCAAAAGCGCTTGATTTGTAAATTTCAGAATTTACCTTCTGTTTCGTAGAATTACTAGAATATATAATGTGCTTATACTTTCCTTTTTTATATGATGCTGTAATGCAGTATATTTCATGTGCTTAAAACATTTATACACTAGTCAATTTATTTTAATATGCCATTCAAAGGGAAGAAAATACTAATAA
>Ga0105239_10001750_pt1 | contig 28618 bp, 35 predicted proteins | sample KBSC44metaG_FD_92761 | JGI IMG/M metagenome (GOLD analysis project Ga0105239, IMG submission 92761) | Corn rhizosphere microbial communities from Kellogg Biological Station, Michigan, USA - KBS C4-4 metaG | ecosystem: Host-associated > Plants > Roots > Rhizosphere > Soil | place: Michigan, USA...
CCCCGATCTCGCGGGGTACCTCACCGATCTCGGTCTCATCGACGAATACCATCTCTACTTCCGCCCCTTCGTACTCGGTGGCGGCAAGCCATTCTTCGCCGGCCCCCGCCCACCCCTCCGCCTTATCGCCACTGACCAAATCGGCGAGGACGCCACAAGGCTGAAATACGTCCCGACGTGATGGCCATCACCTTCGACGCAGCAACTTAGGTGGTCCTAACGGGGCGGGTTCAATTTGGGCGGATTGCGCTCCCATTCACGGAATTGTTCCAGCGACAACCAAGAAGCGGGGTCACCGGCAGCCAATGCAGCTACGATTTGTTCGTCCGTCAGACCAAGCTTTTTCTGATTGAGACGAAACTCAAAATAAGAGATCGCAATATCGTTCGTGATAAATGCGATGTCGTCGTTGTTGATAGTACCGACCTTGCGCCCCTCTTCTATGCGAGCGGGATCCAACATGAATGTTTTCAAATAGAGGCCAAGTTCAAACGGCGCATAGTTGGGATGCCGCTGTTCGTCACCTTTTGCGGCCGCTGATATGCAGTCGCTGAAAGCAAGCTGCTCGATTAGGTTGTCAAGGTGGCAGTGAAACGCCGCTGTGTCTCCTCTTCTGATTTCGCTTGCAATGGTCGGCGTGTCGTTCAGCGGCGCGTTGATATCGGCGGCGAACGCCGGCGCCGCCATTACTAGCCATAGCGTCAACAAAAGCTCGTGCCTGGATCGCATGCTGCGCGCCCTTCTATTCGCGGTCTGAATTCACATCGCCGGATGGCGGGAGAACGGAAACAATGGACAGCTTAGCCGATCCGACCGCGCGGACAAAGAACATCACCCCTGCCTCCGTACATGTCGCGGGGCCTATGAGAGCCAAAACATTCAAGGCCGCGATGAGCGAGGACGACGTCAAGAAAGACCGACCGTTCTTCCGGATCGCCAAGGTCGATGAATCGCTGGGTATCGTGTTCGGCTGGGCGGTGATCTGCAAAGTCGCGGGCCAGGACTATTACGACTGGAACATCGATCACGGCGGCGCGCATGCCGGCCAGCGGATCCCCGAACACATCACTGAACCGGCGATGCTGAAAAGCGCTGCCGCGTTCATGGCGTCCGAGCGTCCCGGCAACGAGATGCATGCGGGCGACGATGTCGGGAAATTCCTGTTCGCGTTCCCGCTCACGACCGAGATTGCGAAAGCCATGGGCATCGCCTGCGACAAGACCGGGCTGATGGTCGGCTATCAGGCGCCCCCCGCGGTGCTCGCGAAGTTCAAATCTGGCGCCTACACCGGCTTCAGCATCGAAGGGTCGCGTGGCGCGGACGCTGTGGAGCACGATTGATGACCAAGCGCATTCTGAATTCGCTCACGATCGGAAAGATCGCCGCGGTCGATGTCCCGTGCCAGGAAGGCGCGCAGGCGTTGATCGTGAAGCGCGCCGCGACGGCCGATGCCTCCAGTGCGGAGACAGGCGCGGAAACACCCGCGGAAAATTTCGAAGGCCAGCTCGCGGAGCAGAACCTCTGGGACTGTTACGGCAGGGCGCAAAGCGCACTTCAACAATCCATCGAGTCCATCATGGGCGACGACAGCATCACCGACAAAGGGGCGATGATTCAGCAGAGCCTCGATGAGTTCTCTGCCTATGTCGGCCAGCTCGTCCCCTCCGATTCCGCCAATGCCTCGGCCCAAGGCCTTCAGGCAATGCTCCCGGCTCCGGCCGCCAACGCAGAAAACCCAACAACCCAAGCGCTGAAAAAAGCACTGGGTCTTCCTGCCACGGCGACCGGGGCCGAGATGCTCGAAACCGTTGAAACGCTTACCAAGGCCGACAACAAACGCAGCGGCGATGACGACATCGCGAAGATGCTCGCTGTCGGAGACGCGTTCGAAGCGCAGGACGGCAGCATCGTCTTCAAGAGCAAAGTCGGCGACGAAACCTTTGCGATCCTGAAGGCACAGAATGCCGAGATCGCAAAGCAGGCCGCTGAACTGGCCAAACGCGACGAAGCCGAAGCCACAGCAAAGTTCGAGAAGCGCGCCACCGATCTCGGCTTCGAGCCGCAATTCGGCGCCACCATGCGGAAAGCCTATGGTGGCGACGCCGCGGCACAGACCAAAGTCGAAAAGCGCATCGCCGGCCTCAACCGCCAGATCGAGGAGGGCGCGTTGTTCATAAGCTTCGGCAAATCGAACCCTAAAGAGGGCTCCGCCGAATCCGAATTCCTAGGCAAGGTCGAAGCCGCGCGCAAAGCTGACCCCAAACTCACCCACGCCCAGGCCTACGCCCGCATCTACAAAGCCAAAGAAAACGCCGATCTCATCAAACGCATGACCGCGGAGCAACGCGCAGGCAACTAGCGCCCAGCATATCTGCGCCATCCGATTCTCACGCGGAGCCGCGGAGGATTGGATCTCTGCGAACTCCGCGGCTCCGCGTGAACCCTCTTCTTGATTCACAACCCCCCGAAGGAGAATCTCTATGGCAACATCCGGCACCGGGCTGGAGGAGGGCGGGAATCTGACCGCCAATTCCGATCTCAGTTCGTCGCAATATTGCGCGGTGAAGCAGACCTCCACCGATCGCGCCGTCGATTTGGCGTCCACCGGCGGCGAGGCGATCACCGGCATCCTGCTCAACAATCCGAAAGCGGGCGAATCCGCGATCGTGAAGTATGTCGGCTTCACGCCCGCGGTCATCGGCACCGGTGGCGTCACCGCGGGCCAGGCGCTCATGACCGAAGCCGCGACCGGCAAGCTCATCACGCAGACCTCGACCAACGCCAAGGTCGCGGTTGCGATCGAGAGCGCAAACGCGGGCGAACTCGCGCTGGTGCGCCTCGTTCCGACCGCTGGTTGATCCTTCGAGGCTCGGAGCTTCGCTCCTCGCACCTCAGGATGACGCGTTTGGAGCGTCGTTATCTTTCGCGTTCTTACGCGGCAGCGCCAGCGTCACGGCGCGATTGAACAAACACCCAACTCGTCATCCTGAGGTGCAAGCCGAAAGGCGAGCCCCGAAGGACTTAACGGAGAACCCCCATGCCCTCACCCAACCTCAGTCAGGTCCATTCGTCCACGCCGCTCACAAACGTGGCCGTGGCCTATATGCAGGACCACGACAATTTCATCGCCGACAAGGTATTCCCGGTCGTCTCGGTGAAGCACCAGTCCGACCTCTATTACAAATGGAACAAGGACGATTTCTTCCGTGACGAGGCGCAGATCCGCGCCGACGGTTCGGAATCGGCCGGCTCCGGCGTCGATCTCACGACCGACTCTTACGCCGCCAAGGTCTGGGCGCTGCACAAGGACATCGGCGACCAGATGCGCGCCAATGCTGATCCGGCGGTCGATCTCGCGACCTCGATCTCCGAATATTTGATGCAGAAGCTGTTGCTCCGCCGCGACCGGCTGTTCGCGTCGAACTATCTCACCACCGGCAAGTGGGGCACCGACATCACCGGCACCGCGTCCACCAGCGATGCCACCCACACGATCCAGTGGAGCGACGACGCGAGTTCCGATCCCTTCACCGACATCGCCAACCAGCAGACCACCATCCTGCAGAACACCGGCATGATGGCGAACACGCTGACGCTCGGCTGGCAGGTGTATCAGGCGCTGCGCAAGCACCCGCTCGTCATCGACCGCGTGAAATACACGATGCAGGCCGATGCCAAGAACATCGCGCCTGAGCTTCTGGCCTCTGCCTTTGACGTCGAGAAGGTTGTGGTGGCGAAGGCGTCCTACAACAGCGCGAAGAAGGGCGCCGCGGGCGCTTACAGCTTTGCGGTCGGCAAGGTGGCGCTTCTGTCCTATGCGCCGCCCGCGCCCAGCTTGATGATCCCGTCCGCGGGCTACATCTTTGGCTGGGACGGTCTCGAAGGCCAGAACAGCCTCGGTATTTCGTCCTGGACCGAGCCGGTGCCGAACCGCGGCACGCCCGGCTCGACCACACGCGTCGAAGCCGAGATGGCTTTTGATATGAAGTTGGTCGGCGCCGACCTTGGCGTCTTCTTCACCGCGATCGTCGCGTGACATGAACACCCCAACCGAAATCGCGCACGCCGGCGGCGCCTATGTGCGCCGTCCTTTCACTCTCGGCCAGCGCACGGTAACGAACGGCGATGTTCTTTCCGCGACGCAAGTTCGCGCGATCCCGAAAGGCAATTTGCGTGCACTCATCAACCTGGGAAAGGTCGATCTCTTCCCGAGCGCTCCTACCGACCACTGATTTCACGCGGAGCCGCGGAGGACGCGGAGGTCATCGGACCCTAATCGTCATGGCCGGGGCTTGACCCGGCCATCCATCAGCGAGCGATAGCGAGCAAGTGACTCCTGGATGGCCGCCTCAAGGGCGGCCATGACGAACAGAGCTACTCCGCGAACTCCGCGTCTCCGCGTGCATTTCTTCTTGATCTCCACCACACCAACACGAGGGCGTCATGGCCACCGGTTTCGTTACGCGCATCAAGGGCAAGATCAAGGCCCACACTTTATATGTGGGCAGCGGCGGGATCGCCGACGACAAGAGCGGCATCGCGGGCAAGTCGGTGCTGTCGCTGCGCGTGCCGCTTTCAGTCACCGCGACCGCCAACACGGACATCGCGCCCATCTCGCTTCCGCCTGGCGCCACGCTTGTGCGTGCGACGGTCTACACGACCACGGCCTTCCTCGCCGCCACCGATGCGAAAATCGAGATCGGATCGTCGGCCGGTGACGCAAGCTATGTCGCACAGACCTCGATCAAGGCCTTGGGCATGGCTTCGCTCACGCTTGTGAACGCCGCCGCGGCAACGCTCGCATCGCTCGGCGCCACGCCGAACCTCTATGTCCGCATCGTGCAGACGGGCACCGCATCCGCCACCGGCGCCGCTACGCTGGTCCTTGAATATGTGATGCCGTGACCTGGACCTACGATCCCACCCAGCTCCTCACCACGCCAATGATGCAGGTGCGTTACCTCATCGGCGACACGCGCGACACCGACCGCCAGGTCCAGGATGAGGAGATCGCGTTCGCGCTGACCGAGCGGCCCTCGGTCTATGGCGCCGCCGCCATCGTGTGCCGTGCGCTCTCCGCGCAGAAGTCGCGCCTGGTCGATACCGTCGATAACGATCTGCGCACGACCTACAGCCAGCAGGCTTCGGCCTATGCGCGCCAGGCGATCTATTACGAACAGCGCGACGCGAAATTCGGCGGTGTGATCCCGGTCGCCGGCGGCCTCAACCGGTCGAACAAAATCCAAATGGAATGCGATCCCAATCGCCTGCCGCCCGCCTTCAACATCGGCATGCAGGACAATTATTTCCCCGTGGCACCCGAAGGCAACGAGCTGACACCGCCCGCAGTGCCGGATGGCACGCTATGATCGATGTGCGTTTCGAGGTCCACGGGCTCGAGCAGGTTCAGGCCAGCCTGTCGTCGCTGCCCCAGGCCGTCTCCACGCGGCTGCGCGGATATATGACCGAGGCCGCCGCCACGCTGCGCGGCATGGTGCAACAGAACATCGCAAGTTCTTTTCACACGACGGGCGCGCTCACCCAGGGCCTCAAATCCGAAATCGTCGAAGAGGGCAGCGGCGTCAGCGCACGCATCGCGATCGAGGGCGTTCCATACGCCCGTATCCAGGAAGAGGGCGGCACCGTCCAAATCCCGGAGATTGTGCCCGTCAACGCCAAGGTCCTCGCTTTCTCAACCCCGGCCCGCAGCGCCGTCGCCGCCATAGCCGCACGCGGCGGCAGCGCAACCGGCTTCGCCATGCGCGCTAAAGCCCACCCGGTCACCATCCCCGAACACGCCTACGCCCACCGGGCCCTCACCGACTACCGCCAACCCTTCGAGACCGGAATTCGAGAAATCGTACGCGCAGCGCTGAGTGGGATGTAACCAATTAAGATTGGCGGAATCACGCGAGCACAAACGCGATTGGGCGAATGGGCCTGAACGATAACGACGAGAACACAGCACGAATTTTGCAAAAGCTAACGCTTCTCATTTGTCAGTCATGATTTGTTCGCAACTCCAAATGAGATGAGGGCGAATCGAGTCGCCAATCGGCCCGCTGGCAGCATGGGGGTTCGAATTCAGCTCGAACTTTGCTGGAGGAGCGCGGCCAGGTCGCGCCAGCCTTTGGCGACACGTTGCCACTCTTCGCGGCGGTCCTGGTCCCGCATCTTGCGGGCACGTGTCTCGGCGGAGTCCGCAGAAGCCATGTAGTTGTCGTAGCGCATCTGCAACGGTTCCGGCAGCGGGTCTGGAAGCTTGTGTTCCAACATGGCGGTTTCCCGGCGCAATCGTTCTTCCAACGATTCACAAACGGGCTCGATTGCCGGGAGTTTCAGATGTTCCAGAGCCCGATGCGGATTTTTTTGTCCCGCGGGCGATGCTCCGTAGGCGGAAAGTATTTCTTAAGGTTCCCGCTCCACAGGCGTCAATCACTCGCCGGAATCGGATCGGGCATATAGGTGTTCTCCATCGCGCGCGCCAGCATGTCGTAATCGGCGGCGACGGCCATCAGTGTGTCGCGCGCGGCCGCGTCCACCGTCGCTTTCGCGATCGCGCGCACCTGTTCCGACCTGCGCCGGTAATGCACGGCGCGTGCATCTCTGTCTGTCACTGGCCGCCCCGACCGGATGCCCAAACCAACGTAACTTCGGAACCGCCCGAGTCCCGATGAAGGATTGAACACTCACAGCCGCGAACCGCGCAAGAGTTTTGCCGCGAGCTCTCGCCAGCCTTCGGCGACGCGCCGCCACGACTCGCGCACAAGCGGATCGGCACTGGCGCCTGCTTGTGCCTCGGCGCTTTCGGCGCGCGCGATATAGCGGTCGTATCGCTGCTTCAGCAGGTCCGGCAGTTTGTGGCTCACATACGCGGTTCCCGATGCAACAGCCCCTTTCGACAAGTCATCTTTAGCTAACGGCAATGGCTGCCGAGCGTTTCGGGGTTCCAGCAAATGATTTTCAAAAGCGAGTGAGCATGGCCGATTTGCCGGAACTCATCACGCGAGAGCAGATCTACCAGGCGCTGTTCACGCTGCTCACGCCGCTGCTCGCGCCCGGGGCCGAGGATGGCTCGCCGGATGGCGAGCAGGGGCAGAACGGTGCGGCCCGGCCGGGCACACCGACCATGGAACGCCCGTTCAATCTCATCAGCCGCGAGGTGATCGAGGTGCAGCGCGTGCCGCCGGCGCTGCAGCCCGTACTCTTTATGTATGAGATGGACGAGGAGTTCGGCGACAGCGGCCCGGGCCTCATACCGCTCAGCTTCACGGTCGTGCTGATCTTCGGCGTGACCGCGCCGAAGGGAACGCCGGGCCAGACCCTCCTCAATCCACTGATCGACCGCGTGCTCGATGCGCTCCAGCCAGACAATGGCGAGGACGAGCAGCAGCTCCTGGATAGCGATAGCAACGCGCTGGTCGAATGGGTCCGCGTCAAAGGCAAAGCCGGCAAGAACCACGGCAACAACGCCACCGACCCCGACTGCCGCCAGGCGTCGTATTATCTGCCGCTAGAAATCAAACTTGCTGCGCCATAAAGCACCACCTGTCATCCCCGGCTGAGCGCTGCGGAGCAGCGTGAAGGGAAGGGGGACCCCAGGTCGTGGCAACAAGAATGGTCGTCCGAGCCTTCGACCGAACTCAATATCCGGCGAGCAGGTATTATTCGATGCACCTGGGTTCCCTACTCTTCGCATTGCTTTGCAATGCTCGGCCGGGATGACAAGTCGCGCTACGTCTTCGGCTCATACCCCGGCACCCATTTGGCGTGCTGGGGAAGATCGTCCGCGATCGTCCACCACGGCGCGCATGACAACGTGAACACGTGCAGCATCGGGCGCACGCCCGGATCGTCGTCCAGAAGGCCGGCGGCGATGCTGACGGTGGGCAGATAGCTCGCCTTTCCCGGCGCGAGGCACCCGCAAACCTTGCAGCGCTTGCGGAAGCTGCCGGGCGAGGATTCGTATTCCACCATCATGTCGTCACCCGCGACCAGGCGGAATTTGTCCGCGTCGACATGCGCATAGGTGGCGAACGCCGCACCCGTGAGTTTGCGGCAATTGACGCAATGGCAATGCGTGAGCCCACGCACCTTGTCGATCTCGAACCGAATGCTCCCACACAGACAGCTTCCCCGGATCATCGTTGGGCCTTCCTGGTTATTGGCTTCGTTGCATAGCGAGCCTTGAAGAGGGGCGCAATTCTTCCAAGGAGATACCATGAAATACCGGATGATCAGCGCGTCCGCGCTGCCGCTTGCGCTTGGCGTTGCGGGTGGTGGGGTGGCGCTCAAAAAGCGGGGCGACAGTGTTGCGGTCGAACTCAGCCCGCGCGCGGCCGAGCGCATTGCGCGGTATGGCGCTGTTCGCTTCGAGACGATCTCAGAACCTGCGCCAGCGCCAAAACCAGCAGAGCCCGAGCACGCGGGGCCGATAGCGTTCGCGCACGCGCGCTTCACGCCTTTCGAGATCGCCACCGAAACACCGCCACAGGCAGACGCCGACGCGGCAACCGAATAACAGAGGAGAATATCGATGACCGTCCCTACTGAAGACCAGCTTGCCACCGCCGTTGCCACTTGGCGCGACGCCAGCGTCGGCATCGACGCCATTGCCGCGAACACGCCCGCCTACAATCAGATCTTCGTCACGCTCGACAGCCTGGTCGATGCGATGTTCGCCGACATCGACGATGTCGGCGAGGCAGCGGCCACGGCGGTGCTCACGTCGTCCGCCAACTATGCCGATGGCGAAACCGTCGTGATCGGCCTGCTCGCGGGTGGCACCAAGACCTATACCTTCCAGTCCACGCTCACGGACACCGACGGTCACGTCCATGTCGGCGCGAGCGAGGCGGCATCGATCCTCAATCTGCATCACGCCATCAATGGCACGGGCGGCACCGCGGGCACCGACTACGCGGCCTCGACCACGGCGCATCCCGACGTCATCGCCACCGACAACGGCACCCATGCGCTCACGATCACCGCCAACGAAGTCGGTGCGGCCTACAACGCCATCACGACGACCGAGACATCCGCCAGTGCGAGTTGGGGCGGCGCCACAATGACCGGCGGCGCCGGCGACGATCTCGATACCGTTTTGGGCGAGATTGACCTCTGGCGCGACACGCTGCGCTGCTACCCGCTCAACGCGGATTCCGGCGCCGAGGACCAGCTCGACGACGCGATCCCTGGCCTCAAGACAGCGGTCGCCGCGCTGTTCACCTAACCGCCCGCGCAATCCCATCTCAACATCGAGGAGAAATCACACATGGCCACCACCCCCGTGAAACCGTCCAAGGCGTTCGGCGCCGGCGACTTCTTCGGCGTCAACAACGTACAGAGCCCGACGCCGACATCGTTCGACACGCCGCAGGATATGTCCCTGTCGGTGAAGCGCGAACTCAAATCCATCACCGGCGTCAACCTGTTCCCGGATGATGTGAATGCCGGCGCGGCCTCGATCACCGGCAAGGTGACGATGGGCTCGCTCAACGGCCGTATCTGGGGCGATCTCGTCGCCGGCGTCGGCGCGTCCAAGGTCGCCAATATTGTAAGCGTCGCCAAGCGCGAGAAAGGCGTCGTCAGCAACGCAGAAAAAATTCGCGTCAAGAACTATGGTTCGGGCGTGTTCCTGCGCGATCTCGGCGTCCGCGGTCCGGAGAACCTCCCGTTCATTCGTGTCTCGAAAGCCAGCGCCATTGCGCATCTCAACCATTATTCGGTGACGACGGCGGGCGAGTACCAGTTCCACCACGACCGTGACGGCGATACGGTCGACATCACTTATGAGTGGCAGGGTAACGTCAACGGGCTGGGCGCGGTCTACAACATCACCAACCAGCCCCAAGGTGCGATCGGCGATTTCACCGCGGTGCTGGCGACGCGCTGGCGTTCCGAAGAGAACGTCTTCACGCTCAATTCCTGTATCGTCTCTGATTACGAAATCGCGACCAAGGGCGGCGATTACGCGAAGCCGACGCTGTCCTACCAGGCGCAGGCCGATGCCTACGACAACATCGGCACGTTCAGCTTTGCGCAGAATAGGTAGGTTGCGTTTTTCGGCGCACCGCTTTGCGGTGTACCTCAGGATGACGATATCTCAACTCTCGTCACCCTGAGGTGCGAGCGGAGCGAGCCCCGAAGGGTCAATAGATGAGCGCTGTTACCGAAGAACGCCTACGTCTTGGCGAAAGCCGCCGCATGGCCTTCCTCAATTTCTGCAATTTCATCCCGAAGGAAGACATTGCGGCCGCCCTCAGGATGTCGGTGCAGGAGGTCGAGCGGGCGCTTAGTTTTGTGGCCCGCAAGATCTGCGAATACCGGCACCGCCGCTGCATCCAGCCCAATCCAGAGCAAGGGATGCTGCCGCCAATCCCGTGCGACAATGAGGCGGAGATTCTCCAGAACCGACGCGCGCTGCTCTGGACGCTCGACTACATCTCCGACGACGCGCTTTCGACCGAACTCCTTCTTCCCAATCTCCGCAGTCAGATCGTCGATCGTCCGCAAGGCGTGATCGAAGCCGCGCGCGCCGTCCGCGCGATGTGAGGAACAGTATGACAGAGCCTGCACATTACGATCCGAACCGCACACCCGTTGTCCTCTGGGCCGGAAAGAAATGGCCCGTCCCGCCGCTGGTCGCCGATCAACTCGACATGGTGTGGGATAGCATTATCGAACTCACCGATGTCCTTGCCCGCCAGGAATCCCGGCCGCTTCCCGACGAAGCGCTCGCAGGCCTAAGCGAGGACAGAAAGCGCGAACTCGCCATCGGCAAGGCGCTTGCCGACCGGGTGTTTTCGCTTTCCGGCGAACAGTACAAGAAGCTGCGCGAGGTCGTGTTTTATGGCCTCACGCGCGCGCATCGCGATCTGACCCACGACGAATTCCGCAACACGCCGACGACGCCGTTCGAGATGCTGGTCGCGTTCTGGGAAATCCGCCGCCAGTCCGGCATGTATGGCCCGGCGCGCGGAGGAGATCACGACCCGGGGGAAGCCCCGGCGACGGATGGGCGAAGCCAGACTTCGATTTCATAGTGGTTGACTGCTGCCGGTTCTTCGGCGGATCGCCGGAATATTGGTGGCACAATCTCACCCTCCGTCGCCTTCGCGACATGGAGCGCAGCTTAAGGCGCGTTCCCCCCGTCGAATATTTCGCCGCGGGCTATTTCAAATACGAACCGCCCTCCGAGATTTCCGGCGAAGACGCCGAGAAACCCGAACCCCTGCCCCTCTACGAATGACCGGGAGAAACGATGTCCGACAACGTCATCGAAATCCGCATCACCGGTGCGGTGGATTCTTCGCTGTCGTCAGCGGTGTCTGAGGCCAAGGCGACGATCGGCACGATCGGCGATCAGACCGGTACGGCTGCGGCGGCCATAAGCGCTACGCTCAAAGCCGTCGGCGACGATATTGGCAGACTAACGTCCCAACTGAGCGCCCTCGGCAGCGCAGCCGCGACGGCGGGTGCCGGCGTCACATCTGGACTGAGCACCGCCGAGCAAGCGGCACGCAACCTCGGCAGTACGGCCACGACATCGGGTACCCGGGTCGCTTCCGGATTGAAGACCGCTGAAGACGCCACGCACAGCCTCCACTTCGCGACCGCAGGCGCCATACAGGATTATTTCCGTCTCGGGCAAGCAGCAGCGAGCGGAAATCTTCCGGCCATGGCCAGCACGCTGGGCAGTCTCGCGAGCGAGACCGGCGTTTTCGATGCCGCTCTGGCCACGATGGGCACGGAAGCAGCAATCGCCACCGGCGGGCTGGCGCTCGTCGCCGGTGCAGTCGGCTATCTCGCCTATCAGGAATTTGCGGCGGAGCAGAAAGCACGGGCCTTGGCCGCAGTTTTCGAAATCACCGGCCGCGGCGCTACCATGACCGAAGATGCGGTCAAGGGCGAGATGGCCCAACTCGAAAAAATGCCGGGTGTCACAAGCTCGATCGCGGAAGCGATTGTCCAATGGGAAGCGGCGCACGCGAACATCAACAATCTGATCGATGAAAGCGTCAACGACCTGGCGCCGAAATTCATCAAGGCCTGGGGTGACGACGCACCGAACAAGCTCGGCGACCTCAAGCAGGCGTTCAACGACATCGCGACCGGCTCGATCCCGCAGGCAACGGATGCGCTGGACAAATTTCAGGAAGAGTTCGGAAAGCTTGCGCCGAAGGAGCAGGCGCACATCGTCGCGCTAATTACGGCTGGCCAGCGAACCGAAGCGTGGCAGCGTTTGCTTACCGACCTGGCCTCGCGATCCGGAGAAAGCCTGACGGATCTTAAAACCAAGATTGCGGATACCAGCGCCGCGCTGAAGCAGGCAGAGGATGCGGCTGCGGCGCTGCATGCCCAGGTCAACCAGGCTGGCGATCCACAAGAACTCCGCGTGATCGCGGTCATGGCCGGGAAGGCCGACGAGCAGGTGAAAGTGCTCACCGGGGATTTGCACCGTTTGCAGGCGGATGCCGCAACCAAGGCCGCGCCCATCCAGATTTCCGACGACGAGGTCCGGCAGAATCTCGACAAGATTGCACAGGACATTTCCAAGACCGATACGCAGGTTTTGGCCGGGCAGATCAAATACCTCGAGGGCGTGACAAAGTCCTCCCGCGCATCCGCCTCCGAGATCAGGAACGCCGAAACGGAACTGGGACACCTGCGGGTGCAACTCGCCAAAGCGACCAGCGATGAGGTCGTCGAAACGGCGCGTGCAACCACTGCTGCTCTGGGCCTGACCGGCGAACAGCGCACGCGATCGGAAATAGCCACCGATCTCGCACTTCTGAAGGACACGCGGGTATCAGCCCAGCGGAAGCTCGAAATCTGGAAAGATTACGGCAGCAAACTCTCCCAACTCCACGAAGAGCAGGCGCAGGGTGAAAAGGCCGCCGGCCGTGAAGGTGCCCAGCAGCAACGCACTGGCGCCGAAGAGGCGATATCCGCTGCGCATGACGCAAGCCAGGAAATCCTCTCCAACGACCGTCTGAATGCGAGCGAGCGCGGCGTCCTCGCAAAGCAGGTCTGGGATCTCCTGTCCAGTGGGGAGAAGACCAGCGCCGATCAGCGCGCCCAGGCGGCTGCGGCACTGGCGCAGCGCATCGCCAAAGAAGAGGGGCTTTCCGCCGAACAGCAGAAAGATGTCGAGGCGCAGATTTCATCGATCCTTATCGGCAGTGCGCGGATAACCGCACAAGAACGCGCGCAGGCTGTGAAAGACGGTGCCAGCGCCGAGAGCGAAGCGCGCCGCAAAGCTGCGACCGAAACCGAGCAAATCGCCAAGCTTTCTCAGCAGGCAACGGTCGACGCAGCGAAGGACGCGTTCGAGGAAACCTCGACGCTGGAGGACCGCAAACTCGCCTATTTCCAGGAAACCGAGGGCGAAAAGATTGTGGCGCTGAGGGATGCAAAGCAGGCCGAGCTCCAGGTTGAGATCGACGGCTATAGGGAGCAGCTCAAAAAGCTGGAAGACTCCAAGCAGACCGAAACTACACTCTATACTCAAACCAAAAACAAGATCGAGGAACTGAACCGCCAGAAGAACCTTGCTATCGAGCAATCGGACACGCAGGCCGCACAGCAGGCGGTGAAAAACTGGCAATCGATCATTTCGCCGATCGAATCCGGCATGTCGAGCATGGTGTCCTCGCTGATCGGCGGGCAGACGAAATTCGGCGCAGCAACGCGGCAGCTTCTGGTTCAGGTCGTCTCCGACTGGGTCAGCGCGCGCATCAAGATCGAATTCGATTGGCTCGCGGGCGTTCTGGCAAAGGAATTGGGCGACCAGAAATGGGCGCAGAAAAGCATTCTCGAGGCGCTCTTCGCCGCCAAGACCGAAACCACCATTCAGAAGGGATCGGAAGCCGAGAAGACGGCCACGACGGCCGCTGGAACCGCCGCTCGTGATGCGCTCGGCGCAACCGAGAACACCGGCTTCTTTGGCCGTATCGTCGACCAGGTCGCGCAATGGCTCGGCCTGGAAACCACGAAGACAGCGGAAACAGCCACCGGCACCGCCGCCCGTGTTACGGCGGCTGGCGCGGAAACCGCGGCTACGATTGCGGCCACCAAGGCACAGGCCGCAGCGGAAATCCCCGCTTACACCGGTATCGCCGCGATGGAAGCGGCCTCGGCTGTCGCGGACATCCCGATCATCGGGCCGGGCCTCGCGATTGCTGCTGCCGAGGCGATGAACACGCAAGGCGCGTTCGAAATGTCGCTCGCAACGGCCGAAGGCGGCATGGAAAGCGTCGACGCGGCGGAACAGGCCGTGTTGGTTCACCGCAAGGAATCCATTCTGCCTGCGCGAATATCGGTGCCGTTAATGTCCTTCGTCGGCGATCTGCCGGCGATAGCTGGACGCGTCAAGCAGAACAGTGTGCCCGATCTCCGTTCGATTGCCGATGTCGGAGAACTCCTCCCGGTCATGAGTCCAAGCGAATCGGTGCGCTCGTCGTCGCCGAGCCACACACCGCAATCGGATGCAGATTATGTGGCGAGCCGGGTCGGCGGTGGCGGACGTATGAGTGCATCGCCATCATCCGCGCCATCCAAAACCCGCGGCGGCGACATTCATATCCATGCCTGGGACGCATCCTCGATGAACCAGTTTTTCCGCAAGCCAGCGAACCGGCGGACAATGGACCAGATCTCGAAGGACCGCGCCCGCGCCGGTTTCATGCCGGGCTGACATGGCGCTCCCGCAACCCGTCGTCCCAGCCCGCAGTGGAATCGTCCTCAGTCCCGATCTCGCGGACAATCCGGATGTGTTTCCGTTCCTGCGCGGCGCGGGCTACAAGCAGAAATCCTGGCTGTGGTCGACGACCGACCTGGTCTCGAAAAGCGGACGCCGCTTCAAGAAGCGGAATTTCAGCTATCCCACGACGAAATTCTCGATCGGCTACAACAGCGGCCATGGACTTTCGCAGCGCGCGACGCGTAAGGACCTCGACCGCATCGTCGCGTTCTTCAACGCGCGGGGCGGCCAGCTCGGTGATTTCTATTACTTCGACGCTACCGATAATCTGGTCGCAGGCCAGACCCTCGGCGTCGGCAATGGCGTGACAACCCAGTTTCAACTCGTGCGCTCGAAACGGACCTGGACCGAACCCGTGTTCGCGCTGAACGGCGTGCCGGAGGTCACGGTCAACGGCCTCAAGGTCACGAACTACACCATCGCCGCGCCAGGCGTGGTCAAGTTCAATTCCGCGCCCGCCGATGGCGCGGTGGTCGCATGGTCAGGCTCGTTCCTTTATTGGTGCGAGTTCACGCAGGACGAATTGACCGCGCAGCAACTGACCGCGCTGCTCTGGGAAAGCGACGGGCTTTCCTTCCAGACGATCCGGCTCTGAACCGATGCTGGACTGCACCCCGGAACTGGCCGCGCTGCTCGATGCCTGGCGCAACGACACCACCGTCGAGGTCTATGTCGCCGGGATTTACACCTTCACGCTGTCGAGCGGCGCGAAAATCCGGTGGTCCGCCGAAGACCAAGACATCGCGTGGAACGGCAATACTTGGCTGCGCGGCCCCGGCATCACCTCCACACCGATCACGCGTCAGATCGGCACGCAGGTCTCGCAGAAAGATATCTCTCTCGTCTTTGATGACGACGTGACCGTCAACGGCGTTCCGCTGGCGAAGTTCATCGCATCCGGCGGCCTGTTCAATTCCACCATGCAGTTCGAGTCGGCCTATGCCACGTCGCCGGACCAGCCGATCATCGGCACGTTGCCGGAATTCTTCGGCCGGCTGACACAGCTTCGCGATACCGGGGAGACGCGGGCGACGCTGTCGATCTCGGACATGCGGTCACTTCTCAATGTGCAGGTTCCGATCAACCTTTGGCAGCCTTCCTGCCTTCACACCGTATTCGACAGCGGGTGCAAACTGAACCGCACCGACTTCGCGAAGAACGGCACCGTGCAGAGCGCGCCTGATGCGCTGACCATCGTCACCGACCTCTCGGGTGCCACAGATAGCTATTACGACCTCGGCAAGATCACGATCACCAGCGGCGCCAATGACGGACAATCGCGCTCGATCAAGACCCAGAGCGCCAACGTTCTTTCGCTGGTGCGCGCACTGCCCGCACCCCTGCGGCCCGGGGACACCTTCACGGTCTATCCAGGCTGCGAACTCACGATGGCGACGTGCAAGGGCAAATTCAACAATCTGGCGCATTTCAAGGGCTATCCGTTCATCCCCACCAATGAGCAGGCCGCCCCGTGACGAAACTCACCTATTCCGGTCAGACCGAAGAGCAGGGCAGGGCGGCGATCGTCGCGGAAGCTAAGATGTGGCTCGGGACAAAGTACCATCCCGGCGCCCGCGTCAAAGGCGTGGGCGTCGATTGCGGGATGCTGATCGCCGAAGTCTATGAGCGCGCGGGCATCATCCCGCGCATGGAAATTCCGGCCTATCCCGCCGATTGGCACAAGCAAAAGAAAGACGAGAAATACCTCGGCTTCATTCTCAGCGAAGGTCACTTCATTGCGCCCGGCCAGCAGAAGCCCGGCGACGTCGCGATGTGGAAGTTCGGCCATGTCCGCAGCCACGGCGGCATCATCGTGGAGTGGCCGAAGATCATCCATGCCACGTTTCAGGAAAAGACGACGTGGCTATGCGACTGCTCGGACGATGTGCGCTATCCGGCCGGCGCGGCCACGTTCTATTCGTTTTGGTGAGCCATGGGCGGCTCTAACACGGAGAACAAGGGCAACCGGATCAACAGCTATCAGATCCAGTCCAGCGCCTATGGCAATCCAATCCCATGGGGCTGCGGTGCGGGGCGCGTCGATATCAACCTGATGTTCCTCGACGGTTTCACGTCGCACGAGCACCAGCAGCACAATGGCGGCAAGGGCGGCGGCAATTCGACAACCGATACCTACACCTACACGGCAGACGTGTTGCTCGGCATCTGCGACACGGCAAGCGGGCCGATCCGCGGCATCAACCAGATATTCCGCGACAAAAGCGTGTTCCCCGGCTTCACCGATGGGAATAACGACGCCGATCCCGATCTCTGCGTAAAAAAAGCCGGCCTCAGTGCACTGCGCGTCGGCACGTCGGGACAGAACCCGTCGACCTTGTTCGACAAATATCCGGATAAGGCGCTCGGCTACGACACGACTTCCTATCTCGTCGGCTCGCAATACCTGCTCAACGATCAGGGCGGATTACAGAACCATTCCGTCGAGGTTTATTTCGCCTGTCAGGTCGGCGGCGGTATCGTCGATGCCAATCCCGGCGATTACGCGGGCGCGAACGGCATCGTTCATACCTTCCTCGACGCCATGATCCCGCAATGGACCGATGCCAATATCGGCGATCTCACCGACTACGGCACCTATTGCCTGGCTGCGGGGCTTTTGCTGTCACCCGTGCTCGACTCCCGGCAACAGGCCAGTTCCGTACTCGACGAGATCATGCTGGCGTCGAACTCGGAATGCTGGATGCGCGGCGATGGCACCCTGCAGGTCAAGACCCGCGCCGATGCGCCGATAACCGGCAATGGCGTCACATACACCCCTGACCTGACGCCGATTTACGATCTCGACCAGGACGACTTTATCGTCGATAACCCCGACGACGATCCGATCAAGGTCGATACGCCGCAACTCGACGACCTCTACAACTATGTGCAGGTCACCTACAAAAACCGCCAGCATCAGTACAATGACGAAACCACGCCGGGCTTCGACCAGGCCAGCATCGACGAGATCGGGAAGCGCAAACAGGACCCGACCTCGATCCCCTCGATCAAGGATCCGGCTGTTGCCCGTCTCGTCGCGCAGCTGCTGGCGCAGAAATCCTCCAGCCTCGCCCGCCCGTTCACGTTCAATCTGCCATGGTGCTTTGCGCGTCTCGAGGAAATGGACCTCGTCACGCTTACGAACGAGTCCCAGGGGCTCGATCGCGTTCTGTCGCGCATCACCGAAATCGACAAGGCCGGCGACACCGGCAAGCTGACGATCAAGGCGATCGAGGTGCTTGTCGGGACCGCCAACTCGCCGGTTTATCCGAGCCAGACGGCCGGCGGCGTGGTGACGGACCCGCAAGCCGATCCCGGCAGTGTGAACACGCCGGTTCTGTTCATCCCGCCCACCACGATCACGAATGGCGCCCTTGAGGCTTGGGCCGCGGTCGGCAGCACGAATTCCAATTGGGGCGGGGCCGACGTCTGGATTGCCTTCGATGACGGGGCCTTCACCAAGGTCGGCACGATCACGGGCCGGGCGCGCTACGGCGTTTCCACCAGCGATCTGCCGTCACATGCCGATCCCGACTTCGACGACAGCCTGGGTGTCGATATCTCCATTAGCGGCGGCGAGGCCCTTCTCAGCGCCTCGCAGGCAGAGTTCGACGCCTTGGTGTCGCTCTGCTGGCTGGGCGGAGAACTCATCGCCTACAAGGACGCCACGCTGACAGCCGAGGGGGTCTACACCCTCGGCACCGAACTCCACCGCGGCGCCTATGGCTCGCCTATCCAGGAGCATCCGGCCGGAACACCGTTTGTCCGCCTCGACGATGCGATCTTCAAGTTCGCGTTTCTGTCGGGACAGTTGGGCCATACCATTCATGTCCGCTTCGCCAGCTTCAACGCCTTCGGCAACCAGACGCAGGACTATGCCGACGTTGTGGATTACACACTCACGCTCACCCAGCCCGGCACGCTTCCCGGTTCGACAACGGTTTCGCTGCAATCGGCATGGGCTGGCCTGCAGTTCACGGTGGCATGCTCGAGCGCAAGCGGCGCGCTCAGCTATATCTTCCGGGTCTATACGGTGGATGGTCTGACCTTGCTGCGGCAATCCAACGCCACACCGGCCCAGACCTTCACCTATACGCAGGATATGGCAGTCCAGGACGGCAATGTTGCGCGCTCCTATGCCGTGACGGCGCAGGCCGTGAATTCGTCGGGAGACGGGGCAGAATCGACCAACCTTGTCGTGAGCAACCCCGCGCCGGCGATCATTACCGGCGTCGGTCACACCGGATCGGGCGGCAGCGTCACGATCAATTGGACCGCAAACACGGAGTCCGACAAGGCCGGTTATGTCGGCTACTACTCGCAGACCAGCGGATTCGATCCGACGCTTGGTGCCGGGGCCCTGTTCTATGAGGGCATCGCGAACACCGCGACACTGTCCGGCCTCACCCACGGTCAAACCTACTACGTGCGCATCGCGGCATTCGATACGTGGTCGGATGACGTTCGCGGCCTGAATTTCAGCGCGCAGCACAGCATCACGGCGTGAGGAATATGAAAGCACAATCTCTGCTCGCCTTCGCTGCTTGGCTGCTGTGCTCGGGCCCGTCGGCTGGTGCTTCGGTCTCGTCGATCCCAGTTCCGATCCCTGAGACCTATATCCAGCACGACGTTTCGCTTCAGGGCGCAAACGGTCAGCTCGGGGTCAACGGCACCGTCACAGCCCGCCTCGACACAGCGAACACCTGGGCGCTGACGCAGACCTTTACCCTGGCTCCGGTCTTTACCGACCAGCCGGGAACGCGCACCGCCCTTGGCCTCGTGATCGGAACGAATGTCGAGGCATGGGACGCCGATCTGGACGCGCTCGCGGCGCTGTCGTCGACCGCTGGGATTTTGAAGCGCACGGGCGCGGGAGCGTTTGGGCTCGCCGTCTCCGGAACCGACTACGCACCGGCCACGAGCGGAAGCGCGGCGCAGCTCGGCAATGGGGCGGGCGGGTTTTCGGCCTACACCGGGACGGTGTGCACCGGACAGTTCGTCCGCAGCCTGTCCGCTGTAATCGTTGCCACCTGCAATGCGGTTTCGCTCACCGCCGATGTGACGGGGGTGCTTCCGATCGCAAACGGGGGCTGCAATGCCTCTACGGTCGCGGGATGCCTGACCAACCTTGGAGTCGCACCGCAAAATCTGCTTGCCAATCCTTCGTTCGATGTCTGGCAGGAGAACACGACCTATTCGCCGAACACCGGCGTCAACACATTCATCGCCGACCGCTGGAAGGCGCGCACATTCACCACGGCGACCAATGGCACGCGCACCTATTCGCGTGTCGCTGGCTTCTCCGGCGCGCAGTACGCCGTCAAGATGCAGCGCGCGAACGGAAACGCCGAAACCGGCTCGGCAACGATCGGACAGCAGATCCTGTCATCCGACGCGATCCCGCTTGCCGGTAAAACCATCCACCTTGCGTGCGACGCGAGTTTCGGGGCGAACGCCAGCAATTCCGCGATGACGGCGGTGCTGTTCTATGGGACCGGCATAGACGAAGTCGTGAATCTGAGTACCGGCTTCGCAACGGGCGCGGGTAACTCCAACTTCTCGTCATCGCCAACCGTCACGGCCTCGACCACGGCCCACGTCGACTTCGGAACGGTCAGTGTCAACAGCGGCGAAACGGAAATCGCAGTTCGCATCTCGTCTGGAACTTATTCTGGTACAGCGGGCGCTGACGACAGCATTTCGCTCACGAATTGCAATCTGACTGTCGGTAGCGGCGACGTTCCCTTTGCACATCCGCCCCTCGTCGAGACGATGGCGCGCGCGCAGTTCACCTATCGAAAATCGTTCGTCTACGCGACCGTTCCAGCGCAGAACGTCGGCACCGGCACCGGAGAATTCAAGTGGGGTGCTGAGATTGCGGGCACGGGGACCGAGCGCGCGACCGTCGTGTTCGGAAGCGCCATGTTCGCGGCGCCGACAATCACCCTCTACAACCCCGCCGCCGCGAATGGCGCCTGCCGTGACGAGACCGTCCCTGGCGATGGTGGCACGGCTGCGGCCGGGAACATCACCGAAAAGGGTTTCGAGGTCACGTGCACCGGAAACGCCAGCACGGCAGTCGGTAATCCTATAGCAGTCCACTACGTCGCCGATATCCGCAGATAATTCGCGCAGCCGCAACGCGCACCATCCATCGACAAAATGAGGAAAGACGATGCAGTTCGTCCAATACCTTTGCACGCTTCCGAGCAACGACACCTACGGCTATATCCAGGCCCTGCCGTTGGCGAAGGTGTATGTATATGTGACCGACGATACCGGCGTGAGCGGCGCGCTTGCGCAACTCTACGATGCCGCAGGCGGCGCGATCGGAAACCCCGTCACCGCGGATATCAATGGTTTCGCCGGGTTCGCGGCAGACGACGGGCTCTACAACATCCAGGTCACGGATGCGGACGGCGTGCGCAATGCACCGCTCGCGGTCAAGGTGCAGCTGTTCGATCAGACATCTTTCACTGCAGTCGCTGGCATCATCGAGCAGGCCGTGATCGGTCCTGGCTCGTCTGCGGACGGCCATTTCATGCTGTTCGACGGAACGACTGGTGCGGCAGCAAAAGACACCGGGCTCTCGCTCTCCACTGACGGGACGCTTGGGGCGAACAGCGACAGCCGTCTTCCGAGTGAGAAGGCCGTAAAGACAGCCATTGCCGCCGCCCAGCAGGTCAAGCTTTCTGCCGATACCACCTACTATGTCCGCACCGATGGCAATGACAGCAACACCGGAACTGCGAATACATCGGGTGCAGCATGGCTGACACTTCAGCATGCCGTGGACTATGCTGCGACGCTGGACCTCAACACCCATACACTGACGATTCAGGTCGGAGACGGGACGTATTCGGCAGGCGTGCTCAAGAGCACAGCCTTCAACCGCAATGGAACCGTTGTCATTCAGGGCAACACGACCACTCCATCAAACTGCATCATCAGCGTCGCGTCTGGCGATTGCCTGCAATTTACGAACTGCACATGCACGATCAAAGGCTTCAAACTTGTTTCGACTGCAGGTTATGGTCTGAATGCCGTGCGCTCGCTCATCACCGTAGGTGGGGCGATGGAATACGGCGCTTGCGGTCTTGGCCACATCAACGCCACACAGACTGCCACGATCTCTATCGCGGCGAACTACACGATCTCAGGAGGCGCGCCAAATCATCTTATAATCACCAATTCCGCGATCACGTTCGCAGCTGCTTTGACCATTACGCTGACTGGTACGCCGGCGTTTTCAACAGCTTTTGTGACCGTCACGTTTCTTGGACTTCTCAGTCTCCCGACGAACACGAGTTTCTCGGGAAGTGCGACCGGTAAAAAGTTCATTGTCAACGATATGTCCGCCGTGAGCGTCGGCCAAAGCAGCACGACCGGAACGTCTTTGATCGATATCTTCCCAGGCGATATTTCAGGTGGCTATGGCCAGCGCCAAGACGGTATGCGCTCGTTCCGTAACCTGATCTATAACCCTGACGGCAGGGTGCAAGAAGGCCCTTCGAGCGCCATAGGAGATATCGCGTATGGTCTTCACAATCGCTGGTACGGGCTGACCCAGACCTCCACGATGACGCCGACCACAATTTTGGACGTGACCGACGGGGTCACCCATCTCATTGAACTTACCAATGGCTCCAGCGCTCAGCGCTTAGGCTATGCCCAGGTCATCGAGGGCAAGCAGTGTAAATATCTGCGCGGGGCTGACGTGACGCTTTCTGGCCAAGCCCAGCGCAATCAGACGGGCGGCGTGGGCGTCGCGATTATCGAATGGATCGGAACTGAAGACAGCGTCACCAAAGAAATCGTCAATGACTGGACCAACGCGACGCTCACGGCTGGAAACTTCTTCGTTTCTTCGAACATCATAGTAGACGGGGCGTTGGCCCTAAATCCAAGCGCTGGCGTCCTTACAAATTTTCTTCTTCAGGTGACGCTTGGCGAGACTTTCAACAATCTCATTGTGTTCATTTGGGCGCGCGGCAACGCGACGGCCAATACCGGAACCATGGATTTCCGGATGCAACTAGAGAGCGGCAGAAAACCAACATCTTTCGAGCGGCGCCCGATTGAAGTGGAAGAAAACTTGTGCCACCGCTTTTACGAGTCATTCACGGTCCAGTCGGAGAATGGTGCGCGCAATATCCCGCTTCTGAAAAAGCGCATAACCCCGAGCATTACCGTTGGTGTCGGATCGGCAAGCGCTATCACGAAGAACGGATTTGAACTGACCCATAGCGCAGCGGCGGCATGCACGGTAATCGCGAACGCAGAACTCTAGGCAACGGTTTCGCAGGCGTTGAACGGCTCATAGCCCAGCAGCGGCAGTGCATCCGGGAAGCGGGTCATAAAGGCACGTGCCAGATCATCGTCGAACACGTCGCGCCACTGCTTGGCGGCGCCGGATCTGATGTGGCCGGGATGGGCGGCACTTCGTTTCGCGCCACCGGCAAGCGAGTTGGCCAGAAAGGCTGATACTGCAACGTCAATTTCACCGCCGGTTAGGCCGAGATGCTTTGCCGCCTTTGGAAACTCATCAGTACCATTGGTCAACAGCGTCTCATACTTCGTTTCGAAACATTCAGGCCGGCTGTATTTCCACGCGCACATGCCGCTTATGGTTTCTGCTGAGGAGTGGTCCATCTCGAATAGCATTCGCGACTTATCGTCCGGGAGGCTATTCAAAGCCTGCTGATAGGTTTTCCCGCCGAACCGATCTTCTGGACGGTGCAGCCACTTCTCAACCGATGCTCGATGATAGTGCATCGCTGATATCACTACATCGCGCGGGTCTCTGATGACGTGAAGAACACGATCTCCATTCTCAGGCGACGCCTTCGCAAACCACTGAGAGTGCATGTCCCGCACAAAGCACGCCGAGGTCGGCAGCGCCCAAGCGGTATCCTTTGGCGAAGGCTTTACGTAAGGAACGCGGATCGCGGTGGCGATGGCCAGAAACACGCTGTCCATCCAGACCGTTCCGGTCTTGTGATGCGTGCAGATAACTGCCCGGTTTTTCATGGGCCGGACCATACCGCCCGTCACAATTCCTGACAAACGCGAGGGTTCGCTATGCTGGTTGATGGGGCGACAGTGATCGCAGCCGGGCGAAAGAGAACGGATTTCGGCTATCGGCTGCTGGTGATACCGGTCGAGGAACCAGGCCTCTACGTGTATGGCAACCCGGTCCCGGTGCTGGACGCGTGGGCGACGTCGCGAAACGTGAACACACCATACCGCTATCTCGACACCGTGGGACGCACCTGGGGCTGTAATCACCCGACCGACCCGACATTGCAGGACGAGGACACCATTGTCGCCGCAGCGAACGGTTGGACCGACGAACTGACGGCGGCGGGCAAGGCGGCATGGCCTATACTGCTGCTCGGGTTCAGCGCGTCAGGCTTTGCGTCGATGTCGCTTTTGGAGCGCCACCCCGATGTGTTCGCAGGCGCCATCGTGTTCGATTGCCCGCTCGATGAGCAGGACATCTCAGTATCGCCACACTGGGATATGCTGACGTACTTCGAAAACCAGGACTATTTCGCGGCTAACTATCGGCTGACAGACCTGAGCCGGCTTGGCACGCTAGCAGGGAAGAATGTCGCGCTCAACTTTCGGGCAGACGGTACAAACGAGTTCCTGCCGCAGATGATCGCGTTCGCCGGCCTGCTTTGCAGCAGTCATATAAACCACACCGCGCGTTTCACAGACTCATTGCATCGCTGGGACAGCGGATGGGTTGAAGACGCGCTCGATAATTTCCTAGTGGATTATTGAGGGTGAACGTATCTACGGCCCCGCAACCTGCGTGCGGGCAAACCAGTTATGAGCCACCACTGCGGCTTCGCAACATCAGAAGAAGGCGTCTTAGGTGCGATGGCCGACTTTGGCGGGAAGGGAGCATTTGAAGCAGTTGGGTCACACGCTGTTGCGCCGCTTTCGTTTCGGGAATCGCCTCGCGCAATATTGAAGCCGCTTCGGAAAAGCGCTTTCTTTCGATCAGGAATTCAGCGAACTCGATGGAGGTCGAGCAGGCGCCCTTACGAATATCGAGAGCTTTGCGGTAGGCTGCTTCGGCCTGTGCGTCGTCACCTCGCTTGGCGTGAATGTACGCGATGCGGGCCACCGCGTCCCAACGCTCGCCTCCAGCTTTCAACAAATTCCAGCGGATCGTGGCGGCAAGCGCGTCGTCCCAGCGTTCTGCTTCTATCAATGCCTCCGCCAGTGTACGCGGAGGAATGCCCCATTTTGGAAACCGCTCCATCAGTGCATTCAGTTCGGCGATTCCTTCTGCGGTTCGTCCATCCAGAAGTTTGATCCGGGCGTCGATAAATCTCCGCTGTCTGTCGTCGTCCGCCGCGGGAGGCAGTTTCGCCAGTACCGCTAATGCATCTTTGAGACGTCCGACGCGAAGGCAGCAATCGATATAGAGATGCGCTGCGGATGGATCGAGATGCGCGCTATCGCGGATCGGCTCCAGGCATCGGATCGCACCAAGCGGGTTCCGCATCTGGATTTGTTCATTGGCTTCCGTCAGCGCGGCGGCGATATCCGCTAGTTCCGCAATGCGGGACGTCGGGCTGTAAGCTTCGATCATACGCTCTACATTGACGTCCACGAGCTCGCGCGTGACATGAACCTGATCCTCTGCCCAAGCGATCGAGCGCTCGCTGAGAGTCACGCTTTCGTAAGATGGATAATAGTCGACATGCCCATGCTGCGTGGCAATGTGTTCCGCCGCGGCACGCAGAACGGACTTGGAATAGCAGTTCGCGACAATGGCATCGTTTTCCGTGTGCGTTGTGGCTAACGGGACGGGAGAGACGATCAGCAGAATGCGCTGATCTTGCCGGCAGTGTCTCTTGAGCAGCCCGATCGTGCGTTCAAGCGAGGCAAGCGTGTCCGCGAAATTCAGAATATGGAGCTGAAAGCGCTCAGGTGCTTTTGCCATCATCGATCGCGGCGGTCCGTGGTTGAGGTAGCACTGATTTAGCGTATCGAACCAGACTTCGCCGAAATCCAGTGTCATTATGACAATGCGGCAATCGGTGACGTGGCGCGTGACTTCGGTAACTGCCTTGCGATAGACGGTTATTCTTTCAAGCGGGAAAGCATAGTGCCTTCCGATGTTCGGATCGATGAAGCGCCCTGGGGCAATTTCCAGGAACTGCTTCTCAGGATCGAAAGGGTGATCACTATCGAGCGCCCAACGAAATTCGTTCTCGATGGATGTCACGCTATAGTTGTTCAGGGCCTCAATACCGATCGTATTGATGGCGTCATCCGGCCACGTGACTGTGGAAGTCGCAATATCGTAGCCGCGATGAAATAGCGCCCTCTCGATGTGCCTCGCGAAACTGGAGCCAATTGCGAATATGCGGTCGCCGAATTCGATCTGAAATCCCGGAGTGAACGCCGGCTTGCAGATCGGTTCGATGCGGTTCGCGTCCGGAACGTCCCGGCGCGGAATCTCGCCGAACAGGTTGTGACGGACATTCTCGACAGCGTCGGAACTCGAAATCACGCGAAGCGGCATTCCCGTCCCCGTTGCTAAGCGGTCAGCCTATGATGGCACCCGCGGTCCCGCAACGGACGGCATTTACGGATAACATGACATGGCAGCCGCGTGTGGCCTGCCAGAAGACAGAGTGAACGTTGCTGGCGTGAGCAAGCGCCGCTAGGTGCTTGAGGAAGCCTGCGGCTTGCGCGATCCGCCGCCTGGCAGGTCCAATCTATGCCATGCGCGCCGCTCTTCGTCGGATGGCAGCGCGCGTTCGCGGGCGAACGCTTCTGCGCGCTGTGGCGGTCTCGAGGCTTCCAATTCGTCGAGTGTGCGCAGGAAGTCGAAATGCACCGGTGGATTGTGAAGGAACGGGACGCGTTCGCAATCTATCATGGGCTCTCTCCAATCGACGCCCCGAACAGCTGCCCCAATAAAGTTCCCACAGTTTAGCCGTAAGCGAGTTCCGTCGCCAGAGACATTGAGGGCCCGGCGGCGCTTTGGTTCCAGGTTGATACAAGGGATTTCGGGCACGCTGCCTCCCCCAACCCAGAAGCACAGGCCTTCCTCTCGCCACATCGGTGAGCCGTCGACGTTGGCTTCGCGCATGACCCGCGAGGGTCGTGCCGCGACGCGCGGGCGCTGACGGTTCAGCCCGTGTTGCGGATGGTCCGCAGCATCATTCCCGGAGAACATCATGAAACGAAGGCTGGCGGCCGCACTGGCCGCATGCGTGGCCGTTGCCTTTGCGGGTTGCGGCACGCTTACCACGCAAACGCCGAAGCAGGCGCTGACCGCGGCGCACCAGGCGCATGACGGCCTCGCCAAAGAACTCGATCTCGCCGCCACCAATGGCTGGATCAAGGGCGAGGCGGCGGCGACCGCGGCGCGGGTTCTCGCCGAAAGCGAGAGCTATCTCACCAAAGCCGACGACGCACTGGCCGCGGGGCAATCGATCGATGCGCTCCTCGCGCTCGCGAACGCCGACATCGCCAAGGTTCAAACGCTCATTCCGGAGAAAAACTGATGGATTATCTCGCGCTCCTGCAAACCATCCTCGCCGCGTTGTCTCAGGCGCCCGAGGCCATCCAGATCGCCGAGGACGCGTATAATGGCGTGCGCGCATCCTTCGGCATGGAAGATCAGGCCACGCTCGACAAGATGTTCGCCGACGCGAAATCGACCGACGCCGCCGATACGGCAAAGGCCGTCGCAGATCTCAACCAGGCCGCACAGGAGAACTGACATGATCGTGGACGACAGCAAAAGCATCTTCGCATCGAAGACCGCATGGGTGGGCGCGGCGGTGACCATCGTCGGCGCGCTGCAGGCGCTGAATTGGACGCAGCTCATTCCGAGTGGTGCGGCGGCGGGCTACATCGCCTCGGGTCTCGGCGTCGTGATGATCGCGCTGCGCTTCCTGACGTCGAAGCCGGCAACGCTCTAGCGTGCGCTGAAGCGCCCCCGCGTGTAGTATCGGGTGATCGCTATGACGCTAGACCCGCCAAAAGGTCGTGTGATCGCCAACGATCCGAAGGATGAAGCGATCGCGGCCGTGATCGAGACGGCCTCGAAGCTCGCGAAGCCGAAGCGCACAGTACGGATCCTGGGCTTTGAGGTCGCGGTCGATCCGAACCTCAACACGATCATCGCGGCGCTCACGCTTATCGGCCTTCTGATAACCGCGACGGGTTCTGTCTACGCCTTCATCAACAAGCCCCTCGAGAATGCGCGACGCATCGAAGACGTGCAGAACGAGATCGGAAAGCCGGGCACGCCGGGATACCTGCCCGGCGTGGTGCGCGGCATGGCGCATCGCATGGACCGCGTCGAGCAGATGGTGAAGCAGAACCACGACGACACGCTTCAGGCGCTGCGCGATATCGAAGCCCAGCTGAAAGACCAGCGCCGCGAAAATTCCGACCGCTTCGACCGCCTCGACAACCGCATCGACCGCTTCGTGGAGCGCACCAAGCCCGATCCCTATCCGCGCTGACTGACCGCAGCGCAGATCGAACGACCAAAGCCCGCTGGCCTAAAGGCCGGCGGGCTTTTTTAGTTTGGCTCGAGGCTCACGGCAGTTCGACCGTTGCATGCACATGCCGCGGCAGGCTGTCTTTGGATCGCGTTGTCCTCTATGTTCGTTACCAGACAGTCGACGTGTCACAGACCGCCGCGCCGCGACGGTGAAATCCGGAAACGTTATGAGCGAAACCCACATGCTCTTCGCCTGCCCGAACTGTGGGCAGGCGGGCGGTATGGTGTGGTCTGGCGAGGGCGCAAACCGGGTTTTGGTTCGCGTGACCGGCGGCTTCCATACCGAGAGCAGGTTTGCCGGCGTA
>Ga0105239_10001751_pt1 | contig 28614 bp, 31 predicted proteins | sample KBSC44metaG_FD_92761 | JGI IMG/M metagenome (GOLD analysis project Ga0105239, IMG submission 92761) | Corn rhizosphere microbial communities from Kellogg Biological Station, Michigan, USA - KBS C4-4 metaG | ecosystem: Host-associated > Plants > Roots > Rhizosphere > Soil | place: Michigan, USA...
CTGATGGAGACGCTGAAGCAACGTCTCGAGGAGCAGAAGAAGCGCCACGAGGGCGGATCGAAGATGATCGGCTCGGGCGGCACCTCACCGTTCGGCAATTCCGGTTACAACCCGGAAGGCGTACGCATCGGCCAGGACAAGGGCCGCCATGGTAAGGCGGTCAAGGTGTGGGACAAGCGCGAGTACAAGAACCTCGACGATTCCGTCGAACTCGGCACGCGCAACATCAAGGTGGCGCTGCGCCGCCTGCGCAAGTGGGCGCGCGAGGGCGCGGAGACCGAACTCGATCTGCCGGGCACGATCAGGAACACCGCCAGCAAGGGCTATCTCGATCTCAACCTGATTCCGGAGCGCCACAACACCGTGAAGGTGCTGCTGTTCTTCGATATCGGCGGATCAATGGATGCGCATATCAAGCTCTGCGAGGAGCTGTTCAGCGCGGCCAAGACCGAATTCAAGCACATGGATTTCTATTACTTCCACAACTGCCTCTATGAGAGCGTGTGGAAGGACAACCGCCGCCGCCATAACGAGAAGATGCAGACTTGGGATGTGCTGCACAAATATCCACACGACTACAAGATCGTGTTCGTGGGCGACGCGACGATGAGCCCGTACGAGATCACCTATCCCGGCGGTAGCGTGGAACACTGGAACGAGGAAGCGGGTGCCGTCTGGCTCGACCGCGTGGTGCAGATCTACGAGCATTGCGTGTGGCTGAACCCCCTGGCGCAGAAGCACTGGGAATACACGCCGTCGATCGGGCTGATCTCGCAGGTCATGAACGACCGCATGTACCCGCTGACCCTCGGCGGGCTCGACGCCGCGATGCGAGAATTGAACCGGTAGAGGCATAGGGAGCTATGCAACGCCCAACGATCGGATCGCTAGAGGAATTTATCGGCGTCCTGAACAATATCGGAAATACAATTCAATTAAATAAGCGAACGACGGGACTATGGTTCCGTGGGGTCAGCCAACTGTATTCGAACGCTCTTGTGCCGTCACTATATCGCACTCAGAGGTTGGCACAATTCGAACGAGAAATGAGCAGAGATTTTCGATTGCGATACCGAAATTTCGGCGCTCCGCAACTCTCCTATTTCGAAAGACTTTCGATGATGCAACATTTCGGCCTTCCGACCAGACTTCTCGACTGGACGGAAAACGCGCTCTGCGCCCTGTATTTTGCCACAACTAGAAGACATAACGAGGATGGAGTGGTGTACGTACTCGACCCTTGGGGCCTAAATCTGATCACTGCAAACATCTTTTCTGTCCCCGCGGACGACTCGAATAAACTCGCGGCATATGAGCTTGTAGAAGACATTGACATTAATCCGAGTCGTGAAATTACCGCCATTGACCCAATAGCGTTTAGACCGCAGGTCTCCAATGAGCGGTTGAGCGCGCAACGTGGCCTGTTCACAATCCATGGCAAGTCGGATCGCTCGATCGAGGAGTTAATCAAGACCTCTGGCGCCACAGATGTTCTTTGGGAGATTCTGGTAAAGGGGCGCAAGAAGGAGACCTTGCGAAATGAACTTCGAATTGCGGGCATAACCCAGAGCACTCTGTTTCCGGGCCTACAGGGTCTATGTGAGGACATTTTCGATACTTATCGACGAATGTAGCATCACGTTCTCGCAGACTTCTTAGGGATCTCTACAGCGCCGATCCCTCCACGCCCATCTCGCGGCGGATGATGGAGACCGGCACCAGGCCTGAATTCATGAACTGGTCGTGGAATTTGGTGAGGTTGAAAGCCGCGCCTTCCTTCTTCTGTGCGTCCGCGCGCAGCTTAAGGATCTCCAGCTTGCCGAGCGTGTAGGAGTAATAGCCGGGATCGTTGGTGCCGCGTTTGGCTTCTCCCGGCGCAACCGCGGACGACTGGAAGCATTGCTTCTGCATCATGTCGGTTGCCTGCTGAAGCGTCATCACGCCCGTGTGCATCTTGATCGAAGCGATGAGGCGGCAATCGCGTAACAGCGCATCCTGCAATTGTGTGAGATGATAGCGCGGATCGCCCTTGCTCAACCCCTGCTCCAGCATCATCTGCTCGCTGTAATGGGCCCAGCCTTCCGTAGTGGTGTAGGAGCCAGCCAGCTTGCGCGCGAGCGCCCAGTCCGGATTAGCATGCTGGAACAGATACTGCGTGAAGTGTCCCGGCAGCGCTTCGTGCACCGTCAGGTTCTGCAGCATGGGCCGGTTCCAGTAGGCAAGCAGCCCGGCCTGTTTCTCCGGCGAGGATTTCGGATCGGGCGGGGTGATGTAGTAGTAGGCCTTGGTCGCGTGCGTCTCGAGCGCGCCCGGCGGATCAAGCTGCCCGAAAATCACCGCGCGCGCGAAAGCTGGTGTTTCCGCCACTGTCGGCAAAACCTGCGACGGCAGATCGACGATGCGATGCTGTCCGATGAATGTCTGCAGATTCACGAGTCCGTCGCGCGCGGTGGAGATAAGATGCGCGGCATCGGGGTGATCAACCTCGACCTCCGACAACGCCTTCGACGGGTTCTTGGGGTCGATCAGCTTTTCCGCTTCAAGATAGGCTGCGTGGTCCTTCGCGAACTGCGCCTCGCCGGCCGCGAGCACCTTCTCCACCGGGACGTCCACCAGATCGCTCCCGAGGAGGCGTTGCAAATTGGCGCGGCCCAGAACGAAGGAGCCGTGCGCGGTGGGCTTCTGCGCAGTAAGCCACACCTTGAAATCCTTTGCTGCCCCGACAGCGGCTTTGGTGGAATCTGCGAGCTGCTTCTGCAGGCCCGGATCCTTCACATCCTTGAACGCGGCCGGCGCATCGCTGCTCAGGAAAGATAGGCCGCCGTCGAGGTTCTCTAATGCGACATCCACAAATACAGGCGGCATATCGGCGAGGTTCTTCTTGGCTTGCGCCAGCATAGCAGCCACCGCGTTCTCGCGCGTGATGACATCCTTCATGCGCGTGTCGAGAGCGGCGAAATCGCGCTCGATCAGTCCGTAGATTGCATAGGTGAGCAGGTTCACATAGTTGCCGGGATCGTGCCGCCAGGTCTCGAGGGTCTCTTCCTGCAGAAGCTGCCCGTCGATCGCGCCCAGGAGCACGTCGCGGTCGTCACGGTCTGTGGCCGGGAGCTTCGTGCCGTCGACGGCGCGAAGTTTCGCCATCGTATCTTTCAGCCGCGCTATCTCTGTCGTCACGCCCGCGGCGGAAACGTCGTCCAGATCGGTGTCGTAGGTGTGCACACCCGTGGCGGTTGCGGATGTGGGATGCGTCTTCCATTGCGCGCTGTAATAGTCCTGCACGATCGCGTTGTAGGCAGTTGTCGCTGCGGAAGGCGCGGCGTCAGCCCCGCTCACCGCGGCCATAAGAGCGGTCAAACAGAACGCCAGAGCACTAATGTATTTGAGACGCATGAAGCCCTCCCGCGATTGACGCCAGCCTCGCATTCCGCCTCGCCGGATGACAAGACGTCACACATCTCTATAGTGCCGATCACGCAAATTTGGGGGCGAACGCATGAGCGAAAGACCGGCCGTAACGGTGCGCAACGCGATGCCTGCGGATTCGAAGCCGCTGTCGGAGTCATTGGCGCGTGCGTTCTATGACGACCCGGTGTTCACCCATTTCCTGCCCGACGATGCGACGCGGCTGAAGAAGCTCGAAGGCGTGATGCGCATCCTGTTCAAGCTCGGGCAGCCACATGGCGCCTGCTACACGACCGGCAATTATGAATCGATCACGCTATGGCGGCCGCCGAATGGCTGGCACGTGCCGTTCTCAGCCTACATCACCAATGGACCGGCTCTGCTTTCGGCCTTCGGCGGCGGCATTTTTCGTGTGCTCTCCACCATGGACATGATGGAGAAAGTCCATCCCCATGAGCCGCACTGGTACCTGCAGACCATCGGCACCGATCCGAAATTCCAGGGAAAGGGCTATGGCGGCGTCATCATGCGCGACCGGCTCGCCGCGGTCGATGAAGCGCGCATGCCCTGCTATCTGGAATCGAGCAAGGAAACCAACATCCCGATCTATCAGAGTTTCGGCTTTAAGCTGACCGGCGAATTGCAGGTACCGGGCGGTCCGAAAATCTGGCCGATGTGGCGCGACGCGCGAGCTTGAGCGTATGCCGCGGCACTCAGCGAAGGCGAGCTCGACCCCAAGCTCAAAGGCAAGCAGGTGATCCTCGCCTATCAGAAGGACGGGGCGGCACTCGATCGTCCGCGCCTTGTCATTCCCGGCGACGTGCGTGCCGCGCGCGGTGTGCATGACGTCGCCACCATCGAGGTCAAATGATCGACCATATTTCCATCGCGGTATCAGACATCGCGCGGAGTGCTGCGTTCTACGAAGCGGTGCTGGGACCGCTCGGCCTCGTCAAACTCGTCGAGTTCGCGCCGTCGCGAGTCGGCTTCGGCAAGAAATACCCCGAATTCTGGCTGAACGCGCGCGAGGATCTCGCACCGCAGCGGGAAACGACCGGCATTCACATCTGCCTGCGCGCCCCTTCGGAGGACGCGGTCCGGCAATTCCATGCCGCCGCGCTGGCGCATAGCGGAAGAACCGCCGGCGATCCGGGTCCTCGGCAGGCGGCGTTCACGACCTATTTCGGGGCTTTCATTTTCGATCCTGACGGCAACAAGATCGAAGCGGTCTACTTTGCGCAAAAGCTCGGCGAAACCGTTGGCAGGGCTGGTACCGCGAAGCTTCCTTGACAGGCAGCTTGCTGCCTCGTGCCGCACCTGTTCTCATGGCGGCAGACCATCGGGAGCCATGCCATGCTGAAGATCCATCATCTCAACAATTCCCGCTCACAGCGCATCCTCTGGCTGCTCGAAGAGCTGGGGACGCCCTACGAGATCGTATTCTATCAGCGTATGCAGCCCGTTCCGTTCGCGCCGCCCGAGTTGAAGCAAATCCATCCGCTCGGGAAATCGCCGGTGCTGGAGGATGACGGCAAGATCATCGCCGAGTCCGGCGCCGAGATCGAATATCTGATCGACACCTATGGCAACGGCCGCTTCAAGCCAAAGCCCGGCACGAAAGAATACTGGCAGTATGTCGAATGGATTCACTATGGCGAAGGATCGGCGATGCTGCCGCTCCTGCTTGCGCTTTACACCGGAATGCTTGGCGAGGGTGCCGCGCCCCTGAAGCCGCGTGTCGACAGCGAGATTGCCAATCATCTTTCCTACATGGAGGAAAGTCTTGGCAGCCGCGACTTCTTCGCCGGTGACAATCTCACAGGCGCCGATATCCAACTCCTGTTCGTATTGGAAGCGGCCGGCGCGCGGCTCGATCCCTATCCCAATCTCGTGAAATACCGCGCGCGCATGCAGGACCGCCCCGCCTATAAGCGCGGTATCGAAAAGGGCGGGCCCTATCAGCTGATGAGCCGGTAAAATGACCTTGATCTCTCCCCCGAAAATCGGAAAAGACGAACGCCGCGCGCGGATCGAAAACCTCTGTGCGGAGATGGACAAGGACGGTATTGGCGCGGTGCTGATTGGCCCCACCGCGAGTCTGCGCTATTTCACCGGCGTCAACTGGCATCCGTCGGAGCGCTTCACCGGCGCGCTGATCCGCGCCGACGGCACCGTCGAATACATCACGCCCGGCTTCGAGCGCGACAAGGTTGCCGCCGTGATCGGCGTCGAGGGGGACATCTTCACCTGGCAAGAGGAAGAAAGCCCCTACCGCCTGATCGCGGACAGGCTGGGTAACAAGGCGCGGATGGCCGTCGACGAATCGGTGGCGCTCTTCACCTGGCTCGGGCTGCGGGGCGTGCTGGATGATACCCGGCTGCAGGGTGGTGGCGCGGTCATCAATCGCCTGCGGCGGCGCAAGACAGCGACCGAACTCGCGCTGATGCAATGTGCGAAGGACATCACGCTGGAGGTCCAGCGCCGCGCCTGGAAGAGTTTGGCGGTGGGCGTGCGCGCGAGCGAAGTCGAGGCGTTCATCGACCATGAGCACCGCGCGCTGGGCGGAAGCGGCAACACGTTCTGCATCGTCTCCTTTGGAGAAGACACCGCGCTGCCGCATGGCGGCGAAACCGACCGCGCCCTTGAGCATGGCGACGTGGTGCTGATCGACACCGGCACCAACGTTGACGGCTATAACTCGGACATCACGCGCTCTTACGTTTTCGGCGAACCGACGAAAAGCGTTCGCCAGGTATGGGATGCGGAGAAACGTGCGCAGGCGGCCGCCTTCGACGCGGCAAAGCCGGGCGCGCCCTGTGAAACCGTGGATGCCGCCGCGCGCGCATCCATGATGAAAGAAGGCTTCGGACCCGATTATCGCCTGCCGGGCCTTCCCCACCGCACCGGTCACGGCATCGGGCTGGAGGTGCACGAAGCGCCTAATCTGGTGCGTGGCGACCGGACGCCACTGGAGCCCGGAATGTGCTTCTCCAACGAGCCGATGATCGTGGTGCCGGGCAAATTCGGCATTCGCCTGGAAGACCATTTCACCATGACGGAACATGGTGCACGCTGGTTTACCGAACCGTCGTTCAGCATCGACGAGCCGTTCAAAGGCGTGGCTCCCGTTGCCTGAGCTTCGATTGCGGGGAAATCGCGGCGTTTGCTAGGATCGCGTGTCGAGGTGACAGCGATGAGGCAGTTTCTGGCGGTTCTATGCGTGGCGCTGTGCTGCACGACCGCGCGAGCCAGCACCTATAGCGAGTTCAACGCCGGGATCGTCGCGCAGAGCCATGACGATTGGGAGAGTGCCATTGCGCATTTCACGACGGCGCTGGCGGCTTCCGATCTCGTTCCGGCATACCGTACGACCGCCTATGTCGATCGCGGCCTCGCATACCAACACAAGAAGCAATTTGATCTTGCGATCGCCGACTACACGGAGGCCCTGAACAATGATCCCTCCTATCTGGAAGCCTATCAATTTCGCGCCGCGGCCTATGTGGTGGCCGATAAGATCGATCTTGCCATTGCCGACATCACGACGTTGATTTCCCACAAACCGTTCATGATCGATGCCTATGGCGCGCGCGGCGAAATCTATGCCAGCCAACACAATTACGATGCCGCGATAGCCGACTTTTCCACCATCGTCGGCATGACACCCAAGGAACCGGCCGGATACGAAGCCCGCGGCGCGGTGTACCGCGCCAAAGGCGATTACGACCACGCGATGGATGACGACGACAAGGCGATCGATCTCGGCGCCAAGCACGCCGTCAACTATTTCGAACGCGGTCTCGTTTACGAAGCGCAGGGAGATTATCGTCATGCGGTGCGGGACTTCGAATCGGCTTCCGATATCGCACCAAAGGACGACAATGTGCGCCTGCATCTGGGCCTTTCCACCTGGGAGGCGGGCCGTTTCGACGATGCTTTGAAGACCTTTGGCGTCATAAAGGACAGCGCCAAGCCGGAGTTCGTGCCATATGCCGCACTCTGGATGTGGCTGTCCATGGCCAAAAGCGGCGGCGATGGCGATGGCGCGTTCAAGGCCGCGGCGGGCCGCTATAACGGCGCAGATTGGCCGCGACCGATTGTCGATCTCTACGCGGGAACCGGCAGCGTGGACGCCATGCTGAAGGCCGCCTCCGACGCCGATACCAAAAAGCAGGCGGAGAAAACCTGCGAAGCCAATTTCTACGGTGGCGTATGGCAGGATATGCATCGCGAGATGGCCGCGGCCAAGGCGATGCTGAGCACCGCCGCTGCGGCATGCCCAACATATTTCATCGAGCGTACGGCCGCGGCGGCGGAATTGAAGCGTCTGCGATGAGAATCCTGCTCTCGGTCGTGCTCACGATGTCGCTAGTTTCGGCTGCCCAGGCAGCAGATGATCCATCTGCCCCATCGCCCGCGCCTACCGCCTGCAATGTGGGCCGCATCGCCTCTCTCGACATGACGATGCTGCCGGACGGCGAGATTGCGGTCCCCGTTACAGTCAACGATCAGGAGATGAAGCTCATTGTCGATACCGGCGATATCTATTCGGGAATCGGAGAAGAGAGCGCCGACGCGCTCCATCTGAAGCGCGGGATTGCCGGTCAGATGTTCTACTTTCTGGGCAATGTGCCGGCCTATCAGTATGTCGAAGCTCATTCGTTCAAACTCGGGCCGATGTCGGCGTCAGATCTGCGTCTTCTCGTCGTACCGAGCCAGATGATGCGCCCGAATGTCGACGGCCTGCTCGGACCGAACGTGATGAAGGGGTTCGATGTCGAATTCGATTTTGCCCACGGCAAGTTCAACATCTTCTCGCAGAACCATTGCCCACATGCCGTTGTCTATTGGACCAAGGGGAATTACGCGCAGGTGCCGATGCACGTGGACGATTCCTGGCATATCTCGGTTCCCGTTACCCTCAACGGCAAACCCCTGACAGCTGTTATCGACAGCGGGGCGGATCGGTCGACGATGAGCCTGGACACGCTGAAGGATATCTTCGGAATTGACGAAAAGAACCCGGCTCTAAAGCAGACAGGCGCCGGCACCATCAACGGTACGGCCAGAACAACGATCTATCGCTATCCTTTCGACACGCTGGCATTGGAAGGGGTTACTGTGAAAAGCCCCGACATAGACATCATTCCTGCCGAGACATATGGAACGCACAATCCGCAACTCATCATCGGCATCAATGTGTTGAGACAGCTTCGCCTCTACATCGCCTATAAAGAACAGATGCTTTATGCGACGTCTGCCGAAGCGAACTGAAGCGCGGCTATTCTTAGCTAGGCGCTGAAAAGCGATCTTTGGCCGCCGCCAGACGGCCCTCTGCGGGCACGTGCGATGTTGCGGCGGCAAGACCGAACAGCGGCATGTTTCCATAGACGCATTCGTATTTTCCCGGCTCGACCAGATAGGTCTCGTGCCAGATGCCGATGTTGCGCGAGTTCATGATGCGCCTGTTGAATTGCGCCCACATCGGAAAATGATGCCCGTCTTTATCGTGGGCATAAGCCAGCAGCCTGTCGAACGATTCCCAATATTGCTGCACGCTGATATAGGGCGGAGAGATGTGCTGACGGTACCAGAGTAGCCCGCTGTCCTTGTTCGCCGACAGCTCTTTCAGCATCGCAGGCATGGTCTTCGACATGAAAAGGATGTCGCCGAGCGCCAGGAAATTGTTGATGCGCATGCCGATCAGGAACAGCACGACCGGCTTGTCCGTCCGCGCCGTGAAACGCCCCGTATGGATCGCCATTGCCTACCCCTTCGTTGCCGACCCCCAGTAATTGAAACTCGCAAAGCGCGGCGTGCCGGGCAGATACATGGTCTGCATGTCTTCTACGCGGAAGCCGCCCTCTTGGATCATCTTCGGGATTGGGCGGCCGACATGGCAGCCGCCGCCAATCACCTTCCAGGCCGGCGTGAGGCGGCGCTGCCATTTGCGGACGCTTTCGTCCGGCGCCTCACCGTGCTCGCAGAAGATCACGCGGCCGTTGGCCTTCAGCACCCGCCGCATCTGGCCCAGCGCCGCCATGACATCGGGGATGGTGCAGAGCGTATAGGTGATGAGGATCGTATCGGCGGATTCGGTGTCGAGCGGTATCTGTTCGCCCGGCAGATCGAGGAATTCGAGCGGGATCGGGGATGCCGCAACGCACTCCGCCGCCCGTGCGCGCATTTCTTTCGCCGGCTCGAGTGCCCAGATGTGGCTGACCTTCGAAGCGTCGTAATAAGGAAGATTATGGCCAGCGCCGAAACCCACCTCAAGCACGCGGCCTTCGGCGCGCGGCACGACCTTCTTGCGCTGATACCGGATGGGCTTTGTGCCCATCGCAGCGTTCAACAGCCGCGGCAGAATGAAGTGATCGTAAAAGCCCATGACCGGTTCGCTCCCAAGCGACCTTATCATACACACCAAGGCCCAAAGCGTCAGTGATCGGGATAGACATAGCGTGAAGGCGGATTCGCCGCCGTTGGGAATGCGGGCCTCTTCGGGTCTCTCGTTATAGAGAGGCCGCGCATCGAGATTATTGTAAAATGATAAGTCTATTCCGGTGCGACCGTGACGGCGATGCCGTCCAGTTCCTCTGAACAGGTGATCTGGCAGGAAAGCCGCGAGTTCGGCTCGACCGCCAATGCCATGTCGAGCATGTCGAGTTCAGCATCGGAGCGCGCCGGCAGTTTCTCAAACCAGCCATCCGTCACATAGACGTGGCAGGTCGCGCATGCACAGGCGCCGCCGCATTCCGCAGCGATATCGAACCCCGCATCGCGCAGGATCTCCATCACGCTCCAGCCGTCGCGGCCTTGGACTTCACGCGTCGCGCCTTTGCGGTCGGTAGCAACGATCTTCATCAGGCAACTCCGAGTTTCTTCTGCAGACTCGATGACGACGTCGTGTACTGGAAGCGCAGTTTCTCATTTGGCCTGACGATATGGAAGGCGGCCTGCGCCATCAGCGCCGCTTCGTGGAAGCCGGATAGAATGAGCTTCAGCTTGCCGGAATAGGTGTTGATGTCGCCGATGGCGAAGATGCCCGGCGTCGTACTTTCGAATTTCGCCGTGTCCACGGCGATCAGGTTCTCTGTGAGATTGAGCCCGAAATCCGCAATGGGGCCGAGCTTGATCGTCAGCCCGAAGAACGGAATGAACGTGTCGCAGGCGTGCTCCCATTCCTTCTTTTCGGGGTTCGCCAGCGTCACCGCGCGAAGCTGACCGTCGCTGCCGTGGAGCGCTTTCACGCTCGCGACTTCGAAATTGATCTTTCCATGTGCAGCCAGCTCGCGCATCTGATTGACGCTATGCTGCGCGGCGCGGAAACCGTCACGGTGATGCACGAGCGTGAGCTTCGCGGCGACAGGAGCCAGGTTGATGGTCCAGTCAAGCGCGGAATCGCCGCCACCCGCGATCAGGATGTTCTTGCCGCGGAACGCTTCCATCTTGCGGACGGCATAGTGCACCGACTTGCCTTCGTAAGCTTCGATGCCGGCGATCGGCGGACGCTTCGGGACGAAGCTTCCCCCGCCGGCTGCGACGACGACGACCGGCGCGATGATCTCGGTGCCCGCGTCGGTCGTGAGCTTCCAGCGGCCATCGTCAAGCTTCATGAGCGCGCTTGCCATCTGCGAGAGATGAAAGGTCGGGTTAAACGGCTTGGCTTGTTCCAAGAGCCGGTCGGTCAGCTCCTGGCCGGTGACGATCGGCAGCCCCGGTATGTCGTAGATCGGCTTCTCAGGGTAGAGCTCGGTGCACTGCCCGCCTGGCCGGTCGAGGATGTCGATCAGATGGCATTTGAGATCGAGCAGACCCAGCTCGAACACCGCGAATAGCCCGATGGGGCCTGCTCCGATAATGGCGACGTCGGTTTCAATGGGGCTGCTCATCTATTTCACATTCGTTCGGTGTGAGAAATTCTAAGCCACGCGTTCTATATGTAGAAATGGAGGCGCCGGCAACCACTTCAAGCCGCAGCGGACGCAGGGCGCGCATGTGTCGCGGCGAGGGGGCAGGTAGGAAAAAAGCTTTATGGGGTCAAGCGCCCAGATAGGCCTTGATGAAGACTTGGACCGCCCCCGCCTTGGTCTGAAGGTCGCGAACGGCGGCGGAGGCTGTTCGGCTGTCGGACGCCGGATCGATGGGCTCGGCTGCCGCAGCGGCATCGCCCAGCGTAAACGCGCCGATTCCCCGCGCTGCCCCCTTAAGCGTATGCAGAGCCATCTTCCACGACTTCGCGTCGCGCGCGTCGATGATGCTCTGCAGCTGCTGCACGAGCTCGCTCGCCTGACTGTCGAAAAGCCGCAGGATTTCCGCGTTCAGCGACACGTCGCCGCCGGTGTAACGGGCGAGGTGATTCAGATCGACGGCAGCGGCAGACATGGCCAAGACCCCTCTCAGGCCACCCATTCTGCCCAATGGGGGTCAAGGCGACGTTAATGGGGCCTTTAGAAGGGGACCCAGCCACCTGGAAATGGCGACACGCCGAACAGCCGTGCATGCGAAAACAAGATCGCGAGAAAGACCAGCAGCGCCACAAGAAACCGCCAGTCCAGCAGTTCGCCGAGGTTCAACCTGTTCCGGCCTGCGGCAATCGCGGCGAAAGGTACATTCGATGTCCGGCTCGCGAAGCCGGTCCAGGCGTCTCCCATCTTGCGGCGGCGCTTGGCGTCGATCGAGAACGTGCCGAGAAAGGACGTCAGGAAGAAGGTGCCGAAGAAAATCACCGACGCCTCGTCGCCATTGGCGCTCACATGAAATGCCGACCAGATCGCAACGCCCCACAGGAAGGGATGGCGCGTGATGCGCAGAACGCCTTTCACCGTGCCTTCTTTACTGGCCGCATCTTCCTGTTTCAGCGACGTAGGATTCGGCAACAGCAGGCCCGGCACGGCCAGCAGGAACGCAATCAACACGACCGGAATGGCAAGATGGCGCGTACCGATCCACGGCGCATAGAACATCGGATCGTCGCCAGCCTGTGCGCCATTGTAGGAGATCACGAGCCACACGACCGCGCCGAGCGAGGTCAGCGAGAAAAGTCCGAGATACGGATTTTCGCCGATGACATGCACAATCGCGTCACGCAATCGCGTGCCCGAGACCAGAAGATGGATGCCGAGAAACACGCAGGCCGCAGCGATCAACATCGTCACGATACGCCTCCTCTTTGTTTTAATTTACTTCGTAAGCGTTAAATCCACAAGGTAGTAGCGGACGCCAACCTACTCGCTTTCAAAGGCTTAGTTGGTTAAGCTCTGGACGCAACACACTTTTCCGCCGTCTTTGGGGGCAACATGGCGACGCCTGTTTTCGAGCGCAATCAACCCGTCCTTTTGCAGGGGGGCGACCGGCCCGATGCGACGCCAAGCGCGGAGCCGCCCCGTCCCCGTGAAAGCTGGTTCGGCTTCACGGCAACGTTGATCGCGAGTGTGATCGCGGTTCTGTGGATCGGCGGCGCGGCGGCCTGGTTCTGGGGATATTTCGGGCCGAACGGATTGCTGGCGCTCGATATCCAGCAGATCGCGCTTTTCAGCGTGGCCACCTTCCTGCCGCCTGTTCTCTTTCTAGCCGTGGCGTGGACGCTGGCGCGCAGTCACGCCATGGGATTGGCAACTGAAGCGCTGGTGGATGCGACCGACCGCCTGTTCACGGCCGATGAAACCGCCTCTCGCACGGCGCAGCGTCTCGGCCGTGCAGTGCGCCGCGAACTCGACGCGTTCAACGCCGGTCTCGACGGCGCATTCTCCCGCATGCGTGCGCTGGAATCGGCGCTGGAAAACCAGATCGCAGCTCTCGATGAAGTAAGCGCGCGCGCAGAAGTGCGCGGTGAGTCGGTGGCATCCCGCCTGACGAAAGAGCGAGAGCGCATCGATACTGCCACGGGATCGCTGTCCGATGCCGCGGCCCGTGCGGGCGAATCGGTGGTGTCGCGTCTGACGCAGGAACGCGAGCGCCTCGGTGCTGTGGCAGAAACACTGACCGATGCCGCCGCGCGCGCAAGCGAAACGGTGGCCGGCCGAGCGGCGCAATTGAAAGCCTCGCTGGAAACGGCCGAAACATCGCTCAAAGCCGCAGGACAGACCTTAGACGCACAGGCAGCCGATTTCCGCGCGGCGGCGAGCGCGGCCGCTGAGGCGCCTAGGCTCGCCGCCGTCGAACTCGACCGTCAGGCCAAGTCGATCGAGTCGGTTTCCGAAGCGACTATGGCGCGTGCCGAATTCATCCTCGGACGGCATGAGCGCCATCGCGCATCGATGAACGATCTGCTCGGCAAGCTTAAAGAGGAAAGCACATCGTTCGAAAACATGGTGGCGCGCGAATGCGCGGCCATGGGACGTGCGATCGATGCGCTGGGGGGCGAGGCACAGAAGTTCGAAACCGTCACCGGCGGCACCGAACGCCATCTGGAACAGCTGGTCGACAAGACCTCGACACTGGCGAGCCAAGCGACCCAGAGCATCATGCGCGAAGCCGAACGTCTGAAAGAAGCAAGCGATGCCGCAAATGCGACGCTGGCACGGCTGACGGATACGCTGCGCGACGCGAGCGCCGGAGCACGCACATTAATCGGTGAGACCGCCAATCAGGCCAAGAACGACGCCCATGCGCTGGTCGGCGAGGCGATGGCCGAATGCGAGAAGTTGCTCCGGACTTCGGGTGAATTGTCAGCGCGCGCGCATGAAACCCGCGCGGCGCTCGCAAGCGTTGCGGAGGAAGCGCAGCGCCATCTGCTGACCTTGCCCGGCGTGGCCCAGCAGGAGGCTCAGCGCATCCGCCAGATGGTGCGCAACGAAACCGAGGAAATGCTCGATATCTCCGCGCGTACGCTCTCCACGATCCGGGCGCGCACCATGGCGAAGCAACCCGCCGAAGTCCCGCCCGAAGAACAGACTGAAGAGGAGCGTGAACGCGAAAGCCTGTTCGGGCTCGCGCGCAAGCTGACAGGGCGGCAGAAGCAGAAATCGCGCCCAGGAAGCGAAGAGCCCAAGGCATGGGAGATGAGCAAGCTTCTGGCCGCGGTCGAAACCGGCGAGACGCGCGCCAAAGAATTCAAGCCGTCGACCGCCGCAGCCCTTGGTGCCTTGGAAACAGCGCTGGCCGACATGGCAGTCGATCTGAGTGGCATCGCCGGCGACGAAGGCCCGGCCAACGAGGATTGGCGGTCATACCTTGCCGGGGACCGGGGTATCTTTGCCCGCCGGCTCGCGTCCGCAATCGACAGCAACACCGTCGACCGCATCGCCGAGTTGTATCGCGAAGACAATAAATTCCGCGATGCCGCCGATCTTTATATCAGCGAGTTCGAGACATTGCTGGCGCGTGCGCGCGAGGGTGACGGCGGCGGCTTGCTCACGCCGACGATCCTCTCTGCCGACACCGGAAAGATCTATCTGGCAGTTGCCTACGCGCTTGGACGGCTATGACAGGCGCCTGAGCCGCGCCGTGTAGAATCCATCCATCCCGCCGTGATCACCCAGATGGCACGGCAAGGTGCGTAGATCACCGTTCGCGTCGATCCACTCTGTATGACCGAACAACTCGGCTTCGGCAATCGGAACGCGTGTGAACGTGCTCTGACGATCCAGGAACCGCGCGACCTGTTCGCTGCCTTCCTCCGGCTCCAGCGAACACACCGCGAAGACCAGAACGCCCCCCGGCGCCACCATGTCAGCCGCGCAATCGAGGAGTTCTGCGCTCGCCGCCGAGACCAGCGTCACGTCGGATGCGCTCTTGATCCAGGGAAGCTCCGGATGGCGGCGGATGGTGCCCGTCGCCGTGCAGGGCGCGTCGAGCAGGACGAAGGGCGCCGGCTCGGTCCGCACATCGCGGACATCTTCGTTGATGAGCGTCGCGTCCAGTTTCAGCCGGTTGAGATTTTCCTTCAGCCGTTCAAGGCGAGCGGCTTCGCGTTCAACCGCAACGACCTGCGCGCCGGCAGCGGCGAGCTGTGCTGTCTTGCCGCCCGGGGCGGCACAAAGATCGATCACGCGCTTCCCGCCCACATCGCCAAGGAGCGTTGCGGGCAAAGTCGCCGCCGCATCCTGCACCCAGATCGTCCCTTCCTCGAACCCCGGCAGGTTGTCCACGCGACGCGCCTCGGCAAGCCGCCAGACATTGCCAAACAGATTCACGGCGTCCGGAACCGCACCGCCCTTTGAAACGATGTCGAGTGGCGGCCGCGCAAGATGCGCCGCAGCAATGGCGCGCGCCGCGTCTTCACCATAGGTGTCCACCCAGCGTGGCCAAAGCCAGTCGGGGACATTGAGACGCGCGGCATCCTGCGCGGCCAGCACCGCTTTTCCTTCGCGCGCGACCCGGCGCAGGACGGCATTGATCAGCGGCTTAAAGTGAACGGCTTTGTCATCGGCTTGTGCGAGGCGGTTGACGCCATCGACCGCCGCATGCGGCGCCACGTCGAGAAACAGCAACTCGCAGGCGCCGGCGAGCATGATTTCTAGCGCGGGGCCCGCGCGGTGCGGCGCAGGCGGCTTCTGCACGAAGGACCGGATCAGTGCGTCAAGCTGCCCAAAGCGGCGCAATGTTTCGGCCGCAATGGTGCGCGCAAATCCGGCGTCCCGTGGATCCAGATCACCGATGTGCTCGAGCGCCACGTCGAGGGGCCGCCGCTTGCGCAGCACTTCGGACAAAATGTCCTGTGCTGCCTGCCTCGCCTTCAGTCCTTGCGGCTCACTCACGCCCAGGGACCAGGCGTCGTGGCCGGCTGCCCCGCGAGTGCGCGCAGCCTTGCGATGCGCTCTTCGGTGGAAGGATGGCTGGCGAAAAGCCCGGAAAGGCCACCGTGCAGCGGATTGACGATAAACATATGCGCCGTTGCCGGATTCTGTTCAGCCTCGACATTGTCGATGCGCCGGGCGGCGGAGTCGATGTGTTCCAGGGCCGAGGCGAGCCAGAGCGGGCGACCGGAGATTTCCGCGCCTGCCTTGTCGGCTTCGAACTCGCGCGAACGGCTGACCGCCATCTGGACTAGCACAGCTGCGATCGGCGCCAGCAACATCACCAGCAGCATACCTACCAACCCAATCGGATTGTTGCGCCGGTCGCCGCCGAGAAAGAACGCGAAATTGGCCAGCATCGACACCGCGCCCGCAATGGTGGCGGTGATCGTCATCGTGAGCGTATCGCGATGTTTCACATGGCCGAGTTCATGGGCGAGCACGCCGGCCAGTTCCTCATGGCTCACGCGCTGAAGCAATCCGCTGGTCACGCAGACCGCGGCATGTTCGGGATCGCGGCCGGTGGCAAATGCGTTCGGCTGCTCATTCTCGACGACGTAGACCTTCGGCATCGGGAGCCCCGCGTTCTGGCTCAACTGCCGGACGAGATGAACGATGTCCGGAGCGCTTGCTTCATCGACCTGGCGCGCGCCATACATCGACAGCAGCATCTTGTCCGAGTTCCAGTAGGCAAAGAGATTCGTACCGGCCGCAAACAGGAAGGCGATCACCATTCCTGGGCCGCCGCCGATCAGAAAGCCAACAACCAGAAACAGCCCGGTCAGCGCCGCCATTAGAAGGCCGGTACGCAACGTGTTCATTCTAAATCCTTTCCACCTTCAACAGGGGCGCAGGCGTGATGTATGCTTGCCGCCTCAACCGTCAAGCAAACGCTTCCATGGCTACCCAAACCAAACGCGAGATGGCCGACCGCATCAAAGAGGCGGGAAAACGGGCGCGCGAGGAAGCCGATGCCCGCCGCAAGGCCGAGAAAGCGGTGTCGCATCCGGAAGAGCTGGGCGGTCAGAAGGGGCCGGAACCGACGCGTTACGGCGATTGGGAGAAAAACGGCCTGATTTCCGACTTTTAAGTAAGGCTTTCCGAGCCTTGATCCCGCCAAGGTCAGGGTCCATGTAAGACATGACTTGGAACCGTTCCAGAAAGCACGCTGATGTTCATCCAGACCGAATCCACACCCAATCCGGCGACGCTGAAATTCCTGCCAGGGCGGGAGGTCATGGGCGAGGGTGCGGTTGCGGATTTCCCGACGCCGGAATCGGCGGCTCGTTCGCCGCTCGCGCGCGCACTGTTCAATGTTCCCGATGTCGCCAGGGTTTTCTTCGGCTCCGATTTCATTTCGGTCACCAAAGGCGATGGCGACTGGAAGCATCTGAAGGTGCCGGTGCTGGCAGCGATCATGGATCATTTCACGCGCGGCCTGCCTGTCATGGAAGGCACGAGTGAAGAGACCGACGATTCGGCTACCTATGGAGAGGCCGATCCCGAGATTGTCGCGCAGATCAAAGAGCTGATCGACACCCGCGTCCGTCCCGCCGTGGCACAGGACGGCGGCGACATCATCTACAAGGGGTTCGACGGTGGTTCGGGGATCGTGTTCCTGCACCTGCAGGGATCGTGCGCCGGCTGTCCGTCGTCGACCATGACGCTCAAGAACGGCATCGAAAACATGCTCAGGCATTATGTGCCCGAGGTGAACGCCGTCGAAGCGGTGTGACATCCGCTTTCGCTCTACAATAGTTTCGAATCGATTTCGGATATTGCGATGACACACGCCGTCAACGACGAGGCGCTCGACACGATTTTCCGTGGCGCGCGCAGCCAGAACAAATGGCTGGACAAGCCTGTCAGCCCAGCGCTGCTGATGGCGGTTTACGATCTGATGCGCTTCGGGCCGACCTCGGCCAATTGTTCACCGGCACGGATTGTCTTTGTCGTATCGCCGGAAGCAAAGGCGCGGCTGAAGCCGCTTCTTGCCCCGACCAACATCGAAAAGACGATGACGGCGCCGGCCGTCGCCATTGTGGGATACGACCTCGACTTTCCGGAGCATCTGCCGCGGCTATTCCCGCACAATTCCGGCGCCAAGGACTGGTTCAACGATCCGGCGCACCGCCAGACGACGGCTTTCCGCAATGGTTCGCTGCAGGGCGGCTATCTCATCATTGCCGCTCGCGCGCTGGGTCTCGACTGCGGGCCGATGTCAGGCTTCAGCAATGAAGGTGTGGATCGCGAATTCTTCGCGGGAACGAACGTTAAATCGAACTTTATCTGCGCCCTGGGTTATGGCGATCCGTCGGGGCTGTTCGAGCGCAATCCGAGGCTCACCTTCGATGAGGCCTGCCAGATTCTGTAAGATGAGAGGATGAAGATCCTCGCCGTCGATACCGCTCTGGGCGCCTGCTCCGCGGCGCTGCTCGAGGACGAGCGCGTTCTGGCGCACCGTTTCGAAGCGATGGACCGCGGTCATGCCGAACGGCTGGCGCCGATGGTGGACGAGATCATGCGCGAGGTAGAGGTCGACTTTGCTTCCCTTGATCGTCTCGCCGTCACGATCGGGCCCGGCACGTTCACCGGACAGCGTGTCGGCCTCGCCTTCATGCGCGGGCTGCGCATCGCGCTTCACCGTCCGCTGATCGGGATCACGACACTCGCCGCCATGGCGGCACAGGCCGAAGCCGAGACCGGTGCTGGGATTGCGATTCCTTTGCACGATGCGCGGCGCGATGAAATCTATCTCGAGATAGAAAACCGATTGCCGCCTTCCGTGCTGCCATTCGATGACGTGATTGCGCTACTGCGAGCGTTCGCCGATGACGAAGTGGCGCTCGCGGGCACAGCCGCGTCTCGCGTATGCGATGCACTCGCAAATCGATTTTTGTTGTCGTCTGTTCGCCAGCCCGATGCGCTCTGGGTCGCGCGCCTCGCGCTAACCGCGGATGCTACGGACGCCGCGCCGCGCCCGCTCTATCTGCGCGCGCCCGACGCCAAACTTCCTGCGGCAAGAACATGAGCGGCGCACCTCTTTCGGTCGCGGCGGACAGCGATTTGTCTCCACTTGCGCGCATCCATGCTGCCAGTTTCGCCGAAGCTTGGACCGAAACCGCTCTCCGAAACATGCTTAAAACCCCCGGAACATCGGCGTTTTCGACGTCGGAGGGGTTTGTGATGACGCGCGTGGCTGCCGATGAAGCCGAGATACTGATGCTCGCAGTTGCGCCAGAGGCCAGAGAGAGCGGCTTGGGTACAGTTCTGCTTTCCGTGGCCGTCGAACACGCGCATCGTGCGGGCGCCCGTGCCATGTTTCTGGAAGTTGGGGCTTCCAACATCCCGGCGCTTGCGCTCTACAAGCGTTTTGGGTTCGGCGAGGTGGGGATGCGCGAGGATTACTATGGCGGCAATGAAGACGCGCTGATTCTGCGTGTGGATTTGCCGATCGTCCCATTGGGAAATTCAAAAGCTTCGATTACAGTTGCCGCGAAACCGCGAGGGAACGACCGTGACGCGGATTGAACAACTCTGCGTCGACAAGGGTTTGCGCATGACCGAGCAGCGCAGGGTGATCGCGCGCGTCCTTTCGGAAGCGGCCGATCATCCGGATGCGGAGGAACTCTATAGGCGCGCTTCGGCCATCGACCCGCATATCTCGATCGCCACCGTCTATCGCACCGTCAAGCTGTTCGAGGATGCGGGCATCCTCGAGCGTCACGACTTCCGCGATGGCCGCTCGCGCTACGAGGAAATTCCCGAATCGCACCACGACCATCTGATCGACGTGCAAAGCGGAAGCGTGATCGAATTCCGCAACGAGGAAATCGAGATACTGCAGAAGCGCGTCGCAGAGGAACTCGGTTTCGAACTCGTCGATCACCGCCTCGAGCTTTACGGCGTGCCCAAGGGCGCAAAGAAGCCGCGCTGACAGCGATGCAGACGCTGCGTGGCATCGCGATCCTTGTTGTTTTCCTTGTTACCGCGTTTGTGACCATCCCCTGGCAAGCCTTGGCGATACGGCGCGGGTTGCCGCGTCGTAAGACTTTTCCGCATCGTTACGACCGTTTTCTCTGCAAATTGTTCGGCATCCGTATCACGGTGATCGGGACGCCGGTGCGTGACCGCGGGGTGCTGCTGGTCTGCAACCACACATCCTATCTCGACATCCTGGTGCTCGGAGGCACGGCACAGGCATCCTTCGTAGCGAAGAGTGAGGTTAATGACTGGCCGTTCTTTGGACTGATGGCGCGGCTGCATGAAAGCGTCTTTGTCGAACGTGCGCGCCGGAGCAAGGTTGGTGAATCGCGCGACCAATTGCGTGAGCGGCTTCTGGCCGGAGACGCCTTGGTACTATTTCCGGAGGGCACATCCAATGACGGCAATCATGTGCTCACCTTCAAGAGTGCGTTGATGGGAGCGGCGGAAGCCGAAATCGGGACCGACGCGCACGGCAAGGTGCAGCACGTGCCGGTGCAGCCCGTCTCCGTTGCTTATACCGGTTTCCAGGGTATGCCGATGGGACGGGAGAACCGGCCCCTCTTTGCCTGGTACGGCGACATGGAGCTGGTGCCGCACCTCTGGGAAGCCGTGACGGCAGGCCCCGTCGACGTGGTGGTCGAGTTTCACCCGCCCATGACGGTGGACAGCGAAGGCGGCCGTAAACAGCTGGCCGCGCGGGCGGAAGCGATCGTGCGGCGCGGCCAGGCCCGCGCGCTGGCCGGACTGGCCAGAACGCCGGAAATTCCGCCCGTACCGGCGCCTGATGGGCGGATGGAGGCGGTCGCTTGAGGCAAATAGCGAGTTGGCGCATAACCCCCGCCCCATGAAGACGCTTTTCGTCAAAACCTACGGCTGCCAGATGAACGCCTATGATTCCGCCCGCATGGCGGGTTTGCTGGCGCCGCTCGGCTATGTCACGGCCGAAGCGCCCGACAACGCGGATATGGTGATCCTGAACACCTGTCATATCCGCGAAAAGGCCGCTGAAAAGGTCTATTCCGAGCTCGGCAAGCTGCGGAAGCTGAAAGAAGCCAAGGCGCGGTCCGGCGGACGCATGACCATCGCCGTTGCCGGCTGCGTGGCGCAGGCGGAAGGCGAAGAGATCACCCGCCGCCAGGAGGCCGTCGACATCGTGGTCGGGCCGCAGTCCTACCACCGCCTGCCGGAGATGATCGCCCGGGTCGCACGCTCCGGTGGACATGTGCTGGAGACCGACTTTCCCGCCGACGACAAATTCGACTCGCTACCCACCCAAACCTCGGTGACGAGCGTGTCGGCGTTCCTGACTGTGCAGGAGGGTTGCGACAAGTTCTGCACCTTCTGCGTCGTGCCCTACACGCGGGGAAACGAATTCTCACGGCCCGTCGAACAGATCGTCGCCGAAGCACGGCGGTTGGTGGAGCTGGGCGCGCGGGAGATCACGCTCCTCGGCCAGAACGTGAATGCCTATGGCGGGACGGGACCTGATGGCAGCGCGTGGAGTTTGGCGAAGCTGTTGCACATCCTCTCAGGCATCGAGGGCCTCGCGCGGCTGCGCTACACCACCAGTCATCCGCGCGACGTGAGCGACGATCTGATCGCGGCGCATCGCGACATCGAAAGCCTGATGCCGTATCTTCATCTGCCGGTGCAATCGGGCTCGGATGCCGTGCTGGAAGCGATGAACCGCCAGCACACACGCGACGATTATCGCCGCATCGTGGAGCGCATCCGCAACGCGCGGCCGGACATCGCACTGTCCTCCGATTTCATCGTCGGCTTTCCGGGTGAGAGCGACCAAGATTTCCAGGACACGATGGCGCTGGTTCGCGACATCGGCTACGCGCAGTCCTTCTCGTTCAAATACAGCAAGCGCCCCGGCACACCGGCATCGGCGGCGCGCAAGCAGATTCCGGAAGACGTGAAGTCGGCACGGCTGCAGGAATTGCAGGCGCTGCTGACCGAACAGCAGAACGCGTTCAACCGCAGCTGCGCGGGCCGGACGCTTCCGGTGCTGTTCGAGAAGCCGGGCCGCAAGGCCGGGCAGGCCGTTGGACGCAGCCCCTATCTTCAGCCTGTGCATGTCGATGGCGCCGCCGATCTCATCGGTGAAATCCGCAACGTGGCCATTCTCGAAGCACAATCCAACAGTCTCAAGGGCGCGCTCGCCCATGCGAAGCCGCGGGAAATGGCGCTCGCGACGTGAGTACGACCGCGAAGAAGAGAGCAGCACCCCGCGAACAGGTGACGCTGGAGTTCCCGAACAATGCGTTGCTGGCCGTTCTGGAAGGCACGCATCAGAAGAACTTCGCGCGGCTGGAACAGAAGCTCGGCGTCCGCGTCGCCATGCGCGGCAATCTGGTCGCGGTGGAGGGCGCTTCTGCGGACCGCGAGCGCGCGGCCAATGTGCTGCGTGCGCTTTATGCGCGCGCGGAGACGGGCGAGGCCGTCAACGTCACCGATGTCGATGCCGAAATCCATTTTGCGATGGAAGGCCCGGCGCGCGGCGCGGGCCACGGCTTCGGATCGCCGGCCGTCAAGACCTGGGCATCGCGCACGACGCGCGCACGGACGCAGAACCAGCTCGCCTATCTCGATCTGATGCGGACACATCCACTCGTGTTCGGCGTGGGTCCCGCCGGCACCGGCAAGACCTATCTCGCCGCGGCGTTCGGCGCACATCTGCTCTACGAACGACGTGTGGAGCGACTGATCCTGTCGCGGCCGGCGCTTGAGGCTGGCGAACGGCTCGGCTTCCTGCCCGGCGATCTCAAGGAAAAAATCGATCCCTATCTGCGTCCGCTGTACGATGCGCTGTTCGATGTCATGGGGGATCAGGCGCTGAAGCTGATGGAGCAGGGCACCATCGAGGTGGCGCCGCTTGCGTTCATGCGGGGCCGGACGCTGGCGCGCGCCTTCGTCATCCTGGACGAAGCGCAGAACACCACACCGGCCCAAATGAAGATGTTCCTGACGCGGCTGGGCGAAGATTCGCGTATGGTCGTGACCGGCGATCCCAGCCAAAGCGACTTGCCGGGCGGCGCCGCCATCGGCCTGAACCAGGCGCTCAACATCCTTCACGGCGTAGAAGGGGCGGCGGTCGCGCGGTTCAGCGAGAAAGACGTCGTCCGCCACGCTCTCGTCACCCGCATTGTCGCCGCCTATAATGCGGCCGACAATGATGCAGGCGTCGAGCGAACTTTGCAGCGCGGGAAGGATTGGGCGTGACGGTCACGCTTCTTGTCGCCGATCCGGGCTGGCGGCGAGTCCGGGGATTGAGCGGCCGCCTGAGGCACGCGGCGAAACTCGCGCTGGAACGGGGTGGAAGCCAACATGGCGCTTTCACGCTTCTGTTGGCCGACGACGCGAAACTGCACAGCCTGAACATGACCTTTCGGGCCAAGGACAAACCTACCAACGTGCTTTCGTTTCCTGCCGAGAGGGAAGGCTACCTCGGCGATGTCGCGATCGCCTATGGCGTGACACGCAAGGAAGCACGCGAGCAGAAAAAATCGTTTTCCGACCATGCCACGCATCTGACGGTGCACGGGGTGCTTCATTTGCTCGGCTATGATCACGAAACAGCAAAGGCGGCAAAAATCATGGAGCCGCTTGAGGTGGAAATCCTGAGCAAACTTGGGATCGGCGATCCCTATGCGCGCAAGGCTGCGTGACGCGCCAATGGCCGACGCCACATCGAACGATGACGACAAAACACCGTCGCTGATGCGGCGGCTGTCACAGCTTATTCGCGGCGGCGGCGCGGCAACCGCCATGCGCGAAAGCCTCGAAGAAGTGATCGAGGAGAGCGAGCGTCAAAGCCCGGCGCTTTCGGCGCAGGAACGCACCATGCTCTCCAACCTGCTCAAGGTGGGCGAGCTTCGCGTCGAAGACGTGATGGTGCCCCGCGCGGAAATCATTGCCGTCGAGGAAGCCACATCCCTGCCGGGGCTGGTCGCCCTGTTCGGGGAAGCACAACACTCGCGGCTCCCGGTCTACCACGACACGCTCGACAACCCGACCGGCCTTGTACACATCAAAGATGCGCTTGCGCAGATCGAACCGAATGGCGAAGGCTCGTTCCGCTGGAGCGATGCGACAATACCCAATATCCGCCGTCCGATCCTGTTCGTGCCGCCATCCATGCCAGTGCTCGATCTCCTGCTCAAGATGCAGACCACGCACATTCAGCTCGCACTGGTGATAGACGAATATGGCGGGACCGATGGCCTCGTCTCCATCGAAGACCTCATCGAAGAGATCGTCGGCGACATCGCCGATGAGCATGACGAGGACGCCGTGCCCGTTCGCAGCGAGGCGGACGGATTCATTGTCGACGCGCGTGCGGATCTCGACGACTTTCAGAAGGAAACGGGTCTCAATCTCGCGATCGACGACGAAGCGGAACAGGATATCGACACGGTGGGCGGCCTCGTCATTTCGCTGCTCGGCCGCGTTCCACAGCGTGGCGAGATCGTTTCGCATCCCGGCGGCTTCGAATTCGAAGTGCTGGACGCCGATCCGCGCCGGATCCGGAAGCTGCGCATCCGCCATCCCGCTGCAGCCACCATACCTCCGCCAGCGTGAGCATCTTCGTTCGGACAGGGGACTTTCTTCGCGGCCTCGCCGGATGGCGCGCCTTTCTGGCAGCGTTCCTTTCAGGTGCGATCTCCGCGCTTGGATTTCCCCCTTTTGAACTTTTTCCCCTGCTGCTCTTGGGGTTTGCAGCGCTCGTTCTCCTGCTTGACGGAGTGCGTAAGCGTTCGCGCCCAATCCGCAACGCGGCCTTGCTGGGCTGGGCCTTCGGCTTCGGTCAATTTGCTGTCGGTCTGCACTGGATCGGATTTGCATTTCTGGTCGATGCCTCGGCGCATGAATGGCAGATTCCGTTTGTCGCCATCCTGTTTCCCGGCGGCCTTGCTCTCTTCATCGCGGGCGCTATGGCGGTCGCGATGCGCTTCTGGCAAACCGGAGCGGCACGACTGTTCGTGTTCACCGCAGCCTATTCGCTTGCGGAATGGCTCCGTGGGCATGTGCTCACGGGCTTTCCCTGGAATATCGCCGGCTATGGCTGGGGCGCTTCGCTCGGCATCATGCAGAGCGCGGCGCTGATCGGCGTCTATGGCTTGACAGTCCTGACGATCCTCTTCGGCGCTTCGCTTGCCGAATTATTCGCAGAGAAACCGCGATGGTCCGTTCCGGGCGCTATGGCGGGAATATTTGTTGCTTTGTTTGCGTTCGGCGCGTTCCGGCTGATGGGCGCGACCGATCAGAATGTCCCTGGCGTGAGGCTGCGCATCGTCCAGCCCAACATCGCGCAGGCCGACAAATACCGGCCCGAACTTGTCGAACGGAATTGGGATCGGCTGATCGCGCTCAGTCATGCTGCCGCGAAGCAGCCGCCGACCCACATCATCTGGCCGGAGGCAGCACCGCCCTTCGTTCTGACGCGCTCGCCAGAAGCACTCGATGAAATCGCACTGCTCACCGGCAACGATAAAATTCTAATGACCGGCGCGTTGCGAGCACTCCGAAACGGAAACCGGCTGAACTACTACAACAGCTTCTACGTTTTCGGACAGGGCGGCCGGATGCTCGCCGTATACGACAAATTCCACCTTGTCCCATTCGGGGAATATCTGCCGTTCGAAAGCACGATGAAGAGTCTCGGTCTTACAAAGCTTGCGGGTATTGAGGGCAGTTTTTCCACCGGCGATGGTCCACACACCATCGATGTCCCCGGAGCACCGCCGGTCGGGCCGCTGATCTGTTATGAGATCCTGTTTCCCGAGGAGATCGTGGCGGAGCGGCGACCGGGCTGGATTGTGAATGTCTCCGACGATTCCTGGTTCGGACCTTGGGCCGGGCCATTGCAGCATTTGCTGATCGCACAAACGCGCGCGATCGAAGAAGGCCTTCCCATCGTGCGTGCAACCAATAGCGGCATTTCAGCCGTTATCGATCCGTTCGGACGCATCCGCACGAAGCTCGAACTCGACAGGATGGGAGCAATTGACGCGGCACTGCCAGCGCGAATTGAGCCGACGCTTTATGCACGCGCGGGTAAATATTCATTCTGGCTTTTGCTGCTGTTTTGCTGCATTGCGCCTTACTTTATGAGGCGAACTTTCAGTTCTCGACTTCAAAAATAGCCGATTTGACCTTTTGCAAATCGCGCTCGTGTGGTTATGGTCACGCCCCAGAATTCGGCATATGGCGGGGGGCCTTGCCAAAAAAGAACACCAATCCGGTCGACGCACAGGTCGGCAGCCGTGTCCGTTTGCGACGCATGCTCATCGGCATGAGTCAAGAACGTCTCGGCGAGCTCCTCGGCCTGACGTTTCAGCAGGTGCAGAAATACGAAAAGGGACTGAATCGCATCGGCGCGGGACGACTGTTCGACATCGCGCGCATCCTCGGCGTGCCGATCGACTATTTCTACGAGGGACTTGCTGGCGGGTCGAATCGCGGCTTCTCCGAAAACGACACGTCGCTACCCATCGTCGAGTTCATGTCGAGCCCCGAAGGCCTGCAGCTTGCGCTCGCCTTCACGAGCATCAAAGAGCCCAAGGTACGCAAGCGCGTGCTCGACCTGGTGAAAAGCCTGGCTGAGGACAAGAACGACGATTAGCGTCCCTTTCGCGATTTCTTTTCCGCCAGCCCAGATTGCTTGCGCCGCGCCTCCAGCGCGTCATACACGGCCTTTGGTTTGACGCCTGTGGCTGCCCACACCACGAGCAAATGGTAAAGCACGTCGGCGGATTCGGCGACGATGTCCTTTTTCTTTCCACTGACCGCGGCGAGTGCGGCCTCGACACCCTCTTCGCCAAGCTTCTTGGCGCATTGCGCCACGCCGCGCCGGAGCAATTGCGCCGTATAGGATTTCGATGCGCGTGCACTCTTGCGTGCGATGATGGTCGCATAAAGCTGGTCGATCGGATGTTCGTTCATCAGTTTGCTCTGTCTTCCAGCAGGCGCCGCGCGATCACCTGCGCCTGTATTTCGGCCGCGCCTTCGAAAATGTTCAGGATACGCGCGTCGCAAAGGATGCGGCTGATGGGATATTCGAGCGCGAAGCCATTGCCGCCATGGATCTGAAGTGCATTGTCAGCAGCAGCCCAGGCGACGCGTGCGGCCAGCAGCTTCGCCATGCCGGCTTCGAGATCGCAGCGCCGGCCTTCATCTTTCTCGCGCGCGGCGTAGTAAGCGATCTGGCGCGCGACCGTGATTTCCACCGCCATCATCGCGAGCTTGTCGCGCACGCGGGGATAGTTGAAAATTCTCTGACCGCCCTGCTGGCGATCCAGTGCGTAGCGCAGGCCGACGTCGAGTGCCGACAATGCAACGCCGACAGCCCGTGCCGCGGTCTGGATGCGCGCACTTTCGAAGGTCTGCATCAGCTGTTTGAAGCCTTGGCCTTCCTCCCGGCCGAGAAGATTGGCGGCGGGCACTTCGAACCCGTCGAAGCCGATCTCATATTCCTTCATGCCGCGATAGCCGAGAACGCCGATCTCCCCGCCGCTCATGCCTTTTGCGGGGAACGCATCTCCTTCGATGCCCCGCGGCTTTTCGGCGATGAACATCGAAAGGCCGCGATAGTCGTTTGTATTCGGATCGGTGCGCACCAGAAGCGTCATCACGTCCGCGCGGGCGGCGTGGGTGATCCAGGTCTTGTTGCCGTAGATCTTGTAGAGATCGCCGTCACGTTGCGCGCGTGTCCGCAACGATCCGAGGTCAGAACCGACATTGGGCTCGGTGAAGACCGCAGTCGGAAGCTTCGCGCCGCTGGCGATCAGCGGTAACCAATGGTCACGCTGTTCTTTCGTGCCACCGCTCAGAATTAGTTCGGCCGCGATTTCGGACCGCGTTCCGAGCGAACCGACGCCGATATAGCCGCGGCTCAGCTCTTCCGACACGACGCACATAGCAGTCTTGGACAACCCGGCGCCGCCATATTGTTCCGGAATGGTCAGGCCGAAAACGCCGAGCGCACTCATCTGCGCGATCACATCGAGTGGGATCAATTCGTCCTTCAGGTGCCATTGGTGCGCAAACGGCGTGACTTTCTCCTGGGCGAAGCGGAAGAACTGCTCGCGCACCATGTTCATTGTCTCGTCAAGGCCAGGATTGCCGGCGACCATCGCACCCGGATGGGCCGCGAGATAATCGGCGATCGCCTCGCGTGTTTCGCGCGCCGTTCCGATGGCCACGAGTTCGCGCACCGTCGGTGTCCAGAATTCGCCCGACGACGAATCGTCCAGCCCCATGTCGTATGCGCGGGCGATCTCGTTCTGACTCATCGGAATGCCACCGACGATCTGGACCAGATACTCACCGAAAGCAGCCTGCAGGATCAGTCTTTCGATGTCGCCGAGTCGCTTTTCATGCTCGAGCCTGCGCGCCCAGCGCACCATCTGCCGCAGCGCCTCGACATTCGTGGCAAACCAGGCGAGCGCATGGGCCGCGCGCTGGTGCCGGTCGA
>Ga0105239_10001752_pt1 | contig 28607 bp, 26 predicted proteins | sample KBSC44metaG_FD_92761 | JGI IMG/M metagenome (GOLD analysis project Ga0105239, IMG submission 92761) | Corn rhizosphere microbial communities from Kellogg Biological Station, Michigan, USA - KBS C4-4 metaG | ecosystem: Host-associated > Plants > Roots > Rhizosphere > Soil | place: Michigan, USA...
CCTTTCAATAACCGGATCCAAAGCAAGTCGAATATCTTCAAACCGTGCCTCACGTGAAACCCATCGCCCACCCGTAGGTCTAAAGAGGTTTTTTCTGACAGAGGGGCGATACTCAGGAATCGGAGGAAGCGTCTGGTTTTGAATTGCAGGGGTTGCGTAAATCGTGGGTTGATAAGAGCCGAAAGAGGGACCTGTCATTTGTACTTAACCTCGAAAGTATCATTAATCCCCTTTATAAACTGTAAACCCGGTCTCTAATTGCTCTTTCCGAGGAGTTTTCTAATAAACTTTTGGATAAAAAAAACCACCTCTTTGAATTACAAAGAAGGTGGCTAATTGTTATGACACAATAGGGATGGGAGTGGAAGTTTGTATATATATATAAAAACAAAAAATATATCAAGATTGCCTACTTTCTCATTAAACTTTGTAAATTCCGTACATCACTTGGTTCCAAAGGAGCAGAGAGCTTAAGTCAATAGCTGAGCTTATTATTTAGAAGTTTCAAGCCGTTGGACTTCCTATTAAACAGGACTTCTACAAAGTTGCCCGGATAAGCCCTTCCCACAAAAAGGTCTTTTAGATAAAAAAAACCACCTCTTAATCAATAAGAGATGGCAAATGTTATGACACAATAGGGATGGGAGTGGAAGTTTGTATATTTATATAAAAACAAACCAAAAGGCGGAATTGATCCTTTTGGATATAAAGATTCATTCTTTTTGATTTCTCTTAATAAAACTACAGTTGTAAGAAGGGTCGCATCTTTTCAAACTTCTTAGGGCCGATTCCCTTAACGTCCATCACTTGGGCAGGATCGGTAAAAGCGCCATGACTCTTACGATACTCAATGACTCGCTGGGCCATTTTAGGCCCAATCCCCGGCAAAAGCTGGAGTTGAGCCAAACTGGCATTATTCAGGCTGGTAATAGGCGGGTGTTTCGGCTTTTTAGGCCCAAAGTGATGCGCATGCTTTTTTGCTTTTAAGTGACCCTGTGGTGCGTCTTGAAGCAAAGCATCCGATCCATCAACAGAGTCTTCACTTGATAGATCAACCGTTTCTTGGGGTGATGCGACAGAAACAGGTTTTGATAAGGGAATGCTTTGCAAGCTTATAACTTGATCCGGCGCCGGAAAAAGAATCAGTAGCAATAAGGCAAACATCGCTAAAATGACAGATGCCAAAACCATGCTTTCCCAATGCCGCATGAACCATGCCCAAACGCTGAGTTTAGGCTCAGAGAACGGTGGTATTTCCTCAATTGATTGAGAACTTTGAGACATAATACTGGCATCTGATTTCCGTTGGGGAGAAACCCTATGTTATGCAAAACTAGATTTGTACGATCCGGACTTCCTGCTAACTACGCTAATCCCAAGCTTTGCCTATCACGCTTGAGAGTAATCATTCAAATATCCTTATCCATAAGTCCAAAAGCACAACGGTTAAAGACCGCTCTTCGCGTGAGGAGCTTTTAAGACTCTACACGGAGGCGCTTTGCTCAAATAAGCGGCGCAGATCATCATCTTCAACCCGCTTTTTCTCGTCTGCGAGAGTTTTGAAGGCTTCAAACAAACCCGCCATATGAGCATCAGACTGGATAGCAAAACCCAGTTTTTCCAAGCGGGACTTCACAGCGGCACGGCCGGAGCGAGGGCCTAAAGGGAGGACAGCCTCAGTCAAGCCAATCCACTCGGGACGCATAATTTCGTAGGTCGCACGGCCTTTTAAGAAACCATCCTGATGAATGCCAGACTCGTGCGCGAAGGCATTCCGCCCGATAATCGCTTTATTGTATTGAATCGGCATACCGGTTAATTCGGAAACCATGGCGCTTGTGGCTGCAAAGTGGGTGGTGTCGATATCGGTATATAGGCCGTCAAAATACTCAGGACGAACTTTAAGCGCCATAACCACTTCTTCCATTGCCGCGTTACCGGCCCGTTCACCAATCCCATTGATGGTGCATTCCACCTGACGAGCCCCGTTTTGCAAACCTGCAATGGTATTGGCCGTCGCTAAACCGAGATCGTTATGGCAATGGACGGAAATGACAGCTTGGTCAATATTCGGCACATTCGTGACGATACCCTTAATCAAACGACCGAATTCATCCGGGATCGTATAACCCACGGTATCAGGTATGTTGACGGTTTTAGCACCGGCATCAATAACAGCTTCCAGTACACGGTACAAGTAATACGGATCGGTACGACCGGCATCTTCAGCAGAAAACTCAATGTCCATACACTTGGACTTTGCCAAGGCAACCATATCGCGCGCAATGGTGAGAATTTCATCGCGCGTTTTCTTGAACTTGGTTTGGATATGAATATCGCTGGTACCGATAAATAAATGAATTCTCGGTTTTTCCGCATGGCGAACCGCATCCCATGTCGCTTCCAAATCGTGCGGGGTTGCCCGACTTAAACCACAAATGGTTGGCCCTTTAATTTCCGTCGCAATTTGCTTAACGGATTCAAAATCTCCGGGGCTGCTAAAAGGGAAGCCCGCTTCGATAATATCGACTTTCAGTGCAGCCAGTTTATGGGCAATTTGCAGCTTCTCGCTATTACGAAGTGATGCTCCAGGACACTGCTCCCCGTCACGAAGTGTTGTATCGAAAATAAAAACTTTGTTTTCGTCATTTCTTTTTTTCAGGCTGGGGGAAGTGGTCGCATCAGCAGTCATAACAAGGCCTTATACACGAGTTAACAGAGCGTCTTACGGGAATAACAGAAGCAAGAGTTCTCTGCAAGTGGAACATCCTTCATCATAACAAAAAGGCATCTTACAGAGTCTTTTCATTCCATACGTCTTATAAACGGGACCTTGATAAATATCGTAAGCGAGATGCTACCTCCATTTCCAAAGGCTTACGAAGAGGGGAAGTCAACGCATCAGGAATGTGCTGTCCCAATCCCTCATTGCCCCCATACTTTTCAAGCTGCGAGTATGGTATTGAGGCAATGCTGTTTTTACCAGCAGCATAAAGCGCTTTATGGCGCTCCAGGTAAGTTTGAGGCTTAATCAAGTCATCCTCTAGCTCATCGTTGCTGCGAGAGGAACTGTAGAAAACTTCCTTTAAAAGCCTTTCCGGCATAGCGGACTGAGGATCTTGACTTATCGAATGTTTTAAAAAAGTCTTATATTTTTCTAATACGAATGAGGGCGACTCGGATAAGCCTAAGTAAAAGCAATTATGAATCCCTTCAGTGATATCTTTTTCGCCATTAGAATCACACCGAGCAAAAAATGCTTCCACATTTTCCATTTGCCTGGGTTCCGTTTCGAAAAATTTACCTATTCTCATTTGTGCCATTTGATAGTGGTGTTGAAGTTGCGCTTCTCCCCTTATCATGAATGCAAAGGGATTAATAAAAATATTTTTCTCTCTACTCTCTTTTTTTCGACGAGCATGCCGATCTTTCCTAAGCTGGATTTTTTCCTCACTGACCGCCGCCTCTCTTGTTTTATTAACAATAATTTTTCGTATTTCTCGATCCCATTTCTTCAAAACGGGATCAGAAAGAAGGTGTTTAACAGAAGTCAGTAATCCCAATTGTGAAGCCACATTTATTTTTTGAAGAAGTTTCTGTTTATAAGAGCGTTTTGCTTCTATCTCGTTTAATCGTTGTTCTATTTTTTTGTTTTGCTTCTTTGTTGAAAAGACTACTTTATCCACCCTGGGTTGAAGATTCCTGAATTGTCGCCGGTACTTTTCCTTAGCAGTCTTTGGAGTTCGAGGATGTTTTAAGTAGGGTTTATAGCCACAAAAGCGGGTTGACCAGGGACTATCTTGCATCAATTAATCCAGTAAACGTGATGAATGCCTAAACTATACAAAACATGAAAGAAATTGCCTATACAGATTCCCTAAAGCATTAACTTATTTCTAAAGTCTTACCGACAGACTGTAAAAAGTGTTTCACATGCGGCGTGGTCAATTCCTCTGCAACCTTGTGATTTCCCTCTAAAAACTCAAGATGACGACTTTGACATTTTTCTGCGGCCGCATACAAACGATCCGCACACGCAGTCGGCATGAGGGGATCCTGTCGTCCATGCAAAATGAGTAAGGGCGCTTTAACACCTTTTAACTTCTCTTCGGAAAGGAATTGAGAATTCAAAAGCCGATGAATCGGGAAACAGGAGTATAGGGTTTTACCCAGCCTGTTCTGCATACGGTGCTGGACCACATCAGCCAAAGCAGGCATAGTCGACTCCAAAATCAAGGCTTTATGAGGGTTTTGCAGCGGAATCTACCACAACAGCACCCCCCATGGAGTAACCGTACAAAATTTGTTCATGATGAGGAACACCGTGATCGCCCAGGTATTGACGCGCATCTTTAAACGCCTGATATAACGACTTCTCGCTGGGCATTCCCTCTGTAACACCATGACCGGGATGGTCGTAAAGCATCACCCCTGTTCCCCGTGGAATCAGGTTCGTAAATTTTTTGATTCGATTCAAACTATCGCCTGATCCATAGGAAACCAGTATCGTTGGATGTCCGGGCTTTGCCGGATGGTACAAACCATTGAGCGTGACTGGTTCACCGTTTTTGTTTTTGACCGTGGATAGAATTTGAATTTTCTTCAATTCGCTTAAAGCTGGCAAATTGATGATTTCAGGATCGAGTACGATATTTTTTCGGATTTTTGAAAAAAGATGAAACGGTCTTCCAAAGGACCCATAATCGCTTGACGTACGTACTGATAAAACGCTTTGATGTTCAGCATCAGATCGTTTAAAACTTTTTTCCACGGCTGCAGGAACAATTTTGAGCTTGAGTCCAGAGACGAAGGAAAGGGTTGTTTTTCAATACCCTCGGACTTTTCGATCGCAGCCCGCATTTTCGACTCCGCTAAAGCGGGCCGGGAGAAGGAAGTCGAATATCGTGAAAGCGAATGTAAGGGAATCACAGTTTTAAGCTTCGCGGGAATGACATTATAAAATCAAACACACGGTTCAGGTTCTGATGAAAATTGCTTTAAAAACCTTTCAACATGAGGTTGCGTAAGCGACTTATTAATACTATGCCCCCCTTGCAAAATATGAATTTCACGGTTTCCTGATTGCTTAGCGGCCTCGAATAGGCGTTCGGCAAACTCAATGGGCATAATCGGATCTCGATTGCCATGCAAAAGCATAAGCGGGAAATTAGTCTGCTTTAGCTTCTCTTCGGAGCGAAACTGAGAAATAGCCGCACGATGCAATGGCACGTATTGCGACACTCTTTTGCCAAGTCGTTTCTGAATGGCTTCAGGAAGAGAGGTCATGGTTGATTCCAGAATAAGCGCTTTGGGTGCCTGCTTCGCAGCGGAGTCAACCGAAACAGCACCTCCCATAGAATAACCGTATAAAATTTGCTCGTGATGGGGAACCCCTTGATCCGCCAGAAATTGGCGAACATCTTTGAGAGCCTTGTATAGCGTTTCTTCAGTCGGCTTACCCTGGGTACTGCCAAAACCGGGATATTCATAGAGTAAAAGGCCCATACCCTGATCAAGCATCCCCGTAAAATTCGTGATCTTATTCATACTGCCATTTCGACCATTCGAATAAATGACGGTTGGCATACCCGGTTTTGCCGGTTGATACAAAGCATTTAAAAGCCCCGGTTTTCCGTTACCGGCAATAGCGGAAGGAATTTTAACTTTTTCCACAGCCTGCAATTCAGGAATTGTCAGCAAATTGAGCGTTAGACCTCGTTTACGGCGTCGATAGCCAAAAAATAAAAGCGTATCTTCCAATACAAGAACACAGGCCTGAAGAACACGTGCCGCAAACCGTTTTGTAATCAGGAACATTTCCTTCAAAACGACCTTCGTCGTTTTATATGAAGGAACTTGGAAATGCATTGGCCTTTGAAACCGGGCGCTCACAATGCGTCGACTGTAAACAATATCTTTAGACGCCAATTTTTGAGCCTGCCGGTGTACTGAGTGAAGCAGCGTACCGGGAAACGACGACAATGTTTTCGGCAGTGAAGGTGAAATCACAGGCTTAAAATCCAATTTTGTCCCCACCTTAGCCAGTCCCTACGGACATCCTCATCCGTCTGCTGCGCAGCGAGCCTAAAGCTCTCACGAACAACGGCTGGAGAATCCCCCAGCGGGAGAGGGGAAATTCTCAAAGAAAAGGGGAGAATCAATTTGAAATACTTATATTGAAATGAAACGTCACAAGCGATTTTGTTGCTATTTCAAAGTCATTAATCGATAAACACATCGATCGAAAATGCTACATTAGTATGATTGTGCCCGAAGCATCTTATGGAGATTGTTCGCTCATGCAAATTCAAAAAAAGATGCCTCTTACCCTGTCGGGCCGTTGCTTAACACAAGCGCTACTGCTTATACTGCTCCTGTTTCCTCCGGTAAGCCAGGCTCAAACAATCCCCAAACTACCTAAACAGTGGGGAGATAACCAATCCGGTAAATTCACTCTTCTCGACGTATACTCCAGCTACTGTGGTACATGCAAAATGATGGAGCCTTATTTACAACGGCTTCAGTTCACCAACGGAAAGCTGCTGCACATTAAACACATTAATGCGGACGAGACAGCTTCTTTGGCTCAAATCTTTAAATATCCCATTACGGGAACACCCACCTATATCCTTTTTAATCCCAGTGGACAAGCGATCTACAAAATGGAACGCTGGATTTCTCCACTCATTCTTCAAACCCAGGTACGTCGTGCCTTACATGAGCTTAAATCGCTTAAATTATCCAATCAGCCCGTATTGCCAAAACCTTTGGAAAACAATCCGAAAGGCTGGGGAAATATGATTCTTCTAGCCTTTGAACATAAGACGGGTTGTGAAAACTGTGTCAGCCACAAGGGTGAATTACACTCCTTCGAGAGCGTTGGACAAGCCAGCGGACTCAAGGTTATTTACCTGGATACCGGAAACCTTCCAGCCTGGGCTGAGTCCATTCGCCCTAAAATTCTACCCGCTTATATACTGCTCGATAATCGACAAAAAACAAACACCAATACTGCGAACACCTCAAAAAACAAGTATGAAATCTTACTAAATGTAAACGGTGATATTAATATGCAAACCCTCTGGCAAAATATCGTTTTATTAGGTGATAACGGTGTTAAGCCCTAAAACAACGCAAAAAACCCTCGCACAAAAAAAACATCACCAGGTTTTACTGAGTATCCACATAGACAGCATGTGATTTATTGTTGTCATGTTAGTCTAGTCTCCTCAACGTTTCTCATTTCCCGAATCAAACTCGATATCACCTCATCCCAACCTCCTATGTTTCAAGAAGGAGTCGTACTCAATGGCGACCAATGCTTCCCTATTCTCCCCAATGGGCTCTCCCTCCCAATACCCGCAGCAGCCTCAACAATCACAACAACAGCCATCAGCTGAAAACTATGGTCCTTTGCCTGCGTACTTACAACAAACTCAAAATACGGCTTCAGCCAATCCATCACCAACAGAGCTTCCGGGAATGACAGGAATGCCTGGTATGTCTCAAGAATCAAAGCTGGGCGGCGAACAACCGCAACAGCAAGTTGCGCTTCCCCCACAAACCAATAGCGATAGCTTCAGCTTCAATAAAAAAGAAGCGACGCCTCCTCAATCACCGGCTTTCGGTGGAAAAAAAGATAAAAAAGACACCAAATTTGCTGAAGGAGACACAAAAGAAAAACCGGAATTCTCCGGTAAAAGTCCCTTCGCTAAAAGCGTCAGCTTCGGTGAAGACGAGAAAAAAGAAAAAGAATAAATTCCCTCTCTCTCTAAAAACTTTAAACCCTCTCTTCCTAATAGCTAGAGAGGGTTTAAAGTTTTTAACATTACTTAAAGAGAGTGCCACCAACCCTAAGAACATTAAACACCCTCTATACTTCACTCTGCTTTAAAATGATTAATAATTCACTTTGAATTAGAAAGCCGTCATGTCTGCTTCTGCAACGCTATTAATTGTTGATGACGATGCCCACATTCGGGATGTGCTTCGCTACGCGCTGGAAAACGAAGGCTTCACAGTCCTGGAAGCAGCTGACGGAAAGCAGGGTTTAGCCCTTGCCCAAAGCCAGAATCCACACCTCCTGATTCTGGATGTAATGATGCCGGAAATGAACGGACTTGACCTCTGCCGGGAACTCAGAAAAACATCCACAATTCCAATTCTCTTTTTATCCTCTCGGGATAGCGAACTGGATACCGTTTTAGGTTTGGAATTCGGTGGCGACGATTATGTTTCCAAACCTTTCAGCCCGCGAGAACTCCTCGCCCGAGTTAAGGCCATGTTACGTCGCCACGCCTATACCTCACAAAATCGAGATGCGGATTCAATCGACCTTAAACTCAAAGAACTTCACCATGGCAATTTAACGCTTTCAAGTGAGACCTACAGAGTATTTTGGAAAGAGCATCCGCTCACACTGACCACCACCGAATTCAATCTGCTCCATACCTTTATGTTGTCTCCACAACGTTGCTTTAGCCGGGAAGCCCTTTGTCAGCTGGATATATTCCGAGACGTGGTGAGCGATCGCACCATCGATAGCCATATTCGCAGACTGCGAGCCAAGTTTTCCGCCCTGGATTGCAATACCGTCATTGAAACCATGCACGGGTTCGGCTATCAACTGGGCTCCTGTGTATGAGTGTGAAACGCTGGCTCCTGAAAATCTCAATCCGACGCATTCTGTTTGCCGTTAGCCTGCTTTTTTTAGCTTTACCGCTCGGCAGTATTTTTTTCCTGCGCATATACGAGAGTGCCTTAATTCGACAAACAGAATCCGAACTCATTGCCCAAGCTGCCATGCTGGGTGCACTCTACAAACAAAATGTGCTTCACACCCTGGCACGGCATCATCGCTCCATTGCCAGTTACGGACTCCCAATTCCTATAAAAGCTTACACAAATATAGGCATTTCAAGAATTAATGAGAAGGCATCAGATACGCGGCGCGAGCAGCGCAGGAGCGTAAGCGTAGGCAAAGCTACGTGCGCATCCGAGCAGCACAGCAACAAAGTAGATGATAGCCAGCTCGTTAATTATGGAAATGCCTGCAGCAGCCCAATCCGTCCGGTTATAGCACACCTGGATCTCGCAAAAGATCCCATTTATCCCCCGCGACCCGTCGGAAAAATGCGCTTACAACTTTTCGATCCCATTGCAGAGGAATCCAGCCAAAATTTACTACCCATTATCGAAGATACTCAAAAAATCACCTTGGCCGGTTTCAAAATCCTCAGCCCGAGCGGACAGGTAATTGCAGGCCGTAACGAGCAGGGACTTTCCTTTGCCCATCTGCTGGAATTCCAGCAAGCTGCTCAAGGGAATGCGTTTAGCCTGCTGCGAAAAAGGCGTTTGCATCATCGACCTGTTGCACTGGACTCCTTCAGTCGCAATTCGCAGCTCAATGTGTTTGTCGCATTGCCTGTGATCGCAAATTCCAGAGTCATGGGTGTGGTTTGGGTGAACAGGACTCCAAGCAACATCGAAGAAGCCTTATATAGCAAACGTTTTGAGATTAGCATTGCAACACTTTTACTCATTGCACTCACTCTGTCTGTCAGCACTTTAACCTCCCATACGATTACTCGACCCATTCGCAACTTAATCGCTAAAACCCGACTCATTGCCGAAGGGCATCCGGAAGGATTTACCCCGGTCGCTTTCCCGATCACCAGCGAGATGACCGAACTGTCACAAAGCTTGTCGAAAACAGCCAGCATTCTGCAAAACCGCACCGATTATATTCGTAATTTTGCGATGCATGTCTCTCACGAATTCAAAACGCCACTGACTGCTATTCGTGCCAGTGTGGAGCTTCTTCAGGATCATCTGGAAAGCATGCCGATTGAAAAGCAGCGCCATTTCCTGAAAAATATTACCGTGGATACGGAACGATTAAATCGCCTGGTATCCAGACTCCACGAGCTTGCCGCAGCCGATATGGGAAGTATCCAGGAAACCCAAACACCCGTTTTACCGTGTCTGGAAAACTGGAAAAATTTCTATAAGCCCAAAGGATTGAACCTTCACATAAAAACGCTTACCGAGGCTCAAGGCTGGTTTACGAGCATCTCCAAAGAAAGTCTGGATGCCATTCTGAGTAACCTGTTGGAAAACAGTCGCCAAGCCGGAGCGAAGCGGGTTACGTTATCGCTGTCCGTGGATGAGACGCCGCACAGTATTATTATTCTTCTTCAGGATAACGGACCGGGCATTTCCGAGAGTAATCAAAAACAGATTTTCACGCCTTTTTTCACCACCAAGCGCGATAGCGGCGGTACCGGGCTAGGCCTCAGCATTGTTGAAGCACTCCTCTCCCGTCAGGGTGGAAACTTAAACCTAATTGCCAGTGACAGTTCTGGGACTCTGTTTAAACTCACTCTTCCTAAAAGGTAAAATTCCCCTCCTGGGAGGGGTGGGCTTTAGCCCGGGGTGGTCCTCCAAATACAAACACCCTCCCTAAGTTTTTCCTGCCATCTCCAAACAATTAGATTAACCACCCCGTCGGCTCCGCCGCCACCCCTCCCAAGAGGGGAATTTGTCGTTCATTAACTGTTAAAAATACCTCGAATCGAATTTGCACAAAAATTGCACAAAATAGCCTCAGGATTAGCACAACAGATTGAGAGAATCTTCTTAACAGCAAATTACCCCCGTTAGCTAGTTAAGGAGAACCCCATTATGATGACCGGTTTAAGCTCCCTGGAGAATCATCCCTACCCTCCGCCCAAAAAATCTCAAAGTATTATGGTCAAATGCCTGATTATTATGGGAATCGTCCTTATTTCTCTCGTACCCTTATTGATGATTGGAGGGATTATTCAGGAAAGGGAGTACCGAAAACAAGCTGTTGTAAATGAAATTTCAGAAAATTGGGGAGGCAAACAAACCATTGTCGGCCCCATTTTAACCATCCCCTACCTCGAAGGAAATAAGCGGAAAATTTGTGCGGTTTTTCCAGATGGCCTTAAAAGTAGTTTCAACCTCAAAAAAGACATTAGACACCGTAATATATTCCAAGCTATCGTCTATAAGGGAACTACTCACATAGAAGGTGATTTCAATTTAAGTGCACTCATCGCAAAAATTCCAGCACAGTCTCTGCAGTGGAAAGAAAGCCACGTAGAGTTTGCCCTTACGGATCCTGCTAACCTCGAAAAACAAGCCTTCCTGGATTGGCAAGGACAAAAAATCCCCATTGAAAATACAGCAAAAAACATTCTATCAACATCCGTTCCTACTAATCCAAAGCTGTCTAAGCTACCCTTCAAACTGGATCTCTCGTTACGGGGTACTGAGAGTTTGATGGTGGGAGTAATAGGAAAACAGAATACGATACAGATTGATTCTGATTGGACCTCTCCCAGTTTTACCGGACGCCCGTTACCCAGCAATAAAGACTTTACTGAAGACGGTTTTTCGGCAAATTGGACTATGGGACCTCAAGGCATACATCCACGCGCAGGCTTTTTAAGCTATCCCAGCGAAGTCAACAACCCACTACAAGCTATCTTTGTGGAGTCTATTGGCTCACAGATTGGGGTTGAACTTCTACAGCCGGTGGATGGATACCGTCAAACAGAGCGTGCCATTAAATACAGTTTTCTTTTCGTACTCCTAACGTTCGCTACCTACTTTCTCTTTGAACTCATTGCGAAGCAACCCCTGCACCCGTTTCAGTATTTGCTGATTGCCTTCGCTATCTGCCTCTTCTATTTACTGCTACTAGCCTTCTCCGAGTTTATCCAGTTCGGCTTTGCTTACCTGGTTGCCAGTTGCGGCATCATCGCAACTATCAGCCTGTATTCCAAAGCCATCCTTGGAAAAGTCTACAAACACGCACCGATCTTAATTGGCGGATTGCTCAGCGTTTTGTACGGCTACTTATACATTCTGCTCCAGTTGGAAGATCTCTCCCTACTCTTCGGATCGCTTGGTTTGTTTGCCATCCTGGGAGCCATTATGTATGTCACCCGGAACATTGACTGGTACGGTGAGACCGGTTCCATACAAGCTCATTAATTGAGAACTAGCTAATACACTTCCTGATCCATCATCCCGGATGTTCAATTTTGCGGATGGTGGATCTTTTTCTAATTTAAGCTTTCGCGTCTTCAATTTCTTTAAGTTTTTTATTAGCAAGCTGCATTGCCTTCGCTCTAGATCTTTGCAAAGAAAAAGGTTGTCTTGAAGGCAAGCCAGGTTGGCCTATTTATATCAATCTTGAAGGGTGTGGTTCTGGCAGTTGAGGCCCATTAACATTCATTGGGAAAAGCAACATCCCACCGTTCCATTTATAAGGGACTGCTATCTGTTCGGGAGGTATTTCAAATATTAGTAGTTGAAATTTCAGCAAACTTTTTGGGTAAACCCTGCTTAATTTGCTGGATAACAGGATCTTCCTTAGTCGTCAACGCAGCAATTTTTGCAATGAGCGAACTCAGCTGAGGGTTGTCTTTGGAACACTCTTCTACTATCTCATCATAAGATTTTTCTGTCTTAATTTGTATCGACGGAGGCGTTACCGATGACAATTCCTGCGCAGGCTTTCTTAGTTTTTGTATACTCCCGGTAGCTTTCTTTAAGCCTCTTCGTGAGTCAATGTGAGCCTTTATCTCATCTTCGCTCATGATTGTGGGGGCAGGCTCTGAAAAAGCTAAATCAAGCTGGCTTTGAGAAAACGGCGACGTTGGTGCGCCTACAACTTCGCTCTGAGTGCTACTAAACGTTGTAGCCGGGGTATCTTTTGAGAGGAATCTTAAATCTGTGTATGAACTGTTGGTACTATTGGGAGCCGTATTGGATGGAGAGGTTTTAGAGCTGCTTGGAGCTTCGAGTGGAAGAACATCTGCGTTTTCGTTCATGGAAATACGATTTGACTGTTCCTGGCTTGAAGTAAAGAGCGAATTATGTCCCTGAAAGCTTTTCATCTGAGGCGCTTTAGTTAAAAGTTCCGGCAACGCATCAACAGTCTCATCTTCCAGTTCGGATGCCTGTGATTTCGGAGTTGATGGGAGAGGCTTATTGTCCCAATTATTTGCCGGGTTAGTTTTTACTTTTCTGGAACCAACTGTGAGAGCAAGGCTATCATCAGACTCTCTCCTTTTTAGCTGCAAAGCTTCTTGAAATCGTCTTTTTTGATACTCAGCAATTGCGTAGATAGGACCTTTCATAATTGGTTCTGGAGCAGGTTCAACCAATTGGTGTTTTTCCACTAATGCTTGAATTCTTTCAGGAGAAGCTGGTTGCCTGGGCACATGTAATCGTTGATAAAATTGTTTAAGGGATGGTGTGACATTCGTTCTATCGGATCGTCTAAATTTATGCTTAATTTTCTCAAGAGAGGTTCTTTCTTCCTGAATATCTTCTCCAACCCTTGCATCTGGAGAATGTTCAATGGGTAATGCATTTTTGGCTCTTAGTGTCAGTATTTTCTCTTTTACATCAGGTAAGGTCGTTTTTTGCGTATTAAATTTAGAATGCTTGTTTTTTCGCCAAATAGTGGACATACCCGAAGAGTTTTTTAATGGCTGGGGATTCCCTACAGGCGAGTTAAAATAACGGCCATTACTCACACTCAAGGGAGAAAATCCATCACCGTTTGGCGTTGAAGATAATTTTTCAGTCACCGAAGAATGCTGAACTGGAGAAGACTTGTGAATGCTTTGAGAAGTTTTTTTTAGAGAACTTAGTAAGGATGATTTTTTCAATCTTCCTGCAGCAGAGCTTAAAAACATGCTGTACCCTTCTTTATCCAAATTTTCAAAAAGGTGTAGGTGAAGTAATGATGATGAACGAAGGAAACTCTAAATATTTAAACGAAAAACATCTAAAAAGGTGCTGTTTGAGGTTATTAAAATGTAACAAAATATTTAATTTGTTGAGCTTGCAGTTTGACGAACTAATTAAAAATTGCTATTCATGAAGGTATAGGGTCTTTTATATTTCAGGGTAATTCAGGTTTCTATATCAACAGGCCAAGAAGTGACATTATAGGGTAATTTAAACCATTACGAGCCTTTCCAGTTAAAACGCATCCATTCCACCGGTATTTAACCTTTACAAGAAAAAGGGGAATTTTGGCATGAGTAAAACAATAGCAAGTCCGTCCCGTAAAACAAAGCGGTTAAATAGGCCCGCTCCTGAATTAATGCCCATGATCCGCTCAGCCTTTGAACGACTCAATACCATGCTGGAAATCTGCGATTATCATGTCGAGCAACTCGCTCCGAAAAGCAAGGCAGGCGATGAAAAAGCCGGCCGGGAATTGCGAGGATTATTTCGCACGATGCTCCGCTTACAAAAAGAAGTGGATAGATACGGTACCATGCTTTACCCGTCTTCTCATGAAGAAGTTCCTTCCGTTAAACTCCAGGATGCGAAACCCCATCAACAGACAGTCAACGAGTCAGGTTCTCCGAGCAGCCTTACGGGTCTTTCGGCTCCCATCCTCGCGCAAACCCTTCATGAAAGTAGCTTTGAGCCTACTGGTTTCGGAACAGCACAACCCAAGAAAAAGTTCTCCGAAACGTTTTTCAAACGTCCTGTAAAAACTCAATCCCCCGCTCTCTGATATTAGAAGGCGGAGGATTGAGTCAAGTGTCTAATCTGTTGTTAAAGCTTAAACGCGAACGAGCTTTAAGTTATCAACAATGGCATCTGCAAAGCCTGAGCAGCTAACCAAGGTCGCACCATCCATCTGGCGCTCCAGATCGTAGGTAACCTTTTTGCTGGCAATAGTCTTTTCAAAAGCGCTAACCACCAATTTGGCCGCTTCGTTCCAACCCAAGTGCTCCAACATCATAACGCCGGAAAGAATCAAGGAACCGGGGTTCACTTTGTCTTGGCCAGCATATTTGGGAGCCGTTCCATGGGTCGCTTCAAACACGGCTGATTGATCACCGATGTTTGCACCGGGAGCCAAGCCTAAACCGCCAACCTGAGCCGCACATGCATCGGACAGATAGTCGCCGTTCAAGTTTAAGGTCGCGATAACCTGGTATTCATCGGGGCGAAGCAAAAGCTGTTGGAACATCGCATCAGCAATCCGATCCTGTAAAAGAATTTTACCGGCGGGTAATTTGCCATTGTGTTTATCCCACAGATCCGTTTCGCTAATCACGGTATCGGCGAACTCTTCGCGAGCCAATTCATAACCCCAGTCACGGAAGGCACCTTCCGTAAACTTCATGATGTTACCTTTATGCACCAAGGTAACCGTAGTTTTGCCATTGGCCAATGCATAGTTAATCGCACGACGAATGAGACGCTTGGAACCTTCAATACTGACAGGCTTAACACCAATACCGGAATCCGAACGAATTGTTTTTTTAGAAAGTTCTTGGGCCAGTTTAATCATTTTTTCAGCTTCACTGGAGCCCTGCTTGAACTCAATACCCAGGTAAATATCTTCGGTATTCTCACGGAAAATAACGACATCCAACTTGTCGGGTTCTTTTACGGGAGAAGGAACCCCCTTGAACCAACGCACGGGACGAACACACGCGTATAAATCGTGGATTTGACGAAGAGCAACGTTGAGGCTGCGGATACCACCACCCACAGGTGTGGTTAAAGGTCCTTTAATAGCCACCTTGTATTCACGAATCGCTTCGTTGGTTGCTTCAGGAAGCCACTCACCGGTTGCGTTAAAAGCTTTCTCGCCCGCGAGAACCTCTTTCCAAACAATTTTGCGTTTGCCGTTGTAAGCCACTTCAACAGCAGCATCGAGCACTTTCTGAGAAGCAGGCCAGATATCAACACCAATTCCATCGCCTTCGATGTAAGGAATAATGGGTTGATCAGGAACTTTCAACGAGAAATCAGCATTAATTGAAATTTTTTCGCCAGCAGACATGGATGTGCAAGCCTCCTCATTTTGTTCACAAAAATCTTAAAGCCACTGTAACACGAACCCCAAAGTAGGGCCAGTGAGCTGACTCTGGCGAAAAACAATACGGCATATTTTAAAAAGGCTGGTTATAAATCAAACCATTTTAAAAGTCGCAAATGTCGCTTATTAAACGTACTCTTTGAAGATCAACGTTGCGTTATGTCCACCGAACCCAAACGAGTTGGACATCGCTACCTTCAAATTCGGCATACTACGCGCTGTGTGCGCAACGTAGTCCAAATCACAAGCCGGATCAGGATTATCCAGGTTGATGGTTGGTGTAACGGTTTTCTTCAGAATAGACAGAATCGAAATGATGGCCTCTACCGCACCGGTTGCACCCAGCATATGACCGGTCATGCTTTTTGAAGAACTCGTCAGCAGGCCGTTTTTAGCATAGTCGCCAAAAATACGTTTAATCGCAGCCGTTTCAGCGGCATCTCCTAACGGAGTACTGGTTCCATGCATGTTCACGTACTGAACATCCGCAGCCTTCATGCTGGCATTATCCAAGGCAGCTTGCATCGAGCGTGCCGCACCATTTCCATCCGCGCAGGGAGCTACAATTTCATTCGCATCTGAGGAACGACCGTAACCAACGATTTCCGCATAGATTTTTGCGCCGCGAGCTTTCGCATGCTCCAGCTCTTCGAGCATTAGAACGCCGCCACCTTCGGACATAACAAATCCATCACGATCCACGTCAAATGGACGACTTGCTTTAGTCGGTTCTTCCACTCGTTGGGATAAAGCACGCGCACTTTGGAAACCCGCTACGGATAAAGGTGTAATGGGTGCTTCTGCACCACCCGCAAAAAGGACATCCGCTTCATCATACTGAATAGCACGGAATGCATCCCCAATCGAATCGGCTCCCGTGGCACAAGCGGTGACAACACAGCGGCTCGGACCTTTTGCTTTGTATTTAATGGATAACCAGCCTGATGCAATATCGGCGATCATCATAGGAACCAGGAAAGGACTGCATTTATTGAAGCCTCTTGCCATAGAGCTTTTCAGCTGAGCTTCAATGGTTCCTAAACCACCGGCAGCGCTACTGACAATGACGCCAAAACGGTTAGGATCAACAGCGCCTTCATGCAAGCCTGAATCGTCGTAGGCAATTTTGCCTGCGGCCATAGCGAATTGGGTAAACCGATCCATCCGCTTGGCATCTTTCTTATCCATATAGTTTTCCGGGACAAATTCCTGACAAACACCTGCAATTTTGCACGTCATTTCATGCTCAGGAACCAAGGTGTTTGCTCCAATACCGGAGCGACCATTGATCAGATTGTCCCAGAGCGCGTCCAAAGTATTACCGCATGGCGTAATAACACCCATCCCAGTAACTACAACACGGCGCTTAAATTGATTAGCCATAATACAGAAGAAACTCGTATGAGATTAGTAAGTAAGCAGGGAGCGATTCAGAATAGCATAATAAGAGTCCAGGCGAGTCGATGACAGAATTGTATAACTCAATTGAAGACTCTAATTTAGTCCAGGGCTTGTTGACAATTAGTGAATACTAAACCTCAGATCTCTTGCCTGACAGGCTTAGAGACGAAGTTTACCTTTAGGTATCGCCAGGAACGGGCAACCGCGGCATATGCAAAGCATACGTTAGAACTGCACGTGAACAGCGATAACAATGTAGTCACAATTACTCAACAAGCCCTAGAAGAAAGACTATTGGTGTTGTTCGATGTAGCTAACAGCGTCTTGAACACATTGAATTTTTTCAGCAGCTTCGTCAGGAATTTCAGTTCCGAACTCTTCTTCGAAAGCCATAACCAATTCAACGATATCGAGTGAATCAGCGCCTAAGTCTTGTACAAAGCTAGCTTCAGCGGTGATTTCGGATTCTTCAACGCTGAGTTGCTCAACGATGACTTTTTTTACACGGTCAAAAACCGTTGCAGTTGTGTTGCTCATTTCTAGAACTCCTGTTTAATAAAAGTCTTTTAATACTTAGGACACCGTTAACAATTAGGGACTACTGACCTTAACGCTTGCCCGGTAGAGCTTAGAGAGACGGTCCTCCTTACGGGGTCAGTGTAGGAATAAAGCACTCGCAGCGTATTCAAACAATACGTGCGGACTGCTTTGTTACTCAACAACGAAGTAGACACAATTGTCAGCCTGGCCTAAAATACCAAACCGCCGTCAACATGAATTACTTGGCCTGTAATATAGCTTCCCGATGTTATCAAAAACAGAATTGCCTTGGCAATATCTTCGGGTTGGCCGATTCTACCAAGCGGAATATGCTCCAGCAACTTCTCTTTGGCAACGCTTTCCGTCATGTCAGTTTCAATAAAGCCAGGCGCTACAACATTCACTGTAATACCACGACTTCCAAACTCTTTGGCTAAAGACTTGCTCAAACCAATGATGCCCGCTTTACTTGCCGCATAGTTGGCCTGACCCGCATTTCCAAAAACACCCACAACGCTGGAAACGTTGACAATAGCTCCAAAGCGCTGTTTCAACATAATACGGGAAGCGGCTTTACAAGTGTAAAAAGCGCCCGTAAGATTGGTTGCAATAACAGCATCCCACTCGTCTTCGCCCATCCGCATCAGTAAGTTATCGCGAGTAATACCCGCATTATTAACCAAAGCATCAATGCGCCCGAAACGTTTATGCGCTTGTTCAACCAAATCTTTCGCTGCTTCAGCAGAAGTCGCATTGGACTGGACAGGAAGAACTTCAACACCAAAAGCTTCCGCTGCCTTTGCAGTTTCTTTTGCAGCCACTTCGTTAGAGGCATAGCTAAAAGTGACATTAAAACCGGCTTCTGCCAATGTAAGAACAATGGACTTACCGATACCCCGCGAACCACCCGTTACAATGGCTGCTTTTTTAACTGAGTCTATCGTCATGGGGATTAACCTTTTTTCAAAAAATTACGTTTAGTCTTTTATACGCTTCGTGAATGAGATTCCCGGTGAGCGGTACTAATCCCTTCCCTCTCGGGAAATAGCTGTTGCCCTGTAGGGCTTACAAATAAGATGTCCGTAGGGACTGGGAGATAATCCTGTGTATTCTATGAAAAAGCGGAAACAGAAACCGTTAAGGCCTCTGAAACAGCAGCAGCTGTGGCCATATCTGATACGTTATGCACATTGATATCCGGAAACATTTTGGAGAATAAGCCGGTTAAAACTTTCCCGGGACCGAATTCAATGACTGTATTTACACCTTCCTGAACCAAGCGACGCATTGTAGGTGTCCACAAAACAGAATGATCAATCTGTCGAGCCAGCTTATTTCTTAAGTTAATCGCTGTTTGTTCAGGTTGTGCATCGACATTGGTAATAACCGGAATTTGAGCATTCTGGAATTCAAAACGTTCCAAAACAGATTCAAATGTTTTAGCAGCGGGGCTCATTAAAGGCGAATGAAAAGCACCACCGACAGGAAGCGGCAACACACGCTTTGCACCGGCTTCTTTCAAGGAAGGCGCTAAAGCTTCAAGGGCTGCTCGTTCACCGGAAATAACGACCTGTGCATCACTGTTGTCGTTTGCCAATGCCGCAATGGCATCGGGGTTAGCCGACTTCCAGGTTTTAATGACTTCCGCTACTTTTTCAGCAGGGAGGCCCAAAACAGCACTCATAGTTCCTTCAGGTGCACGCTCCATTAATAAAGCGCGTTGTTGAATTAACTCTGCGGCTTGCTCCAAGGTAATAGCGCCCGAAGCATACAAGGCTCCGTATTCACCTAAACTGTGACCCGCCAGGAAAGCTGGTTTTACAGAGGGAGACAACTTCTGAAAAACGCATAACGAAGCGATTGAGGTTGCCAGAATCGCAGGCTGGGTAAAAAGTGTCCGTTTTAACAGTTCATCAGGACCCTCAAAGCAAACCTGACTTAACGACAATGATTCCGGTCCGGCAGGAAGGTTGAGAGATGCAGGCGTTTCAATAGCTTTAAAGCTTTTATCAAATGTATCAAAAACAGCCTGAGCGGTTGTTTCCTGAGTTAAGTCTTTTCCCATTCCAACACTCTGGGAGCCTTGGCCAGGAAATACAAAAGCGATTTTACGTTCTTTTGTCATTGCTTCAACAATACCTATTATTGGTTCTCTTTTTTCAACAATCCGATGAGGCAGAATACGCTCATAGTGCTGAAAGAAATTAAAAGTAAAGCTGCAAAACCGACCTGTCAGTCAAGTTTATGCAACTGGACACGTATCCAGCTTTTTTTCTTTTGGAGCCGGCTTATACTGGCGCAGCTGCTCTTGCATCTCTTGCGATAAACGTTTATCCACCGCAGTCCAACGAAGCACCATGGTTCCCCAGGCGAGTCCGGCACCAAAACCACAGAAAACCATTAACTCACCCGGTTTAACCCGCCCTTGCAGAACAGCCTCGTTTAACGCGATGGGAATAGATGCCGCCGATGTATTCCCGTGGCGATCCAAGTTCACAATGAGGCGTTCTTCCGGGATATCAAGCTTTTCAGACATCGCCTGCATAATCCGAATATTAGCTTGGTGCAAAACAACGTGATCGAGATCACTCACATCTAAGCCCGCAGTCGACAGAACATTACGAATAGACTTTGGAACGGTTCCCACAGCGAATTTAAAGACTTCGCGACCGTTCATGTAAACATAGTTATTCACCGGTGTTTTTGGAGCCACCAGGGGGCAGTTTTCAGCTTGAGTAAAGAGAGTTAACTCTCTCCCTTTGCTTCCATCCAGGTGAAGCTCGGTGGCCAGAATATTATCTTGAGCACCCGCTTCCGCTTTCAGAATAGCGGCACCGGCACCATCCCCGAACAAAATACAGGTATTACGATCGTGCCAGTTAGTGTATCGGGAATGAATATCGGCACCAATCACCAAGGCCGTTTTATACATACCGGTTTTCAAAAACTGTTGCGCCACAACCAGCGCATAAACAAAACCCGAACAGGCTAGCGCCATATCAAAACCAGCGGCACGTGTAGCACCAATTTCCTGTTGGACCTGACATGCGACAGCAGGATAAATTGTATCGGGAGTGGACGAAGCGACAATAATCAATTCGATTTCAGAACCGTCCATACCGGCGCTGGCGAGAGCCTGCTTTGCGGCAGCAGTTGCAAGATCGGCAACACTTTCATCTCCGCTGACCACATGGCGCATTTTGATACCGGTACGCGTTTGAATCCACTCATCTGATGTATCAACTAATGTTGCAAGATCATCGTTGGTTACCACATGCTGGGGGACATACGAGCCAATCCCAACCATCTCGATACCATAGGCTTGAAGAGGCGATGCTGTCTTAGAAGAACTACCTTCGGACAAATGGCCGTCATTGCTCATGATGAACGATTCCTTCCTGTATTTGCTGGCCGATTTTGCCTAGAACATCAGCCTGAATAGCTTCTTTTGCGACTCGAATCGCGTTACAAACGCCACGTGCATGACTACCACCATGGCTAATTACGCAAACACCCTTAATTCCCAGCAGCAAAGCGCCGCCGAACTCTTCAGGATCAACGTGCTTAATAGAAGCATCCAGAGCAGGCTTTGCGCCCAGATACCCAAGTTTTGTTCGCAAGCTACTACTGAGATGCTGCTTTAACACTTTGCCGAACATTTTCATAACCCCTTCGGCAGATTTCAAGGCAACGTTTCCGGTAAAGCCGTCCGTAACAGCCACATCAACAACACCGGAGAATAACTCTTTCCCTTCTACATTTCCAACGAAGTGGAAACGAGGATCTTTTTCCAAGAGCTCAAAAGCGGTATTAGCGTATGAATTTCCTTTTCCCTGCTCCTCACCAATATTGAGAAGACCCACGCGAGGTTTTTCAACACCCCGTACATTGTGCATATAGGTGTTACCCATCACGGCAAACTGAGTTAACAGTTCCGGATGGCAGTCCGCATTCGCACCGGCATCCAGCAGGAGCGTTTGATTGGATGACGAGGGTAAAACGACACCAATTGCAGGACGTTCCACACCATCAATGCGACCGATATAAAGAAGGGCCGACGCCATAGCAGCACCTGTGCTACCTGCCGCAACCATCCCCTGGGCATCACCTTTACGGACACATTTAGCCGTAACAATGATGGAAGCATCCTTCTTACGACGCAAACCGGTAACAGGCGATTCACCCATCTCAATCACTTCGGATGCGGGAACAACCTCGATTGAAAGCCCCTGCGTATTATGTTTATCAAGTTCTGCCTGAACCGCCTCAGGGCGTCCAACCAATAAAATCCCGACATGATGCTCTCGAGCACCATCAATGGCCCCTGTCACAATTTCATCAGGCGCGAAGTCACCACCCATAGCGTCGACAGCGATTCGAATCGATGGCTGGTTCATTATTTTGCAATCCACCCCGTTAGTTCAGGCTAATTCTAAACAACTATTGCCAAACGTCAAAAAGAGCACCAAAAAACGTTAGTGAATAATAGCACCAACACGCAAAGATGAAAGTTCCAGAAAAACAGAGTTCTTTATCAAATCAATAGAGAACCTAGCCTGAAAACAAAACTGTTTTCAACACAAACAAATCTTTGTTAGAGAAACTCAATGACGAGACCGAACAACAATCAGTTCAATTAATGTTCGTGATGAGCGTGTAATTTCTGACTAACGATTCTGCCGTTGTAGAATCCACATGCACTACACATGCAATGGGAAGGCTTTACGGTACCGCAATGGGCACAGGTGCTGTTAGTAGGCATAAATGCTTTCCAGCATGCGCGACGGATACGTTTATCAGATTTACCGACTCGCTTCTTTGGAACTGGCATGGACAAAAACCTCTAGAAATAAGGAAATGGGAACTAATCTGTAGGGCGTGTTGACAATTAATATCTGTATTGCAGCAGGGGAACAATTGTCAGCACGCCCTAGGGGAAGATTCTTACAAAAAAGCCCTCCAGTGACAAGAGCTTTTAATTGAAGTCTTACTCAAAGGAGCAGCCTTCTCGGTCACAGTATTCATGGTTTTCAGCTTCCATCACGAGAAATTGGCGGACAAAGTCCCTTAAATCAAGCGTACCGTTTTCATCAACGGTTTCAAAAAAATCATCGTTTAAGAGTTCTTTTTCTTTACCAAACGTTTCATTATAACGGCTAAACATTAACGATTCGGACAATTCCAGAGCGATAGGAACCTCAAAAGGCTCCAGACACCGCTTGCAATCTACCTTCAAGACAGCTTTTACATTGCAGTTCAGACTGATTCCGGTAGAATCCGGATAAATCAGCCAGGAGCAGGAAACCGGCTCTTTTGTGGGTACTTCTTCGATTTCATACGTACATTTATGTCGTAACTCTGCGCCCGATTGCGAGAGGATTGCAAGCTTAAGGAGATTACCATCAATGGGTGAATTCATAGCGCTTAGTCAGATGTCCTATCAGGAGTGCTGCCATTTTATCCTAACGAAAAGGATAGAGACATGCACGCCTTAAGCATGAAATGCATAAAGCTAGCGAGAGGACACGTAACAAGTCCGTACTTGGTAAATCTCCAAAGCGAAAGAGTAATTAGAAGGTGGGAGGGGTCCTTAAAAAAACGCCGGACTTAAAGGACATTTTCATCCTGTGGCCGTCGTCCTCTTTTAGCGCAAAACTCTGGATTAGCCACAATACAGACTGGCGAATATGAAAAATGTCGAGAAAGTCAGCCGTTCTTTTAAGAACTCCTCCCACCTTCTCATACCATCCTGCCTGTTCTGAATTTTCAGAGCACGAACTTGTTATGTGTCTTCTAGGTTAGAAATAGGATATTCATAGAAAATATTTTCGATATAATAATTCATTCACTCTCAATCACAAGGGAGAGTTTGCTTGTTCAGCCCTAGTATTCACCAAGAAACGCTTATGGGTAAGCTGAAAATTCTGGCGGATGCCGCCAAGTACGATGCCTCCTGTGCATCTGGGACAGCAGGAAAACGCTCTGCACAAAAAGGCGACGGTGGTATCGGTTCGCTTACGGGCGGGACTGGAATTTGCCATAGTTTCACCCCTGATGGTCGTTGCGTCTCACTTCTGAAAATTCTCATGACCAATTACTGCACTTACGATTGCCAGTATTGCATCAATCGAATTTCCAGCAACGTGCAACGGGCTCGCTTTAAAGAGGAAGAGGTTGTTGAGCTTACATTGAACTTTTACAAACGAAACTATATTGAAGGCCTTTTTCTGAGTTCCGGCATTATCCAAAGCCCGGATTACACAATGGAAGCGATGATTCGCATCATAAAAACGCTGCGCACCACTCATGGATTTAAAGGCTATATTCACCTGAAAACCATTCCCAATGCCTCGCCACAACTTCAGATAAAAGCCGGTTGGTATGCCGATCGACTCAGTATTAATGTGGAGTTTCCAACCCAAACATCACTGAATCAATATGCTCCCGAAAAAAATATTGAAGACATTACATCGACCATGGGGCGTTTAAAAGAAAAAATCAGTGAAGGAAATACTGAGCGAAAAATGCCTCGTTATACGCCCGGCGGTCAAAGTACCCAGATGATTATCGGAGCCGATAGCACGAGTGATAAAGGCATTCTTTTAACCAGTGTCGGACTTTATAAACACTATAAGTTACGACGCGTTTACTATTCAGCATTCAGTCCTATCCCCGATTCGAGTAGCTTATTGCCTTCCCGGCCAGCACCGTTGATCCGAGAGCACCGACTCTATCAAGCCGACTGGTTACTCCGATTTTACGAATTTACCCTGGATGACATTTTGGTTGGAACACAAGGTGACATGCTGGATTTAAATCACGATCCCAAGCTGGCATGGGCTTTACAAAATCGACACCTTTTCCCACTGGATTTAAACACTGCCGATCGTCACTTACTGTTGAAAATTCCCGGACTGGGCGTTCGCTCGGTCGATAAAATTATCGCACTCCGACGCTTTCACCTCTTAACCTGGGAAGATCTCAGCAAACTGCACGTATCTCTCAACAAAGTAAAACCTTTCGTTTCAGTCTTAAATTATCGCCCGCACCGGCAAATTCTCGATCAGGACAATCTCGGTCTGCTCGTCCAAAAACCCAAGCAAATGAACCTTTTTGAAAGTAACAGTCAATGCCAGCTTTTCTAATTCACACTATTCCCGGCTTTGAAGAATGGAAGACAAACGCACGCCACTGTCTCACACAAAAAATTCCACCGTCGCAAATTCAATGGCAAAGTCATTATGAAGATGCCAATTTAAACCTGTTTGCTTCTGAGCCTATCGACGATCACAAAAAACCGTTTTCAAACCCTCCAGCTGCAAGAGACTTAAAGGTTCCACGGTCGTTTATGGAACTGGCTCAAATCGTGATCTGTCACAATAGCCCAGAGCGCTTTGCCTTGCTCTATCGTGTTGTGTGGCGTTTACTGCATGAAAATCGCTTATTACTGGACTATCAAACGGATTCAGACATGAGACAGCTAGTCGCCATGGCCAAGGCTGTACGCCGAGACGCTTATAAAATCAAAGCGCTTTTACGCTTCCGAGAAGTTTTGCATAATGATAAAAACCATTTTGTGGCCTGGTACGAACCCGAACACTACACACTAGAACTGGCTTTACCGTTTTTCCAGGAGCGGTTTAAAAATATGAGCTGGTCCATTCTCACTCAGTATCGCTCCGCCCACTGGGATAGGGAAAAGCTGATTTTAACCGAAACTGCCGATAAAGCAGTTTACCCGAATGAAGATGCCGTCGAAGCGTATTGGGTTCAATATTACGCCAGTATTTTTAACCCGGCACGTTTAAAAACCAAGGCGATGTTGAGCCAAATGCCAAAAAAATACTGGAAACATATGCCGGAAACCGCTCAAATTGAAAGCCTGATTCACAACGCCTCTCAACAGGTAATGGTAATGATTTCAAAGCAAAATCAAATATGAGATTGAGGTTGTTTTTCAGACGATGTCGATTCTTCAGGAGCCACCGCTGGAACAGCCACAGGAGACACTTGAGTCGTTGCCGAATCTGACTTATTGAAAGGCTCTTTCAAGAAGAGATCAATCGTAATGGGAACATGATCCGATAGTTTCGATGAATATAAAGAATCTAACTTATCCAACGTGCGAGCATTGTGAGGCGCAAAAAGATAGGGCTGCTCTTTCCATAAAACACGTTTGGATGGGCCTTTCGGTTCATCGTTCGCTTCACCCTCGTCATCCACGTTCATCTTTGCGTAATCTTTCACTATAAACCAATCTAACTTATAGCGACCGAACAACCCTTTTAAAAGCGGGCGTTCAAAATTAAACGTAGGTACGAAGCCTTTCAACCAGCGTTGATTGGAATTGGCCAAGAAACCGGTAGCATCTCCGTAAACATGGGCTTTATCGCCACGGGTATCGAACACGGTGCCATCCTGGAACTCAAATTCACGTAAATCCTTAAATAACGCGCGCTCTTTATTCGGGGAAAGAAGCGGAATATTGGGAGCAGTCGGATCAAATAAGTTTTTAGAAAACTGCCCTGTATCAAGGGTTATGCCTACCAGCATGCCATAAGGGGTTAACCAATTCACGGCACGGCGTGCCCAAAATGTTGGATCAGCTGCATAACGTCGAATTTCTTTACGAATGGACGTTGGGCTAGAATCTGTACCCGTTGTATTCCAATCTCCACCCAATATGATCGGATTATGGCGATTTTTGAGCTGAGACAGCAAATAATCCATTTGAATTTTACGACCCAAGGGGTTAACTCGATTTTCTAAATGCACCGCAACTAAAGTCGCTTTATGCTCTGGAAGCTCAGGAACAGAAATATCCACAACCAGAGCCATGCGGCTACCGTAACGAATCTCAGTTAAAACCTCTTCTAAGAAAACCTTATCAGCCGCTTTCCGTTTCAATTTTTCAAGATCAGAGATTTTACCCCGTTCTTTCGAATACCAATCGTAGACATTTGGAAGACGAATAATCTCGGTATGAAGAATGGGATAGTCTGTGAGAATGGTCGTCCCATGTAATCCTTTGTATTGTTTAGGATCTATTTTTTCGGCGTTCAAATTAGCTTCCGTGTCAGGACTGGGTTTTGAAGCTGATTTTATAGAAGGTTTCGATTTTGAGGTAACAGATGCCGTTGTAGTGGGCTTTTTTGCCGAGTGTGAAGAAGCTTTTTTCCTCGCCTGTTGCTCCTGCTTTTTAAGGAGCAATTTTTCTTGCCTGAAATATAAAGGGCTTAACTCAAGAAATTCAGCACCGAATACCGCATGCATATTCAGTGCTGCACCCATTTTTTTTGCAATATTTTGGTATTCCGTCCGATTCATCCCGTAATCGGTCTCTTCCATAAAAATGACTCGACTTTTGGAAAGCCATTCTGCCTGTTTCTTTGCCTCATCAAAATCTTCAGTTTTTACCTCAGTTGGTTTTTGGACTGATTGCAGCTCTTTCAAAGCCTTGATCATATGATCAACCTGAAAGCCCCGTTCAATATTCCAGTTTGCCACCCGCAAAACAGGCGTTTTATTATCCGGCTCACTGCCTTCGTCCATTATGTCCGTCGGGAGAGTAGCGTTATTGCAAGGGAATACAAAAGGCGTATTCAGCAGAGCCTGAATTTGCGGCTGCAACTTGGCAGCATTTTTCGAATCCCAGGCCAAAGCACTCATCTGAGCAAAGCTTAATAACTTAGGACCGCTTTCAGCCAAATGTTGATACTGGGTTCCTGCCGTTAAACTTTTTTGATCCGGTGCTAAAAAAGGGGGGGTATTATTAATGGCAGCAAGTACTGGCACACTACTGGTATAAAAGAACAACAAAGCCGAAAAGAGAGGAATAGCAAGTCTTTGAGATACCGAAACCTGATGATTGAAGAGTGTCTTACTTCTATGAGCTACGCCAAACATAACCAATAACAATCCAACCTTTAATTACAAGTACGAAAACTGCTCTATTACTGTTCCGTTTTTATGGTAACACGCTTCATTCCTCTACATAGCTTGGTTAAGCAGCTAATTTTTAAAGCACGCCGGTTATCACACAAGTCCTCCAAAAGAGGGATTTTTATTTTAGCAAAGATGATTTTCATCCTCACCTGTCGATAAACCGTCTATAGCAACCTCATGCATTTATCTACTACCGAGTCGTGTCGTTACAGGAAGGATAAGGTTTAATGCCAAAGGTGGTAAAAAGCCTAAGCGCCTACCTCATGCTCTATCTTGGGATAGCATGTCTGCCTTCCTATGCGCAGTTGAATCCCGCAAGCAGTGCCCCCGGAGCGATTATCCAACATGATACTCAGCCTTGGAGCCTGCCAGGAGATCAATCCCAGAATCTTCCCCAACCGCCCAATCAGGCTCCCATGCCTTCCGCACCGTCCAATCTCAAACCTATCGAGATTGATCCGTTTAAAGACAAGCATTTAGCACCAAACGATAAGCTGAAGCTCTTTATCAAACATATTCGACTATTCGATAACACGCTTTTAAAACGAGACGATGTGGAAGAAATTGTTGCACCCTACGAAGATCGTGAACTCAACTTCACGGACATGCAAAGCATTGCCGACAAATTAACCGAACTCTATCAGCAAGAGGGTTATATAAACAGTGAAGTTTATATCCCGGTTCAGGATTTTGCCAACCAAACGCTTAAACTGACGGCTCTTGAAGCCAAGGTGGAGGAGATTGCGTACAAGCCCGCTCGTTGGTTTCCCAAACGCGGAATATTACCGCGCATTGCTCTAAAAGAAGGGGAGCCTGTGAATGTGAA
>Ga0105239_10001753_pt1 | contig 28602 bp, 22 predicted proteins | sample KBSC44metaG_FD_92761 | JGI IMG/M metagenome (GOLD analysis project Ga0105239, IMG submission 92761) | Corn rhizosphere microbial communities from Kellogg Biological Station, Michigan, USA - KBS C4-4 metaG | ecosystem: Host-associated > Plants > Roots > Rhizosphere > Soil | place: Michigan, USA...
CCGAAACCCTGCAAAAAAGCAATCTGGGCGAATGGAAAACCGGCGACATAGTTAATATTGAACGCTGTATGCTGATGAATGCCCGGCTCGACGGCCATATTGTACAGGGGCATGTAGATACAACTGCTACCTGCATTAGTCGTAAAGCACTGGACGGAAGCTGGGAATTCCGCTTTACCTTTCCCCCATCTTTCGCATCCCTGGTTATTGAAAAGGGGTCTATCAGCCTTAATGGTATTAGTCTTACCATTTTTAATGTTACCCTCAACGAGTTTTCGATAGCTATTATTCCCTATACTTTTGAACATACCAATATTAAAAATATCGATGCCGGCTCAGTGGTAAACCTTGAGTTTGATATGATCGGAAAGTATGTTGCAAGGCTGGCGGTCGTTCCGCATTGAAATAAAGCAACATGTATTCACTCCAATTACTATGGCTGAACCAACTACCCCTGCAAAAAGTAAACTTTTAATGCTATTAAAGCCAAAATCATCTTTACCAGTACTTCTTATTCTGTGGTTGATTGTGCAGGCTATTCTTTTTCACAATAATGGCATAATTACGATTGGAGAATCGGAAAAATATATCGGTGAAGCGCAACGCCTTACAACAGGTGGGTCCTTAAGCTCTCGCAGTTATTTTCTATATCTTACACAAATACTACTACTAACTTTTGCCTTCAAATCAGGATTGGGATATTGGTTCGTGGTGATTGTGCAGCTTCTTTTTAGTATCATAGCAACTTTTGCCCTATACAGGCTGGCAGTTAAACTGTTTTCACAGAAAACAGCTGTTGTTTGTACTGCTTTGTTTTTGTTCAACTACCCGTTACAGGAGTTTAATTTCTATTTACAAACAGAATCGGTTTTTTTTAGCTTTACGATCATTTATACTGCTTATCTATTACAACTTTCAAAACTTACGCTTTTACATTTTTTTATCATACTGTTTTCACTGGTCCTTATCAGCATCACCCGCCCTACGGGCTTACTTTTTATACCAGCTACTTTTCTATATCTGTTTTTTGGATTCTTAAAAGCCATCAGTACGCGGTTTAAACTGGTGATCGTGTCTGCCATTACTGTCATTTTTTTATTTGTGCTTAATTCAGCACTGGGCAGCGGAGGTGAACTGGATTTTATGTTACCCTATCTTGACGAACGTATAATATGTGGTGTTCCAACGCTGCATCATTTCGTAGATATTAAAACCTGGGGTAACGGCAATTCTATTTATGGATTTTTATACTACATTACCCACAACTTCGCACAGTTTATAAGACTTGCATTACTTCGAAGCAAAGCGTTTTTTGGTTTAATGAGAGATTATTTCAGTACAGGTCACAACATTTTTCTTGCTTCATTTTTCTATCCGTTTTATGTACTTACCATTCTAAGTATAAAGTGGTGGGTAAAAAATAATTTATACCGTTTTTTATACCTTTCCTTTCTTATCGTTTTAACATGGGGTACTACCATACTTACCTGTGATGACTGGCATAATCGATGGTTTCTCGCTATTTCACCATGGCTAATCTTCCTGAGCCTGCCAGCTATAAACAAACTATTTGCTATATTCACAGCTTATGGCGGTAAACGAGATATTCAATAATCAGATCTTCAATAAAGAAACTATAATAACCCTCAACGGGTTATTTAATAACAATACGCCTGTGAGGCATATTGTAATAGATAACTTTCTTGAAGATCAGATTGCCAATGACATATATAAGCACTTCCCCTCGCTGGCTGCCATGAAAACGCATTATAAGGGATTGAACGAGAATAAATCAGAAGATTCAAATTTTGCCAACCTCAACAACTGTTTCACTGTATTACATAATTCCCTTTCTTCTGACCTGTTTTTAAACTGGATCAATGAATGTACCGGCATCAGTAATTGCACATTCATTAATGACAGGCTTGGTTATGGCCTGCACCAGGGCGGAAATAACAGCTTTCTCGACATTCATATTGATTATAATATTCACCCGATTCAAAATCTCTATCGCAAGCTCAACCTGATCATTTTCTTTAATCCTGTTTGGGAAGTCAACTGGGGCGGTCATCTGGAGCTATGGGATAGCGAGGTTAAAAATTGTATTCAAAGTATATCACCCATCTTTAACCGGTGCGTAATTTTCGAGTGTTCAGATATTTCCTATCACGGATATAGCAAAATTGTAGTTCCTGAACATATAACCCGAAAATCTTACTATCAATATTATTTCATACCGGTATCTCAGGAAATTAAGTACCACGATACCATCTTTAAAACCAGGCCTAAAGAGTCTGTTTTAAAAAAAGTAGCAACGCCCCTCAAGGAATTTGCAAAAAATACTGCTAAGCTGGTTCTTCTGAAGGCGGGGATGAAACGGTTTTTAAAATAAACCACTACGCAAACTGCTGTCGGTCAACAATGGTAATTTCATCTCAAATAGGGTATTAAATAATACCCGGAAGCTATTTACATTTGATATGCTATCGTAGTTATACTTATAATCTTTACCTGGAATATACATCGCATTGAAATTATTGCCCGAATAAACGTGTTTACCATTTTCCACCAATGAACGGAATCCATGATCGCTCATTAGTATTATTGCAGCCTGCCTGTTCGTTTTTTCCAAAATATCGCTGGTTAGCTGCGTTACTACTTTATTGGTATAAACCAGGTATTGCAGGTATGCGGCTTTAAGAGTATCAGGAGAAATACCTGTACGGAATGAATTAATAAACACTTCTTTCCCGGAACTATCATACGAAAAGGGCTCATGAGGCATTAAAAGGTGTGTATAAACAAATTTTGGATCACGTGATTTATTATCTGCCGCAGCTTTTGTTAATGTGATAAAATTTTCATTGGCTCTTTTACAATTATCCACGATTTTTTGAGCTACTCCATTCACTTTACCACCGACCCGAAGGCTCATCCACATCATGTCTTTTTCCATTCTGCTGAGCAGCGTTTTTGACGTTATCAGTTTTAATTTAAACGAAAATAACCCAGTATTGAATCGCGAAGGCTGGTCATCAATATCAAAAATTGAATAGTTATATAGCTTATACCCCTTTGATTTTAAAAACATCATTACTTCATTACTTGCAATAATCTTATTGGCGACAGCATTATTTGTTGCGGTTTCCTTATGCTCCCGAAGCGAATTCAAGTAATCCATGGATAGTATTGAAGCCACTGAATATACGGTTTGCGAATAATCACTAACAGGGCAGGCCGCTACAAAAAAACCCTGATCTTTTAAAGACTTTTCAAATGGACTATTGTCGTATTTCCAGTAATTGTTCAATGCCCGCGAACCAGAGTATTCATCCATGATTATAAAATAGATATCAGGCTTTTTTTCAAAATGACCTGCATTATCATTTATAAAAGTGCTGTTTGAAGTGTACGCTTTTTTGTTCTGAGCGCCCATATGCCATACAATAAAAAAAAGATCATATGCAATAAAAATGGCAAATACTGTATTGAGATATAATGTTATTTTTTGGAATTTCCCTGTAGATCGCCTGAAGTAAAAATACAGGAGTATTGTAAATAGTATAAAGCCACCTAACAGATACCGGTAGTGTGATAAAGGAGATAAAAAAGAAATTCCTTTAAAAGTATCCGATACCGCTCCATAAAAAAGATAAAAACTCAGCATGAGCGTGGTAAGCAGACCAGATTTTGTAACTGATTTTAACCGCCACCTGAAGAATAAAAAAATCAAGGCGGTTGCCAGTAATAACAACAAAAAGAGAAGGAGCAGATCAATAAAAGGAATCAGGCCAATATACTCACTATATCCATGTGTTAGAAAAAACAAAACAATCCCAACTATATGATATGGAAAACTTTTAAATTTTGGGAGATGCATAAGGATTAAATAAGGAATGCAATATAGTTCGAGGCTTACAAATATGGCTAAAAATCTGAAATTATGAAGTATATCACAAAAAACCGATTTTTGCACACATGTATTACAGGCACAGACCCATATGTATTCACCCTACATTACTATGACAGAACCCAATACGCCTTCAACTTTAAGCATAAAATATGTTCCGGCCCTGGATGGCTTGCGGGGTGTTGCCATTTTACTGGTCATTACATATCATTATTTTGGGAGCTATTCATCATTCTTTTCCCTGGGATGGGCAGGCGTTGACCTGTTCTTTGTTTTATCAGGCTTTCTCATTACCAAACGCCTGATAGATAATAAAGATAAAAAGAACCGCTATGCAATTTTCTACATAAACCGTGTATTACGCATCTTTCCGCTATATTATGCTGTGCTGATATTGTTTTATGCAGCCATATTTTTTCTTGTAAGTCATGACAACTTCCATCGTTTTGATTGGTACCTGAAAAACTGGCCATACTTTTTTCTGTTCCTGGAAAATTGGGTGTTCTTACGCTATGTGCCAATTGAAAAACATCTGTGCCATTTTTGGTCGTTGGCAGTAGAAGAACAGTTTTATCTTTTGTGGCCATGGGCATTGTATAAATTCTATTCGTCTCCTTATTTGAAACGATCATTGTGGATTGTAGTTACCATAATTTGTTTTGCCAGATTGATAGTTTACTATTTTAATATTCACGAAGGGAATGACGGCGGACTCTATTACTATTCGAATACGATCTGGCGGATGGATAGTTTTATTATCGGCGCCCTAACCTATTTCTTATTACAAAAGCAGCAAAATAAGTTATTAGCCGGGTGGCTATTTTTCGCTTCTTTACTAATTCTCATTGCGGGTGTTATTCTGGCAAACGATATTTCCACCGACAGTCGGTTCTTTGGAACGATCGGATTCACGGCGCTGGCGCTTTTGTTTATGTCTGTAATATATTTTATAATAACCGCTCCCAACTCTTTTTTCAGCCGTTTTTTCAAGCTTTCATTTTTAGTAAAAACAGGGAAAATATCTTATGGCCTTTATATCTTCCATTGGCTGGTTTTAATTACAGTTGGTCCAAAACTCTCCGCTTTACTTAAAAATACATTTCCTGAAAGTAGCAGTTTAGTTTCAGCTTTCATTTGTTTATTGATTTCCTATCTACTTAGTTTTCTTAGCTACAATTATTATGAAAGCTATTTTTTAAAGCAAAAAAAGTGATCTTATAATATTAATAAAAAAGCATCGAACCCAATAGGTCCGATGCTTTAAGTTATAGTTTCTTCTCTTTTTTTACCGCATCAGGTACATTTTTCCATAGCCATTATTAAAGTACTTATCGGTATCATCTCCGCTGTCTTTAAACTTGTCTAAACGTTTGCCGTTCATGGAAGTAACAACGCGGTACAGATAAACGCCATTTGCCAGTTTATCACCGTACTGATCGGTACCATCCCATTTGAACTCAGTGATATTTCTACCGATATGTAAGGGGCCCAATTCATTCATTGGAATTTCCCGTACTATTTTACCGGTTACTGTTAAGATCTGTATTCTGATATTCTGTGGAAGATCACTGCCGGTTAAAGTAAATACAAAGGCGGTTGAGGTACTGAACGGATTTGGATAATTCAGCATGTTGGAGATCATTGCCTTGGTAATGATCCTGAATTTAACCCGGTATGCGATATCTCCCGTAGTATTACCACTTTTATCTTTTCCTTTTACGATCAGTTCATATTCATCTCCATCAGGATTGATTTGTGTGGTGAACTGTGGTGTAAACTCGATAGTAGCTGTATTGTCAGATGCACTGGTGGCGGGTATAAACCGAAGTGTATCGCCATCGTAATGGTAAGTACGCAGGGTACTGCCATCGGGATAGAGGACCTGCACGGTACTGAGTGAGGTGTCGTTAAGCAGCAAATACTTCGCCTCGTCTTTTAACTTGATCTCAATATGTGGTTTGGCTGAAACAATATCCCTGTTCAGGATATGAACGCCATCGAATGTTACATCCAGCAGCGGGTTGGTATTGTCGGGCCGCACATACAGGTTATGATATAACACGTTGTTGAAATGATAATATTCCGGCTGATTATTATCGGGATTCACCTCAACCTGTACAATGTTATTACCGGAATAATTCTTAGTGTCCATTGTGAACCGGATCATTATTGTATCTCCGCTGACAATGGGCTTGTATTTCGACTGAGAGAATATATGAGTAGTATTGCTCTTGTCGATGATGCTCACCCGCACCAGCATGCTGTCGGGAAAGTTCAGTTTGCTTACATTTTTAAAGGCTATTCCGAATGTTGATGGCTCACCAAGCTCAACTGTATCTTTTGAAACAAGATACAGGTTGCCAGCTAATGCGCCTTCAGGTACAGGATCATACAAAATCCGCCAGTATTTTAGCTGATATGGCGTTAAATGAATGGAATCGATGTTCCGCATTTTTAACTGCAGGTATGGATATTTAGTTACATCTACTGAAGATACATCGAATGAATGTGTGTTTCTGTCGAGAGTATATAAAGTAGTTGGATTATTATTATTATCAATACCCACCACATCTACCGTAGGATTGTCAACAACCGGGTTTTCCATAGAAGCGCCATCCCATAATACCTGATGCCATTGTTTGGCCGGACCAAATTTCGGTGAAGTAATATATCCAAGTGTATCCGGCGTATTAACCGTAACTGATATAGAAACCTTATCACTTATACCCTGACTAAGGGCAAAATGAGGAGTGAAAAAGTTCTGCCGGTCTTTCTGATAAATAAGTACAAAAGATCTGTTCCTGTTCATTGAATCGATGGCCGTAAAGCCCTGTTGCAATAAACGGTGATAAATTGAGTTATTCGGTCCCAGGTTTATGGTATCACTCATCCAGTCGCCCACATATGAATTGAGGGAAGGGTTTGTGCTATAGTAGATATTTTTGACTACCACATAATCGCCTGATGGTATCATATCCAGGAAATTAACTACTCTATGCCGCGTAGCTGAATCGGTAGGCGCAAAATTAAACTGGAAGTTCCATGCTCTGTCTCCACCACAAACCACATCACTACCAAAACGCCCGGGCTTGCCTGCATCATTATTATACCATGGCACCAGGGAAGCAGAATCGAGGACGTTGAAAATAAGACCTGATACTCCACAGGCATTGTCCAGTTCGGTTCTGCCATTTATAACTACCAGATAATCGTTGTACTGATTGGCTGCCGATGGGAATACTCCATTACGAACAAACACATTATTAGGACGGGTACCATATTTCCACTGGTGAGTTGCCGAATCAAGAGAAATGCGCTCCAGGTCTGAATTAGCATGCTGATAATACTGCGACATATTAAACCCATCCACCGTTCCATTTATATACATAAATGAGGAAATATTCCACTTGTAATCGCTTTCTGTTCCTGTCATGGGTGCAACCCGCCAGTAATACACGGTGCTATCCAAAAAATGTAAGCCATGATCAAATTCTATGATGCCGCCAACAGTTGTAACAGTCTTTCTTATTCTTAAGGAAGAATTAAAAGCCCCCGAAGTATCTATGTCCATTACATAGGCCTTGGAAGGACTTAACGGATTGGCAGTAGATGCATATAATTTTTGAGTGGCGTTATTGGTAATAGCATAGTCATATGGGAAAACAGGCCGGGCTTCATCTTCATAAATAAAGAAATCCGTAGAAGCTGTATTGTTATTTTCAGCAATTTCATCCACATTATTGTCTGCATCAATGGTAGCTATAATTCTATTCTGGCCCTTATCGCGTGAAGCCAGGATAGGTACATTAAGCGAAACAGAATCTGCCGCGCGGATACCGGGTATCTTTTGCCGATAGATAGTTCCTGTACTACCGTTGGGATATTGCTGCTTTATTTCAAGCGTAATAGAATCAGGGACCGCCCTGCCAAGATTCACGGCTTTTACTTTTAATTCATAGTTGTTTTCGGCCAGTGAAATAAAAGGCGGATTTATTTTGATAAGCGATTGTTCAATAACATAATCCGGTTTGGGTTGTGCATTTATATAAATTGCAGGGTCGCCATGCAAAGTCATTTCTTCGGCATGTAACCTTGCATAATAATCGTATGAACCCGCACTATTTACCAATTGCTGCAAGGCATCGCGAAGCGTTACCCCCAGTGATTTATCAAAATCCTGATGACCGATCAGATTGTACAGTCCTAATAAATAAAGGTTCAGATAGTTAACAAGTCCGTAGTGCGTACTGGCCACGAAACCAATAGTACCACGTTCATTTGCCAGAACAAATTTTTCCGACAGGGTTTCATTGGCAACATAGCGGTTGGCGTAATAGTTAAAGAAATTCCCCGCATCGCACCCGTTTACGAAAAAGACAGGATATTTTCCCTGGTTATTATAATTTGAAGGATCATCAATATTGAATTCAAGGGCTGTTGCCGATGAGTGGCCAAAATAGGTAAGAAAACTAATCCCTTCTGCAAACATTTCCGTAAGTTTTTCCGGCGATACTGCTTCGAGCGGGTTTGTTGAGGTTTTACAAAACGTAGTTACTTTTCCGCCAAATATAGTGTCTTGAATCATGTCTGTATAATCAGACATATAATTACATAACACCGTACCAAGATAGGCATCGCTGGAACCGGTTATATGCACCACGTTCTTCATCCATTGGCGACCGGCTAATGTATTTGGCGAGTTTTTTTGCGCCAGTTCATACTCTTTGACCTTTTGAAGATAAATTTCAATTTCACTACCCCTAACTACCGACAAGCGTCCTATAGGTGTTGTAGCTACGGGTACCGTCAAATCTTCGGCGCTTAACAGGTTATCAGAGCCGGGATTACCAAATGTTGGCACCAGGTTTAGCAAATCTCCCAATGGATAATTTACCTGGAACCTGTCTGTACGCTGGTAGTCTGAGTAGTTCATACCCCTGCCAATAAGAAACACATATTTCGGGGCGGTGGCAAAACGATTTCTGGCAAAGCGAATGAAATTACGAACGGAAAGAGGGTGCTTTTTAATTCCAAAAGCAAACTGGTCTACCAGTTCATCAATATTGGCTATTATAACTTTATAACCTCCCCCTGTTGTTGACTGACGATAATTTTTATAATCATTCACAGGATTGTTTCCTGAGGTTCCTGTATATAAAAGAGGATTGCTTATAATAAGGTAATCTCCCTGATTTGCAGCGTTGGTATAATCAACAAAATTACGGGTGGTTAACTGGGTTACGGTAGTAATATTTGCAGCTTCTTCATTTACCAGAACCAGCTGTCTGTCGTTTGCGGTACCGGGCAGGGCAAACTTCACGGTTCCGGGTGTAGAAATATCGCCGGTATATCGTTCACCGTTGGCCAGGTCATATAATACAGGCGCTACGCTGCCGTATGCAAAATTGGTGATCTGTAAAAAGTAACCATTGCTTCGGGCGGGTAATACAAACTTAAAATTCTTTTGTCCCCCAAAATCAAAAGTGCGCGGGTAAGTAAGTTCAAAAAAAGACACTTCCATACGGTCGGTGCCAACAGTAGAAGTGTTAGTAAACTGCATGGTGGCTGAACCTGAACTGATCACACTGTTATCTACCGGCATGGTAGTTATCAGGTCGTTATAAAAATCCATTGCCGTATCCTTTTCAACAGTACCATTTACCGCAATTCTGATATTGCGTTGATTCAGCGCAGTTCCTACGGCACCAACTTTTAATGAGCTCTGGGGACCGGCAGCGTAAACACTTAAATTATTAGATAACAATTGGGAGTACGTTGCGCCGGGACCAATATCCGGAGTCGCAAAAAACTCGCCCTTATCGTATGAAGCTGAGTAAAGATATGCTCCAACATATGCAGCATAACCCATGTTCGGAACGTGAGTTGAAGTGCTGTTATAATCAAAATAATATCCTGCAGTGTATATAAAATATGGCTCAGCCGGTAATGAGTTTCCGGCAACATTGTTATTTACATCAGTTACGCGGAAGCCCGACTGGCTGGTATTAACACTTAAAAAATAAACGGCGGTATCGGTTTGCAGGCTGATCTTATCGGTATGCTGGTACGACGGATCGCGGTATAATGGCTTATCGGCCTTACCGTCGTTCGGCTCGGCCCAAAATTCAAGATATCCGTCAGAGGGTAAGGTTCCGCCGGATACAGATGGATAGAAAGGCACTTTCTGACCATTGCGCCACAGTTCAAAGTTTTGAACCTGCGTATTGCCAATGCCATTTGCATCGAGCAGGGATTTGGGAATACGGTAAACACTTCCCGGCTGCCCACCCGCAGGCTTGCCTACCTTGATCTTATAATAAGTTTGATTGTAATGTATCCATTCGTTGTTGTACTGTTGTGCAGATACAACAAAGCCTGCCAATAATAGCAACAGCGTAAAAATCTTCCTCATAATATACATGTTTCAGATTCCTTCAATAGGGTAGTTTATTTCTTATTTACCTTTTTCTTCAGGTCCACTTTCAACGAAAACACATGGGTATATAACGGATTCGACTGATTGGCGAGGTTAGTGAATGCATAATCGATCTGCACATCGGAAACCCTGAAACCGGCTCCAACACCGGGTTGATAGATCCATACCTTCTTTTGGTTGGTTATATCATTATCATCGATGGCCTTCTGAAAGTTATTTACACCTCCACGAACAAAAAATACGTTTTTCCATGCCAGTTCAAGCCCCATCATGGGGTCTACGCTTACTACGTTTGAACTCAGCACTGTATTGCGGCGGCCGTCGAAAGTGAGGTCAAGGTTGATCTCGGCCATGAGGTGGAGGTTCTTGTTGAGTTTAAAATTATAATCGCCCCCGAGAATGAGCTTGGGAGCGGTTAATTCTGTAGACTTAACAGGTATATCGTTCTGGGTGAGGTAAAAAACCTCCCGCATTTTATCATTTAAGCTAAACGACCACGCGTTAAAGGTGGTAGTAACATCACGGGCCATGATACCGATCTTCCATTTATCATTGACGATCTGTAGTCCGGCATCAAATCCAAATCCCCAGGCCGAAGCAAAATCGCCGGCCTTGCGGTGAATGATCTTGGCATTGATACCTCCGCTGATCTTAGTGCGGCCACTTGTTTTGATCTGCTGAGCCAGTGATATCAGAAAAGCATAATCGGCTGATGAAAAGGTTTGAATATTGCTGAAGTTGATAGATCCATCGGGCTCAACCAGGAAAATGGTGTTGGGAATATCATCTACCGCAAACCGTAATAATGTTAAGCCCAGTACCCTTTTATTATCTTTTAAGGGAATGGCTACACTGCCGAAATCGTATTTACCAATACCGGCAAAATATTCGGCGTGCATTAAATTAACCTGGGGGTTATCTTTCACATATACCAAACCGGCAGGATTCCAGTATCCGGCTGTGCCGTCATTTACAGAAGCTACCTGCGCACTGGCCATGGCCAAACCGCGGGCCCCTGCGCCTATATTCAAAAATTCGTTGGAATATTTGCGAAACTGAGCAAACGAAAATTGCTGTACCAAAAGCAACACAACCAGGGTAACGTAAAAATGGGTCCTTTTCATTGATCCAATTTTCGAAATAAGCAATTTTATGTACTAGACTGTTTCTTCAGGATATTGGCTGCACCTACAGCAAAAGCCTTCGTATTATGTTTGAAAATGAAGCGTTTTTACAGGTCGGGGCTGACCTATCCAAACGATTTAATAATTAAAATATTGCATCTTTCAGACAAAGTTGCAGTAATTCTTACATTTGCACAATTCATTGATTTACTACATTAAACTATGTATAAAGCGCTGCTGATAACATACGTTATTTAAAGGTAAAAGGTTTGCCCGCACGCTCAATGAAACTATTTTTTTACTTGATTAATGTCAATAGAATATGAACCTGGTTGAAGAATTAAAATGGCGGGGTATGATACAGGATATTATGCCCGGAACAGAAGAGCAACTGAAAAAAGAAATGACTACCGGCTATATCGGCTTCGACCCTACGTCTGACAGCCTTCATATAGGAAGCCTTGTACCCATTTTGTTATTGGTCCATCTGCAAAAGGCGGGGCATAAGCCCATTGCGCTGGTAGGCGGCGCCACGGGTATGATCGGCGACCCGTCTGGCAAAAGCGAAGAAAGGAACCTGTTGAGCGAAGAACAGTTGCAGAAAAATCTTGATGGCATAAGAAAGCAATTGCAGCAGTACCTCGATTTCGATCCGGCAAAACCCAACGCTGCCGAAATGGCAAATAATTACGACTGGTTCAAAAACATGTCGTTTATACATTTCCTGCGCGATGTGGGCAAGCACCTGACCGTGAATTATATGATGGCCAAAGACAGCGTTAAAAAGCGGATAGAAGGTGAATCGGGCATTAGCTATACAGAATTTGCTTACCAGCTGATGCAGGGATATGATTACTACTGGCTGTATGAAAACAAAAACTGCAAACTGCAAATGGGCGGCAGCGACCAGTGGGGAAACATTACAACAGGCACCGAACTGGTACGCCGTAAAGCGCGTGGCGAGGCTTTTGCCCTTACCTGTCCCCTGCTTACAAAAGCTGATGGTGGTAAATTCGGTAAAACCGAACAGGGTAACGTATGGCTCGATCCTGCCAAAACATCACCTTACCAGTTTTATCAGTTCTGGTTAAACGCTACAGATGAGGACGCAGAAAAATGGATCAGAATATTTACGTTTTTATCCAAAGACACGATCGGGCAGTTAATAGACGATCATCACAAAAATGCCGGCCAGCGCTTATTGCAAAAAGCTTTAGCTAAAGAGATCACCGTTTTTGTACATGGTGAGGAAGAATATCTGAAAGCAATAGAAACAACTGAAAAACTATTTGGCCAACAAACAGCCCCTGCTGAATCTTTAAGTGTTGAAGACCTGGAGGGTATGGAAGGCGTAACAAAATTCGATTACGCTTTAACTAAAATACAGGAAGGGGTTGATATTGTTACATTTCTGGCCGAAACAAAAATATTTCCGAGTAAAGGAGAAGCCCGCAAAATGGTACAGGGCGGCGGCGTAAGCGTTAATCGTAAGAAAGTAGACAACCCTCAAATAGTGCTCGATGCTTCCCTCCTGCTACATAACAAATATTTGCTTGTTCAGAAAGGAAGAAAGAATTATTATCTGGTTACAATGAGTTAGTAGTCAGGGGTTAGGGATATTTTCTATATGTTGCCGCCACTTGCTGCCGGGTTCAGAAAATAATGAATTATTTGTCTCAATCATTTGGGAAAAACAATCGAAGCCCTTACTTTTGCACTCCTTTCCAAAAGTGCTTAATGCACTGCCCGATAGTATAATGGTAGTACGACAGATTTTGGTTCTGTTTGTCTTGGTTCGAATCCAGGTCGGGCAACAAAGGCCTCGCACGATAGTGCGGGGCTTTTTTATTTGGCGGCATTGAAAGCTTGCTTTCAAAAGCAGACAAATAAAAAAGCCAGGGCGCATAGCAACCGAAGGCCTTTGGGTAATGCAAAGCGGAGTGGATCACTGAAAGTAATCCAGGTCGGGCAACAAAAGCCCTCCGATTTTGTCGGAGGGCTTTTTGCATTTAGGAAGTATGAAATAACTTTAGTTACTTTGTATTACAAAGTACTTTTTATGCCGACAAATACTTACAAACTAAGAAAGGAAATAAGGGCATGGATCATCTTTTTTATAATTGCCCTTCTTTTGAGTGGCATTACAGCCTTCCCCGTAGAAACTGAGCTTGGCTGGATTTACTCATGGCTGCCAGAGCAGAATTCCCCCTTCAACAAATGGCTAAACACCTGTTACCAGGCAATTAAAAGTACCAATGAACAATATCCTTTTTTGGCTTATGGTTACGACTGGCTGGCTTTTGCCCACATCGTAATTGCTATCGCATTCATCGGCCCAATGAGGGATCCTGTCAAAAATATCTGGATAATTGAATTCGGTTGCATAGCCTGCACAGCTGTAATTCCACTCGCCTTTATAGCGGGGCATATCAGACAAATACCTATCTATTGGCAATTAATTGACTGTTCGTTTGGAATTATTGGAGTAGTCCCGTTATTAATTTGCCATAAGAAGATAAAACAACTTGAAAAGGCAATAGCTTAAATAACTTTTGTGATGAAGACATTTGTAGATGATGCATCCATTGTAAAGAAAATATGGAGCACGACAGATATTACTCTTTTTGTATTTGCCGGCGCTTCTGCTGAATTTGCATTAAATAAACAGGTTGACTGGTTATATTTTACAGGTAAACTTCCGGGTGACCCTATAGGACGTTTGTTCTCAACAGTAAAGTATGCTCAGTATATTATTTTTAAAGAAGAAAAAGAAGCGATCGCTTCGATTGAGAAAATAAACTCAATACATCAAAATCTTGAATCGGCTCGTGGATTTAAAATATCCAATGGCGGTTATCAGGACGTGTTATACATGTTGATTTATTATTCAATTGCTTCTTTTGAATTGTTAGAAAGAATATTAACTGACGAAGAGAAAGACGAAATTGTAAGGACCTTTGCTAAGATTGGTCACCAAATGCATATTCAGGATATTCCCACTAATTACTCCGAATGGAAAAAGGTTTACGAAGATCAGTTAACCCGCAACCTCATGAAAAGCTCATTTACCGAAGATCTTTTTCGACAATACAAAAAGCATTTGGGTGCTTTCCGTTATTTTTTACTGCTCGACATTCAAAGGATGCTGGTATCCAAACATGTTAATGATCTGCTCGGCCTCGGACGCACACGACTTGTTCACTTATTGCTTCCCTTTTACAAAAAAATCCGTAAATACAGATTGCATAAGCAGGTTATATTGATGATGGTACCCAGAAAATTTATAAATCAGGTGAAAGCAATGGATAAACCCGTTCAGCATAGCCGGCATATGTGATATACAATTGGAAGGTTTGTTGCTTTTGGACAAGCCGCTGTTCTTTTTGGCCGGATTGGCGAAAACGCTGCATCTGCGGTTTATTATTACCGTGAAACAATTTACCTTTACGCTGCAATCCTTACTCAGTATAATCCCTACCTCCATTTCCCTAATTCATTCAGTAGTTCCTTTTTAGCCTGGTAATATGGTTGATGTAGTGTTTTGCCCCTATACAAGGGACCGGTAAAACTATCATTAAACCCTTATCTATGACCAGAAAGCATTCAGATGCAACCTACGTGACTGCATATGCGGTAAAGGCACTGATTGACAGAAATCCATTAGGGCGTAAAAGTCTGGCAGCCCTGACCAGAGGCATTCATATCGGACGCAACCAACTACAGGAAGCCTTCAAGGAAATTACCGGAAGAACATTCAGGCGATACCGTTTAGAGAAACGAATGGAAGCCGCTGGTGAATTACTTATTTCCTGCAACATGAGGGTTTATGAAACAGCAAAAAAATGCGGCTACAAAAGAACTCCCAATAATTTTTCCAGAGACTTCAAGCTGATTCTTGGATTAACACCAGAAGAATGGTTACAACTTCATATAAATCAATATAACAGTAACAGGCAGTCTACGTTATAAAATTTCTGTATAATTATTCTATAAAGGGCCGGTTTAGCGGTAAATGGTATGGTTAGTGTTAAAACGGAAAAGAACAACTTTACTTAAAACCTTATCAGTATGATCTTAAAATTGAATGATGATGATCTTACAAAAATCCACTTCGTGGCACGCCTGCTCAAAAAAGACCTCAAATACGATTATACGCACCAGCAACTTGCCGTAAAAGCTGACATCAGCGAATCAAAGCTGCGGGTAGCTTTTAAGCAGGTTTACAACAACACCATTCATGGCTTTGTAACTGAATTAAGGGTTGAAAAAGCAAAAGAAATATTAGAAACAACCGGATGGTCGTTGGATACTGTAGCCAACCATACCGGTTTTAAAGAACCAGGCCGCCTGATCAGAACCTTTAAAAAAAACACCGGATTAACACCCCTCGACTGGAGGCTCCGGTATGAAGATGACCACGATGGCGAAGATTATCGGTATTTATCATTTTCTCAAAACTTGATCTCCAGTTTCTGAGAAACAAGCTTGTTATCTTTATAATACTCAAAAAACCATTCTCCGTCTTTCTTAAATGCAATGCCACTGAAAGCGCCGGCATCAGCTATATAGTAATCCTGCATAGATGTTTTGAGCAGGGTTAATACTTTTTTCGGACTGGTATCTACCAGCTGATAACCATTAGCCGTAGGCTGGGCATATAAGGTACCGTTGATCTCAACGGTAGCTGATGATGCAGGCGCCGGAGCCGGAGCAGTAGATTGCGCCACAGGTACCGCCGCCGTAGCCTGCTGCGCCTGCGTGAGCGCTGTACTATCATATTTATATTGTACATCGTTCAGCGATGAAAAAGCATCCCGTAAAGCTTCATTATAGGCTACCGGAAATTCTTTTTCCCTGCTTTTGCCTTCTTTGCTTTTGAAGAGGATATTACCCTGACAATCTTTCAATACCAGCGTCAGGTTCGTAACAAAGAAACCTTTTCTTTGAGTTACCTCGGCCCTGAGTGCGTTACACTTATTAGCGGCCACTATCGGCGGCAACGACTCATTATCCAGAAAAGCAACAAATCCCTTTTGGTCCAGCATCAGCTTTGCTGTATTGTTCAATCCATACTGATTATCTTCCCTCGAAAAATCGAATTTTTCCGGTACAATTACATATTTGTAACTGTTGAGGGTAGCGTTCTGTGAATAAGTAGCTATGGTGAATAACGAAAAAATAAATAATGTGCATGCTTTCATATAGTTCCTTCTTGGGTGTAGTAACGAATATATACAAAAAACAAACAAATCTGCAAACCCACCGCTATCGGAAATAAACGTTATCGTAAATTGCTGCATATTTATTAACTCTTATCTTAATCCGAAACGATGCACCGAATATCTGCGTTTTTTTGCCTCCTTTGTAGCCTTTTCTGTTCCATTACCAGTTTCGCCCAAAAGAAAGGAAATATTTTTACGTCTGATATCGACCATTTCTGGACGGCCTTCGACAGCGTTCAAACCATAAAAGAAAAGGACAAACAGGTAGAAATTATACAGTCAGTATACATCGATAAGGGTACCGCCGGACTGAAAGAATTTATGCAGCTGCGGAATTTCAATGCCGAAAAACTGGTTGACGCCATCAATAAATACCCCCTGTTCTGGAAATCGATCCGGAAAAACACGCTGACAATACTACCAAAAATACCCGCGATCGAACCATACCTGGTAAAATTCAAAAAGTTGTATCCCGACATGCGGCCCGCCAAAGTGTATTTCACCATCAGCTCCGTTCGTGCAGCAGGCGTAACACAGGATTCCGTAATCATGATCGCCTCAGAATTAGCTACCGGAGATCAGCATGCCGATGTATCAGAGTTCCCCGATAAAAGAATCCCCAACTACTTTAAACCAAAAGACTCGGTTGATATCATTCCCATCGTTATACACGAATACGTTCACGTACAACAAAAAACAGAAAGCAAGGTATTACTCGGACAAGTCATTTATGAAGGCGCCTGCGACTTCATCACCGAACTGGTAATGAATAAACAACTGAACCTGTCGTATCTCATTTATGGTAGAAAGCATGAGCAGGAACTAAAGGAACAGTTCAAAAAAGAAATGTTTGGCGAAGACTTCTCCAACTGGTTATACAACGGCACCACCACAAAAACGATGGGCGATCTGGGGTACTTTATGGGGTATACCATTTGCAAGTCGTACTACCGCCATGCACGCAATAAACAAATGGCCATTAAACACATCATTACATTAAACTATGCCGATACCGATGTCATGAAGAAATTCCTGGATGAATCGCAATATTATAAGTAAGTTAGCAATGAATAACATGTTAATGTGTATGTAACCGTAACACAACGCAAATCACCTCCCTTCAATAACTTGACGAATATCAAAATCGCTGCACAATTTTGCTGCACTGTTCTTAAAACAAATTGATCCCTATATTTTTGCGCCACTAATCCGCTTCACCCCCCTGTGAATTAATTCATTTTTCTTCCCCTGATTGCATCTTACCCCCACAAAGGCCTATGTATCGGTTACCCGGTTACGTAGTCATTACTCTATTTCGCTAATAGCGGCTAAAATCATCATTAAAAATATTGTAAGCCAATGAAAAATATAACTGATGAGCAATTTATGCTTTTCAAAATGGGCAACGAACGAGTTTTTGACATAATCTATGACCTCTATTACGATGCTCTTGAATACTATGCATATAACATTATTAAAGACCGTAAAGAAGCAGAAGATATCGCTATCATTTCGTTAACAGCGCTTTGGGAAAACAAAGAAAAGAAAATTGAAAATAAGGAAATGATCGAGTTTTACCTGTATAAGGTGGCAAGGAATAAATGCATCGATTTCCTCAGAAAAAGCAAAAATAAAAGCATAATACTGGCAGCTATAGCGAGGCAACAGAAGATGAAAGAGGACGACTTTTTTCGTTTACAGGAACAATCAGAAATAATAAAAGAACTGGTAGACATTCTTAACAATAGCGACGACAAGTTCGCTATCGTGGTCAGACTTAGCTATTTAGAAGGTGAAAGAAACAACGATATTGCCGGGCAAATAAATGCTTCTGAACAAAACGTTTCCCAAATAAAAAGACGGGCAATCGCCAGCCTGCGCAAGCTGCTCAACCTAATACTCTGCAGTAGCGTACTTGTTACTCTAACCAATAACCCCGCGTTTTCAAAAAAAATCTCCCATCTCGTGTCATTTTTTCATGATCTGATCGTGTTACTCACAAGGTAACGCATGCAATCAGGGTGAAAATTATACTTAAAACCTAATTATTAACGCAATGACTGAAATTCCGGAATCCATATCAACACTGGTCATTCTATATATTAAAGGAGAGGCCAGTCCATCACAACTGAAGCAACTCAAAGAATGGGCTTCTTTATCTGTCGAAAACACCATCTGGCTTAATCGCTTCAACGACCCCGAATGGGTAATGTCTCAAATCGACATATTTAAGGAGGCAAAAAAAGAAGAAAACAGAAGTGAGATGTGGCGCAGAATAAAAGAAGAAAAGCCGAAAAGGGCCATTACTATCAAATGGCCAAAAATGTGGCCAATACTACGATTATGGCTTGAAAAATATGGTGTAATCGGATTGGTTACCACCGCTGTTGCAGTAATAATTCTCATCTATTGTTTAAGCTTTATAACAAAACAGGAGCAGCCGGCGCCTGCTACAAGCCTGGCACAGGTTAATGCCCCCCGCACTGAGGTTAAGGCGGATATCTCAAAGGCTAATCAAATATTAATGCAGAAACCGGTAAAAAAGCCGGCCGTAAAGGTTACACGCAAAAAAGTCATTAAAAAAGCCTTGCTGATAAAACCGTTTGCTGATAAATACCTGCAGGGAATGAACAATCCTTTAACCGAATACAAGGATGAAGAGATTGCTGTTAATACAACGGATTATCCTGCAGCTGATCTTACATACGAAACACATTCGCTAAAAGTTCCATTTGGAGGATGCCTGCAGGAAGATCTGCCCGATGGAAGCACCTGTACAGTCAGCGCCATGTCGACAATCTCATATCCAGACAGGTTCAGCAACGACAAAAGAAGAGTAGAAATTACCGGCAGAGCCTGGTTTCAAGTCAAGATAGAAAAGAGCCGTCCTTTTTTGGTAGTATGTAATGAAGTGTATATAGAAACTACAGGAGCAGAATTTAACGTCACCGCGTACAAAGAAGAAAATGAAACCAGGGTAACCGCTATTGCCGGGCAATTACTGGTTAAGGCAGGCTCAATTGAAGTTTATTTAAAACCGGGCGAAACAGCAATTGTAACACCTGGGGCAGGGATAGACATTCAAAAAGAAAATCCCGATAAGGTTCTTGCATGGAAAAAAGGAATTTTTTTATTCGACAACGACAGCATCCTTGTTGTTGCGCGTGAACTTGCCCGATGGTATAATTTTAAGCTGCAAATAAATGGCCAACCTCAAGCTATTGTTTCTTTTACCGGCTCAAGAAACCTGTCAGCCATTGAAATGATTGACCAACTAAGTACGAACAATAAAAAGATCCATATGAGATTAGAAAATCAACAATTAATTATTGATGAATAATATGACTCAATGGTATCAATTCCGGGGTAAGTATATTTTATACAGCAGCATCTTCAATGACCTTGCCGGTGCTGCTGTATCCTAGGTGTTTGCTCACCATACAGCTACAGCGATATTCCCAGTAAATACCCGGTTGATCACCGTTTAATCGGTTGAGGCCTATACATATTAACCCAAAAAAATGTAGCCATGAAGGTAGTTTCTACCCTCTTGATTTTTAGCTCCTTTTTTATTTCTGTGATTGCCCGGGCTCAGAAAGTTACCATAGATATCGATACCGGTGATGTTAGAACAGTTTTACGAAGTATTAGTCAACAAACCGGAATGGCGATAATCTATCAAAATAGCCTATTCCGCAGCGCGCCGAAAGTCACTCTTCATGTAAAAGACACTTCTTTACGCGAAGCATTAAACATGCTTTTTAAAAACCAGCGATTAACATTTATCAATGAAAACTTTGCCATAATCGTGAAATTAAGGGAAGAAGCCTATGGAGCAAATGGAAGAATTGTAGATCAGAATGAAGAACCTGTTCGAAACTTAACTATTACCAATCAGTGGACACACAAAACTTTCAAAACTAATTCACTGGGATATTTCCATGTAGATAGTCTTATGGTTGGTACACCGCTGGTTATTGCCGGCACGAACATAGAAACGGTTATGATCGAAGCCGATAATAAGAATTATGTACTCATTCATGTAAAATCAATTGTGGAAACGAATCTTGCCACCGCAAATATCAACACCGGCTATCAGCTCATCGCGAAAAAAAGAAATACCGGCTCCGACTTTGTTGTAGACCAGGAATTATTTCAGCAAAGAACAGATCCCGATATTGCCAACCGGCTGAGCGGAACAATACCGGGCCTTCTGCCTGTTACCAACAAAGGAACATACGTAAATGAACCACACTATTTCACTATCGGCGGGCGCATCACCATCGTCTCCAATGCCGACCCCTTGCTGGTTGTAGATGGTTTTCCCTATGCAGGCTCACTCGCTACCATTAACCCTGATGATGTACAGGATATTACCGTTTTGCGCGACGCCTCTGCCATTGGCATGTGGGGCGCCAGGGCTGCCAATGGTGTTATTGTTATTACAACAAAATCAGGTAAGTATATTCCACGCCTGCGTGTTTCATTTAACTCGTCGTTCAGCATAGGGTCAAAACCGGATATTTTTTATACAGACCAGTTGAGTTCTGTTGATCGCATTTTTATAGATACAACTTTATTTAAAATAGGTTTTTTCAATTCCTTTGAAAGATCGCGAACCCACCCTGCCCTGTCACCCGTTGTAGAGGAATTGTACAATACATCGCAATCGCCTGTACAGCGGCTGGCATATTTTGATTCGTTAAGCAAACTCGACAATCGCTACCAGCAGGAAAAATATTTTTATCGCCGTCCTCTGGCACAGCATTTCTCTACCCAGTTTGCCACCGGCGGCAATTCAAACAATTTATATTTTTCACTCGGTTACGACCATAACCAGCCCGAATTGCAGGGAAGCAACGTAGAGCGTAAGACCATCTTGCTGAATGGTAATATCCGTAAGTGTGGTTTTGAAATTTCTCCCTCCATTGCCTATACAGAGTTCACCCAAACCAATATCGACGGTGTTCCCGAAATCCCGGCCCCTTATGAAATGCTTAAAGATAATCACGACAGCATGGTAGCCGTTCCTTTTGCGCATCGGTTTGCTTATATTGATACCGCCGGCAATCACAAACTACTCGACTGGAAATACCGTCCGTTACAGGAATTTCAATTACGCAACAAAAGAAATATAGAAACAGATTTCAGGGTACAATTCGGTTTAAAATATAACAGGTTCGGTAATTTTTTGCGCGGGCTTGAAGCATCGTTCCTAATGCAAAATGAAGTGAGCGCCACCAAAACAAACAACATTCATAGTGCCGAAAGTTTTTTTACACGCGACCTGGTAAACAGTTTTTCGCAAATAACGCCTTCTGAAATATACCGTCCCATACCCGCAGGAAATATTGGCGATTTCACGTTGAACCGGAACAACACGCTTAGCCTGCGATTAAAATTATTGTACATAAAAAAATGGAAAAGCCATACACTAAATGTGCTGGCAGGCAGAGATTATATATTCACCAAAATAAATCTTTCTACCGAAAGGCTCTATGGCTATAGTGAAAACAAACCGGCGGGTCAGAATAATATCGACTATAAACAGCTTTATCCTATGTATTATTTTCCAGGATCGAAAAGATACATTCCCTATATCAACACCGCCAATCCTTATTTTAATAATTATTTCTCAAATTACCTGGCTGTCAATTTTCGGTGGCGGGGAAGATATGATATGTCTGCCACAGTAAGGCGCGACGAATCAAATCTTTATGGCACCATTATCAACGATAAAATAATTCCCTCTGTCTCCGTAGGCCTGGGATGGAATATAAGCAGTGAGCGATTTTACCATAGCACAAAAATTCCCTTCGTAAGACTGAGAATGAGCTATGGCGGAGCAGGCAACTCACCTGGCCACACTATTGCACCTATAACTATCAGTTACGTTGGCAATAATACGAACGGAGATCCTATGGCGATTATCAATAACCCATCGTTACCTGATTTACGCTGGGAAAATACCAGCACGCTCAATTTCGGTTTTAATGTGCGTGCGGCGAACGACAGGCTTGAAGCAAGCGTTGACTGGTATCAAAAGAACAGCAAGGAGTTAATCAGCTTTCAACCCCTCGATCCTTCTTCGGGTTATAGTTCTCTGTATACCAATGTTGGCGCTATGAATGCGCGCAGTCTCGATGTAGTGCTGGAAAGCAAAAACATTATCCACCGGCTGTTTCAATGGAAAACCAGTCTGTTATTCAGTTATGTAAAAGACTACGTAAAACATACTGACGACACCTTACAACCGGCATGGATGTATTGCGATCCAGGCTATCTTACAACAGTACCCGGCAAACCCCTGTATGGCATTTACAGCTTTCCTTTTAAAGGGCTCGATAATTCAGGAAATCCTATGGGACCGAATAATAACACCAACTATGCATCTATGGTAACGGCTCCCGGCTACAGCACGCTTGTTTACAGCGGTCGCTCAACACCCGCTATTTTTGGAAGCCTTACCAACGATTTCGGATGGAAGCAGTTCGATTTGTCGGTTACCTTATTGTACAAGTTCAATTATTACTTCAGAAAAAACTCTGTCAATTACTATAATATATTCAACGGCATTTCGCATGGCTCTACCGATTTCGATCATCGCTGGCAACAGAAAGGCGACGAAGCTAAGACCTCCGTACCCTCTATGCCCCTTACCGTGATACACGATGAAAACAGGGATTTCTTTTATAATTATTCCGATGCATTGGTAAGAAGAGCAGATCATATTCGCCTGCAGACTATTCACCTGGGTTACGGGCTCGAAAGGGATGCACTAAAAAAGCTGCACCTGAGAATGGCCACTGTTTATTTTAACGTCAGCAATATCGGCATCATATGGAGCGCGAACAAAGACCATATTGACCCCGACCAGCTTACCGGTTATCTGCAACCTAAAATTTTCACGATCGGTTTCAGGGGAACTTTTAAATAATTTAAAAGCTTTAGACATGAGAAGAACATCGAACAACCACTTCCTGAAATTACTTTTTGCCTTCCTGGTCGCATGCACAGGATGCGTAAAGAAATCTTATCTTACCCAAATCCCCGACGGCAGCCTGTTAGCATTAAATACCGCCGATGACGCTCAGGCTTTACTGGACAATATTACCATTATGCGGGAAAGCCCTTCACTGGCTGAAGTGTCGGCAGATAACTTTTATCTCCCTTCCGATTCGGGCCTTTTAACGATGGACCCGGTTGAATTAAATACCTATTTATGGAAACCCGATATTTTTGAAGGCAAACCGCTTGCCGGTGATTGGGTGAAACCATATCAGCAGGTGTACTACGCCAATGCTATTCTGGCTGCATTGCCTGCATTAACCGGGCCGGCCGACCAGCTTAACCACATCCGGGGCGCTGCTCTTTTTATACGGGCATATGCATTTTATAATCTGGCTGTTGAATTCGCCAATCTGTATACCGGTACCGCCGATACCGATGCAGGCATACCATTACACCTTACACCCGATCCGCTTGCTTCGGTTACACGATCAACGGTAAAAGAAACATATGACCGTATACTTACCGATGCAAAAACTGCCTGCGGACTGCTGATGCAGCAGGTAGACCCCGACCGGAAGAACCGGCCCTCGCAACCCGCGGCCTATGCTTTACTGGCAAGAATATATTTAAGCATGGGCGACTTTGCCCATGCCGGACTTTATGCCGACTCCTGCCTTAACAGTTACTCAACATTACTCGATTATAAAAATTATATCAATGCAGGCGTGCCCATCCCGTTCAGCGCCAATAACGACGAGGTGCTTTATCAAAGCAACCTGCTTTCTACAACGGATGTTTTTTTCAGAAGCAATTGCTATATTGACTCAACCCTATACGCCTCTTTTTCTGACAGCGACTTAAGAAAATCGCTCTATTTTTCCATTGGCTCTTCAGGATTGCCCAACCCTCAATACAGTTATAGCGGTGATTTGACAAAATTCAGCGGTCTGGCTGTTGATGAAGTATATCTTATTCGCGCCGAATGTAATGCCCATCTTGGAAAAATAACAGAAGCAGTGCAGGACATTACTACACTGCTTAAAACCAGATGGGAAAACAATGCCTATAGCCATCCTCCTGTTAGTTCGCAGAAAGAAGCGCTTGACCTGGTGTTACAGGAAAGAAGAAAGGAACTTGTTTTCCGCGGTCTTCGATGGACCGACATCCGCCGACTAAACAGCGCAGACCCCTCCCATGCCATCACACTTAAAAGAGTATGGTTTGGGCAAACATATACGCTACCACCATTCGATAAACGATATATTCTTCCCATTCCGCCCGATGTAATTGCTATCAACGGCGGTATATCCCAAAACCCTCGAAATTAAAACCGTACTATTTACCCCTGAACGACCACGTAAAAGCACCAGTGCGGCAGGGAACAAAACTATTAGGATCGAATGGATTTGATTGATAGTATGTACAGGTGCCTGCGGCACTATAGCAAACGTAATCAATACCATAATCACCGGCAGGTAAATACGTTGTTCCCTGTTTGTAATACTGAGGCTGTGTTTCGCAAAGCGCTTTTGATTTGTTGGCAAACGCTCCCATTACGCCGCTGATAACAGCAGCAGTAATCAAACAAAACTTGATTTTTGACATAAAAAAGGAATTAATAATTGAAAAATAGAAATGTCATGGCTATTGGGAGATGGATGGTTCCTTTTATATACTTATATATTTATACAATCATGCGGGAGTTTTGACAAAAAACGACAGGATGAAATACTACTACGCGGTGAAAACGGCCATTCTACAAATATTAAATAAGAAAGGGCTTTAAAGTATATGAATTTCAATGGATTGGCTTTGCAAATAAAGAAGGGCTGGTAAAAACCAGCCCCGATCACCAAATAAAAACATTCTTTCTACGGAAAGAACTTAATTATCCTCTTGCAAAAACAAATCAAACAAAGTTTGTGAGAAGTTGTAAGATGCATGCCAAAAATTGAAATGGAATTAGTTTAAGGTTAGAAAAGCATTAGAATCCCTATCACCTTCTTACTCACCTTTTTATACCCTCTCCTGCATTTGCCTGGCCAGCCTTTTTTAACAAGACCCTTTTAGATGAATAATTATTCATTTATATTTGCAGTATGAAACCGAGGGATGAGAATAAAATAAGTGAGATCTACAAGGCAACGCTCAGTCTGGTTAAAGCAACCGGCCTGGCCGGCATTACTATGCAAATGGTGGCCAAAGAAGCAGGAATAGCTACCGGCACACTCTATATTTATTTTAAGAACAAGGAAGCGCTTATTATGAGCCTGTTCCATGAATGTGTGCAGCGTTCCGCAAGCAACACCTTTAAAAATTACGATCCTTCTCAACCCTTTAAAATTGGGTTTCAAATCATCTGGCAAAACATTCTACATCACAGAACCTCAAGGTTTAATGAAAGTATTTTTATTGAACAATGCTTCCACTCCCCTTTTGTGGATGAAGATACCAAGCTCACTCTTAAAAAAATGTTTGAACCGCTGGTACAACTCATTGACCGGGGCAAAAGTGAGCGGCTGATAAAAGACATTGATACCTTCTGGCTGATAGCCTTTATGGTAGGAACCATAAATGAAATAGCGAAAAGAGTGACCTACTTCAACAAAAAACTAACCAATGAGGTCACGGATCTCAACTTTCAGCTTTGCTGGGATGGCATAAAGGCATAATTTTTTTAATCATAAAATGAATAATTATTCAGTTATAATGAAGAGGTAATTCTACAAGATCAGATAGCCCGTGGTTTGCATCAATTTATGATAACGCGCGGCAATCATTTAAAATCCCTGTTTAAAGCAATATTAGTGTATGAAGAATAAATTACTTCTGATCAGAATGATGCTGTTTTCCTGCCTGCTGCTTCACTATATAACAGCAGCCGCACAGGAAAGCAAGACGCTGACCTTGCAGGAGGCTATTGACATGAGCCTTAAAAACAGCAAGCAGCTAAAAGCAAGCAAAGCTAAAATCGATGAAGCGGTAGCCGCTACCAGAGAGGCTACAGAAAGACGGCTGCCCGATGCCAGCGTTAGTGGATCTTATTTACGCGTAAACAAACCTGATATAAATATCAAAACGGCGTCATCGGGCAGTAGCCGAAACGACAGCAACGCTATTGCCCCCGTAAATGTTACCCAGGCCATGTATGCCATGGCCAATGTATCGTTTCCGGTATTCACAGGCAACAAGATCAAATATGGCATTGAGTCGGCAAAGTTTCTTGAAAAAGCAGCGCAAATGGATGCAGATAACGACAAACAGGGTGTTATTCTGAACACAATTGGCGCTTTTATAAATCTTTACAAGGCTGGCGCGGCTGTTAAACTGGTAGAAGAAAATCTGGTGCGATCACAGTCACGCGATACACAATTTATCAACCTCGAAAAAAATGGCATGCTGGCAAGGAACGATCTGCTGAAAGCACAGCAGGAAACTTCCAGTCAGGAACTGGCGCTGCTGGATGCGCAAAACAATGTTCAGCTGGCTATGGTAAATATGAACCTGATGCTGGGCCTTCCCGAAAGAACGGCGCTTACACCGGATTCTGCGAGCCTTTTTCAACAGCCGGGTGAATTAAAGACCATTGAAGATTATGAACAGATGGCCCTCAGCAACAGGCAGGATATAAAAGCGCTGGACTACCGGCAGCAATCTGCTGCTACTGCCGTTAAAATTGCAAAAGGTGATTATTATCCGTCTCTGGCATTAACCGCCGGATATGTAGCTATAGATATTCCGAAGTTCTTAACCGTTACCAATGCATTAAATGTGGGCGTTGGCATAAAATATACACTGTCGTCACTCTGGAAAACCAATTCCAAAGTGCTGCAGGCAAAAGCCCGCGAACAGCAACTGGCAGCCAACGTTGCTATGCTGGATGATGAAGTAAGACTTTCTATCAACAAAGCCTATCAGGATTATTTATCAGGCGCCAAGAAAATAGAAGTGTACAATAAAGCACTGGAACAGGCCATTGAAAATTTCAGGATCAATCAAAATAAATATAACAACAGCCTGCTTACGTTGACGGATCTGCTGGATGCAGATGTGGCGCAATTACAGGCCAGATTAAATCTGACTTATGCAAAGGCCGATTTAGTGCTGGCATACCAGACCTTATTACAAAAAGCAGGTTTGCTTAACCAATAAATCTACGAAACCGGGAAAAAATAATTTTATGGCAACAACTCAGAAAACAGGCACAGAAGCCACTCCCAAAAAAAGAAGCCGCACATTTCTATTTGTATTAATTGCCCTGTTGATCGCAGGTGGCGCATTTGGCATTAGTAAATACCTCCACTCATTGCGTCACGAAGAAACAGATGATGCACAGGTAGAAGCCAATATTAACCCTGTAATACCCAAAATATCAGGGTATGTAACAGAAGTACGCGTAAAAGATAATCAGCGCGTAAAGAAGGGCGATACCCTGATGCTGCTCGATGATCGCGATTTGAAATTAAAACTGGAACAGGCAGAAGCAGCGCTGGGCACGGCTCAGAACAATCTACTTTCTGCAAAGGCAACTACACAGGCAGCCCGCGCCAATATCGGCACTTCCGAAGCATCTGTTAAAACAATAGATGCACAGATCGATGCTGCCAACGTAAACGTTTGGCGCGCTACGCAGGATTTTCAGCGATATGAAAATCTTATAAAAGATCATTCCGTTACCCAGCAGCAATACGAGCAGGCAAAAGCAGCGAAGGAAACAGCTGAAAAGCAATTACAGGTACTGCAGGAACAAAAAAATCAGGCTGCGCGTCAAACATCAGCGGTAAGCTCACAAAGCAATGCCACTTCTACACAGATCAATGTAGCTAATTCAGCCATCAAACAACGTCAGGTAGATGTGGATGATGCAAAACTTACGCTGTCGTATGCAGTGATAACAGC